>Ga0123355_10001923_pt1 | contig 29201 bp, 20 predicted proteins | sample TergutEmb28metaG_3_FD_89872 | JGI IMG/M metagenome (GOLD analysis project Ga0123355, IMG submission 89872) | Embiratermes neotenicus P1 segment gut microbial communities from Petit-Saut dam, French Guiana - Emb289 P1 | ecosystem: Host-associated > Arthropoda: Insects > Digestive system > Gut ... | reverse complement strand
AGAATGAATACACTATACAGTACCAAACACTTTTACCCTACCGTGACAAGAGGAGGGTTGGAAGAAGTAATGGTACATTGCTTTCACTTACAGATGTTGCCCCATGTAGCGTACCTGCTGCATTCTTGAAGAAAGATTAGAGTTACTGGTTCCTAGAACTTCGGTGCAAGTGCAGTGGCGCTCAAAATTAATGCCTGCTATGTGTGCTACGCATAAAATAATCTCTCTTAGTCAGTTTATTTAAGCAAACGGTTCCCAAAAATTATTCCGTTTCCGCGTTAGATAGTTTTCCGGTTTAAATTATTATTTTACGTACGAAATAACCCCGTTCCGAAATTTATTTTCCGTTTGTCCAGGTTTCCGGTATATAGGGGGTCTGGTTTAGGCAGATTTCACTGTACAACAAATATAAAGCCTTTGCTCATGTTCTTCATCCCCTGCTTTAAAACTTCCTCCTTCAAGGGGGAAATCTCACAGTCAGCATGCAGCTTAACTGTGCTATTGAATTTTTATGTTCAAAAATCTGTCCCATGATGGGGACTGAATGTAGTAATTGGCCACACAAACCCTTCCTCCCCCTGGCCTGGACAACATACCGTACTAGAACACTTGCGCTACATGTCCGTCATTCCAAAGAAAACCTGGCTGAACAGTAGATTTGTAAAGCACTTTGAAACAGTGTTGCATTCATATAATGCTCTGGATGAATGAAGAATGTACAAATGACATCTAATATCTGTCAGAGGCTGAACACAGAACTGAATACTCATATAAAATTTAAATGCTGTGATACTTTTGTCGGACCCATAAAAATACTGGTGTTTCAGTGGGACACAAGTCAAACCAGTTGCTTATGCAAGACTTATATGAGGTAAATGGTAATGAATGGGCTACAATAAATACGAGAAATTTATTATTATATACCTTCTATGCAACTGTCCAATACACACATACCTACACTTCCTGTTCAATGCACAATATTTATTATTCACTGCTTCCACGTTTTCAAGCAGCTACAGACTTCACAGATGTACACAGCACATGTTGCAAGAATTCATATGTAAATGGTAAAAATGTACATATTGGTGTCTATTTACATAGTGTTACTATTTTGATGTCAAACTATAACTATATATAATGTTAAAAACTGTATTAACCTTTTAAAGCCTACTGGTTATGTGATGCACCAACAGGTTTAACATTCAACAACTGTACACTTTGCCCACACTGTATTTATGTGTTTTGTAATTATCTGAGAACAAACAGCGAATTGTGCCAATTACAGCATAAACTAATTGGTTTTTATAACCAAGATGCAAAGTGTTTACTGCACGGCATGGAGTGGGTCTTTAAATAAAGCAGTCTGCGCTTCGTCTTTAAAGGATTAAAATTATAATACAAATAGGATGTAAAATTGCACAATGTGCTGTATCTGTTGTAGTGACATATTCTTTTATTTAGTTCAGAGATCCCAAGGCTAGGACAGTCTGTGTGTGCACTGAATGAATGAATGAATGAATAGACCAAGTCAAATTTATTACAAATTATGTGAATGTGAGGAGGAACAATAACTGAATAAAGAAAAATCCCTGATTCAAACACAACCAAATCTCACTCAACAGAACTCATATAGTAGGTGATAAGGCAGCTACATATTATGGCTCTTGTAAAGCTATCATACAGACAAACTGTGTAAGGAATTGCCATATCAATTAGTGTTACCTTCTGTGTCACAATACTGTGACGCACAGCCAGGTGGACCATAGGTACATCAGTGTGATGCATGTCTGAAAAGAGTGAATATGGGGCAGATTAATAGCAACAAAAGATCAATATGTAACCATGAAAGGGAAAAATATAATTAGCATTAACTACACAGCATTCATTGGACAGTGAAACCTCAGGTATAGGCTAGGGTATTTGGCACTGTGTGGATCATTGCTAGTAATTTTATTGCAATTTGTCTGGTCACATGTCATCCAGAGGCTCAGTCACTCATATCAACAATTACAAACAGTCGAATTTCTCATTTCATTTCTAATTTTTTTTTTTCCTTCGTGAATATGAAGTACAGCACAAAACAGATGGTGTTTAGCCTTTATCCTACTAGGGTGGGTATTTAAATTTTAGCACATGGTTTACGATAAAGATGAATGTTATTTGACCGCAAAAAGAAAAGCTTATGAAATAACAGCATTTTGTGGTAACTAAGAGCGGGATTATGCAGCATTCTTATAATAAAAGCCAACGAGATGCACTGTTTCTCAACTTCATTTTGGTAAAGAACTCTGTATGTTTTGGACAGATTCACTGTCCATCATCAGGAGTCTTAATGCTGTATTCACAGCAACAGGTATTTGTTATACTAACTGCTGTGAATACAGTATTAGGACTTCTGATGATAGACAGTGAATCTGTCTGAAACATGTGGAGTTCTTTACCAAAATAAAGTTGAGAAAGAGTGCATCACATTGGCTTTTATTATAAGAATATATCACGATGCATGGTCCTCTGAATGTTAAATTATGCAGCAAGTCTTAAAATGCAGTTAATCTTCTTGCTGCCCAAATATGTGGAACGTTTGGCAATGCAAGTAAAAAGGTTAATTTGCACTTGTACAGATGGAAGAAATCCTCCCCCAAAAGAGGTGCCAAAAGCAATTTAGGAGTCAATTTCTCCATGTTTCACATCCTTGAAAATCAACAAATTATTGACTGGTGAACACATTTTGAATAAGTTCTTTGTTAGAGAAGAAGAATGTATGGGATACTGTCTCAATTCATTTTTTTGGGAGAACATACTGTATATTCTTGAATCTAATCCGCACCCTTTTTACAGTTTCAGAGGGCTAAAAAATCAGATGCAGATTAGAATCTCGTGCAGATTAGATTCACAGTCGTGAGCTGGATTTTGGAAAAATTATAGAGCTGCTGTACGTGCTGTAAGAACTATACAATAAAATAATTGATTATTTTATTTATTATTTATATTATTATATATTATATAATATTTATAATTTATTATTCATCACACATAACTGAATCAGTCGGCCTTGTAGGCAAGGGATTGTGGAAGGAAAGGTGTGGATTAGAACCGCGAACTAACTTTTTTTCGTTTAAGAAATTGGCAAAAACTAGTGCGGATTAGATTAAAGAATATATGGTAATATGACATTTGATACAGTTCAGATATTTACTGCAATCAAAAACAGTAAGTTGAAATTCTGCAACTTGTTCAAAATATTCTTGTTTAAGATACATTTTCACACATTTAAGCCTGTACCAGTGATAAAGTATTATTATTGTAATGTTTATTGTAAAATTTTTGGTTAAGTCCACTCTTGTAGACATTAATAAATATCTCCATGACAATCTTTAAGATTTAAACATGAGAAGACTACAGCATGAAGGAAATAAATGTGACACACTAAGTTAAGTGCACTAAGATCATATATAATTAATGGCATCCGTAACTAGTACAGAGTCTAAAACAGCAAACTTCAAGGTAAGAACACAAAGTCATTGAGTTATCACATATGAAATTCGTCTCATACGCATAAATGTAAAACATAAATTATATCATGATCCAACTCTTAACATTGTAACCAGTCACACTTGTAATTCAGTGCATAAAATCTATTCATGAGACATATAACACACTTCTATATTACTGCTACATTCACGTGATTACTACTGTATTAAGATCAGTTTGACTATAACTACTTACCTATTAAGGAATTTTAAGTTCTTGAACTTCAGGTCAGTCTGTTCATTATGAGATTGTGCTTCAAAACTATTTTGTTTGGAAAAATCTCATTTTCAAAACATGAAAACATCAGAAGAACATATAAACATGGGATTTACAAAACTGCTAGTTACCTGCACAGCATATTTTTAACAACAGAAGTGACAGAAGGGCACATGAATGTTCAAAACGTCACAGACCTACACTGTGAACAACATCCCACCCAACAACAACACAGCACTGAACATACTGCATTTCAGTATGTCATCTTGTTCAATTACGTATTTTTATAAGTTTGTCAGAGCAAAAAAAATAGTGTGTTTGTTACAGCAACAAAATTATGTGGTTTTCTTTGACTTCTTTGTTACCGGCTTGGCTTTCAGTTTTGAAATGATGATATAGATAGACAAAACTGTGAATCCTATAGAACCAAAACCAATCTTCCATATCCATCGGTTATCCCATAAATAGTCCACTATCATCTGCAGGAAGTCATCACTGCAACAGAAGCATAAGACCACATCACCACAAACCAAAATTAAGAATAGTGACCACAGTTGAACACAGAAAGGAGGAGACCACAAGAGAAACAGTAATACAGACGGGAGGATACTACAATAGATCTTACATAGATTCTGCATGAGAATATGGACTGGTTTCACCTGGCTCAAGATCTAACCTACAGTGGGGTTTGATTCACACACTCATACACTCTAGGGTCTGAAGCAACACAGGAAATTGCATGACTGTGAGTTCCATGGTGTTGGATAAATGCTCATTGAAGAATACAACCACACGAATGTGGCTTGAATCATGGCATATGAGCCTAGAACTTTGTTATTTTTTGTTAAAGATCTTGTTCAGAGACCAAGGACATATGTATTTGCTTTTGATAAACAATCTGTGTCACTCCTCTAAAAACCAGAAAATTCACTGAACAGATACATTTAGTGTATAAGTTCTGGAACTGTGGTGACAGGGTTATGGCCTAATGTGGTAAAATAAAAGTAAAGTTCAACACTAGGGCTTTGAAGAAGATGTATGACTCACTGACACTATTTCTTCTTCTTCTTCTTTCATGGCACTACAGTTCAATGGAAACCTTCACCTCCTTAATGGACTTCTCCCAGTCAGTTCCGTTATTGTGACCTCTCTTTCCAATTTTTAATTTTGCATTTATTAATATCTATTTGTACACAGTTCCACCATCTGTTCTTTGGTCGTCCTCTTAGTCAACTTCCCTGAGAATTATTATTAAATACTTGATTTAATTTTCTTTTGCTATCGATTCTGTTAAAATGACCAATGCAATTCAACTAACTTATTCCAACCAATGAAAGTATATCTAAATTACCAAAGCGCTTCATTAATTCTGTATTATATCACTTTCTCCTATTTTCATTTACTTTAATTCCCCCAAACATTCTTCTTAAATCCTGCAAAAGTGACATCCTGACACAATCCTCCTTTTTTGGACTTTGTCCCTCATCTAAATATTAAAAAAACACAATGTTTTGGAAGCTGGTTCTGCTTCTATCTACAAGCAAAGAAGCATCTAACCTCTTCTGGTTCTTTGTGTTGTCTCTGTGGTCTAAGCAGCTTGAGTTCAAGGTTTTTTTTATGGTTTTACTTTGTGGAGTGTTCCAGACTGTATTTTTTGAGTCTTCTGGTTGTTTTTAATTTTTTATATAGCTATTTTCCTGTTACCACCCATGGACTTGAACTGTTATCAGGTACATATCTTAATAAGTTGAGTGTTTCTATGGTGCCCAGTGACTGAGAATAGGTCGATGTAAGGGGTTCATCAACTTAGGTGCTTCTTTGCCTGCAGACAGAAGCAGAGCCAGCTTCCAAAATATCATGTTTTTTTTAAATTTCTATGATGGACAAGGTATGAATAAAGGAGACTGTGTCAAAAGTAAAGTTGTTAGTGTACACAACATGAAGCCATATGGAAAGTACACATACAGCTCTACACATTTAACTGCAGCCCTGGATAGGGATGAGTGGTCAGCTTCACATCCTGGCTGCTCTATACCACAGAAAGTTGCTGTGGGCAGTATGGTTATGTCTCCATCCAACAAGATAAAATGCCATAACTGGGAAGTTTCTGACTTGATATGCAGAACTGGTGAGTTAAGTTAATGGTTAGTTCAGCCACTATGCATTACATGTGTCACTCTTTGTTTTCAGACATGAACCTTCAATGGACAAATGAGAAAATGTTGTCCAATTAAATGTACCCCTTCCTTGTCTGAAATGGAAAATAATGACCTGCAGAGGGCACTTAAACAGTGTGCTGGCCGCATCAAAAACCCGACATTTAAAAGGCCGTACACTAAAGGTTAATTGTGTCACTGAGTGATTTTAGTTTTGTAGACCACACTGTAAAACCAGCAACATCAATTTAACTGTGAGAAATAACCTGCATCAAAAATAAATGGTTACAACATTCATATGGATCAGTGATTGTTGAAAGCTGATCTGCATGATGGTGTTTGCACTGATAAATAAATGGTGACAGAGAATTACACTGATAATGTGCAGGTGAGTGAATGAGTGAGTGAGCACGCACACCTGCACACATGCATACACACAAAACCTCTTATGTGATGCTTCACTGCCACTATAAAATCACTCATTCGCGGATCTGAATGTAACAATTTCAGCTTGCTACTGCAATTGAAGGTTTATTGGAGGTATCTTGTGTACAAAATAAAATACGTTCACTCTGTTACAACACATGTATAAAGTGGCATTCAACAAACTTATTTACTTACAATGGACTCTTGGGGACAGGAACAGTTTCCTTCCGAGCATTCTTGTACCAATCAGTTGCAAAAGCGGCAAAAGATGCAACATCATATTTGTGGATGTTATAACGGTACATGTATCCTTGGCGAAAACTGCAACGGTATCAAATGATCCCATTCAGACACAACCAAAAATATTGCAAGTAACAAAGTACAAGTTTGATACTGCAGTGTGACGACAAAAGATTACAATATCTAATTCTAGTAGCAATGGTGGAACTACTTATTTGACTAAAGAGAACAGAACTAGAGCCACAGATTTGGAACTAGTTGCTTAGTAAAATATATACAGAGCAATTCAGAAAGCACTCTCACATTAAGGTAAGAACATAGGCTTACAATGTTTGGGAATAGTGTGTTAAGGAAGATATCTGGGTCTGAGAGTGAGGAAACATCAGAAGTATGCAGAATATTATGTGATGTGGAGCTTCATGATTCATATTCCTCAGCGCTTACTTATATCAGGATAGGCAAATAAAAAGTGATGATATGGCATGGCATGTGGCACATACATAGATGAAGTGAAAAGCATACAGGGGTTTGGTGGAGAAATCTGACTGAAAGAAACCAACTGAAAGATCTAGGCATAACTGGGAAGATAACATCAAAATGGATATTAAAGAAATAGAGTAGGTGACTGTGGACTGGATTCATCTGGTTCTGGAAAGTGGCAGGCTCTTGCAAACACAGTACAGAACCTTCTACGTTCCATAAAATGCGTGGAGTTTCTTGATTATCTCAGTAACTATCAGCTACTCTAAAACAATTTTGCTGTATGTGGTTAGCTACAATTCAGAAAGCAGAGTCTGTTAACATGTCAAACATGACATAACCACGACCAGCCATTGCCCTTTTATTCACACCACTGTTACTTAAGTGCATGACTGAGAAACTTCTCATGTCGTGCATGGAAAGGGATAAGTGATTTATCAGACAACAATGATCCCAAGAAGTTAATGATTCATTCATTCATTCCATTCCCAACGGCATTACAGCCCAGGGTGGGCCTCGGCCTCCTTCAAGAGTTTCCTCCATCCTTCCCGGTTTAGGGCGACTACTGTCCAGTTTCTACACCCTAGCTTTGCTGCATCTTAACAGCGAAACCTGGGTCTCCCTCTGGGGCGCTTTCCTCCTGGCTCAATGAGGAGGACTCTCCTGGATAAATTGTCGTCATCCTGGCGTATGACATGTCCTGCCCATCTCAATCTGCTCAATTTGCAGAATTTCACAATGTCATTCTAACCACACAATTGATAGAGTTCTTGGTTAGTTCTAATTCGCCATCTTCCCCCATCAATCACTGGGCCATACAAGAAGTTAATTATACAATGCTATATTTAATGCTTTTATTTCAGTGGTAAAGTATTACTTTGTAAATGTAAGTGTTCCAGCTACAGATAAGGGTGATGTACACAGTATGAAGATCCTGATAATAAAGTTTTCTAGAATTCGCCTCTTACTTCTTCTTTTAAGTCTAAACATTCCCCTCAGCACCCTGTTCTAACACATGCTCAATCCTTAGGGTTAGAGACCAAATTTCACAGGCACATCAAATAACAAGAGCAATTAAAGTTTTGCATTCTTTAATGTTTAGGGTTACACACTAAGCAGAGCAAAGAATTCTGAATGGAATGCAGGAAGTATTCCCAGAATTTAATATACTCTTAACACTTCATGAATTTAGATATATTACTGTCAATGCTGAATATTTGAACTCTGTTATATTAAAAAAAAATTATTAGCTACCATCACAGTATGCTTCTTACAAGGGCACACGAAGCAATAAAGTAACTGCATTTTCAAAACAAAAAAGTTGTCCAGTGTTACTCTACATAAGGCCTGAGAATAAATTAAATACTTTTTTGTAAGTCCCTGGATTTTTCTAGCATATATATAGCAAAGGGATTGTGGATGTGGGATAAGAATGAGGTGGGGGGGGGAAGGGAGAGCTAAAGAATCAATGAAGATAACAGACATATGTGATGGAAAGGTCCTAGCAGACTAACCAGTATAGTGGTGGGTAGTCTCAGCTTGGAAAATGGTGACATGACAAACCAAAGACTCACAAGATAAATGCGGGCACTTCCCAGACTCCAAAACGTCGTGCAGTCGCAGCTCCCACTGTCTGTCTGTTCACACGGGCAACATTCAGACGCGTTCGAAGTTTAGCACCCACTGCTTCCCAGCGAGCCTGGAGCCGCTGGCATTCCACACAGTCCGTACTATAGCTATAAATACAGACTCACTTGTGTTTACCTTCAGGTATCAGAAATCAAAAATTAACTCAAAATGAATGGTGTGTCTTCAACCTAATTTATATCTTCATATTTTTTTGTTTATAATTTTAATATTATTCTCCATTTTATTATCAGTATTAGCATGTTCTTTAAGGTAATCCTCCTACTTAATCCTAAGTTTTGAACACAATACTTTATAATGTTTTCATAGGAGTATTTTGTACACTTCCACTACATGTGTGTGTGTGTGTGTGTGTGTACAGTACATCCCACCCACTTTACCCTCCTTGACTTGCTTCAAACTGGTAGGCAAAAAAGTAAAAATTATGCTCTGCAATTTCCTGCATTCTCTAGTTTATGTCTCTAAGGTTGAAATATTCATCACAGCACTTCTTAAACACCTTAAATCTTCATTCTTGCATGCGAAGGATCAAGTTTCACATGGGTGTAAAACAACAGATACATTTGCAGTCTTTTAGAATGATGCTATGATTCTAATTAGGGACTCAAGTGGATGGCTGCTTGTGCAGTATTTTATGAGGATAGTATGCTTTTAACATTTTTATTTCTGACACTGCCAAATATGTATTTGAACTGTGTCATGTTTTGAAAGGTTTTTTAATGTACTGGGATTATAATTTTGTAAAAAGAGAAAGTATAATTTTATTCAACTTTTTAGGCTTTGTTGTATCTCATCTTTTCATTCTGCTGACATTAAACTGGTACTTACAATTTTATAATGTTGAATTTTTCAATGCCAAACTCCCATTCCACAAATTACTGGCAATTAGCAGTACCCTTAACCTTTACCAGCCTAAAAGGAATAATGCTTCCCCATGATGCTGGCCTTTAACATAGGTGAATGGGAATAAAGTATACTGCCCCAACAGCACATGCCGTCATGAAAAACAGTTTTAATCCCCTGAACAGGGTTCTTATTCATCATGTGAATTAACAAAACTTGTATTAGCCTTAAAGACTGTCAGAATCATATCAACTGTATCTCTACTTCTAAGGGATAGACTTGCTTAATTATTCTCCAGAAGTTTGCAAAAATCTTTAATGTGTTACAGTTCTCTCCAAGCACATATCCTCTCTTCGTTGGTCCACTAAACTGTGTGGATGTCTTCAAAATTGATTCTGCATTTGTCCTTGGCACTTTCATAAACTTCACAAGCCCTCAGCCTGAACCACAGGAAACTCACATCTTATACACACAGTCTTGCTCAATGATTTAAAAGTATGTGTTTGGTACACTGGAGTGCAAATATTACTGGATCTGTTTTATGCACATATAATTAATTCTGAGACATGCATAAGGCAGATCTGCTAGCAGGTCAGTAACCAGTACCTTGCTGCAGCTAATGATTTGGCAAGGAACAATGGAGAGCATAAAAGTTGTTCACTAGCAGTCACCAAACAGCCTCTCCATATAGTAAATACTAAATATCAACTTACAACATCACAAACCAATCTCCAGTTGTAGCCCCACTAGACGCTTGAGTCAGATGTTCAAAACTGTCATCAGAGAGCTCCCGAACAATGGGTTCCTTATTTTCAGTAAATGTGTGAAGAATAAGTTCATCATTTGCAGGTCCTGTTCAAAGCAATTAGATTTTACAAGAATGCTAAAATAAGTGACAGCGTTTTATTGGGTATATTTCAACTTTTGGGTGTCCACAATGCGATTTATAAAATTATAAATAATACAAATGAATGTTACTTGTCCATTACTCTGCACACTTTAGTTCCAAACATAAGTAATAAAATTCTGATCAAATTTGGTATATGAGATATGCACTAAGGGTCAGCTGGTGAGCTTCATTTTGTCATATATATACATACATACATACATACATTTAACAAATATGTATCTCATTTTAAAAACATACAGCAAACTCTGTTAATCTGACTTGCATGGGAACGCACAGGTGCCAAATTATCAAATATTCTGGATTATCAAACATTACCTACACTGACCTAAGTTCTTAGAGGTAATTTTTTGTTACTGCCCCCACACATGGGCTTTACAACATATCAGAGGAGTAATCCAGTTGGATATCTCCTTCATCTGCTGATTCAGGGTCATCATATGGCCCTCTTCTTACTGGTTTCTTCCTAGTGAAGAAGTCAATGGAGCCGGAGACAAGGGGTCAGAAGAGACCAAAATGTTGATGAACACACACTCTTGAAGGCATCTTTGAACATGTCCCTGAGATATGTCTGTTTCATTGACAAAAAGCATTTTCTGGTAAAAAGCAAAACTTCTGAACTTGGGGTTAATCCCCTCAATTGTCAGATTATCAGGGTTTGCATATTACTGGATGCTGGATTACAAATTATATCAAAGAAATATTATATTCATTCATGTCTATACCACTTACAAATTTTCAACTAAATTTCTCTACAGCAAGGAGAAGATAAACTCTCTTTGAATGCTAGCTGAAATACTTTTCACATCACGATGAAAACTTTAATGACAGATGGAAGATAACCAAATAAGCTCATAGCGGAGCTGGCATTTTGCATGATTTATATCTCATGAAACCCTTTGGTACAGGAGATATTAACTGCAATATTAACTGAAAATATCACATTAGTTCTTAAGAGCTAAACTAACTCTGTGGCAATAAAATAGTGTTGACACCAAACCTTACGAGACAGGGACTTACAACTCTGACTGTGTCCTGAAAAAATATGAGAATTTATTACCAGGTAAAAAGATAAAGTTGAACCTGCCAATGCAAAAAAACTCCAGACATGATGGTGAAATATCTGATTTGTCCAGTTAAGCTATTGCAGGTCTTTTCTAATGCAGAGTGTTTATTGTGAGTGTAAACTACAAACTTACCATCATACAGTAAAGGAATACCATGTCGGAAAAAGACAAGTGCAGGTTCCTTGTTTGGACTGTAAATTCGGACCAACTGACTACTAACTGCTTTTACCACCCAAGCATTCAGTGTGTCCACTAAGTCTTCCCGTAAATGAGTCAGTTCATTTTCAAAACTGTCACATTGATCACAGTCCTTCTTGGCTGTAAAACATGAGTACTCATCTCATTATACTAGTTTCTATAACACAAGATGATTACAGTGAACTAGGTTTAATTAAATTATGGTTCCTCCCATCATATACACAGTATCACCCATTTCACTAAAACTCGTATTGTCCAACAGCTGGCTCAGAATATACATATACATATATGTCATCAAAGAGTTTTTCCCTTAAAATGTAACAATAAAGAGATATCATTTTTGAAACAAAAAAGAACACATGCGGGAACTGATGATGCAGAACACTGACACAAAAGTTAGCCACTGAATGGTACTAAGTAACATATTAAAGTTATCAGCTACATACTTTACCCACTGCCTGCTTCCTATCAGTTATGAGATTACACAGTAGGCTAATTTGCTTATATAAGTTAGTAAATATCCATGTCACCAGGTTTCCTCTAAGTAGTATTCAAAATGATTTCTCTTTGGCATTTAGTGCCGGTTTCCCTCACATTTCAACGTACGAATTGCGGCCCACAGACAGCCTGACATATTCAAGGTCTTCCTCAGAACCTATGGACAACTACCAGGGTAGTACCTTAAATAGTCGTTGCCACTCCTTCCCTAATCTTTCCCATTCGGTAGTCACAATCACACTACTCTTCATCGCCATTTGGCCTATGCAAGTGAAAGTTTCATTCAATAACAACCAAATAAATTTTCATACTAAATGCAATTTGTCCCAAAACTATCACTTATGCATAATTAGTTACAAGGTAGCACAACTGGTACGTATCGCATTACTCTACCATTAACATGTACCTCTATATCATTTTTCTTTTACAAATAGGCCGTCTTTAAATGCATGTGTAATACATAACAGCATGACATCACCATGGTAAGAATACTCACTGAACAGGACGACAACATATTTCTCGGTTCTAACCAGATTTAAAAGCTCATCATCTGTTACAACTTCCAAAGTCGTGAGGTTGAAGCCTTTCATGAGAATACATAGCAATGTCAGAATTGCAACTACATTAAACTGTGCCACACGCCGCATTGTTGAACACGCTGTCACACTGATGACAACCCCTCGATTCCGCGTCAAGTAACTTACACAGTGTAGCCAAAAGCGTGGATCACGCAAACGATTTCATCGACAGGGATAGGAAAAAGGGAAGGCATGGAATATGTCTTAATTTCACATAAATAGTTCATGTACGTCCACAAACATATATAGTTCCGTAACTAGGAGTTAAAGAAAGAAAACACCTAGAACGTGCTGGGAAATTTATATGTGGTGAGTTTATTGCCAACATTTGCACTTTTTTCTACGACAAATGACGCCAAGTACAAGAGAATATCTAGTGCTAGTGGCGGTAAATTCAGTTCAATAGTGTGCATAAAGATACTGTACATGTAAGGGTATCTCTTCAGATGATAAATACTGTACACAGGATGAGAAATCTGCATAAAACTCTCCCCATTGTGAACCCTGTTAACAATTAAGTCCAAGATATCAAATGATCAAACAATACGTATGGTGGGGTACAGGACAGTCGTCTGGCAATGTATGTATGTTGGCACCTGGTTGTCACGAATGACGTGGTGGACCGTCGCTTTGGATGGTCTGAACGCGACCACGGTAACGCGGTACAGGATTACCGTGGAATATTACCTGCTCCACCCTTACAGGTGCCGAGGGTTATGAGCATACATAGCAATGCAACGAAGTGCCTTTTCCCATTTGCCGATATCTCAGTATGGGATACTGGTGCGTCATTTCCTTTTCACTCTGTATAGTTTTTATTTTACTTACAAATACTCCCACACAGATTAGTATACGAGTATATTGTTTTGCTGGAACAAATTGCTATATTTTCCCCTCTCATTTACACACAGCCCTTTGTAATGGGGTGTGGAGCAGCAGTAAAGAAATTGCGTCCTATTCCCTTTTGAAAGTAGGTATGAAAATCCCATGAGCTATGCATTTAATATTAATGGTGAAACCATGTTGCATGGGTATGAAAGAATACTTTTTTTTTTTAAACTTATGGTTAAGTTATCATCTGACATGTGGTTTTAAGTGGTATTCTCCCATCATGCTCATGCTGCCTGCATGAAATCCATCTTCCACAATTTCTTTGTTGCAAAGTGTGTGAGGAAGTCATTGTATTTGATAATGGATGCTACTTCTTCACTTGATGAACGAAAGTCAGTCCACCCAGCCCATCTTCCACCACAGCTGCCCTTAGTCTTTAACAATCTTCAGTTCTGATATATTTTATTCATCTGTTGTAACCACAACTAGGACACTTTAACTTGATCTTTGTTGAAGTGCTGTACAGTACCAGTATCTTCAGCAAGGGTCCACAAACTTCCCAAAAATCTAGGAGCCACCTCCAAATTCCAGGTGCCAGAGGGGTGACATGTTGCAAGTTTCATACTAAGCACCCACAATTCTGGAGTGACCCTTGGCTCAGTGCTCTCTGGCACTTTCTGCTTGGTGCATGTATAGTAAAACACATTTTTGTGTGTAAGGAAAAAAGGACAGTGATTATGTTGAAAATATTAGTTGCCATCATACATAATTTAGTCACCCAAGGGACTGGGCACCTAGAATTTGTGCACCCCTGATCTTCAGAGATGATTTCCCACACCACCATACTCAGTGTCAGAAACTTTCTAAGATGAATTCTTTGTTGCACATCACTTCTTCTTCATTTCACACACCTTTCTCTGAATTTTGTTTCAACATCCCTGGCAAAGGTACCTCCTGTTTCTTGGTACTGTTGCAAAACTTCACAAGTTCTTTGATATGTGTGAGAGGCACATCAAGTTGCATTTCTCTGGATTTAAGTGTCTAGCTTAGGTATTCACAGCAAATAGAATTTCATAATGTGCGCTAATTGCTATGTGAAATTCAAAATGTTGGAGTTTGTAGTGCTTAATATCAATATTAAGCACATCCTGCCATCAACCAGACTGTTTACATGGATGCCCAAGTCTTCCTGAGGATGAACACTTTCATGTTCAAAACAAGTCGAAGACACTATAATTAAATTAAAACATTAATGCAAATAGTGCGCATTTTATTGGTTCTTATTACAGATAGCTCCACTCATTCTTAACCTCAACACTAGATGGAGGCAAGTGGTCAGCTTCATGCCCCAGCCACTTTAACCTCAGGGAGAGGATCCCAGTCCTATTACACAGGAGGTTGGGTAGGCCCCAGAGCCAGTCTGGATACTTTGGATAAGAGAAAATCTTTGGCTCTGTCAGGCATAAAACCACGGTTCCTTCTTTAGTAGAAACACTCTACCAGTAACAATGACATGGGTTATGATGGGTCAGTTCTTACAAGTATAAAATAATCAGGGTTTTTCAGAAAGACTTCCTGACTGCACTCCTATACAAATATCTCCACTTTTCTTACAATAAAACCAACTAGATACACTAATTTCTCAAATTTATTTTTGGAGTAAAACTCTACATGTTTTGGACAGTTCCTCTGTCCATCATCAGAAGTTTTTCACTGTACACGCAGCAATGGTATATGTCATACAGGTTTGCTGACAGCTCCTAATGATGTACAGAGGAACTGTCTGAAACATGTAGAGTTTTATTCCAAAAATAAATTTGAGAAATTAGTGCATCTAGTTGGTTTTATTATAAGAATTTATCATGACGCACGGTCACCTGAACGTCAAATTCGTCTTCACTTTTATTTCATTTAATTCCTAGAAAACTATATGTATGAAGGAATGTTAATACTAAAGCATACAATTTCATATTCTGTCTCTCCTGTACACTACAGAACATTTCTTAAAGTATGACTTGTGCAGACTGTCTTAAACTTGTGGAGTTGGAGACCAACACCTTCCTTACCCTTAGGCAGTGACATCTATGCCTGAACGCTGTGTCTTTTACGTATGAAAATGTCGGTTATCAAATGACCCTTGCACATCTAACATAAAATCTGTTATCTTAGCAGTACCGTGATGTTCCCAGTGTCTTTTTCTCCATAAAATTGTTTCCTTCAACTACATGCCTAGCCCATTATATGTTCTGACATTCATACTTACATTCATCTTATTTTTGTAAGCGCTTTTAACATTTGTGTTTTGAAGGAAAGACAAAACATCCTGGAGACACTCTTCATTTATTTCAAATAGTGCACTATATGAATCAACAGTTGTCACAATGGAATGTTTCAGAGTAGAACATACAAAATTGAACAACCAAAAGTACACAAATACATTCCATAAAAATATAAGACATGGGTGACTAGCTGGCTCATTTATGATGGTTACAGTAATTTTATTGACTGTCAATATATCCAAGATCCCAAAGACTCAAAAACTAAACATCACATTGGAAATGACTTCTTTGTGACAATACTGTACTACATACATCTTTTGTATATTGGAAAAAATGGCAGACCAGTTTGGCTGTGCCTGGTAACTTGAAAAGAACAATGACTATCAGTACATCACAATGAGACAAATATTGTAAAAAGTTGAAAAGAGATTATTGCAGAAATTTACACCTGCACCTGGTAATGACATGCTCTGGCCCCAGAATGAAATTTGATAAGGTTTTAATTATTGTTACATTGTGAACAATTATGAATTTAATCACATGCATACAGATGAAGAGTTGCAGGAAAGCAGAATTTTCATCTTCATAAAATGACAATACTGATGGATTAATAAAGCTAAAAATCACACTTGCTTTTAAAAAATTAATCAAAATGAGCATCCTTTAATGTAAAGGGATCTATTGCACATAATAAGTGGAATGCAAATTTTTTAAACATTCTGAAGAAATCTGTGGACTGCACATGTTCCCTTGTTTTAGTCCTGAACCACCTGGCCATGTCAATATGTTGGCTCTTCCCAGCACAAACCACACCATCAGCTTTAAGCCAGAAAATAATGAATAGTTACCCGGTGCTTATGAGATGTCAGGTAACATGGTGTGGTTTCATATTATAAATTATGTGAAGAAGGAGTTCTTGTGTACCTTATCAATTTAAAGGTTATAGATTTTGCTCTGTATTAATAATATGGAAGCCAAACTTAAATTTGGTTGAGTGATATCTCAGAAAAATGTAAATATATCTCACAAGTAGGACAGAATCACAAATGAAACAGATTTTTCTTATCCCTTCCAGTCCTATATCACACAGTATTTTCAACCTTTGTGTTTAATGGTTAGTTGTACAATGAAACCACTTTCAGCAGGACATGTACATGGCCCAACATTTTTTTAAAATCTGCATATTATCAAGAATATTCTATACAAACACCTCCATAAAAGAGAAGAGTGAACTTTCATATTAATGTCAGCTTAAAAGCATTAAAATAGGTTATAACTGCATCTACCAATATTTTTTACAGTCTTCCTGACCACTGCCATTTTACAAGTTACACAGGTGATTATAGCATCATCAAATCAACTAAGGCAGGGGTTAGGGGGGATAAGCCATATTCTTTGTAATCTGATTTACAACACCATCACAAATTTTGAAACCCATACCTCTGTGTTTGCCTGAATGTGGAAGTGATACCAGCATTTCTGAGTAATATGCTGCCTCTGGTATACATGACATGGTGTCACCACCTAGAGGACAACTATAATGAATATTCATGGTTTCAAAAACCTCATATCTCATGTACAGGTCAGTGTTTACAGGAGGAATAGCAACTTTCCCACACAGCACAGTTGCTTTAACTGAATTAAAGTTGGTAAATCAGACTGCAGCGTTCTGGGTGGGTTATGATGTTATGTCACCTTGGGCACAGACACTACATTCCAGAGGAATCTGTTGCCTCCATCTCTGGGGTAGAAGATGGTGGCAACAGGTTCCTCTGAAACAAAAGTAACCCCATGCAAGACTACATGGCACTATAATTCCAAGATCATAATCTAAATTTCATCACTGGGAAGTCTCAAGTTTCATATGGTGAACAATAACTTTTTAAAAATATTCCCCAGACAAATTTTTTGCTGTGCAAGTAACCTTAGCAGTTAGTGCATTACTCTACAGTCATAAAGATTTGATGTCACTGGGTGTACAACAAACACTGACATCACTGTGATGAAGTGCTTGACCTTAAGTCGCACATGAACTTGGAACAATCTCCTCCTCACAAAGTCTGAAACATACAATGTTGTGATACAGCATACATTACAATTTTCTTGTAGTATATGAACTGGTCCTGAGCTATAAAACTTGCTGGTATTCCTCCTATAATATTGACATCTTCCACTTAAAAGGCTAGGAGTTGTGCATAACCACACTAACAGACTATTTTATACAGTTGTGTATATGAGGTGTGATGACTGTTCACATCAACCTGCAGCATTATGACAGTAATATGTTCACTTTCTACAGTAATATTCTGAAAATTTAATGAAGAATCTGGGAAAGAGCAAAGTGACACATACTCTGGTGTGAATAAAATCAACCCCCAATATATTGGTCTGAAGCAGGTCTACAATTGCCTTGCAAGAGTGAAAAGTATTTAAATCACAATACTGCCAATGTTAACATTTTGGAGTCAACACAAAAACTACATCTGGATTACAAATGTAACAACAAATTGCATGATATGGTAACTGAAGTAGGCCTGCCCAATTCTGTAATTACTCTTTGTACCTCCAAGTTTCAGACATTTTTAACCACATACTATACAATGTACAAGTACTGAAGTATGAAGCATTCTTAAAAGTACACTTGACTGCCAAAGCAGACTAAAGTAAAAAAGTTCCCCCTCTTCCTACATACTAAGCCATGGGGATAAAGAGGTGATGGGGTAAACACCTATGTATTTTATATCCTGAAACTAGGAGGTGACCATTATAAGCTCCTGTAACATAAGATCTCCAACTTTGCATATGGCTGAATAGGCCCAGCATAATTCTAGGCATGACATGAAAAACAAGAATTATATGAGATTTGAGAATTTATGGCAGTGAACATTGAGATTATGATTTTCTGATATAAAAAAGGAGGAAAGATGTTTCTCCTAAACACTGACCAGATAGGACATCACAGCCCTGAAGACAATATTAGCAATTGCATTCTCCTACCTGGAACAAAACCCTGGTCAACCAGCCAATTTGACTTGGAAATAAGGTAACAACATTCTGTAAAAGGCAGAATTTCTTCTATTTCATACAAATATTGCAAGTTGCATAAGCAGTCACAAGGTGATTCCAGTTGTTGAACCTGAAACTGGGCATAATTACATCAGAAAGGCAGAATATTCTGGAAGAAATAAAGACTGGAGTTATGAAGGAAAACAAAAGGCTGGCTTTACTAAAGCTCATGCCAGTAAATAAAGATGACTAACATCTTTACTGTGATTGTCAAGATCGAAACATGCCTTACTCATTTCCATCAATCAGCTTGACCATAAGGCTGAGCCCTCAGATGATGGATCACAATAATGGGAGGTCCATCTGTCTAAATGGCAGCTTTTTTAGTCCAAAATTACAGAATAATGGTAAAATGTTTACACACTTCATTACCAACATGTCAATGTGTGCAGTCATGTATATGTTCCACATGACAGACGAAGGAGAGATACTAATTTAGACACCTGTGAAATGACATTAGAAGCACTGGTTCTAGTTACTTCCTAATGGGGGGGGGGAGGATGGCCAAACTGAACAGTGTCCAATTTCATACCACATAAATGTCAACACAAGACAGTTCAGGTACATGCAGGATGACTGTAAATGGTAAAATTATACTGATTGTGGAAATAAAGAGCAGAAAACATGTATCGTATGGTTCAGAATCATGCTATATCTTCAAAAGGAAAACATTAACACACACATATATATAAATTTTACACATGGTTTCATATGTGTATAACACCTCCTTAATTCTGAGGAAAGAAAAGAAATGAGGACTGTTTAAACGCAGAGCAGATAAGAATACCTGGACTAAAACATTTAAAAAAATCAAACATAAGCCTAACAGACAAAGCAGAAGTTTCCTACTGCTCACTCTTCTTCATGTGCTAGCACACAAAGCCTTTATCAGTACCAGTACCCACATGCCAGTGTCAACAACTTCCCGTCTGGATGCATCTACTGCATACTGCAAGACTTTCAGCTCCACAGTTTCAGTTTTCATTTCTAACTTCATTATAAGAGTGTTCAAATAACGTGGACTGAGAACAAGAATATTAAAGACCCCCTAGCACCATTCTCAAAAGCAAGAACGTTAATGAGAAGATATAGTGCCATGCATTTTTAACCAAAGTCCAGAAGAAAGTCTGGCAGCAATATCCATGTCACTTTTAGAACCACCGCCCCCCCCCCTCCCCCGCCCAGGGAACTGAATTGAACATACATGTAGAAGCAGGGAGAAAAATTCCCAGCATCTAAACTGTGGCTGTCCGGTCTTTTTTGGCACTCCTCTATCTGATCTGTTATGGCTAATACGTAAGACATAATAATCATAATTGAGAAATGTGAAGAAAAGTGAGTACTTGGACAACCAAGACATAGATGGAAAGGTAATATTAAATTGTACTATTGGGAAATAGGTTGCGAGCATCTTAACTGGACTGAACTGACTGAGGTGTGGGAACACCCACATGTCATCACATCTCCTTCCCCTATTCAGTCCTCCATTTAACCTCGCAGCTCTCCTTCCTCTGTCTGCACACCAAACCACACACTGACCCAGACAACAGTTGCTTAACCATCACAGCAAAGCACTCTCTCGCTCCCTCCATCTCTACCTACCTCCGCTAGCCTTACGGCCCATTTCAGGGCCCAAGCAAGTGGGACTACATTCGACAAGCCACTCCTACCAACTCTGTCAACCAGCCAGTGGCAGACCAGGCTGGACAGCAGGCGACAATGATAAAAGGAGGCCATTCTGACCAACAAATATTCATTCGGAAAAGAGTAACTGACAACAGTACATCAAGAAAGGATACATCAAGACGGAAGACACAACGCCCAACCACCTGGCCATGAAGTCTCATGGACCGGGCACACCACTGCTCATCCGAGCATCCTGCCAGCAGCATTCAGCCCCGCGACTGCACCAGTCGCAACCTCTTTGATTTCACCGCGGACCTCCGGCCAGTCAGCCGCGCATCCAGAGGCACATCATCACTTGCGGCCAACCGAAGGCCTCGTCACGACACACCAACCGGGCTCTACACCACAGTCAACAACGCTGCAGAAAACCCAGCAGCAGACCCAAAGCCTAAACCATGGCAAATAAGCCGCAACTCATACAACACCTGACTGCACTACGTAAGACATTAATAAATATTAAATGTGTGTGTGTGTGTGGTACTGTAGTCAATCCAGTACAACCCTACGGTACCTCCATAGAGGATATGGTGCAAATATGGTCTCTTCTGGTAAACCTTCAGGTTGCATCACTAGGGAATTTATCAGCTTAACCGCATACAGACATGCAGTAATTATTAAAATTCGCCTTACTGATAATGGGGCTACGTCCTGTTATATGACAATATATGAGCTGTTACAGCTTGCCATAATGTCCAGAAGGCTTATGTTTCAAATCATGGCAATTCTCTTGGGGGCATCAAATGTGATGATACATAGGATGAAAAGCTAAACCATGTGACCATTCCATCCAATCTGTGCCTCCATCGTCTGAGTAGTGCAGGAACCAGTACCCTGTGGTCAAAGCCTCTGCCAAAACTCATCACAGTAACCAACCTTACCCTAGCTATGGGATTCTACAAGCAGTACTGTCCCCACTACTTAGGAGAGGGGAAAGATCATTCCACATACACAAATGTAACAATTAGAACTTAGACTAACACCACTGTATATGAGTAACAAAACTGTAATAACAATTGTGAATATACACAGATACAACTCTTGTGGACACTGTAGCCCACTGAAAAAGTCAAAAATATTAAATAGTTATTATATTTGTTATTGAAAGATGTAAATATTTGTTAAAATCCTCCAAGAGAGTAAGGGTATGGGTGAAGAGGGGTGATCAAGTGTATTTATATATATATATATATATATGTATATATCTGACATTGCTTATCTGTTTCTGCTATGGCACCATCTCTGCAGTGACTCCCATGATTTGCAACCAAAGCATGTTCAGAAATCCAAAACAAGCTTTCTGCATTTCTCAGCAATAAGCATTGAACTTTTTCAATACAGAAACTTGGGACTTCATCAAAACTGAACTATGGCTTATTGTAACTGCCTCAACATGACATGGTCTGATAACTTCTGTTACAATATTTGTGTCCAGTTTCATGCTTAACTTCTACTAAATGCACAGGAATGTGTAACTGTCTCCATGGCAAAGAGCTCTTCTTGGGAGCTAGTAGTCATTCAGCTAGTCCGAGAGATTCCACACATTTTTTGGAACACAAAGGTCATTACTGTGTAGACAAAAGCCTGTCAGTTCACCCTATCTTGAGCCAGATTAATCTATTCCACATTTTTACATTTCATTTCCTGCAAATCAATTTTAATGTTATCCTCGTATGTTTCCCAAAATGGTCTCATCGTTCAGGTTCTTCAAGTAAAATTTCATGTGCACTTCTTGCAACTTTCATGCTCCACCTATTGAACAGGAATGTACAAAAATATTTCAGCATGTATAATTTTACCGACTGAATGGAAGATGGGACACACAATTGTCATACAGACACTAAACAAATTATTTATTGTATTCACTGTCAAAATCGTGATGAGTTATATCCATTTATTGTACAGCATCAAACTTCTGTAGGTGAAATGTCCTTATCAGTTATAAAGCCAGACCCTTGATTTTTCAGACTCAGGAGGTGTGTGGTCAACATCACTTACCAGCCACTTTACCACAGGGGAAGCAGCCCACATTGTCCACTGTACAGGAGGCCAGGTGGACGCCAGAATTTATCTGGTTTCTTTGGAGAAAAGTCTCCCGCCACTGCCAGGATTTGAACTGATTCCTCCATTGTCCAGCCCATACCAACTGCGATGCCCTTCCTTATGTAAGTATACATCCCTGATACTTAACTGGAATTACTCACAATTGTCATCAATCATGTGCTCTCTGAGAGGAGACATCAAGACCTGTCATTTTTTGTGTAAAATCTACTTCTTCAAAAAAACACTCACTTAATTTAATAAATGCTTTGCCTGGGTCAATAACTCTTCAGATAGCATTGAATATATTAATCCTACTATTTCCTGTTACCACCTGATGAGAATGATCTCCACAGATATAACACTGAGATGTAATAATCCACCAGAAATAGGCAAAGCTTTAAAAATCAGTTATGCTTAAAACCCTAAATAAATGTATCAAGTTACAGTCTGGTTGTGGAGGATAAATGCATAAATATCCACATATATCTGGGACATATTACAAGTCCCCCCTCAGCTTTTCTCTGAGAAATGCAGAATTCTGTGGAATTTTCCTTTTCCATATTTTAACATACATCAGAGAAGTGCTGACAAATAGATGTTTATCAGCATATCACTAAACAGTGTATGCTGAACGAATCACTTTAACTTCAGTTACAGGGAGGTCACTGCATTTCAAAGTAAAACATGTTCAAAATTCCCAGTCCTTCTACTCTACTAATGACAATAAATTCATATGAAAAGAGAGGCACTATATGCCTTAATTTAAAAACAGGAAAGCTTTCTGTAACTAACATAACAGAGATACACTGTAGAGAGGTAGATCTTTTTAAAAAAACTGATTAATATCACCAACATTGACCACATAATATGTTAACAGCTGTATCCTTGCAGTGACAGTTTTTGACACTATACAAGGAGGACAACGGTAACCCCAACATAAGTTTCCTTTAACAAGGAGACATTTACAGGCAACCATGAAGCGCAACTCTTAGAAGCAATAAGAAGAAAGGAAACTTATATTAAGTAACCATGGCCCCTAGAAAACGTCTTTTAACAAGATGGTATAAGCAACCATGGTCCCAGAAAAAGTTGTGTTTGAATTCATACATATGATTACAAAATGTTTCTTATAGAAAGAGAAGAATTGTTCCAGTAACTGTTAACCTGGAGATGTGATCATGGAAGTATGTTTCAGCATACAGTGCAGACCGGAATGGTATCCATCCCATAAAAATCAGATCAACTGTGCTTCACCTCAAAATTGAATATGATGCACATAAGCAAAACACAAAGTGGAGGTATAAACAATTTTAAATAATTAATACTAGTGAAAAAGGAAGTACGAATCATTGTTGTTGCTAATGACAATAAACTGGTTATGCAATGTAATATTTTTGTGCAAAGTTTCAGTATTTACTACGTTTATCTCTTTATCACTGTTTACTCTCTCAACTTCTTTAACCACCACTTGTTTCACAGCTCAAAGTTACAGACCACTATAATGTCATGGATAGTAAAAGGATAGGACTCTTTGTAAACTTTCATACTTTCAAATTTTCTTTGGCATCTGTAAACTTTTAAGCCATTTACCATGAGTCAGGAGACATTTACAGCATTAGAATTTTCATGGGAAGCTATATGGAGAATTACTGTGTAACTACTAAGAGGTAAAGGGAAGGTTGTCCAATTGTATGCTAAGCAGTCACATGGGGGAGTGAAGGTACAGCTGCACTCATTCTTAACCCCTGTGCTAAGTGTAGGTGACTGGTCAGTTCCAGAACCCCACCACTATTGCCCAGGGTAAAGAACCCCTGGTACCCACTGAATAGGAGGCTGTGTGGGCCCCAGCGCCAGTCTGGATGCCATGGGGAGGAGAATGTCACACCTCTGCTGGGAATCAAACCGCAATACCTCAGTTGTCCATCCCATAGCCTATTCACTGTACAACTATGTGTATATGAGATAAATATTTAAATTACTTAGAATGAAGTAAGCATATGCATATTTTTTGAACTCTGCAGTTACCTACAATTACTTTTAAACATGCAGTAGCTTGTAACTTCCTAACATTTGAGTTTAATCTTTCTCTCCACAAATAAGATATTTTAAACCCCCTGGTACTATGGAGTAAAAGGTAAAGCAGTCCCGTTACAGGCCTGAACAGGCCCAAAGGGTCCCAGGAAGTTAAGGTTCCCAGATTTTGTGACAACAGCACAGGATGGTGGTAGGTTATCAGACTCACGCACCGGCCGCCTTTACCCCCAGGAAATGCTCCTGGTACTCGTTTATGTTAGAGGCCAAGTCGACTCCATGGCCATAGTGCGATCGGAAGGATTTTATGTCAATGAAAAATCCACTGACACCAGCTAGGATCGAACCAGCGACCTTCTGATTTGTAGCACAGCACCTTAACCACTGTGCTGCAACGGTCCCCCGGTACTATGGAGTGGGTGGCTGAAAAAGTCTGGGGAAACAGCATCAGTACTGAAAAAAGTACACCATTCAGCAAGTTGAACCATGCACCACACACCATTACTCAGCTAAAAAATCTAATGAAATCTGGTACGAAAATCATACTGGGCTACTATAATGAAGCCATTTTGAATCCCTCACATTTCTGGTGGAACAAGAATGGTCTCCAAAAATACATGCACTTACCACTCCCTTCCCAATACATTCTTTCTCTCCTTTTGTTTACGATAAGAAATAAGAATCAATTTCTAGTAAATTCTGAGGTATATCACATTGACACTAGGCAACATGCAAATTTTCACCAGCCTTCTGTGAATCTGACTAAATATCAGAAGGAAGTATACTACATAGGTGTGAAGGTGTTTAATATGCTTCCTACTTATATAAAAACAAAGTCTGATAATCCCAAGAAATTTAAATTAGTTTTACAGAAATTTTTAAATGAAAATTCCTTGTACTCTCTGGGTGAATACTTTGAACTTCAAAAAAGTTAAATACATTTACATATGATTTGGAGTGGTATTTGAAAGTTTAGCAAATGAAGTCAATATGCATCTACGTTCCTTTTTACATTATCTACTAATCTGTATCTTAGATCTGTTTGTGTATGTAACACAACTACATGAATGTACCAATCTTACTCTGTTATGAAGTGATGTGGTAAATTATTTTCTTGGCCAGTAAATACCGTATCTTTTAAATTGGTGCTCTAATGTTATTACTTTTATATTAAAATAATGTATGTTATGTTCAAACCTCAAATATTGTACTAGACCTAGTAACTACAATTACCGTACACTTTTATATTGACTTCACTTCAAATATGTCTATTTCCACATCCACATGGATTTTGTAATCCAGTACGGATCCACAGAATGAAAATAAATGATATTATATGATATTTACTTACACAGTGTCTCTCTTGCTGAGGTGTTTCTTGACAAGCTTGAATTAAACGACAAACAAATAAGACTCTGTGGATACATGCAAACATGACATGTCTTATATTACAGAAGAATACATGACCTGTTCATGTTACTACTTGCAGACTGCATTCCAATCTCTGGAGTAATAGTTTTGAAAACTGGAAGAATTTACAAACTTTGTTTTGTTCTTAATTTCTTAAATAAAGAGCTCTGACAGTAAGTACCACATGTCAATTTTGAGGTGATAACAAGGTGCAGGTTTGTGAAAGGGATATGAACAACAATGCCTTGCATATGCAAGACAGAAGACAACTTGTAACAATGCAACAATTTAGAAAAGTTGCGATAACACATATCACTAGTGAAAAACAACTTCTGTTTAAAGTTATAACAACAGGACAACAGGTTTAACAGTATAAGGCCAAGTATGGCTGTCAGCAGGTGGGGCAGGAAGTATTGCTTTGCAAGAGAATGACAATAGGATAAACAACAACAAATATCTGGAATTTACTGTTGACAGTAGGTCCCAAGTGTAAATGACATTGTTAATCACATTCGAGATACCTGGTGACTAGAGTTCATCTGTCACTTCAGAGAAGAGTTGCCAACTTTCAATAAGACATAAAAGAGACACTGTCTCTTGTTCACATAATAAGAGTTTGGTCCCCATCATGATAATAATTCCTTAACCTATTACATTAAAGGAACAATGCTAATAATTCATAACTTTACTGCATTAAGTACTCAGTTCAACAAAACATAGTAATGTTGGCATCCCTTCTTTCTGCGCAGCACATTACTAGCTACAACATTCAAACTTTATCCACTGTCCTTGACCGACATAAGAAACCACGTGACCCAACCAAGACAGACACAGCCAACAATTTGCCGCTGTGAAGTTTTGTGTACATGCCATGACTATTCATTTCCACATACATACAACCAGAAACACATTTATAAAATGTGCTAAACACAGTACAAAAAAATTCAAGAAAAAGAAGAAGAATGATAGCTAAAATGCCACCAATGTGTTCTCCTGGTTGTACTGACAATGTGTCATTTTAAATATCCCATATACTTTCTTCTGTATGATTAATGGTCATGGCATCACTTGACAGACCACAAGCAAGACATCAGTCTGATGCTAACACAGGCACATCATCACTCATGCTGTTCAGCCGAGCCAGAAGTCAGCTTGACTATACTAACTTTTGTCATACTCCTACCACTGGTCAGGCCTGTTACACTTCAAGGACAGAGTTGACCAAGTAGGCAGCATTGTTGGAATACTGACAGGCAGCAGTTGGAAAAATACAAGCCAAACAGTCACTTAATTCACGACAAATCCTATGTGATACTGAACCCACACATCTGCAGTGAGAAAGGGACATCCAAATACCTGTGACGGTAGGATAGATTCATTCTTCTCCTTCTGCATATAAGAATTTGACTGAACTAACAAAACACCAGCTGCTGAAAAGGAAGCAGCACACACACATTATTGCTTATGCTGTGGGTTTTAATAGTTATAGGAGAGATATCACCCCACAAATAAGAGTTCTATATCAACGTGTGCAAACTGAATAAGTAAAAACATTACCAAATAAGTGACAGATTGGACTGTATCCAAGTAAGCTGGCAACAGCAGACATACCTGCAAAACTACAATTCCCATATCTGCTATTTGATTTGAAGTCTCCATTCTCCTGGAATATGGTACTCTATCACTGGATGATTGGTGTTTGATATTTTAAGACAATGTATTGTTCTTCAGCTGTTGGACACCAGTCACCCAGTGATACAGCTCCACATCCCAGAACAGAGGCCGGAATTACAGCACAGTGGCACCTGTCTGATTCCACATGGGTCCACATTACTGGTATGTTCCTAGTATCAGTTCATCTATTTGCTAACAAGAACCAGACCTTAGTTTCTGCTTGCGGTTGGTCAGTGTAAGCAAGGACTGAACGCCTCACTTACACACTCTTGGATCACATGGTTAGGTCCCTGACAGCTTGCTGTATCCTCTTCACGTGCCCAACCTTGGTGACACCAAGTTCATTCAAATCACGACGTCCTAAAGTCAGAAGTTCACGTCCACGTATGTCATGACGTGTAAAGCTTTCTGCATATTCTGATAACTGGATTGTTTCCAGCCATGCTGCTACCTCAGCCACACCCCATGTTGCAACAACATGTGCGGCTCTGCTACTGCCACCACCACCACGGCGAAACTTGTGCCAGAACAGTCCACGAGCACGGCCCTTCCGTTCACTGCATCCCTACATTCACAAGAAAATATTAGCATTCCGAACTGCTGGCTTATTTGCAGGGGGGAAAGGGAGACAATACTTTCATTTAATTAATAAACACATGAAATGATCTATTTAAAATTAATCAACTGTCATACTCATGAAGTGGTAAAATATAAATACTTGAGTATTATAAACAATCAAGTTGATGTGATGTGGGTATCTGACTTTTTACCATCACCTTTTTGTTAAAAAACACACACAACATTTCAGGAACTGGTTCTACTTCTGTCATCAGCTGACAATATAAAAATTATGAAACCTACACTGTTTGGTCCAACGGATGGAGGTAATTTCTTTCTCTGGATCAAACTGACCCAACAGAGTAAGTTTCCATGAAATGACATCTATTCTGATAGTGCAGGGACAGTTTTGGCATATGTATGGGAATGGTCCACCAAGTAAATCATCAATTCATGGCTGCCACAAACAGTACGTGAATACCAGTTGTGTGTTGTACAAGGGTGTATCCATAAGTTCCAGGACAGTACTCGTAAAAAGAAGTTTGCTTACCTTAGATGTTAACTTCCTCCATCACCTTCAAAGTACTCCCCTTTTGCACGAATACAGTGGTCCCAGCGTTTCTGCCATGCTTGGAAGCATCCCTGGAAGTCCCTTTTATGAACTGTGTCAAGTACCCACTGCGATTCCTCTTGAATCTCTTCAATGGTGTCGAATTTTCGACCCTTCATCCGAAGCTTCAGCTTGGGGAAGAGGAAAAAGTCACAGGGGGCCAGATCGGGTGAGTATGGGGGATGGGGGATCACTGTCATGTTGTTCTTGGCCAAAAACTGCGAAACTT
>Ga0123355_10001922_pt1 | contig 29203 bp, 18 predicted proteins | sample TergutEmb28metaG_3_FD_89872 | JGI IMG/M metagenome (GOLD analysis project Ga0123355, IMG submission 89872) | Embiratermes neotenicus P1 segment gut microbial communities from Petit-Saut dam, French Guiana - Emb289 P1 | ecosystem: Host-associated > Arthropoda: Insects > Digestive system > Gut ... | reverse complement strand
TTGGATTGAGATGTTAGCGCCTGAACGTCCTTGGACATTGCTTGAAAGACCATACTCCAGACCGAGTGACATTTTAGTCGGACAAGCATATCAAAGCGAAATAGCTCCAGATGAGACATCAGACGAGATGGACCAAGATGAAACAGATTCAGACGCAATAGACTAATATATCCAAAACTAAGGGCTGCGATTATTCGCAGCTCTTAGGGTAGTTTTGGCAGATATAAAGCAAATCCCCGCATTCGTCCATCGCGAATGCGGGGCTTACTTGTGGTTCTCAAAAATCAATGAGCCAAACCACCTTTCTTTTCAGATCCTGCTAGTTCTCTTGACACCACGTCTCCGATGCAGCCTACGCACACCATTTCCATTGTACTGACTACTGGCGGCTTTCCCCGCAGTTGTGCTAGCTGGTCAAATGACCTAGTCTGCCATGGACTTGCCGTTCTTGAGAACTAATAGCATGATCCGTTTGCATCTAAAATATACAACAACTACTGTAAAAAGTCAATGTGCTTTTATGCAATATATACAAAACAACGAATTAATCGGCATTTTGTACAAAAAATTGAGAAAGCGATTGACAAACACGATTTCACCCTAAGCTAATGGGAGTTTGACTTCCGCCAGCTTTATCTTGCTTTTTTTCATCTCACTTAAAGGTGTGTTCTGCATTATTTAATGATGTTTTAATGCGCTATGTATCTGAAATGTTGGATATGTTGTGTTAGTATTTGGCCACATTGCGTAGCATACTTTGACACTATATTTATGAATTGAAGGTGGACTTTATGAAAAATACAGTAATAGTAACCGGTGCGACATCCGGAATTGGATTTGCAGTTTGTGAGGCGCTACTTGGGGCAGGATATCCGGTAATCGGAGTCGGCAGAAGTCTTGAGCATTGCCATAAAGCGCAAACGGCAATGACAAAAGGCCACCCGGATACAAAACTGCGCTTCATCACTGCCGATTTATTGCATCAGCGTGAAGTGCTCCGTGCCGCACGCGAGATAGAAAGAGCAGTGTCAGATTTTGGGGGCGGCATCCATGCGCTCATAAACAATGCCGGATGTGTGCGCAGCAGATATATGACGACAGAAGAGGGCTATGAGCAGCAGTTTGCGCTCAATCACCTGGCCGGATTTCTTTTGACACAAGAGCTTCTACCACTCATTAAACGTGATAACGCCGCAGTCATCAACACAAGCAGCACCTCGCATAAAATGATGCAGATGAACTGGAATGATCTGATGTACCAAAAAAGATACAGGCCGCTCTATGCTTATAAACAGACAAAACTATGTAATATGCTGCATGTATATCATCTGCGTGCATCAGGAGTGCGAGCCTGCGGGATTGATCCGGGACTGGTTCGAACGGAAATAGGCAATAAGAACACATCCGGTATCGTAAACGCCGTCTGGAACATACGCATGAAGCAAGGAATATCACCCGAGCAGTCGGCAAAAATTTATTTATCGCTCTGTGAAAATGGATTTCCGGGGATATATTACGGTATTGGAAAAACGGGCACTAATAAAGCTGGAGCGATAGCTTGTGAGCTTAGGACAAACAGGCAAATAAATTCGTCTAATGCCGAGCGGCTATATGAAGTGAGTATGAAGCTTTGCGGGCTTACAAATCCAATTAAAAGCAAGAAAGGAATTGAAAACAATGAATGTACTGATAACAGGGGCAAGTGGTGGCTTAGGCAGAGCAATGGCAATGGATTGCGCGAGGCGCGGATATAATTTATTTTTGACCGACATGAATGAGGATTTGTTGGATGCTATAAGCGTGGGGATAAGGCGCAAGTATGATGTCGATGTACAATCTATGGCTTGTGACTTGACCGATAGCAAAGCAGTAAATGATATGCTAAGCAAAGCGCAGCAGAGGGGCATCTTTTTTGACATGCTTCTGAATGTTGCAGGTATAGATTGTGAGGGCGGCTTTACTGAGCGCACAGCGTTTGAAATAAAAACAATGATAGGCATCAATATTGAAGCGACGATTAACTTAACACATGAAATGCTGGATCGCCGCTGCGAAAGCGTTCAGATAGAGCAAAAGCCGATCTATATAGTTTTCGTTTCAAGCCTTGCATCGCTTTATCCAATGCCGCTGAAAGCGTGTTACGCAGCCTCGAAGAGATTTCTCTATGATTTTGCATATGCACTGGGTCGTGAACTTGAGCCGCAAGGGGTGTATGTCACAACACTGTGTCCTGGCGGGCTTGCAACGAACGAGGAGTCCATAGAAGCTATAGCTGCTCAGGGATTTTGGGGAACGTTGACGACAAACGCTGTTGAGAAAATAGCAAGACGTACCATATCTAAGGTTCTGCGTGGTAAGCGAACATATATTCCGGGCATAATAAACTGCACCCTCGGTATGGCAAGCAAGTTGTTGCCGAGGGCGCTAATCGCATGGACGATACAGAGACGCTGGCAAAAAGCGCGTTTGCAGCGAGCTACAGTGGTACTGAGTTCCTGAAATAACCAGCTGCATTTTCAGATGGGATTAATGGGTCAATTCTATAAACAGCATTCCGACAATAGTGCCTATCAGTGCAAAAATGGTTGGAACACGATTTTTGCTCATGACAACTGACTGGGGTAGAATTTCGCCAAGAACCACATACAGCATAGCACCCCCAGCGACGGCGAAAGAAAGTGCAACAGCCGTATCTGAAATTCCACCTATTAAAACGCCTACAATTGCGCCTATGATGGTTGTGGCACCCACTACCGCAGTAATGAGCACAGACTTTACCTTAGAAAGCCCGCCGACCATAAGCGGAGCGGAAACGGCCATTCCTTCCGGGATGTTGTGGAGTCCAATCAATATGGCAAGCGCCAACCCGAGACTTGCGTCATAATGGCCGGCAGCGCCCATAGCCAAGCCTTCCGGGACATTATGCAGCCCGATTGCAAATAACATGATCATACCGGAACGAAGCATATTTGATTTTCTGGATATGATTTCGCTTGAATGAAAAAACTCAGCAAAAGTATCGTGCAGCTGTGAGCCGTTTTGTTTGCTCGAAAGCCTGTCCGTAAGGTTGTTAAGCCCCAGAACCAAAAGTGCACCTGCGACAAGCCCAATGATTGAAACCAGAATGTTTGAGAGATATATGGACTCTGGTATCAGTTCAAGAAAAACAATACTGATCATTACACCGCCGGCAAAAGACAGAAACACGCTGGTCATCCTGTCGGTTTTAGTTCCAAAGAAAGCGGTAAGCAGACCGCCAAGACCCATGCCTATAACCCCGGCAAAAAGACTCATAACAATAATGTTCATTTTTAGATACCTTCTGTATAGATTGAGTTAGTCTATGCTAACTAATTTAAAGTTAGCATAGACTAACCGCTTTGTCAATAGTTTTTTATTTAGCTTTGACCACTGCACCCGCCAGCTTTAGATTAGCGGAGTTGTGAGCGTGCCTATCTCATCAATAATAACATCAACAACATCCCCTGGGCTCAGCCATACCCTGTCTTCACGCTTTTTACCTACAATTACCCCCGGGGGCGTGCCGGTGAAAATCAAATCACCAGAAGAAAGCGGGAAATATTTGGATGCGGCGCTGACAATTTGCGCACAAGAAAAAATCATATCTGAGGTATTTCCGGATTGTACGGCCATTCCGTTTAGTTTGCAGTGGATTTTGGTTGGATTATCCGGATTAAAACTGTCGCTTGTAACAACATATGGCCCGACGGGCGCAAAACCCGGCAGAGCTTTGCCACAGAGCCACTGGCTCGAAAGAGCCTGTGCTTTCCTTGCCGACAAATCGTTGCCGCAGGTATAGCCGAATATGTGTGCGTATGCTTCTTTCGGGGTCACATTATATGCCGGTTTTCCGATAACGATAACAAGCTCGGCCTCGTAATCAAATGCGTCCAGCCATGGCGGGAGTGTGACAGGTTGTTTGTGCGCACTGAGTGAGTCGCCAAACTTGCAAAAAAACACGGGGTCATCGGGTGCAGATTGTCCGGTTTCTTCTGCATGAGATTTGTAGTTAAGACCCTTGCAGATGATTTTTTTAGGCTCAGTTACAGGCAGGAATACAAGATTATCCTCGCTTTGTTTTGATAAAGTGCTGTCAAGGATGGTGCTTTCGATACGCCTGAGCATGTCATCGCCGCCGCTTATTATTTCATTCATACATGAGGGAAAACCCAAGGCTGTTATATTTATTATTCCATGCTTTGTTTTTACACCAACACAAGCGGCGTTGTCATTAAAAAAAGCGCATAATTTCATTTAAGTATCCTTTCTCTGCCAGCAAGTGTGCATTAGTTTAATCGTCGCTTAGCTTAAATTCGCCAAGATCAGCGGTGATTCCGAGACCGGGGCGTAGAGTCATAAGTTGTGTGACTTGCTCTTTTGTCATCGTGCGATTAAATCCCATTATTTTGGAATACATAGTCACTGTAGCGGTGTACTCAATACTTTCCATCCTGAAGAGTGCCTGCATGACGCTACCGCCCCAGGTGACTGGCCCATGATGTTCAAGCAACACGCCGTGATATTGCGTGCAGTATTTGGCAGCAGCAGCAGCTAACTCATCCGATCCGGGCATCGCATATTTTGCAATGGGAATGACCCCAAGAGACACAGCGGTTTCTTGTAGTATTGCTTTGTCGAGCGGAACCCCTGCTGCCGCGAATGTTGTTGAAATCGGCGGATGTGCATGGCAGACAGCGGTTATATCAGGCGCGTGCTTATATATAGCCAAATGCATCTTTATTTCTGACGAAGGGTTTTGCTGACCCTCGATGATATTTCCGTCAAAATCGAGCTTAATGAGCATGTCGTTGTTCATAAAACCTTTCGAGACACCACTCGGTGTTGCAAGTATGATGTTTTCAGACAAGCGGGCGCTGAGGTTGCCGTCATTTGCACAGACGAAGCCTCGCATATACAAACGTCTGCCCACCTCTATTATTTCATTGCGAGCGGTTAACTCATCCGGATAAATTTTGCTTGCCATAGTACTCCTTTGATTAAAAAATCAGTTATCTGATATCTTCATTACACATTATTTTAAGCGATTGACTGTAAGGCTGCCTGCAAATTCCGTGTTCTGTTATAATTGCGGTGATTAGGTTGTTGTCTGTCACATCGAAAGATGGATTGTAACACTTTACACCTGCAAGGGCAACAGGCTCAGCAAAAAACATTTCCTTGATTTCTTCCGGGCTACGCTGTTCTATCTCTATATCTTTGCCGGTGAGGCAATCGGGGTCAATGGTTGATGAGGGGCAACAAACATAAAAAGGAATTCCGTAATGTGCCGCGAGCACAGAAAGTCCGCTTGTGCCGATTTTGTTTGCCGTGTCCCCATTAATCGCAACCCTGTCGCAACCGACGAAAATAGCATCTATCTTGCCTTCGCTCATCACAATGCTTGCCATGTTGTCGCAAATCAAAGTGACATCAACTCCGGCACGGTAAAGCTCGTAAGAAGTCAGACGCGCCCCTTGCAAAAGCGGGCGTGTTTCACAGCAATATACGCTCAACGCAAGCCCGCGACTATGCGCTAAGAGTATGGGACCCAGTGCGGTGCCGTATTGTGATGTGGCCAGCGGCCCTGCGTTGCAATGCGTCATGATACCAAATCCGCTTTCTATAAGGGTTTGTCCATGCTCCGAAATAGCTTTGCACATCAGCACATCTTCCTGTTGTATTTGCAAAGCTTCTTGGCGCATAGCTTCTTTGATGGATGGTATTGTTGATGCACGAAGACTGCTGACAAGCCGCAGTATCCTGTGCAGTTGTTTCGACAGGTTTACGGCTGTTGGCCTGGCTGAGTTGAGCTGTGTACTAAAGTGAGTAACCTCAGAGGAAAAGCTTTCGAAACAATCACAATTAAGTTTTTGAGCATAAACATAAAGCGCGAAAGCGGCAAAAATCCCTATGGCGGGAGCACCTCTTACACGCAATGATATGATTGCTTCGCATAGTTTCTCCGGCTCGCAGAGCTTAAGATATTTGGCTTCATTTGGAAGCAAGGTTTGATCCAATATTACAACTGCAGCCTCATCATCACTGAAGCGCACGTTGATTATTTCTTCGCAGATTATTATAATCGCCTCCTTGTTATAGGGATAGGCTGTGGCTATCGTTTCAAGCATGTTGTGATGATTTACACAGTCCAGGTGCTGTGAACGATGACAACAAGCCATAAGCTATCGCCATATTCTTCAAATCCGATACGAAGGCTGCTCCAGTCCAAATCGTCGGAAGAGTCACCCTCGTCGCCGGGAATGTGGAAGTCAACAAACTTGATGCCGGGGAATTCATTAGTCAAATTTTCTAGGGCATTTCCACTTCTGACGATTCGGTTTATGCCAATGACTGAGGCGTTTAAGAAGTCGCCAGAATAAACAAACTGTGCAAAATAATCGACCGGGGTCATATCTATAGGCTCGCCACTGCCGTTATTTAAGCCCCAAACATAAACATTGTTGTCGGTAGCAAATTGCGATATTTGTTCGGCACTAAAGCGTCTGTTTGTTGATAATGAAATCGTTGCGCTGGGTGAAAACACAACACCGAAGTTGGGATGGGCAATCTCGGCAAGTGACTCAAAATCGCCGTTTTTGATATTTTCAAGAACACCAAAAGCAAGCGTAGTAAGCTCTGCGTTCGCCATGTTTTCGTGTGTTACAGGCTCATGTGAAGGTGCGCCAAACGATGACCACATCGTAGTCGATGAAATAGTGTTCCATGCCAGTAGTCCGAGAATCACACATAACAGGCATAAACAAATAAGCAATAGTAGGGTTGGCTTTTTCAGATTGTACACCTACTTTCAAAATAGAATTCTCGTCAACTTACTTGCGCAGCGGAGCGTTGGTACACGTACAGTTTTTGTCTACTTTTAGTTTGCCCCTCAATATGGTGTATGGACTGTCGTAATTACATTGAGAAAGTAACTGCATTTTATTAAATAGGAGGTTCATTTGCAACAACAATAAATTACCAAAAGTTACAGAACATGCCCAAAAGCAGGGAAAGGATGTAGCAATCACCACAAAGATTAACAAAATGAAAACATAATAGGAAATACTTGACAATAGCTTCAGTCAGTGTTACATTATATTAGCACTCTCGGTCGTCGAGTGCTAAACGTCAGAACTCCATAAAGGCGGAGGGGACGGCAAATGAATCTCAGTGAGCGAAAGAAAGTGATATTACGGGCTGTAGTTGAGCAGTATGTTCAGACAGCCGAGCCGGTGGGCTCAAAGGCCGTTGCAGCGGAATTGGGCTCATCAATCTCGTCTGCCACGATACGCAACGAAATGGCAGAACTCGAATCACTCGGACTTTTGGAGCAGCCTCATACATCGGCAGGCAGGGTTCCGTCACCCTTGGGATATAGGATTTATGTTAATGAACTTATGCGCCGTCAGAAGATCTCGACTGATGATGCGCAAATGATTACCAATGCGCTAAAAAGCCGCACATCAGGCAAGTCAGATCTGATAGACGAAGCAGGAGTCCTTGCTTCAAGGCTCACTACCTACCCCGCATATGCTATGGCAACGGTTGCGGGTGTTACTACGATCGCAAGATTTGATTTCATCTTTATTGATTCCCATACATTTATAATTGTCACCCTGCTTAATAATGACACGGTAAAAAATAAGCTGATCCACCTGACTGTTCCGGTAAGTCCAAAAATGCTGACGAAATTGGCAGCAGTTTTTAATGCGAGCTTTACCGGGATTCCGGAAGAAAGGATTACGCCTGCACTGATATCGTCAACTGAGCGGGCAGTGGGAGACATGATTGGTGTTGTCGCAGTTATTGCGGGATTTACGATAGAGCTTCTGTGTGAAGCGAAGGCAATTGACACGCGTGTGACAGGCACTATGAATCTACTCAATCATCCAGAATATCGGGATGTAGATAAAGCGCAGCGGCTGATTAGCTATCTGACCGACGACAATGAGCTTGCAAGGCTTCCGCTACCAAACGCCTCGGGTGAAGTCAAATTCACAATCGGGCCGGAGAATCTTGCAGACGAGCTTCGTGATACAAGTGTTATTGCAGTACGTTATGATGTAGGCGATGACTTGCAGGGGCTTATAGGAGTGGTTGGGCCTACGAGGATGGAGTATTCCAAGGTCGCAGCAAAACTCTCATATATAGCGCAGGGGCTGAGTGTGCTGCTTGCAGGAAGCGACAAGCTGCAACTTAATCCGGAGAGCAAAAACAGTAAGTTAGGAGATGGTGGTTTTGGGCAAGACGAATAAAGACAAGTCGCAGGACACAAAGCATAAAGCCAAGGCAGAAGAAACCAGCGCGGCGCAAGCCGAAGAAAATGTACAGGACACCAAACATAAAGCGCATAAAAAAGACAGCGCAAATGAAAAAGATACGACTTTTACTGAGCAGGATGTTTCGGACTCTGAGCCTACTGACAATTCAAACAATAGCGCTGATTTAGAAGGGGACGCACCTGAAACAAAAATGCAAAACGAACTCACGGCAGAACGTGACCGGTATATGAGGCTTGCGGCAGAGTATGACAACTTCCGCAAGAGAAGCAAATTGGAACGTGAATCAACTTATCAGCAAGCACGTGTTGATGCGATTACCCGGCTATTACCGGTTTACGATAATTTGGAAAGAGCACTTAAAATGGCATGCTCAGACGAAGCCTTTTATAAAGGCATCGAAATGACTATGACCGGACTGACAGATGCCTTAGACGGCATGGATGTCAAACCTATTGTAGCGGTCGGAGAGCCTTTTGACCCCAATCGCCACAACGCAGTAATGGCAGTCGAAAATCCCGATTTGGGCGAAAAAATCGTTGCCGAAGAATTTCAAAAAGGATTCATGCTTGGTGATAAGGTCATAAGATTCTCAACAGTAGTGGTGGCCAATTAGCCTTTTGGGGTGCGTATGCCCAGTGGGCATATCACAAACCCCGCAGTGGCGGTGTTTTGCCGCAAAAAAGCAAACAAGTTTACATTTATATACAAAGGAGAAAATAATCATGGGAAAGATTATAGGAATTGACTTAGGGACAACAAATTCATGTGTAGCAGTAATTGAAGGCGGAGAGCCCGTAATAATAGCAAACGCAGAGGGCGGCCGCACAACCCCATCAGTTGTCGCATTTTCACCAGAAGGCGAGAGGATGGTAGGCCATGTCGCAAAGCGTCAGGCAATCACAAATCCTGAGCGTACGATTTCTTCAGTCAAGCGTGAAATGGGCAGCTCATTTAAGGTGTCCATAGACAACAAACAATATACACCGCAAGAAATCTCAGCAATGATACTTCAAAAGCTTAAAGCTGATGCTGAGGCCTATCTGGGTCAAAAAGTAACTGAAGCTGTAATCACTGTTCCGGCATACTTTACAGACGCTCAGCGCCAAGCGACGAAAGACGCAGGCAGGATTGCAGGGCTGGATGTTAAGCGCATTATAAATGAGCCTACAGCAGCTGCGCTTGCTTATGGACTGGACAAAGAACAAGATCAAAAAATCATGGTTTATGACCTTGGTGGAGGCACATTTGACGTTTCTATACTCGAAATTGGCGATGGAGTTATAGAGGTGCTGGCAACTGCCGGTAACAACCGTCTCGGCGGCGATGATTTTGACGAGTGCATCGTTAATTTCCTGCTGGCTGAGTTTAAAAAAGACAACGGTGTGGATCTCTCGGCAGATAAAATTGCTATGCAGCGTCTGCGTGAAGCAGCAGAAAAAGCAAAGACCGACCTGTCGGGTGTAACAACAGCTCAAATAAATCTGCCATATATCACCGCAGATGCAACTGGGCCGAAGCACCTTGATTACACACTCACAAGAGCTAAATTTAACGAGCTGACAGCACACCTTGTTGAGCAGACCCTTGGCCCTGTAAATCAAGCGATGACAGATTCTGGGCTGAGCGCAAATCAATTGTCGAAAATCCTTCTTGTCGGTGGCTCAACACGTATTCCGGCTGTTCAGGATGCGGTTAAGAGAATTACAGGCAAAGACCCGTTCCGTGGCATAAATCCCGATGAATGCGTTGCAGCAGGCGCAGCGATTCAGGGCGGCGTACTCGGCGGCGATGTAGAGGGCATACTTCTGCTTGATGTAACACCACTTTCACTCGGAATTGAGACAATGGGCGGTGTGTTTACAAAACTCATTGAGCGAAACACGACGATTCCGACAAAGAAAAGCCAGGTGTTCTCGACAGCAGCAGACAACCAAACATCTGTTGAAGTCAATGTGTTGCAAGGTGAGCGTGAGATAGCACAATACAACAAATCACTGGGTAAGTTCCATCTTGACAAAATTGCCCCGGCACGCAGAGGTGTGCCGCAGATCGAGGTTACATTTGACATTGATGCAAACGGTATTGTAAATGTTTCTGCAAAAGACATGGGAACCGGGTATGAGCAGAATATTACGATTACAGCATCAGCAAACCTTTCGAAAGACGATATTGAAAAGGCTGTCAAGGAAGCAGAGCAGTATGCGGCAGAAGATGCAGCGCGCAAAGATGACGCAGACACCCGCAACCAAGCCGATCAAATGATTTATCAATGTGAAAAGACCATGGACGATATGGGTGATAAGCTGGATTCAGAAGATAAGTCAAAAATCGAAGAATCCATGGCTAAGGTAAAAACCGCATTGTCAGGCACAGAGCTACAGCCGATTAAGGATGCAGTAGCTGAACTGGAAAAGACGTTTTATGCAGTAAGCGAAAAGCTTTATGCTCAAGCTCCACCTTCTGATGGCGCACAAGGCCATGAAGGTTCTGCCGGCCCTGATGGGGCGGCCGGGGATGTCTATGATGCAGACTACGAAGTTATAGACGAAGAGCCTAAAGAATAATTTATAGAGGCGGCCTTCCGGCTACCTGCATAACAACTAGGTAAGTGAGAGGAAAATGGCTGAAAAACGTGATTATTACGAAGCGCTCGGACTGAGCAAAGGAGCTTCGGACGATGAAATAAAAAAAGCATACCGCCAATTGGCAAAGAAGTTTCACCCCGATGTAAATCCAGGCAACAAGAGGGCTGAAGACCGATTTAAAGAGCTTAATGAAGCATATGAAGTGCTCTCTGACCAAGACAAAAAATCGCGGTATGACCAATTTGGTCATGCCGGGGTTGACCCGAACTTTGGCGCAGGAGGAGACCCCTTTGGCGGGTTTGGCGGCTTTGGTGGCGGTATGGATTTCGACCTTGGAGACATACTTGGCTCAATCTTTGGCGGCGGTGGAGGAGGCAGAAGCCAAAACCGTAACGCACCCAGAAAAGGGGAGCGTGTAAGGGCGGAGGTAACAATAACGTTTGAAGAAGCTGCCTTTGGCTGTGAGAAAGAAGTCAACGTCATGCGTATCGAAGCATGTGATGGCTGTCAGGGCACGGGTTGCAAAGACGGGACGACTGCCGAGAAATGCGATAATTGTAATGGTCGCGGAACAGTCACAACACAGCAACGTACACCCTTCGGCGTTATGCAAAGCACAGCAGATTGCCCTAAATGTTCCGGGCGAGGTAAAATCATCCACCAGCCATGCGAGAAATGCCGAGGATTGGGTTTGGTGCGCCGCAGCAGAGGCATAAAAGTCTCTATACCTGCTGGTATCGACAACGGACAGACCATATCGGTCAGAGCGCAAGGTAATGCAGGCACCAATGGCGGTGAAACAGGCGATCTCTTTGTCACAGTTGTTGTAATGCATCATGAATTTTTCGAGCGTGAAGGCAATTCAGTATTGTTTTCAATGCCTGTGAGCTTTGTTCAAGCGGCTTTGGGAGCAGAGGTCGAAGTGCCGACGCTCGATGGTAAAGTGAAATATTCAATTCCCGAAGGAACGCAGACTGGAACGGTATTTCGGCTTCGCGGTAAGGGAATACCCAATCTGCGTGGTAGTGGGCGCGGAGATCAGTATGTAACAGTAAACATCGTAGTTCCGACCAAGCTTGACAAGGAACAAAAGGAACTGCTACAAAAGTTTGCTGATATCAGCGGCGAAGATACCAATGGCAAAAAGAAACGCAAAAAAAAGTAAAGACAAGCGGTTTGCCTGTCTTACAATCGGGAGTGTATCAAAACGAAAGTAGAGATACGCTCCCGATTTATTTATAGACTGCACTTAAATTATTGCTTAACTCCAACACTTTTCATGATCATTGTTAGCACTATAAATACCGGCACCGCCGCTACACATACTAAAATTGTTGTCCAAATTCCATAAGAACTCAAGGGGGTCAAGAAGCCAAACATATAGAATACTATCGCGCCGCCAGAGAATCCTATAACCACAACCACAATAAGGGCTATACGCAAGGCGTTTAGGGGATGACTGAGCTTGTACAGCATAAGCAGACCAACAAACGCTATGACAATCAGCACCATCGTAGAAATCTCAGCATCGGAGATTCCGCGTGCCGAACCGATAAACACAAGTGCAACCATAGCAGCAATGTCTGTGAGTCCTGCAGGAAGCGAATTTCTAAGAACATTTACGATAAACCGTCCCCTGACTATATTCTTGTTTGGTTCCATAGCCAGTACAAAGGAAGGTATACCTATGAGCATGACATTGAACAATGTGAACTGCGAAGGAACCAACGGAAACGGAAATTGAAGCCCGATGGTCATTATTGTTGCAAACAGGAATGAGAAAATATTTTTTGTGATAAATAATGCTGCAGAACGCTCAATATTGTTTATCACGCGTCGGCCTTCCATGACTACAGCAGGCATTGCAGAAAAATCTGAATCAAGCAACACGATATCTGAGACTTGGCTGGCCACTTCACTTCCGGATGCCATTGCGATGCTGCAATTGGCATCCTTGAGCGCCAAAACATCATTAACGCCATCTCCGGTCATCGCGACGGTATGTCCGGCTGACTTTAATGCCCTGACCAGTTTGCGCTTCTGTTCGGGCGTTACACGTCCAAAAACGACATATTCCTTGATTGCGCGTTTGATTTGTCTATCCGTAGTCAACTCGGCGGCATCAATAAATCGCTCAGCGCCTTCGATACCGGCTTCTCGTGAAATCTGAGAAACTGTGACAGGATTGTCTCCGGAAATGACTATTATTTTTACGCCCTGTTTGGCAAAAAAACGAAATGTTCCTGGAGCTTCCGGGCGTACACGGTTAGACAACAGTATCAACGCTAACGGCAGCACTCTGTTGTAGTCAAGTTTTGCGCTTATGTCGCTGTCATAAAGAGCCAACAGCAGCACACGATATCCCTGTGCTGAATATTGCTCTATTTCATCCCGGTAAGCCTCATATTTCCCAAGCAGAATCTTTTCAGGGGCACCGAGGAAATATGATTCATCCTGATGAAATGTAACCCCGCTGTACTTGGTGGCAGACGAAAATGGTATGTATCTGAGCGCCTTATTACCAGGAGGGGCGTTGAAGTATGACTTAACAGCAATCATGGTTTCGTTGTCGGCCGGCATGTTGCCTGCGTAATCAGCCATAATCATGTTTATGTCCTGTTCTTCAAATCTATCACTACAAAGTAGTGCCATGCCTTTTACTTCCATGGTTGTTTCTGTTATTGTGCCTGTTTTATCAACGCACAACACATCAACACGTGCAAGGGTTTCGACACAGTTTCTTTCCTGAACGAGTGTTTTTTTGCGTGCAAGTCGCAATACACTTACCGTTAGTGCCATCGAAACTAAAAGATATAGCCCGTCCGGAATCATGCCGACAAGTGCGCCGACCGTGTTTACTGTCGCCTCAGCGATTGTGATGAGCGGTTGTCTCAGCTGTTGGAAAAACATAGCGATGCCCACCGGGATTATTACAATCCCTATGACCTGAACAAGCCGTTTGAGCGCTGAGACCATTCCTGTCGAAAGTTTGCTCCGGGTCTTTTTTGCTTCCAATGTAAGTTGGGCAACAAAAGAATCGCGTCCGACTTTATCCAATCTGGCCGCACATTCGCCCGAAACAACAAAGCTGCCGGACAGAAGTATATCTCCCGGTGTTTTTGTGATTTCGTCCGATTCGCCGGTTACAAGCGCTTCATTTACATGACACTCACCGCCAATAACTACTGCATCGGCATATATTTGGTGACCGGCCGAAAAAACAGCAATATCATCAAGCACGGCTTCGTCGGTTGCTATCGTCATTTGCGCACCATCGCGAATTACTGTTGCAGAAGGTGCAGCTATAAATGACAGTTTTGCGAGCGCACGTTTGGAGCGTAGCTCCTGAATAATACCTATTGTTGTGTTTATAACTACAATGGGCATGAACACCAAATCTCGGTGTGAACCTACAAGGATTACACAAAGACCCAGAAGAATAAGCACAAGGTTTAGGTATGTAAAAATATTGTCCTTAAAAATTTGCCCAACAGTTTTTTCAGCAGAGTCGGGCTTGGTGTTGCCATAACCATTTTCCAGTCTTTCTCTGGCTTGTGATGAAGTGAGCCCTCGGTCTGCGGAAGGCTCCAGTCTGGATAATACCTTATTAAGACGTACAGCTTGTTGTTTCCGCGCCAGCTTCACACACCTCCTTGGGCTTTTTAATAATACATTCGGATTCCTAAAATTATTTGTTGCAGTATATCAAATAATTTTTCATAATACAATAAATTGTTGCGCAACACAAGCTGGCGAGAGTCAGCTTATGCCAAATTATTTGTATGAAACATCACCGCGGCCAGCGTTGCCGCCGGAGCGGTTTCGCATCTGAGAATCCGGGGGCCAAGCGTTACAGCAAGCATTCCTTTTGAAACGGCAAGCTCCGCCTCGTGGGGATCAAAACCGCCCTCAGGGCCTGTCATGATAGCGATGGACAGACCGTCTTGGGCTTCTGTAGCTGCAGCCGATTGCTCCAACGCTTGTTTTAAGCTCATTCGGAATTCATTTTCATACAAAAATAATGGTAAGTTTGAAAGCACTGCAAGCTCAACTGCCAACTCAAATGAACTGAGCACGCGCACCTGCGGCACGATGCCCCTGCCGCATTGCTTGGCTGTTTCGATAGCGATTCGCTGAAACCTCAGCGCTTTTTTTTCAATATCTTTCGGGACTGCGACTGTGCGCTTTGAGGGGAAAAGTATTATTTCATATGCTCCGAGTTCAATTGATTTTTGCACGGCATAATCAAGTCTATCGCCCTTTGCAAGCCCGATAAAAACACTGCATTTGACGGAAGGCTCTCCGACGGACGGTCTGATTTCGACAATTTCTGCAAGCGCCGCATTTTTGCCCTGTCCAGGCTGAGGGACGCTGTAAGTCTCCGCACTTCCGGTGTCGGCTTCGTTTGCAGGGGTGGGTTTGGTGCGCTTGCGTCCATGCCTTCCACCTCCTGAGTCTGGGTCGCTAAGACGGCACATATAGTCCAAACCTTCGCCGTCACAGACGACAAAAAGTTCGGATGGACGCAAACGCAGTGAGCGGATATGCATTGTATCCTCTGAACTTAGGACTATCATATTGTCTGAAATATCTGATTTAGATGCAAAAAATCTTGTCAATTGCTCTTCACCCTCTCAATACGATGTACAACATGGTTATGCGGCTACACGGCAAAATAGTCTATCATATCTCATGTTAAATTGCCAGATGACGTTTGCTAGATATAGCAAGTTGCTGTTGTTATTGTGTGTTCGATACCTTTATGATACAATGCGTGCGTAAAATAGTGTACGAACAAACTCCTTAATGATGGGATAGAATGGATTGAAAATAAGAAACAAAATATTAATAACGGCACTGCTGCTCTGTATTTTAATAGGTAGTTGCAGTTTCATGGGAGACTTTGGAAGACAAGATTCCGATGCGATGTCGTATCCTAGCGCGTATGGGTTGGCAGCGCAAAATGATGAAAATGTCAGAGCATTACTGGGCTATGAGTTAAATGGACTCGTTGATGATACTCCGGCTGAATTTCGTGCAGTCTGGGTCACATCCGTAATAAATCTTGACTCTCCATCCCGGCAAAATATGACTGCGGATGAGCTTAAAAGAGAAATAGATGAAATAGTATCTAGGACAGTAGAGCTTGGACTGAATGCTATTATATTCCAGGTTAGGCCGACAGGTGATGCTTTTTATCAGTCGGATATATTTCCGTGGAGTCACTGGCTCACGGGTACACAAGGTCAGGGCATCCCAGACTTTGACCCGCTTGCTTACTGGATTGAAGTCAGCCATGCAAATGGTTTGGAGCTTCATGCCTGGATAAATCCATATAGGATTATACATAACATAACAAATAGCTCTGACCCGGGCACACTTGCACCCAATAACCCGGTTCGCCAAAGGCCTGAGCTGGCTGTGGGATGGACAGATACCAATGGCCGTAGAGGTTTGTTTTTAGATCCCGGTTTACCCGATGCAAGGCAGCTTATAATTGACGGTATTGAGGAACTAATCAGAAATTATAATGTTGACGGAATTCATTTTGATGATTATTTTTATCCGGGTTCGGATTTTGACGATGCTGCAACTTTTGCGCGATACGGCGCAGGGATGGAGCGTTCCGATTGGCGTCGCGAGAATGTCAACACACTCATAAGGGATATCCAAACCACGATTCGCGAGCTTAATGAAGAATTGGACAGAAATGTCCGATGGGGTATTTCACCTACTGCGATTTGGAAAAACGCTTCCAGCGATCCTCTGGGTGTGCCTACGACAAGAGGGCAGGAGTCATTCCATGCACTCTATGCGGATACAAGGCTCTGGGTCACGGAAGAGTGGGTGGATTATATTAATCCCCAGATATACTGGTATATAGGGTTTGAGATAGCAAACTTTGAGGCTGTGCTGGACTGGTGGATTGAGCTTTGCCGTGATACAAATGTTGATTTATATATAGGCCATGCCGCATGGCGTGAGGAACAAGACCATCAGTCACCTCGCTGGCGCGGAGAAATGGTGCGTCAATTGGAAATGGTGGCGTTGTCTGATGTTGTAAAAGGCAGCGTGTTCTTTCGGCATGAATTTTTGACAGGTGCGGTTGGAAATGCAATCAGGGATTTCTACAGGGCAAAAGATGCCGATCCCAATCAGCGCACACCGGTCATGCTCATAGATACATTATCTGTAGGAACGCCAAGGCAAAATGCGACTTTTACGGCGGCTTCCACAGCGCAGCTAAGCATAAACATGACTGGCGCAAGTAATCCAAACGAACGGTTGTTTGTGAATGGTACGGAAGTTACAAACCGCACAATCGAAGGATTTTTTTTCGTACATGTACCCCTTGCGCCTGGCAGTAATGAGTTTGTGTTTACCCAGCCGGGTCAAGAACCGGTAACGCGAAATATTAACAGAACAACCCCAAGCACGCCAGCACCCCCCACCCCTGCACCTGCGATAACCCCAATCACAACTCCGGTTTATGCAACGGTTACTTCTGATGCAGCTTGGGTTTTTCCGGGAAACACTTCCACAGGCGGCTCGGATTGGATGATGTCACGTGGACAAATGGATTTGGTTGTAGCTGAGTCAACCAATGGATTTGTGCGGCTTTCAAACGGTATGTGGATAAGGCGCGACAATGTAACGCTTAATACCCAATCAGCGTTTATACAAGATTTTCTCGAAGAAGGAATATACCGCGCAGGAACATACTATGACATGATTGCTTGGCAGACCAAGGTGTTTTCCGGGATTTATGCGCACTTTGACGGAGCGGTTTTGACAGTTCGCTACGGAATGCACACAGAGGCACCGCCGCTCAGCTTTGAAGATGACCTATCAGAAACGATTTTTTCAGATGTTACAAGTGGAATGAGGGGAGATACACCGTATCACGCCTTTACAATCAGGGAAGATGCGAGGCTTGAAGGTCATTTCATCACTTATGAATATGGAGAGTTGCGGTTGCATCTGAGAAAGAGGAGGGCTTTGGCCGAAAGTAATGAGCCGTTGTCTGGGTTTACTTTTGTGTTGGATGCAGGGCACGGCGGTAGTGAGTATGGTGCGATTGGCCCTCTGGGAAGAGATTTGCCCGAAAAAGAGCTGACACTTATCAATGCGCTGAAATTATATGAACGCCTGACAGCGATGGGTGCGACTGTATATTTGGTCCGAGACAGTGATGTCGATGTGCCATTGCAGCAGCGGGTAGATTTGAGTCGTGATGTCAAGCCGGATTTATTCATTTCGCTTCATGTCAATGCTGTTGCGGAAACAACGAACGCAGCAAATATTCGAGGATTTACAGTTTGGTATCGTAACCCCGGCAGTGCAGATTTTGCTGAGACTATTTTGGACTATATGTTTGATGTAAACCCAGGGACGAATAGGTATAGGCGAATAAACGAATCAAACTTTTTTGTTTGTCGTCCGCAGTGGGCACCGCATGTATTGCTGGAATCCAGTTTCATCATTAATATTGATGACTTTGTTTGGTTGATTGATCCTGTTGAGCAAAACAGGATGGCGGATGCTACAGTCAGTGCAATTTTGGGATATTTTGCTTAGGATGCCGAGAAATATGGAAACGAGGATGTCTTTGCTTCAAAAGACATCCTCGTTTCACATTTTGAGCTAATTCGCATTTATCGTAATCACCGTATTTTCTCCAACGGTCATATATTGTCTCGCCCCCAAGTTTTGTACAAAAACACCCTCGGAGGTGAAAGTACCCGGATTGATAACTCGTGCATAATAGTAATAGATATGCTGCCGATCAAACCTGCCGTTAAAGTCAAAGAATGTTATACGCTGTCCTTGCGTCCGGGCGTGAGCCCACCTGCCGCTGGTTTCTGCTCGATCTCCTACACGCGCAGAATTTGGCACATGCGTAAGACCTGCGGGTAAAAAGTCAGTGACTACATATGAACCGCTAAGTGCCACTGCTGAATAATCGACTGTGATTTGCACACGCACCAGGTCGCCTTGCGCAAACGTAGTGGTCGCAGTGTTTGACCCAGCTCTAAAGAACTCTCGGGAAATTGTTATATCATTATCCACAATTTCAACATCTTCAAGCGGCGTGCGAACTATGGACACTGCCCCAACATCTCCGGTTGTAGAAACGATATTAAATTCACGGATATTTTGGGCCGGAATGCGCAATGTGAAAGATCTGCCACGTCCAAGATTGCGCGTGATGGTTTCACCAAAAAGCGTGTAGGTGATGCTCGCTGTGGCGGCTGTGTGGTTTGCGATTTCGTAAGAGATGAATTTAAGCTGCTGAATGCTCATAAGCAAAACATCTTCACGGTTAGAAGCATCAAAGCGGTGTCGCATCGCATAATGGTGAAGCCCTAAACTTTCGGGCAATCCAAGCTGCGCAGAGAGCAACGCCACTGCGGATGTCGCATCAAGAACCTCGGCGCGATTTTCCCCGGCATTTATGCGATAGTATGGGGCTATTTGCTGTAGGTGAGGCGCTATATTGCTTGTATAAAGGTCATGAGCGGCTTGCATTTCGCCCAAAGCGGCAAAGCCCAAGGCAATATAAGCTGTGTTTCTTATTGATAAATTGTCAAGCTGTGCATACCTGTGCAGGCTCAGCAGTACCGGATCGCCCAGCATTGCAAGACCATAGAGTGCAAGCATTTTGTTGTCGGTTGCTGATGAGTTATAGATACCACGCAAATAGTGTTTGAGTGAAACCAGGTTTACATCATCTCTGATAAAGGGCAGGAGCATTACCGTGGTGTATAAATCCGCCTCCGCATATGGCAAGATGGCAATGCCGCCGCGTTCGGTCTGGTATTCGAGTGCATCGAAGTCAGCGGAAGCTCCGAATAAGCGGATATCCGGGAAATGCATTTCTATCAGCCTGGATGCTTCACGCCGAGCCACGTAACCCTCAATCCTTGCGCCGCCACCCCACCAAACATTCCGGACGGCAAAAAGGTCTTTCAGGAACTGTCCACGCCCCCGATCAGTGAAAGTGATGTCCGTTAGGCCGCCCGGATTTACTTCAAATACAGTACGTGAACCAACATCATCATAGAAAACCGCCGAGTCCACCAAGCGGTGAGAAGTCAGGACTGTGTAATTGTGGCGTATGGCATCGCTGTAACCGGCTACGGAAGCCTGTATAACAAGAGCGCCGCTGCCCTGCGTATTTTTATCCCAGAGCGGGATGTTTACGCGTGCAAATGATGCGCCTGTACCTCTGCGGATGTCATCTGGAAAATCCTCACGCCATACTTCAAAAGTGACTTGTTCACCACCGGAAAGGCTGGTGCCATATGCATTGACTCCGACATATGGACGATCGCCGACAAGAAAAGTGCTGCTCAAGCTGTAGTGCAAGAACATCGGCTGTGTGACCCGCAGGTTTTCTACAGTGTTGCCTGCATATAAATCATTGCTGATGGCCGAAGCTGTGATACGCCAGGAGGTGATATTGTCCGGCAGCTCAAAGGAAAATGTTGCCTGTCCTCTGGCATCTGTGCGCACACTTGCAAAAACAGCAGTGTCCTCAAACCTTTCTCGTATTCGGGTCTCTTCGGAATCACCGGCAGCCTCAGCAGCGGGAGCGGCGGCGGCAGCAAGCGGAGCTGAATCTTCCTCAGCGTCCTCATCAATTCCGTCGCTTATGAATGTCCTATGTGTTGCCATACTGAATCTCAGATGATCACTCACGTTTCGATAGAGCATAGAAAGTGTGTCTACGTCATAGTCCATCAGTGCAAAGAGGGCTTCGTCTACAAGGCTGATATTGACATTTGCAGGTATGCGGTTGCCATGAATATCTGTGGTTGTTACGGTAAATGTAACCTCATCACCCGGTCTGTAGGCATCTTGACTTGACGAAATATTGATATCTATGATGCGTTCCTGCGGGTTAAACCGCAACCGCTGTGACATTTGCCAGCCGCTGTTGTATGTGTGGCCGTTAAAATGGAATGCAAATACTCTTGCATTGGGCACATGTGACTCATCAAATGTAACCGAGAGCGGGTTTGTGCCGACATGGTAAGACAAAATGCCGTTTTGCACAACAACAAACATGAAGTTGCCCTGCGTCACAGGTTCTGTACCCCTCATAATTGTGAGCTCTACCCGGTCGCCGAGGTCGTAACCGTCGCTATTTGCACCGTCCAGGAAAAGGCGGTCATCATTTGCATTTCGGAAAAAATCAGTAAAATCGCGTCCGATGAAAACATAGTGCACTATAGTGCGTCCGTTGCCGTCTGTTGTGGTCAAGCGGGCTTGGTAGCTGGCGCGATCACGATTGGGTACAGAAAAATCTCTTGTGGCAAAGCCGTTTGCATCCGTTGTTATTTCAAAGTGATTAACAGAGTTTACACGTCTTTCGTGCCGATATCGCGGCACGACCTGTCTGGTTACATGGTTATAGGTCTCACCGTCACGAATTCTTTCCCAGTAAATCTCTCTAATTTCCACTGATATGCTCTGATTTGCTGTCGGCGCACATAAGAAATCTCTCCAATGCGCAGCCGTACCGTCATTGATGCGGTCTAGGGTTATGTCGTTTACATTTACGGAAAGACTCGCGTTTCTACCCGTGCGGTGCGCCTGAGGGCGTACATGTATATCATTTACAAACACGCGCACATGAGTCGAACGATTTACCCAGCCGATTTCGGGCAGTGTGGCCTCGGCCATAAAGCGCAGACTTCTCTCGCCCTGCACATCTGCATTTGCAGCGGTGGGTCTTGCGGTCATCTCTATGAGTCCGCTCAGGTCTGTTTGGTTTTGTCCGCTGCGCGGAGTCGTTAAATCTCTGCCCTGGAAGCTATACGAGATATCCAAATCGGGCACAGGGGTTCCTTCGAAAAACTGTGTTCGGGCAGAAAATGTTATTTCCTCGCCTGCAAAAATGGCACTTGCACTTGGTGTCACTGTAAGCTGATATGGTGGAGTTACATAGTCCATAACTGTGAAGAATATGGAGTTGAGCAAAATATCTCCGTGGAAGATTGCAATTTCATATGAACCCGGATCTAAATGAGGCAATCTGATTTCGTCCGAATAAGTGCCATACTCAACCGATATGTTCTGCATATGCAATGTTTCGGAAGATCGAGAAGACCACCACGAAGACTCAGTTAATACAGCAGTTACATGGGTAATGTCTTCGTATTGATGGCGATTTTGCACAAATCCCCACAGAGAAACGGTATCACTGCGCTGAAACAGTAGGCGGTCGAGTTGAAGCGCTGTCCAATAGGTATTGTTTGCAGCCGAAGTACTACCCCAACCCCATCCTCCATGAAATGACTGAAATTCGGATGAACGCACAAAAACGACATGCTGCTTGCCATCTGCCGCAGTGACAATTAGATATTCGCCGGATGTAAGCATCCGCTCGACAACAGCCACACCCTGACCGCTTGCCTCAAATGTCTCCCTCGAAATAGGATCATAGACCGTTGCGCCGGAGGCCGCAAGGCCTGTGGTCATGTCGTTTATCCATAGCAGCGCCATGTTGCGATCTGCCGCTATTTGCACGGCCAAATCGGTGACTTGAATAATCATTTGGATTTTGGAATCATCGGTGGTGGCGCTGACCACATAAAACCCCGGAGCCAGATTATTTGGAAGCGTAAGGGTTTCGGCACGCCACGATGTATCGCCTCTTCTGGGTCTGACGGTTTCTGCGTGCACGAGGCTTAAACTTGCAGTATCTACAAAACGATCATGGTCATTTAATTGTGACCAGTTTGGCGTTGTGGCGATTCGATTAACGGCAGCTATGGCATTTTGTTGGTTTTCTATATGATGCACGACAAAATCTACCGGTGGTCTGGTTTCGTCTCTGTTATGGCTGACTCTGAATCTGATTTGAGGTTCTGTAAATGACGGAAATTCAACAAAACGATTTAAAAAATGAACTCTGGAAGCAGTACGTCTATCTGTGGTTCGCACGTTTTCAGGAGCTGTTTCAAACGAGAACCTGTGGTCAGTTGTAATAATCTCACTGATACCGGGCAAGCCAACGCCTGCGCTTACAGTAACCGTGTAAATTTGTCCGTATCTCAGAGGATTAGACGGCATAAAAATGGTAGTAGAGTCGCGGTATGTGAACCGACCTTCTACATGCGGGTAGATGCTGAAATGGTCTTGTATGTTTATTTCACGGCCAAATGAAAAAGCGATTTCGATGCCGGTGCGTACAGGTACATTTGTCGATTGATTGCGTGGAAGGGTCGATGCAATCTCGAAGCGAACCGCAGTCTGAAATGCCCATGTAATGTCGCTTTCGTCACGGTTTAGTCTGAAAATATAGACACTGTTTGGGGTCAGCGCAACGGAGGGCGTGACGATGAATGTATTGCTGCTTTCGCGTATTATGGTCGGGTCGGGCTGTCCGTCTATTGTTATAGGCGGCAAAGTGACATAATCAGCCGGAGTTTGCAGCACGAATGGGCTTAGGGAATCTATGCCCGAAAGCCCAAACATGGATGGTGCTAATATGTATCCATCACGCGCAATTTGACCATAAAGAACTTCGCTTACAGGGCGCATGACGATAGGATCTGCACGGATAATAGAGTCTGCGGCATTAAATGTCCGTTGTGCGGCTATGGGCTGGGCATCAATGAGCCGGTTGGTGCCATAAGGTTGTAGCGGATGTGTGCCGGGTGGGTATTGCTGAGCTTCGCCACGGTTGCACCCGGGGAGCATAAGCATAGAGAAAATGAGCAATACTGCTAAGCTAATCGAAACAACTTTTTTCATCAATAGAATTCCTTTCTATGTCTGCATAAAGTAGGGTGCGTTGGCAGGAATAGATTATTTGACGAAAATAAATATGTTTTGTTCCCGAAATACGCCGAATAACCCGGTAGGGGTCGATGTTTGCCCCTAGGGTGGTGTAACGCTAATCGCCGTACCCTTATTTACCAGAAGTCAGTGCCTCAATAACAACATCCCTGAAAATATGACAAGCAGTGGTGCTTTGCTCATGTTTCCAAGCAAAAACGTTGTCGATTTTTGCATCATCGCCGTCTATCGGAAATGTTACCACATCAGGGAGAAGATAAAGCCTATAGGTAGCTTTTGGCAAGATTGCAACGCCAATCCCGGCGTTGACAGACATAATGGCAGCCTCTGCACGGTTATAGTAGTTTATAATATTGGGCTGGAACCCCCTGTTTTTGCAGATACGGGAAATTCTTCCGGTAAGCCATGCGTCCGAACGGGAAATAGATACCAACGGATAGTCTTTAAGGGTTGACCAGTCATTCATGTCTACCTTATCTGCAACAGCTTTGTTTACAAAAAGCTCTACTTGACCATGACCTATATTTGTAAATGTGTAGCTTGTTGCTCCGGCCAGCATTTCGGCATTCGAAAAATAGAAGTCATACGAGCCTTTGCGCACAGAATTCACAAGCTCGGTTCCCTCTAGAAGGTCTATATCGACCTGAATCGCTGGATATTGCTTATGCAGTGCCACCAGACAGTCGCTCAAATGATAGATCAGTGACGACAGTGCGGCTATGCGGATATGGCCGGTCCTGCCTTGAGCCATATTTTGGAGTCGAACCTCTGCACTACCCAATGTTTCAAGTGCCCTGACGGCATACGGTAAAAACTCAACGCCCTCGGCAGTAAGGGTGATTCTTCTGCTGGTTCTGTTAAAAAGCTTGACTCCGAGCGATGCTTCAAGGATTTTTACGCTGTGGGTGACTGCGGGTTGGGAAATAAAAAACTGCTCAGCCGTACGCGAAAAATTCAATGTGTTTGCCGCTGAGACAAAAAGCTTTAATTGCATTGTGTCCATAGTAGTTTCCTCCTCATGCATAGATTGCGAGAAGCCCCGAGGGTTTACCTCTCGTCAGCCTATGCTAGCATATATGAGGGATTATTTCAATCATCAATTAATAATATTTATGAATCCGACGGAAGTTAATGTTTACTTTCACAGAGGCAATCATTATAATGATATCAGACTAATTAGAAAGGGCAGTGCATAAATGGAAAATAATCTTGCTTTTCAGGCAATGCAAAGCTATGAGGGGGCTGTAAAGGATGGGGATATGTTCGCCATTGATGCTCTCTTAGCCGAGCTGAGTGCCGCTTATCCGGAATTCAAAAAAGACATGTCACAGTATGATACGACAGTTATGCTAAAGCTGAGGGATGGCAGCAAAGCGCGGCTGCTCACATTCAGCGGGGGAACTGTCAAGGGTGAACCCGGCGTAGGAAAGAACGCCGATATCGAAATGATTTTCGAGGACGAAAACAGAGCGCGCAAGATATTAGCAGGGCTTATAGCCTGCAAAATGGACGTTGTTGTTTCGGCGATGAAAAACGGCGGATTTTGCCTGACAGGCCCTGATGATTCTGCAATGTGGTTTTCTACATTGATTCGAAAAGCATTTTCCTTTGATATTCTATACCAAAAGAACTTTGGCACGAAAATGCCCAATGGTGAAATGCGCTATGTGACCGGAACAAACGGCGGTCCATTATTTGTGTATGTAAAAGATGATAAAATCGTCAGGGTCACGCCGATGGATTTTGATGAGTCAGATGCAGAGCCGTGGACGATAACGGCCAGAGGCATGAAGTTTACCCCACCTAAACGCACAACCATAACACCATATGCAGTGGGCTGGAAGTCACTGGTTTATTCTCCGGATAGGCTTCTTTATCCGCTCAAACGTGTTGACTTTGACCCTAATGGGGAGAGAAACCCACAAAATAGAGGGATTTCCGGTTATGAGAGAATCTCCTGGGATGAAGCTCTGGATATAGTTTCCGATGAAATCATGAGAGTCAGGCTGGAACATGGCCCTGGTTCTGTATTTGCTGTAAACAGTTCGCACCACAACTGGGGTTATGTTGGGTACTATCATAGCGCAATGAAGAGATTTTTCAATCTGTTGGGTGTAACAGAAATGTTGGCAAACCCTGACAGTTGGGAAGGCTTTGCCTGGGGTGCAGTGCACCACTATGGCGGCAGTGGCCGACGCGGAGCCACAGAGCCATTTTCTACCGTAGAAGACTGCATGAAAAATGCCGAAATGATTGTGTATTGGTCTGCAGACCCTGAATCAACATCAGGAAACTATGCAGGGCAAGAAGGCACCGTGCGCCGAGAATGGGTAAAGCAATTGGGCATACCAGTTGTTCATATTGATCCATACCTCAACAGTACCGCCGCATTTATGGGTGGACGTTGGCTTACGCCAAAGCCCGGCACAGATGTTGCCATGGCTCTTGCAATAGCGCATGTGTGGCTTAAAACAGGCGCTTATGATAAAGACTATGTAGCAAAACGTACTATAGGACTTGACAAGTGGCAAGCCTACATATTTGGTGAAACAGACGGCGTTGAGAAAACGCCTGAGTGGCAAGAAACCAAAACCGGAATACCTGCCAGAACTGTTCGCGCATTGGCAGAAGCCTGGGGCAGCCGCAAGACCTATTTGGCCTGTGGCGGCATACACTCCTTTGGCGGTGCTTGCCGAGGGTCTTATGGTACGGAGTGGGCGCGTGCGATGGTTTGTCTCATGGCTATGCAGGGACTGGGTAAAGAAGGCGTAAACTTTGGCGGGCTGCAAATGGGCACGCCGCTTGATACCCGCTTCTGGTTCCCGGGATATGCAGATGGTGGATTCTCCGGAGACTTCATGGGTACCGGTGCCGGATTCCAGATGTATAACCGTATGCCTATGACCAATTCAATCAACTCTGAATATCAGAGAATCCCGCGCCTGAGAATTCCAGAAGCAATTCTTGATGGCAAAACGTCAGCCAACAATTACAGCAACTCTTCGGTTCATGGTCAATTCCTCGAAGTTAAATATCCTGCACCGGGACATTCCTTGGTAAGGATGCTGTACAAATACGGCGGTTCGTATTTCGGAACACAACCTGAATCAAACCGATTTGCAAAAATGTACCGTAGCGATAAGCTGGATATGGTGGTTAGCCAGTCAGTCTGGATGGAAGGTGAGACAAAGTTTGCCGATATCATCTTGCCTGCTTGTACAAACTTTGAGCGTTGGGATATCGGTGAGTTTGCAAGCTGTGCAGGCTATATAGATAAGTCATATCTGCAAAACAACCATAGAGTTGTGCATATGGAGCATAAGTGTATTGAGCCTCTGGGCGAATCAAAATCAGACTATGATATTTTCCTGGCAATATGTAATCGCCTTGGAATGGGTCAGGTTTTCTCCGAGGGCGGAAGTGATTTCGACTGGGTGAAGCGGTTCTTCAATTATACAGATTTGGCAGAGAAAGTTTCGTGGACAGAGTTCATGGAAAAGGGATACTATGTTGTGCCCCCACTTCCAGAAAACAGGCGTGATCCATTAGCGCTGAAATGGTTTGCAGATGGCGGAAAGATGAATACCCCGGAGCAAACGACTGCACCATCCGAGTATTACGGCAGATTTGCAGAGGGCTTGCAAACTCCGTCGGGCAAGTTTGAGTTTGAGTCCGGTACGCTCAAACGTTTTGATCCGAATGATCCGGAGCGTCCGCCGATTTGTACATGGATACCTTCCTGGGAAGGCCCTGAATCAGAGCTTTATCAGAAGTATAAGCTTCAGCTTATTTCTCCGCATCCTAAGTTCAGTTACCATACGATGGGTGATGGCAAAGATTCAACGGTCAATGATATTGACGAGCATCGTATGCTGATTAATGGTTATCGTTACTGGATTTTCCGGATGAATCCTGAAGATGCGGCTGCGCGTGGAGTAAAGCATGGAGAGGTTGTAGAGATATACAATGACCGCGGCAGTGTGCTTTGCGGACTTGAAGTCACAAACAGGCTCCCCAAAGGTGTTGTCCACTCTTATGAGTCATGTGCTGACTATCAGCCGATTGGTGTGCCGGGTGAATCTCCGGAAACCAACGGGTGTATAAACATCCTAACTCCGAGCAGATTCATAACAAAGCGTTCGCACGGGCTGTCAGTAAATGCCTGCCTTGTCGAAGTCAGAAAATGGAATGGGGAGGGCTAGAGTATGTATATGATTATTGATGTTGCCAAGTGTGTGGGCTGCTTTAACTGCATGATTTCCTGCAAGGATGAGCATGTCGGCAATAGTTGGTTGCCATATACTCAAGAGCAGCAAAAGCATGACCAGAAGTGGATCAATCCAGTGAAACACGAGCGCGGTGCTGCACCGTTTACAGAAATGAATTTCGTGACCGGGCTTTGTTTCCATTGCGAAAACGCCGCTTGTGCAAAGGCTCAGCCAAACTCTGTCAATAGGCGCAAGGATGGTGTGGTTCTTTTGGATGCTGAAAAAGCTAAGGGCAATAAGGCTTTGGTTGCGTCTTGTCCTTATGGAAAGATATCATGGAATGAGGAGCTGGAAACGGCACAAAAATGCACCATGTGCGCACATCTGCTTGATGGTGGATGGAAAGAGCCGCGCTGTGTGCAGGCTTGTCCGCTCAGGGCTCTGAGCGTGGTTTCTTGCGATGAAGCTGAGTTTGAAGAGATGAAAAAAAGCCAGCAACTTGAGCCGTTGACCGATGGAAAAAATGCACCGAGAGTCTATTATCGCAACCTGTACAAGCTCAATACGTGCTTTATTTCCGGTGCGCTTGCGGTTAAAGAGGGTGGTATTGAGAAAGCTGCCGGGGATGCCGAGGTCAGACTATTCAAGGATGGCAAGCTTGTCACTATGGCTGCGACGGACTTCTTTGGAGAGTTCAAAATTGATCGCTTGCCGAAAAACAGCGGAAAATATGAGGTCGAATGTTCCGTTGATGGTTATGAGCCGGTCAAATGTGCAGTGACCGTGACAGATGAAAGCCCTAATCTGGATGTCATAGTTTTTGGGTAGCTTGACGAGCGTCGAGGGGGCGCGATGCCCTTAAGTGGTAATAAAAAGGCACGTCAAAACGGATGTTCGTTTTGATGTGCCTTTTTAAGCTTAAGAACGTTACTGGGCAGTCTTGCACCTACGATATACAAGATAGGCAAAATAAAGCCAATCGGCAGCATAGCGATTATTGCGAAGCCTAATTCTCCGAAAAATCCGAAGATACCCATTGCGAGACTTGCAATTATTGCGCCAACAGCGGCAAGAATGTTGATTATACCGAGGGTTTGCAGCATTCCAGCTTTGTGGATTTTGCTGCAACAACACCCTGTAAGTCTGGTATACCAGGGTCTGACTAATGATTTTCTGTTTCGCTCGGAACGGGTCTCGTCGCCCTACACTTCGCAAAACAAAAAACCATCAGCAACACCCTGTAAGTCTGGGGTGTGGGGTGTTGCTAATGATTTTCAATGACTTTTCAGGGATGAAC
>Ga0123355_10001921_pt1 | contig 29214 bp, 25 predicted proteins | sample TergutEmb28metaG_3_FD_89872 | JGI IMG/M metagenome (GOLD analysis project Ga0123355, IMG submission 89872) | Embiratermes neotenicus P1 segment gut microbial communities from Petit-Saut dam, French Guiana - Emb289 P1 | ecosystem: Host-associated > Arthropoda: Insects > Digestive system > Gut ... | reverse complement strand
GCGCTTGGACAAGCGTCGTCCATGTCAGCCTACCGCACTCTCATGCAACTCCTTCACTTCGCTGGATCGACGTAGGCGCCCGCCTGGGCTGATCCCCGCGGGTATTTGCGCGTTGCATTTTAGATGTTCGTTGTGATATTTCTACGTCACATCACAGTAACGGCGGTATCACGGGTGGCGCTGGTGGACTCTACGTCGGTGTTTTCCCGCGGATACCAATCTTCGGGGAGCATCACTGCAAACCAAGTTTTTTGAGCTTGTAAGATTCTGGCCGGCATTGTTGTGTTGCGCGGGCCCGTCGGTCGCGGGCGCCGAGGCACAACAGCGCGAAATCGCTAGCCCTTCCGCGGTTAATCCCTCCGCGTCAAACGACGCGAATCAAGCGTCCGCCCTCGAAGAGGTTATGGTGACAGGGGAAGAGCGCAGCGAGAACATCGAAGATGTTCCTCTCTCTGTCAGCTCGCGCGCGCTTTGTCGGGAAGCATCATGATCAGTTTGCGGCTGCTTGTCGACGATCAAGAACAAATGGTGGATATCCGCGGGCTGTTCATCGCCGGTTGGGCCGGACGGAATGAGGCGGCCGTCCGGGTTCACGTCGAGGAGTTACAAACGATGGGGGTGTCTGCGCCATCGACCACGCCGGCCTTTTACCGGATCTCCGCGTCGCGACTGACCACATCCGATGTCATCGAGGTGATGGGCGCGGATTCGAGCGGCGAGGCCGAATACGTCCTTCTGATGCTACGCGGCGAGCTCTATGTTGGAATCGGCTCCGACCACACGGATCGGAAGGTGGAGGTGATCGGCGTCACGCTCTCCAAGCAGATGTGCGACAAGCCGCTAGGTAAAATCTTCTGGAGATACAAGGACCTGGCGCCGCACTGGGACAAGCTCCGCCTCCGCTCGTTCCGTACCAGTGAAGGGGTTCGTGAGAACTACCAAGACGGGTCGGTTGCCGAATTACTGCCGCCCGAGGTCCTGCTTGAGAAATTTGGTGTTTCCTTGCCTGAAGGCCACGTGATGTTCTGCGGCACCGTCGCAGTAACGAGCCGTATTCGGGGCGCCGAGGAGTTCGAGGTCGAGCTGTTCGACCCAATCCTGGGTCGCTCGTTGCATCACAAATATCACTGTGTCTCGTTCCCCGAGGGAGCGTAGGCCGCTGTGGCGGAGGTCCAATGGCTATCAACAAAGTGCACGCGGAATTCAGTGCGGTCGACCTCGGGCCGCAAGGATGGACACTGCCGGCCGGCTACCCCAAGGATGCATTGGCCTGGGAGAAAGTTCTCTCGGGAAGCCTCGACGAAGTGGGAAAGAAAGGTAGTCGGACGCGGCTACTGCGTTTCGGGCCGGGTTTCCGGACGACCGCACCTTTTGTGCACGATTACTGGGAAGAGGTATTCCTCATCAGCGGCGATATGACGGTTGGTGCCGACGAGGGCGGCAAGCAGGGTCAGCGGTTCGAGGGTTATACATACGCGGTGAGGCCTGCCGGAGTCTATCATGGCCCATTTGCATCAGAGGGGGGCGCCTTGCTGCTCGAATTTCACTACTACGATCCCGCATGAAATCCGGCTTTGATCGCGAGGTCACATGTTCGCCGCACAGATGATCTATTTCAACGGCGCATGGGCAACGCGTGTCGTGTTCTGCGCATTGTCCTGCACACCGCGAAACTCTGCCGCGGACGGTTGGATTGCGTTTTGCCAATCACTGTGATATTTCTGGGCAACTGCAGAATGTCGGCGTTCAGACCGACAGGGATCGTCACTGTGGGGCTGAACAGGTGCAGCAACGAAGACCGCAGCATCCACCCTCCAGGAGGTCACCTTGAAGATATTGCCTTTTACCGCCGCGGCAGTTCCGCTTTCGGCGGCCATCGAGAACGCCGGTACGGTATATTTCTCCGGCCAAGTCGCGTTCCGCAATGGCGCCATCGCGGGTAACACGGTTGAGGAGCAGACTGGGATAGTCTTCGACGAGTTCGAGCGGCTGCTCGGTCAGTTGGGACTTGACCTCGGGAATGTGATCAAGACGACGGTTTGGCTCACAGACCAGAAGCTCTTCGCTGCCTTCAATGCCGCTTACAAGGCACGACTAACCCCGCCCTACCCCGTACGCTCAACAGTGATCTCGGGCCTCGCCATCCCCGGCGCGCTGGTCGAGATCGAGATGCTCGCCAGCAAGGAGCCGAGGCAGGGCTAAGCACCTGACAACTATGCAGGTTGCCGCGACAGCCTTGCGCGTACGTCGCGAGTTGTGTGCAGTTGGTGGGTAACGTTCGCCCCCTGCTGAGAGGGTGGCCATGCCGCAATCGAGCAACCAGCTCGACACCCAGGATCTGCGGGCCTTGTGGCGACCGGGTAAGATGCTGGTCGACGGAAATGGCGACGGAGTGGTCGATGCGATCAGCGCTGGCTTCATCCTGCCGGCCGGGGCGTCGTCCGTCCATCTAGCCGTCGCCGCAAACATCGCGGCGCGCCTGGGTTTTGAGACCACGGGCTTGGACCTGCCCCTGCCCCGAAGTGGCGATACGGCGATGACCTTCGTGATCGGGCGGGATGCCCTCGATAGCTTGCCGTGGCGAACTGACCCGGCCGAGGAGCTTCAGGAAAATGCGGCTGCGATCGTGACGCTCAGCCGCTCAGCCGATAGACGCGTTCTCTCCATCGTCGAGAAGTCGCGTGCCGGCCTCTGGGCGGCCGGACGGTACGTCGCCGAGATGTCCACCGCTTCGGATTCCGCTCTGACCGTCATGGTTGACGCTGTGATTGCAGCGCTTCCTGACAAGACTACCGCGATTCTGAACAGTGTTGCCGTTGACCGTGGCGGCGAGGTCGTCGCATTTCAGTTGGAACTCGGTTCTTCGCTGCCGTCATCGCTGCATTCAACCGACCTAGCAGTTGGCGAACCTGCGGTTCGCGTAGTACTCGCCAGCCATGATGGCGCTCGGGCGGTGCTGCGAACCCATCGCCCATCCCTCGAATCTCGCGAGGTGAACGGCGGCTCGCCGTACTCTCCTCCCTCCAGCGGAGATCTCTCCCGCTTTTATCGGGCAGGAGGTGCATTCGAAGGCAACGCCGCACACCCGATGACTGGTCGTTCCGATTACCTGATCTGCATCCAGGAAGAAGCCCCGCAAGAGGTTGTCGATCTCGCCGCCCGCATCGGGCTCGAAGCAGCGGACCTCCGCCTTCCGCTAGTGTCGTGCGCCGGCGTGGAGGGTAGGAGCGACCGACCGCGCATTGTCATCGGGCCACCGCAAGGAGCTCCGGCCGACGATGTGGGACGGATCTTCATCGCGGATCGCAAGGACAGCGATGCGCCCTGCATCCGTGTGTCGGGCGATCGTGCCGGCCTTTCGGCGGCACTTACCTATCTGAGTCAGACCTGTCCCTATCTACGGGAATATGGCAAAGGTCTACCCGACCTTTGTGATGCTGCAAACCGCATGGCAGCTCATTTATCATCCGCGTCGCCTGCTGGTCAGGCGGCCGCGGCCATCGTTGCGCTCGATGAGGCGCTGGGCAGCAAGTCTGACGTCCTCTCTCAAGCGCATATCGTCTTGGACAGAGCTGATCCCAGGCTCGAGCGCTTTCTTAACGCGCGTTGGCCGCACACCGAGATCCGGGTTCACAGCCGTGACGTCCATACGCCGACGGACCACACGGACGGACACGGGATCGCCTGCGACGTGAAGATTCCTTCGGAAATCGAGGAACTGTGGTCGATAGTCGAAACCACGCTCATTCAGAATCTCCGCGAACGTCCGTCAGGGGAGATCGCGATCTTCGCGGGGATCAGCGAAGCACCGGAGGTCCGTCGTCAGCTCGAAGCAGAGATTGAACGACGGCTGTTTGAGGCCACAGGCGACATCCGTGCGGAGGTGACCATCCTGTCGGCATACAAGCAAGGATACAGCTGGCTGGCCGAGGAAGTTCTCCCGAGGCTGATCGATGCTCGTGCCGATGAAGTCATCATCCGAGTGCGTCGCCACGGACCACCTCCTAACTGGCCGATCGGCACGATGCTCACGCCAACACGCTGGCTGCACGAAATCTATCCCGTCGATGCGCTCATCTGTGAAACGCTCCGCCTTGCGCCCGCTGCTGTGCGCTTTGAGATAGTCGATCAGTCAGCGGACACGTACGAGATTGTGGCTCTACGATCGGGAGAGATCTCACTTCGCGAGAGCTTCACCCCACGCTGTGTAACGCGCCCACTGATCGACCATCTCCCTGACTATGAGCGCGTTCAGGTAACAACTGGTTGGATCGACGTGCGGATCGACTCGGAACTCATTCATTCTGGCCGCATCGTGACCGATAGCGAGCGCTTCTGGGACCACTATCAGTCGGTTACCCTTCCTGGGCTGGCCGACTACCTCATGCAGTTGTGCGGAGGGCGGCCGGATCCTGGCGACGCTCCCTTCTTCGGAGAGCTTCGTGTTGAGGTTGCGCTCAGTGAGCCGGACTATCGACTCGGGATCGGGGAGGAAGTGATCTCCGCAATCGATGCACTCCATGAGGAGATCTATCTGGCCACGCGGCGCTTTTTCGAGATCCTGGGGCAGTTCCGGGTCGGCGCGCCGCTCACTCACGTGGGTCGGATCATCCCGGTGGTGCGCGCCGTGCCGCCCGGGGCAGAGCAGTATTGCCGCATCCGTTTCTCCCCCTTCGCTGCGCCTTTCCCCACCATTCGCTTTGGCGGCAAAGATGTAGCACCAGATCAGAGGCTGTTGCGCAGGACATTAGCCACGCCGAGGGTGATCGAATGCGCAGCGGATAAGAGCGGCCTGCAGAGTCTTACTCTGTCCATCGATTGTGATGATCGGCTGGATAGTCTTCAGTCGCTGCGAAACGCCACTTATGCGCCTGGTCCGTCGGCGGGGCTGTCGGGCATAAGCCAACGCCAGTTGGTGGTTCAGGCCGAGGCCCTTCACCTGTTAGCGCAGGACGGCCTGTACGCGGATGACCTGTCGCTTGATGGGGTACACAGAGTGGAATTTCGTGCGACCGGAGATAAGCCAGCATTGACCGGTATCGATCTTTTCCGGCGGCGACAGAAGGCGTTCAGCATCGAAGAGTGGGCAATGCCAACGCCCTTCGATCCGGAGGTGGATTGCGTTTGTCCCGTAGTCCCATCGCGCGCGGATTCAATCCTGGCCTGGATGAATGGTTTTCCGCAGGCACACGTCTACCGCGTCGGCGAGAGCTATCTGGGAAAACCGATTTGGGCGCTCGACCTCGCAGCGCCTATTGTGGGCCAATATTTTTCACGATTGAAGCGTTCGATTACCAAACCCACGGTGATGATCACGGCGAGGCAGCACGCCAACGAGGTCTCCTCGACATCCCACGCTTTGCAACTCCCTTATCTCATTCTCACGCGCGAGGAGCATGGAGCCCTTTTGAACGACCTCAATTTCGTGGTTCATCCGATTCACAATCGCGATGGAGCGGAGCTTGTCGCCGAACTCAGCGCGCTCTCGCCCAATCTCATGCTTCACGCCGGCTATTTCGGCGCACTCGGCATCGATGTCGGTCATGGCCATCCCGGCGATCATCCCATCATGCCGGAAAGCCGAGTCCGTCCGCGGCTGTGGGATTTGGCGCTGCCCGACGTTGTTCTAAACCCGCACGGCCAACCGGCGCACGAATGGGTGATGCCCTTCTCGGAATACGTTGGCTGGGGCATCAGCCGTACCAATGTGGTTCGCCAGTTCTGGGCGCCTCGTCCGTGGTTCATTCCCGACGCGAATTTCCTGCGTGGAGAGAACTACGCGGGCCACCGCCAAGCTGTCTATGAAATCCTCCGGCGAATCCGCAACGCCCAGGATGGCGATGCCCAGCTGAGAGATGCCTCGCAGGCTGCCGCTGATCGCTATCGGCGCTATACGGTGGACGTTGACCCCACACGCTTCCAATTTCCGGGCGGCCTCGGAACCCCGATCTATTTCTGGGATCCCTTGGGAACGGATGTTGGAGCTGCGTCTCACATCCACCATTGGATGAACCACTATCCCGATGTCACGATCTGGCAAGGTGTTATCGAAGCGCCCGACGAACCATGTTCGGGCGAAGCCCTCTCCCTTCTGTGTCGCCGCGGATTGAAGTGGATGCTCGCCGTTGCGGGCTACCTTCGTGACTACCCGGGCGTGATAGAGCATATTGTCGAGAAGGATCGAGGGACTAGTCGGTTTGCCATCAAGCGCGTCAGGCCCGCGCGCGAGGTGCGCGATCGCGCTTCCGTTATGAGTCCATTCGACGCAGGGACGCTGATTCCGCTGTTCGACGATCTGCCTCCTTGAATTAAGGTCGGAACATTCACATGACCCGGGCAGCCAACGACAAAACGATGAAACCGAGCGATCTTCGCCGGAAGATCAGACAAGGTGAGTGGACTGGACCGCTGCCTTCGACGCGTGAGGGCATTGATACCCTTCGAGACCTCCGAGGTCATGCACGAATGAACGTCGTGATCTTACCGCGAGAGTTGGCTTTCGATTTCATGGCATTTTGTCAACGCAACCCGCGGGCTTTTTACATTTCCGAAGTTGGGGATCCAGGAGTCTTCACTCCGCGCTACATCGCGCACGACGCGGACGTCCGGACGGACGTTTCGCGCTATCGCGTCTACCGCAAAGGCGAGCTCATTGATGAGCCGTTATCCATCGAGGATTACTGGAGCTCGGATTCGGTGTTCTTTTTGATCGGCTCAAGCTCGAGCTTTGACTGGGCACTTCTCGGTGCGGCTGTGAGCTACCGAACGCTCGGTGCGTTCGAAACCTCAGTGATTTGTCAACCGGCCGGTAGGTTCCGAGGAACTGCGGTTGTGACGGCACGAGCGTTCAAGTCATCAGAGGACGCCGTGCGGGCAGTGCAGATCTCGTCGCGCTTTCCAGCGTTCCACGGCGCACCCATTCATGTGGGAGATCCAGCGACGATTGGAATTAGAAACATCATGCAGCCCGAGTACCCGATCACACCCGGCCAGCCGCCGTTGGAGGTCAACGAGGTAGTGATGTACTGGGGATGCGGGATTCTGGGGAAGGAGATCTGCTCGTGCAGCGACATTTCGTCGCTGATTGTTCACTATCCGGGGCATCTGTTCCTGACGGATACCCTCAGCCTTGCAATGGCGCATCTTTAGATCGAAAGCACGCCTTATGTCTCAAGAAGACTCCTGCGAGAGGCCCGACCACGCATCGTCGGCCGCCGGCCTGCCAGCGCAAATGGTATCTCCGACTCCAGACGCGCGCTCCTGCAGCCGGCAAATCGAGATCAACGGGCGCAACGTCGAATACCAGGTCGAGACCTGGCCCTTCAGCGTTCGGTCGCGCGACGGAAAAACGGTCAGCACCGTAACCTCTTTCACTTATCGCACAACCGAGCGCGCGGCGGACGAGCGGCCCGTGGTCTTCATCTTCAATGGCGGACCCGGCTCCAGCTCCGGCTTTCTCCATTTCAGCGGAATCGCTTCCAAGCGGGTCGACTTCGAGGTAGGGGATCCGGTTCAGCCTCCTTTTCGGATCATCGACAGCGAGTTCAGCTTGCTGGATGTCGCCGATCTCGTGTTCATCGATCCCGCTGCCACCGGTTACAGTCCGTTCGCCCAGCCTGGAAGTGGCGCCCAGGTCTACGGAGTCGATGCCGACGCAAGAGTCACTGCTGCCTTCATTCGACACTGGCTCTATCATTTCAAGCGCTGGAACTCTCCTCGTTTCGTCGTCGGCGAGAGCTACGGCTCGATTAGAGCGGCGGTCGTCTGCCGCGAGCTTATGGGAGGCATACCGATTGGCGAGTTCCCAGCGGTCACCCTGAACGGCGTGATCCTCGTCGGCCAGGCTATGAACCTGACTCAGACGACGCAGGTTCCCGCGAATGACGTGGCGTTCACGTTGCTCTTACCGAGCATGGCCGCAACAGCCTGGTATCACAAGACGGCGGGTATCGGGACAGCGTTAGAGGATCACATCCGACGGGCTCGGGACTTTGCCCTGCACCGCTTGTTGCCCGTACTGATACGAGGAAACACGGCCGTCGACCGGGACAGAAACGCCGTCGCAATCGAATGCGGAGAGCTCACGGGTCTCAAGTCGAAATATGTTCTCGACAGGGATCTTCGCATAACCGCGCGCGAGTTCGCTCAGGAGCTGCTATCCGATCGGGGGCTCTTGGTGGGCGTCTATGACGGTCGAATGATCGCCGGGAAGCCCAGCGGCGCGCTCGACATCGTCGGTACCGACCCCTCCATGACGCAACTGGGGCCGTTGTTCGCCAACGCGATCAACGTCTATCTCACGAACGATCTTGGCTTTGCGGATCAGGCTTACCGGTTCATCGACTTCAGCGATTCGCTCGAAGGCTGGGATTGGAACGTCCGAGGCCACAATCGATATTACATGGACGTGTCCTCCATCCTCGGCAATGCCATGCGACTCAACTCAAGGATGCGTGTCCTGTGCGTGACCGGTCGCTTCGACCTGATGACACCAATGATGGCCGCCGAATGGGAGCTCAGCCATGGCGGCATGCCAGTCGATAGAACGCGGTTGGTCTATCAGGATGGGGGCCATATGCCCTATGTTGGACGAGAGGCTGCACAAGCCTTCGCGACGGCGATCCGGAACTTGATCACCGACACAACTTGAGAGCGGTGTTCATCAAGAGACACTCCGATGATGACGGCCTTGGAACGGGTGCCCACGCGGCGCAGCGGACTCCTCACCGGCCGGAAAGGATGTTTGCACGTCTGCATTGAGATAACCATAGTGATATTTTACAATGCACACCAACCGAATTATCCTTGCTGGTATGCAAGGCCCCAGTAGCCGAGCATCCTGGATCGGGCTGACCATCATGACCCTGAGCGCGATCAGCGCCCAGGGCAACAAAAGCGTCATGGCCCTCCTATTGCAGCCGATCAAGAATAGCCTCCATTTCAGCGATACACAGATGGGACTTCTCGAGGGCACGTCCATCGGCATCGCATATCTCCTTGTCGCCATTCCCCTGGGGCTTTGGGTCGATCGCGGCACACGAGTTAGGATCTTTCTGCTCGGTTCAGTTCTCTGGTCAATCGGCACGCTCGCTACCGGCCTGGTTGGCGGTTTCGTTTCGCTCTTCCTTGCCCGTCTTCTTGTCGGCATCGGCGGGGTGGTGCTCAATCCTGCCGGCATCTCGCTCATCGCGGACTGGTTTCCGCCTCGGCAGCGAGGGATCCCCACGGGCCTGTTTTCGGCGGGCACCAGTGCGGGGGCGGCCCTCGGTACGGCCGCTGGCGGGGCGCTACTAAGACTCGTCAGCACGTCATCGTCTCTGGTCGCGATGGCCGAGCCGTGGCGATGGGTGCAAATCGCCTTCGGTGTCTACGCTTTGATTGGATCGGCGCTCCTGCTGTTGCTGCGCGAGCCCGCTCGGCACGAAACATTGGGTCAGGGCATGACGCTTCGCAAAAGCCTGCGCCGGCTATCGACTCACTTCCAGTTTCTGGGCTATCTGATCGGCGGCGTGACCTTCTCACTTTTCGTGTTGATGTCGGCAAGCATCTGGCCGCCGGCTGTTCTTTCCCGCACCTTTCATCTAAGTCCCGTCCAGTTTGCGTCTTGGCTCAGCGCCGTGTTGCTGCTCGCCGGAGTCGGTGGCTCCTTCCTAGGCGGTCTGATCGCACACGTGTGGGGCGATGGCAAACCGGACCGATTGATGAGGCTTGCCGCTTGGACATCGTTGCCCACTATTCCGGTCGCGGGATTCGCCATGCTGCCATCGGCGACAAGTTTCGCCGTCGCGCTTATGACGCTGCTGCTGTTCAACACCGTCGCGCGCATACAGGTAACCACAGCGCTTGCAATCCGCATTCCCAACGAGCTTCGGGGCCTTGCCATGGGGATCGACATCTTCATCGCAGCTTCAATCGGCTTCAGCGTCGCACCCGCCGCCGTGGGCTTGCTGTCGGATCACCTCGGAACGCCGAACGGGCTGCGACTAGCGCTGCTGGCAATATGCGTCCCCTCTGCGTCTCTCTCCACGCTGCTCTACTATCTTTGCGCTAAGGCTGCCCAAACGGCTCCGGGGAATCCCGTTTTGCGGCTCGCAGCAGATGAGCCGGTTACCCGCGTTCCGCAGTCCCCAACGAGAGCGTTCACAGTGCGGACGTCGAGCCACATACGTTCGCGCCCCTACTCGTCGACAATCCACCGCGCGCACTGGTCGCGGAAGCGACGCCTTTGAGCACGGCGCGTGGGGTGAAGGACTCCTTCCTTATCGCGAGATCAGGATTTTTCGCGACGGCGCGCTCGCTCCACTTCCCCGAGGCGATATTCGGGGCATCAAGGCCTATCGCGGAAAACGGGAAACACCGCATCTGTTTCGGCCCAATCTCAACTCCGCGTGCTTTAAGGCGTCGGCAGAGCGGTTCGGCAATGCCGTCCGTGCCGGAGGCGCTCTTCATGGGCGCTCTGAAGGTAGTAGCCTCAGTCTGCTCCGACTTCGTGGCACCCGAACCCGCGCATCCCTCATGTCGCCCTATGTCGGACAAGAGGCGACACGAACGTTCTCGCCCGCAATCCGCAGCCTGATCAGCCGCGCACCGTCACGATCATCATGAACCAAGCGGTCGACCCCTCGGACGAGCAGCTCAAGAAGGGCATCAGGCTCATCGACTTGGTGATGCTGGGTGCCGGCACCGCCATCGGCTCGTCCGTATTTGTAGTTATGAGCCCCGCGGCCAAAATCGGCGGGAGCGGCATGTTGGTATCGCTGCTGATCTCGGCTCTCCCGATGCTCATTTTCGGCTTGGTCTACGCCTACATGGCCTCGGCCGCGCCGCAGACTGCCGCCAGCTTCGAATGGCAGCGAGAATACACTTCCCCTGTGGTCGCCTTCAGTGTCGTCTGGATGCGCGCGCTCAGCAGCGGCGTTGCGATGATCCTGCTGGCGCAGACACTCGTGCAGTATCTTTTAATGATAGTGGTGGTGCCGGTCAAGCCAATGATGGCGCTGCTGTTCAGCGTCATTTTTGCGCTGAACTACTTTGGCGTAGCCATCGCAGCGCGAGCGCAGACCGTGCTGATGCTGTGCCTTCTCGCGGCGTTCGGGATCTTCGTGGCCGCCAGCGCACCGTCGGTCAGGCTAGAAGTTTTTGTCGCTGCGATCTCCGGTGGGTGGAGGCCCATCCTGCAGGCGTTGCCTCTGATGATCAGCTTGTTCCTGGGTATCGAGGCTACAACTGAGGTAGGCGGTGAGGTCAAGGATCCCACTCGCAACGTGCCGTTGGGCCTGATCCTCGCGATGGTCTTGACTACGATCGTCTACTTGGCGATTTGCGTGGCAAGCCTGAGCCTTATCGGCCCCAAGGGGCTGGCCGACAGCGAGGCGCCGTTGGTTTCCGCAGCCGAAGTGGTGCTGGGACGATGGGCGAGACCGCTGATAGTCGCGTCGGCATTCGTAGCACTCTTGAAGTCGATGAACGCAGTCTTCCTGGTTTACGCACGCTTTCTCTACGCCATGGGGAAGGCCGGACAACTCCCGGTCGCTCTCGGCAAAGTTCACCGACGCTGGGGTACGCCACATGTCGCGACGGTTCTTGCCTTCCTGCTGGCCTGTTCGGGTTTGCTGCTGCCCTCCAGCCTGATCTTTCTGGTGCTGGCGGTGAGCGTGCCGACCATGGCCAAGTACGTCGGCACGTGCTTGGCGGCGTATTCGGTCGTGACTCACTACCCGGGGGTGCACGCCAGAGCTCGCATCCATTTCAGCCGCACGACTGTGAAGCTCTTGTCGGTGGCGGGGATAGTCGCGGCTCTAGTGATAGCCTCTCTCGGCGCGGGCTCGGACGTTCGGCCCTACATACTTCTTGGCAGCTGGTTGATCGCGGGGCTCATCTACTACAGCTGGACCCGCCGCCGGGGAAGGCGTGATCTCGGTCCACTGCGGCCGGCTTCGCCGATTGAACAGCCAACCACTATCAGCAACTGTAGGAATGCTAATCGTGGATAAAGCCAGCGAAGTGCTTGTGCTCACCGGCGCTGAAATACGTGGGCTCATGTCCGACTCGCAATGCATCGACGTCATTGAGCATGCGATGCGCACTGTCTCGCTGGGCCGAGCGGTGCTGCCGCTTCGGATCGGCGCGCGCGCACCGCAGCGGGCTACCTTCGTCGCGGCCATGCCGGGGTTTCTGGATGATCCGCCAACCTTGGGTGGCAAAATCATTGCCGGGAGTCGAGGCAAGGAGCCGGGCGGGCCGTCGCACCAAGGAATCATTGTGCTGTTCGACGTGGCTACCGCCGCGCCCCTTGCTATCTTCGACGCTCGGTCGATCACGGCGCTGCGCACTGCAGCAGCGAGCGCTGTAGCGACGCGCGCGCTCGCTCGGAAAGATTCCTCTCGGCTGGCGATTCTGGGCGCGGGGGACCAAGCAGAGGCACACGTTCGCGCGTTGACCCAGGTCCGGCAGTTTGATTCCGTCGCTGTATGGAGCCGCACGCTCGACCGAGCCCGTGCATTGGTTGTTAGCCAGGCGAAGACGCTTGGGCTGCCGATGACGGCGCATGCCACCGCGGAGGACGCCGTAGCGGGCGCCGATGTGATCTGCACGACTACTGCTGCAGCGGAACCGATCTTGCGAGGAAGCTGGGTGCGGGCGGGTACCCACGTGAATCTGGTGGGCGCGAGCGGCCTCGATGCTCGCGAGGCGGACGACGCGCTCGTGTTGGGATCGAGCTTCTTCGTGGATTTTCGGATCTCCGCGATGGCCCAGGCGGGAGAGCTTGCACATGCGTTCGGGTCAGATGCTGCGCGGATGACGCTACACATCCGGGCCGAGATCGGCGAGGTGTTGAACGGCACCTGTGGTCGCAACAACGCGGACGAGGTGACCGTCTATAAGTCACTGGGTATTGCGGCCCAGGACCTCGCAGCGGCCCGATTCCTTTACGACCGAGCGCGCGACGAACCAATCGGCGTGCGCGTGAAAATGTAGCGAAAAAAGAACGTAAGATCCCGCTGCCGCGAACACGGCACCGGGCAGACTCTCTCTCTGCCCGATCGGTGCGGAGGCGAGCACGCCGAGCCTCGCCGCCGCGCGTTGCACGCGCGGCGCGACGTGTGAACCGCCACCCGAGCAGCGACCCGACGGCTCCCATTATCAAGCACCGAGTCGCCTTACTCGTCCGTCCTCTGGGCGCCGGCCGCGACCGCAACGCAGAGACAGGAGGGTTACGGAATTGCCGCGCGGTATTCTGGCGGTTTGCGTGCGTGGGTTGCCTGCTCGAACGCGTACGCGTAGCTGATGAGCCGGCCTTCGCTCCATGCTGGGCCGATCAACGACAGACCCACAGGCAGCCCCTCCACGACACCCATGGGCACCGTCAGATGAGGGTACCCTGCAACGGCAGGTAGTCTCGAGGTTCGTCCTCCGAGAATGTGGTCCCCATTCACCAGATCCGTGGTCCAGGCCGGCCCGATGGTGGGCGCGATCAACACGTCGAGATGATTCTTGGCCAGTGCCGCATCGATGCCCTCCGGTCCGGCCAGGCGCCGGGAACGCTCATGGGCCTCCACGTAGAGGTGATCCGTCAGATCGCCTCGCTCATTGGATTGGATAAACAACTCCTGCCCGAAATACGGCATTTCCTCCGCGGCGTGCTGCTCGTTGAAACGAATGAGCTCCGCCAAAGTGCGCGGACTAGAGCCCACCCGTGCCTGGAGGTAGCGATTGATGCCCGCCTTGAACTCGAATTGGAAAACGATCCACTCGTCGGCATCGAGCTTGTCGGCGTTGGGAATATCCACCGGGTCGACCAACACCGCCCCGCGCGAGCGCAACACCCCTAGCGCCCGCTCGAACGCCGCGTCGACCTTCTCGTGAAACCCGGCGTCGTGGCGCATGACTCCAACGCGCGCGCCTGCCAGACTATTGGCATCGAGAAAGCCACCATAGTCAATCGGTGAATGATCCTTCATAGGTGCCGTCGCCGGATCTTGCGGGTCGTAGGCTGCGAGCACAGTCAACAACGCAGCGGCGTCGGCTACCGTACGCGCCATTGGCCCCGCCGTATCCTGGCTTGCGGAGAGTGGAATTATCCCTGCGCGGGAGACGAGACCTACCGTCGGTTTGATTCCCACCAGACCATTCATGCTGGCGGGGCAGACAATGGAGCCGTCGGTCTCGGTTCCCACCGCAACGACGGCGAGACCGGCGGCAACTGCAGCTGCAGATCCGGAACTCGAGCCGCAGGGACTGCGGTTCAGGGCATAAGGATTTCGAGTTTGTCCGCCGCGGCCGCTCCAACCCGAGACGGAGCGGGTCGACCGGAAGTTGGCCCACTCGCTTAGGTTCGTCTTGCCCAGGATGACGGCGCCACTATCACGCAGGCGGCCCACGATGAACGCATCGCGTGTGGGTTTGGAGTCGACCAGGGCCAGTGATCCTGCGGTCGTCAACATCCGATCCGCGGTATCAATGTTGTCTTTGATCAAAACGGGAACACCAAACAGTGGACCGTGTGGCGCATTGGATCGATCCAGAGCGTCCGCGATCGCCCTCGCGTCAGGATTGACCTCGATGACCGAGTGCAGCGCCGGTCCACTCGCGTCGATGGCGGCGATCCGTCCGAGATGTTCATCGATCAGGGCACGCACGGGTCCGGACGCGATGCCCGCGCTCCCGTGGCTGCCCGTCCTGGCGTCGCCACACGCGGCGGCATCACCGTCGCAAGCGGTCATGGCTACGGGCAGCGAGCGCACTTGCCAATGCGTGGATATTTCGGCCGCGTTGTCGGCGGCTGATGCCTTTGCTCCCAAGAGCATCGCCACGCAGGCTGCCCACCCCATGAACACGGTACCATCGCACAGCAGTTGCATCCACCTACCTCGATGAGGGTTCTCCGCCCTGCGACGCCGCCATCCCATCGCGGATGAATCGAGCAAAGTCGCGCTTCATCTCGCTCCTGACACCCACGTCCGTGTACATCATGTGGCCGCCGGCATAGCAGCCCGTCCGGACCCGGTCCCGCAATGACGGATCGGTGCGCGCGACCGCTTCCTCCTTTGACGCGCACGAGATACCAAGGATACCGTCGTACATTCCCTGCACGACGAAGATGAGCAGCTTGGGATTTGCTTCCATCGCCGAGCGAAGCGGCAACTGACCCGACCCATTCCCGCCTGCGGCGCCGTTGTCACTGCGCTGCTCAACTTCCCATGCCGCCTCGCCCCGCTCGCTGGCTCCGTGATCCCACGACACTGACATTGCGTCATCATAGAATTCCGCATTGCCTTTGCGCAGGGGCAGGGGATGAAACGCCTCGCCGAAGGGTCCACGATAAAGTAGATCGCTCTTATACTTGAGTGTCTCACGGAGATATCGGATCAAAGGCACGGACGTCCCCTCCATTAGATCCAGCATGGGACTGAGGCTGGCATCTGACATGTCCGTCCACGGCGTGCCGTCAGAGCGGCGTGACCTAGTCATGCGCGTATCGAATCGGCCAAGCTCGAACCCCTGATCGGCCATCACGTAGTCCATGTAGTCGTCGGAGTCGATCGATAGCTTTCTCGCGTTGACCACATGAGGATCGATGCCTGTATAGCGCTTCAGTTGATCGAGCACGCTGAGACGCTGCTCCATCGAAAGACTGTCCCGCTTCTCGATCATCGGCGCATAGTAGCTTCTCGCCCATTCCGTCGCGCGCTTCACTGCCTCCTCGCGCGATAGAGATTGCAGCTCGGGCGGGAGTAGCTTGTGGTAATACGCCGTCGCCGTGAACATGGGAACCCGCAGCGCGGTATTCAGCGCACTCGGGATTTTCTGACCCAAATTGTAAAATCCCGATACCAGCATCACGCCCGCGAGATGCGTGCGCCGCCTCTCCAGATCCGCAGCGACCTCCATGGCTCGCGTTGTCCCATAGCTCTCGCCGGCGAGAAAGAGCGGCGCATCCCACACGTTGAAACGCGCTCTGTAGAGACGGATCATCTCCGCAACCGCCTCGCCGTCGCCATGCGTTGTGTAGAGGATGTCGCGGTACTTATCGCTGGCGGCTCGACTGTAGCCAGTGCCAATCGGGTCCACAAAGACGAGATCGCTCACGTCGAGCCAAGTCTCTGGACGATCAACGATCTCTGCTGGCGGGGCCGCTGGATTCCACTCTGGAAAGGTCGACGGCGTATTGAATCCCTTGGGACCGTACCCCAACAAATGCACTTGCGCGGAGTTAGATCCTGGTCCGCCGTTCCAGATGAAGGTGACGGGCCGCGCAGGCTGCCCAGGCGAACGCTCAACCGAGTAGGCAATGATGAACATCCGCGCCATGAGCTCGCCGGTGTCGTTGTCATTGAGCGGCAGGAAGCCCGCATGCGCGGTATAGCGCAGGGTCTTCCCATTGATCTGGAGCTGATGATGCGTCGACACAAAGGTGTCGGGCGGCGTCGGCTGTTCGGCCGGCGCCTGAGCGAAACTCGTGATTGTGCTGCCCGCAAGCAACATGGCGGTAACGAATCTCGTTGCGAATGAATGGACCATTGCTGCCCCGTTGACTGAATTGGTGTGATGTGTTCCTTGTGCCAGTTGCCTTGTGCGAGGGTCACCTCGCCAGCGGCATGCGATGATCTGGTATCAAGGCAGCGCGGCAAGAAGAGACTCTATGTCGCCCATGTCATTGAATACCGACGGCGAGATTCGGAACCTATTATCTACCAGCGTGATCTTCACGCCGGCAGCATCGAGCCTCGGCGTCAGGCGACTGACGTCGGGATACACGAAGGTCAGGATAGGCGACCGCGAATCTACTGGCGTCACGCATCGATATCCCCTCTGCTCGAGCTCGAATCGCGCTCGGTCGAGCAACGGTTGCCGATAGTCTCGTATTCTTTCCACTCCGAGCTGACGAATGTAATCGAGCGATTGATCCAACTGAGCCAACGTGGAACCGGAGATGGTCCCCATGCCAAAAATTCCGGTGGCATCGTTCCGGGATTCGAGGTCGGCCAGATCCGGCGGATTAAACGGGAAGAAATTTGTTTGGATGCGCCTCAGTTGGAACGGCCCGAACTGGGTTCGGCGGACTCGGCTGAGTAGATCCTTGCGGACATACAAAGCACCCAGCCCAAAGTCGCCCATCAACCATTTGTAACTCGCGCAGGCGGCGAAATCGACATTGCTTTTCCTCACATCGACGGGAACAGCACCCGCCGCCTGTACGATGTCCGCATATACCAACGCACCGTGGTTGTGGGCGATAGTGCAAACCCTCTTAAGATCATGCTCAAAGCCGTTCACGGTGGAGACCATTGACAGTGCCACCAGTCGCGTCTTCTTCGAAACCGCCACCTCGAGGTCGCCAATATCAATGCGGCCTTCATCGTCCGGGATAAGCCACGCGACGTCCATTCCCATTCGCGCCATCGATTGATAGAGATAAAGCGATCCGGGATAGTGCAAGGCGTCAGTCACGATCCGGCCCCCGGACAGCGGCATGTGCAGGGCCTGAAGAACCAAGTGCTCAGCTGCTGTCGTACTCTGCAAGAGACAGAGTTCCTCGGGCTCCGCGTTGATGAGAGCGGCTAGCTTTGTCCGAACCCGCTCAGCCGTTCCACTCAAGTCGAAAGCCGCGATTCCCGGACTCATGGTCCGACGTCGCGCATAGTCTTCGACGATGCGCCGTGCGCTGCGGCTGAACGGATGCACAGATGCCGAGTCCAGATAAGCCCTGGCATCGAGTTCAAACTCATCTTTCACCGGCAGCACGTAAGGCGTCACTCAATTGCTGCAGCGTGAAACGCCCTTTAAAATGCCGCGGACAGTGAGATGCCGATTGTCCGCGGCGTAGTCAACGCCGCTGCCCATGGCCCTGTTGGGCTATTCGTCGAGCCAGCGGTGAAATTCGTACCTCCCACAAAGCCGCGCTTGTCACCTACATTGCGGACGAACAAGGTGGCGCGAATCCGCTGGAACTCGGCCCCGAGCCGCAGATCAACAGTGGTGAATGCAGGTAACGGTAGTCGCGGCACTTCTGCAACCGGCGCGAAGTCAATGAGACGGGCGCCGGTATACGTCGCCGAAAGTCCCCCGAAAGCGCTAACAGCGTCGGTGACCGGCCGAACGTAATCGGCTGCGATATACGCAGTCCACTCGGCAGCGAAGGGCAACTGATCGCCTGCGAACCCGTAGAAAGTATTCGCTGGGGCATTTTCGGTGAGCTTTGCGTCGTTGAAGGATACGTTGCCCGTGACGCGCAGTCCGTTCGCCGGCGCGACCTCGAGAGACAGTTCCAGCCCCTTGCTCGATGCCTTCCCGCCATTGGTATAGTAGGTCAGGCCGCTCGAAGTCGACTGAAAGACCTGGATCTTGCTCCAGTCAATATAGTACAGCGCGGGGTTGACGGCGATGCGGTTATCCAACCACTCGCTTTTCAGCCCGAGCTCGTAGTTGATCGTCGTATCGGGGTCGAAAGACTGATGGCCCGGCGGATAATTGAAATTTGGCCCCCCCGCTCTGAAGCCACTGGCGATGCGGGCGTACAACATATCGGCGGGATCGAAGTGATAGCGGCCTGTGAACGAGTATGTCGTAGGATTCTCCGTATCGGAAACGCTTTTATGCGTTGGAGGTCCACCACCGGCCAGGGGTCCGGACTGAAGCTGGTTAATAGTCTGTTCGTTATGGCTGTAGCGGCCGCCGGCGCCGACATCGAAGCGATCTGTGATCTTGACGGTCAAAGTCGCGAAGGCAGCGTACTGTTTGTAGTTTTGCTGAACGTCCGCGGTGATGAGCGGGGGCAGCGCCGTCAGGAACTGACCTGTCGTGTACGTTGCTGGAGCAAGCTCCTGATCGATACTGTTTCTCTCATCCGAATAGAAAACTCCTGCCACATACTGGAATCGGGTCTCGCCTGACGATGCTAGGCGAAATTCCTGAGTCAACCGATCGGTGTGAATGACGTTGAGCAGAGCGAGGCCCAAATTGTCGACGCCGGGATAGAACATCGGCAACAGCGGACCTAGCGTCGGCGTGTAATCCGAAGGGTTTGAGAAAAACAGACGTTGGTATCCGCTGAGCGAACTCACTGACACCGGGCCCAGGTCGGCGGTCAGATTTGCCGAATAGAATTGCAGACGTTCATCGAGGCCATCTGTCCCCGGCATCCGCTTATGTTCGTAGGGTCCATATAGGGGCGCACCGGAAAGGTCGATATCGACCATGTTCGAGCTATCGGTTTTCGTCTGTTGATAGAGGGCTGAGATCCTTAGCGTAAGAACGTCGGTCAGTTTTCCATCCAGAGCGATGCGGCCGCCGCTCACGTGCGCTTCATTGACGTTTGAACGGCCCTGCAGTGGATCGTTGATGTACCCCGGATCCTGTCGGTCGAACGCGCTCATCTGCAAAGCGAACTCGTTGGTCACGAGTGGCGTGGTGTATGCGACCCGAACACCGTATCCCTGATTTCCATGCTCCACGGTGGATGCATCTACCTCGGCTTGACCCGAGCTCTCCGTCATGCTCGGACTCCTCGTGACGAACTTAACCAGACCGCCCATCGCGCTCGCGCCGTAGAGGGTCCCTTGCGGGCCACGCAACACTTCGATGCGATCTAGCAGCATCGGATCAAGCTCGGGCAGAATGCAACAGCCGAGGGAAGCATAGACACTCGAACCAAAGGGGACGTCATCGATTGTGATGCCGACCAGCGGGTTGCCTCCCGACCCGGTGGCGATCCCCCGGATCGTAAGCTGGTCTTGACCGGAACCCGTCTGGTTGAGCGCGACCCCTGGGACTTGCAACATGTAGTCCTTCGCTCCGAGATTATTTTGTTGTAGCAACGTCTCGGGATTTAGAGCGCTGACCGAGAGCGGGACGTCCTGCAGGCGCTCGTCACGTTTCTCCGCGGAGACGATTACTTCCTGCAGCACACCGTTGGAAGGCGATGCATCGGAGGCCATGTCTGCGGAGCTTAGCTCGGACGCTGCGATACAACATAGGGCCGTGAATGCGACCCTGATACGACTGGTTCTCATGAGCATCCCCCCAATCTATTAATTCAGCGTCCCTTATTGGGAATCGACGAAGGTGCAGGTCACCTCCTAGTCCCTTTCGCAGTGATCTTAAGCGTCAAAAAACGAGTACTCAATCGCAATATCTTCACAATGATATTGCGTAACGCGAAATACCAGTTGGAGCGGGATGTGCTCGATGGATTGACGGCGGCGTTGCGGACCTATCCGTGAAAGCCCGCCCATTCTGTTAGTTTTAGGATGCAACCTTGTCGTTGCGGGTAATGGTAGTAGCGCCTGCCCCTATCTCGGGCGGTCGCTACAGGTCCCTGCCCCCATGGGCCTTACACTCGTGTTTCTTCGTGGTGATTGACCAGGAGCCTCGCGCCTTCGACGATTGTTGCTCAGCCCTTAGCTACGAAAATATGAGGCCAACTCGTCCTGCAAGCACATGGCTGCGGGTTCAAGGCGACCGAGGTTACCGGCTTTGACAAACGTAATCGCTACTGGCAGATGGAACGCAAATTGGGTACCGGCTCGGAGCGCTTTCAGCTCTTCGCGATGCTGAAGAAATCGATTCGGAACGAGCCCGAGGCCGTATCCCGCGCTTACCAAGGAGACTTGCAGATCCATGCTGTAAACCTCGGCCGCTACCCTCAACGGTAGACCGACGGCCTCAAGCTTTGACCGCAGGCTTTCACGTATGAAACAGCCGGGCGGATTAAGCACCCAGCTCTTGCCCTTAAGATCCTGCAGAGTCTTCTGGGCCGCACTAAATAGACCAGGAGGACCCACGACGGACATCTTATCGGTCGCGATGGCTCGGCCAACGAGGTCGGAGGGATGTTGATCATTCGAAGGAAGCAACATCACCGCAGCATCAAGATCTCCGCGCCGAACCCGTTCAAGCAAGTTCGCCGTCATATCCGCGCTGAGCTGGGGGCGTAGAGAAGGGAAAAGGTTCGTCATTTGGCGAAGCGGCCCAGTGATGCCGGGCACGGCTAGCCCATGTCCCAAACCTAGCCTGAACGGTCCGACAGGCTGCGCTCGATTGGATGCACTAGCCTTGAGCAGTTCGAACGTTTGCATCAGCTCTCGTCCGTGCTCGAGCACCGACTGACCGATCGGCGTAATCCTAGGTGGCTTAACCCGGCGATCGAGCATTTCGGCGCCGAGCGCAAGTTCAAGGCGCTGGATCCGCCTCGTCACGGTCGATGGACTTTGACACAAGCGCTTAGCAGCACTGTAAAGCGAGCCGGCCTCGGTCAACACGATGAAAGTCCGAATTTCATCCAGCACGCATGCACTCCTTATTTGCGAGCCGCGCAATATCATACTGAAGATATTGAATTTGCGAAAGGATTATTGGAGGCCTATTCTTCCTGTCCAAAAGGGGGGGCTATCTCCATGACACGCGCGATTCAAATACACGAGACAGGTGGGCCAGAAGTCTTGAAAATGTCTGAAGTCGTGGTCGGAGACCCTGGTCCGGGTGAGGTTCGTATTGATCAAACCGCGATCGGTGTGAACTTCATCGATGTCTATCATCGAACCGGTCTATATCCCCAACCAATGCCCTTTATCCCTGGAATGGAAGGAGCCGGCGTCATCGGGACTATCGGCCCCGGTGTAACCGGTTTAAAGGTGGGAGACAGAGTTGGCTATGCGGACCTTATCGGGAGCTACAGCGAAACACGACTGGTTCGCGCTGACCGTCTCGTAGTCCTGCCCGACAGCATTCCCGATGAACTAGCTGCAGCGATCTTGCTGAAAGGCATGACCGCTCAGGTGCTACTGCGTCAAGTCTACAAATTGGCCAAGGGCGACATCGTTCTAATTCACGCCGCGGCGGGCGGACTGGGCACGATTATGTGTCAATGGGCGACCTCTCTCGGCGCAACGGTGATCGGGACTGTTTCCAGCGACGAGAAAGCGGAGAAGGCAAAAGCGAATGGTTGCCAATATCCCATCGTCTATACGCGGGAAAGTTTTGCAGACCGAGTCAACGAAATCACGGAGGGTCAAAAAGTACCGGTGGTTTACGACTCCGTGGGAAAGGTTACTTTCTCTGGCTCACTAGACTGCTTAAGTCCGCGAGGATTGCTCGTGATTTGTGGCTCCTCATCTGGGCCAGCTCCCGCCATTGATCCGAGCTTGCTCGCAGCGAAAGGCTGCTTGTTCTTGACCCGTTCGGTAGTATTTACCTACATCTCGACTCGCGCAGAGCTCGACGCCGCTGCAGCGGACCTATTCACTGCTGTGGCCGCTGGAAAGATCAAGATTCCCCCAAATCAACGCTACCCGTTAGCTGAAGCGGAGCGCGCACACCAAGACCTGCAGAATCGGCGGACGACCGGCGCCACGGTTCTTTCCGTTTAACAGAGGTCTCAATGACCCGGGAATCTATTGTTTCATCCAAACTAGCTCCAGTTGCCAGGCCCTTTGTTCTCCAGCGATCCGAAACGGCGACTTGCTTTATCTCAGCGGTCAGGTCGCTCAAGATCCCACCAGCGGCAAGTTGCTTGAGAGCGACGTCCGAGCGCAAACAGAACAGATTTTTCCCAACCTGACAGCAGCTATCGAGGCAGCCGCAAAAGGTCTGTCGGAAGTGATTCGCGTAGGTGTTTTATCTGCCGGATATCTGTGACTTTACCGCTATGAATGAAGTTCGACATTTCTCAAAGCCTTATCCGGCGCGAACCTGTATTGGCATTGCTTCCCTGCCTCTAAAGGCAGAGGTCGAAATCGATGTCGTGGCCCGTTAATTGAGCACGAAGCGCTTCCGCTTTGCGGTGGTCAATGTGTTCGCCGAGACGCATTTCGGCGGTAACCCGCTCGCCGTGTTTCCGGATGCTCGGGGATTGTCGGATAGGACGATGCAGCTCATTGCGCGGCAATTCAATCTGGCGGAGACGACCTTCATTTTCCCGCCCCTTCTTGATACCAACAATGCTGCGTCAATTCGGATCTTTACGCCGCTGGCGGAATTGCCCTTCGCTGGGCATCCGACGATAGGGACTGCCAGTGTGCTCGCGCGTCTTGGCAAAGGAGCCGGAACGCTGATACTCGAGGAGCGCATTGGTTTGGTACCGGTCGATGTTCATTTCGCTGGCGAAGAAACCTTCGCGAACCTCACTCTCTCCAGACGGATCGAGCAAGCTAGCACTCCGCCGGACGCCGACGTGCTCACGCGCATTTTGTCTATCGATCGTCACGACGTAATCAAGTGTTGGTTTGCGAGCGCGGGCGTGCGCTTTTGCTTTGTTCAACTTGCAAGTCAGGTTGCGGTCGATCGGGCAACCTTGGACCGCACTGCTTGGGCCAGCCACCTACGCGACGCATGGTCGCCGCACCTCTTCATCTTCGCCGGAGACCCTAGAGTGGAGAGAATCTATGCGCGAATGTTCGCTCCGGCGCTCGGCGTCGCTGAAGACGCAGCGTCGGGCGCTGCCGTAATCACGCTAGTGGGTTCGTTGGCGGAACAATGGCTCGATCAAAACGGATCTCTAACAATCGATATTGATCAGGGCGTATCTATGGGACGGCCCAGCGTTCTAACGGCCACTGCGGAGGTCACCGGTGGACGCGCAACCACAGTGACCTTGCGTGGGCAAACTATCTTTCTAGCTAACGGTGAAATGCTGGTACCAGTCGGTGAATGATTGCGAGAGGGTGCTCAACCTTAGAGAAACCAGGAACCTATACTCGCCCGCCAAGTGTATCTGCGATTTCTATCTACAACGTCCTGGTTGCCTGCTAAGGGTATCTCGAATCGATCTTTACTTTGTGCCAGCCTGTTTCGCAGCGTTCGGAGAACATATGAGACCGACGATGTTGTGGCTACTGGCCACAATTTGTGTTGTGCATGCTGTCCAAGCGGCGTCAATGCCAAGCGATTCCTCAGTCAGCAGTCCGGAGCAGCGGTCTCTTGGGAGGACTCAAAGCGGCTATACGGTGAGCACGCAAGGGTTTGACATCACGTCCAAGGGAGGCGCTAGCGCCAAAATCTATACCTTTTCTTACGTCCGTCCCGCACCGCATCCGGAATCACGGCCCGTCATATTCGCTTGGAACGGAGGACCCGGCGGTCCGAGTACCTGGCTTCACTTTGGTTTTCTAGGTCCAAAGCGCTTCGAGTTCCCGCAACCTGGACAAAAGCCAGGGCGGATACAGGTGGTAGACAATAAGCTGTCCTTGCTGGACGTGGCTGATGTCGTGTTCATTGATCCGGTGGGGACCGGGTATACCGAGACCTCCAAGGAGGCGGCAGTAAGTTTTTATGATACAGAAGCCGATGGCTTGGCGACGGCGGACGTCGTAAAGGCGTGGCTGCGTGCCAATGGTCGGCTCGCGTCGCCGATCTATCTGATTGGTGAAAGCTACGGAGGCACGCGCGTAGCGGTAGCCACCCATTTTCTCGATGAGCCGGATAAATTCAGCATCAATTTGGTTGGATTGGTCATGATCAGCCAGACGATCACGAACGAAGTAAGAGACCATATGGAAATGCCGAATATTCTTTCCTATGTGGCGTCGCTATCAACGTTCAATCGCATCGCCGCCTATCACGGCGTGCTCAAAGGGTCAGCCGCTGACCTCGAAGCACTGCAGCGAGAAGCGCGCAAGTTTGCCAGCGGCGAATACTTGTCAGCCCTGTATCAGGGCCGGGATCTTCCGGAGAAGGAGCGGGTTTCGATTGCGGAACGCCTTGAACAGTTTACTGGGATATCGAGTACTTACTTTCTCGCGCACGGGCTCGGTATCTCTCGCGATGAATTTAGTCGAAAGCTGCTCGAGGATAAGGGATTGATCCTCTCAGAGGAGGATGGGAGATACACTGGGCCTGTCGATGGACCTGATCCATTGATGGCGCACTTCACACCGTCCTTCGATAGCGTTGCGCAGACTGAAATCGACAAGCTCCCGAGACCGGGAGCGAACGTGCAGTACAAAGACTACTCACCCGACATCGCCAAGATCTGGCGCTTCGGCAGCAGCAGCGGTGAGAGACCGAATGTTCGGTATATCGAGCATTCGATGACGGTGAGGCCCGGACTAAGGCTGATGATTGTTTCGGGAGAATATGATCTTGGAACCAGCATAGGGGTCGCCGACTACGTGATGCGCCACTCCAACATTGATCGTTCTCGAACGACTCTCTTGAGTTACCACGCGGGTCACATGGTCTACATGGATCCCGATAGCGCCGCGGACTTGAGTCGGAAGCTGCACGCATTTGTTTTGGGGAAATGAGGGGTAGCAATTGGATTAAGAGGTGCCGTTAGCCAAAAAGGAAGATTCGCATGCCACTGTTATTGCTTTCGCGCGAGGTTTTGCGTCGCCTCACCTTCGCGATTGGCTGCCTAGGAGTGGGGGCGCAGCCGATCCCCGCGCAGACTATAGTCATTCATGCTGGTCATTTGATCGATGGGCTGTCGGCGGAAGAACAAGGTCCTTCTTCCATCATCATCGACGGCGAACGCATCACTGCGGTGCAGCCGGGATTTGTGTCTCCCTCCGGCGCGGCAGCGATTGATCTCAGCCAGGCAACGGTCTTGCCCGGACTGATCAATCTGCACGTTCACCTGACCGAGAGCCAGATCCTGCCAAACTCCATCGAAAACGCCATCACCTATAGTGATCTCGAGCGTGTGCTGTTTTCGACCGTGCCGGCAAAGGCCGCGCTGATGGCAGGTTTCACAAGTGTCCGCGACGTCGGCTCGAACGGGCTTGAAGGAATTGCGCTGAAACGCGCAATCGCGGCCGGGTGGATTGAGGGCCCGCGGATGTGGGTATCCGGTCCGCTACTCAGTCCCACGGGAGGTCACGGTGACCAGCACAGTGGCCTGGACCCCGCCCTTGAGGACCCCCAATGGGACATGGCGGTGGCGGATGGCCCTGAAGCCTATGTCAAAATTGTTCGCACGCTAAAGCGCGACGGCGCTGATCTCATCAAGATCGCGACCTCGGGTGGCGTCGGGTCTGTCGGGGACAGCCCAAAGGACACGCTCATGACGCAAGCCGAGGTTCGGGCCGTCGTCGATACGGCTCACAGCCTGGGCATGAAGGTCGCCGCCCATGCGCAGAACAAGCGGGCGGTAACCCTCGCTGTGATCAACGGCGTCGACTCGATCGAACACGGCGCCGGCGCGGACCAGGAAAGCTACCAATTGATGCGGACGCACGGGACCTACCTCGTTCCTACCATGCTGCCTGTCCTGAAAATCAAGGAAGCCATTGCGCTACATCCCGACTCCATGAGCAAAGAAAGTATCGAAAAGGCGCTGAGCTTGATCGGTGGCAAGGCCGAGCGGACGTGTGCGGCGTACCGTGCGGGAGTCAAACTGGGCTTTGGCACGGACATGCCGGTTGTCTACGGTAAGGTCGCGCTTCCGGACTTCCCCAAGGGTAAGGATGTCAGCGCCAAGGAGTTCAAGCTGCTCGTCGACGCGTGCTTGCCGCCGATGGAGGCAATCTTTACCGCCACACGCAACGCTGCGGATCTTATCGGCGACAACACCGACATCGGCGCGATCGCGCACGGGCGCTATGCCGATGCCATTGCCGTCCAAAACAGCCCCCTTAAAGACATCACCGAGCTCGAGCGGCCGATCTTCGTGATGAAAGGCGGCAAGGTTTATAAAGGGGCGGGGCCGTGATTGTTGCAAGGTTCCTGTCCGCCGCTGGAGCAACCCGATGAAGATCTTGCGCGCCCATTCGGCCATCGCTGCGTTGATCCTGTCCGTGAGTGCGATCGCTGCGATCAAGCACTACCCGGCTGGAGCCGGCGCGTCCGGCGGCTTCGCGCCACCCTTTTCCAGCGCCGTGATGGCCGGGAATATTCTCTACATTGCGGGCACCACTGACAGCACAGATCCCATCACCGGAAAGCCGCCCGTAGATGCGACCAGAGGCGCCAAAGTAGTGCTCGACAACATCAAAAAGACTGTCGAGAAAGCTGGCCTGACCATGGATGACCTGGTTTGGGTACAAGTTTTCGCTTCGGACCTAAAATATTATCCTGATTTCAACGCCGTCTACCGTACTTATTTCAAGGGCGACATGCCTGCCCGCGCCTTCATCGGCGCTAGCTCTCTGCTCGGCGGCGCACACTTCGAAGTGATGGGGATAGCGGTCAAACCTGCGATACCAGCAAGAAAGGAGAACCAGTAGCTCTGGTGTCAACTCCTATTCGCGCCCCCGAGCTGTTTACAGGGAGGCTTCAAGCCGCGATATGGTGTCAGCTAACGCGCGATCACGGTTACCCGCCGCCACTCTGGCCGGGAGGCAACCTTCAGGAACCCCGTGAGGTCGGGGAGTTGCTCGATCTCTGCGGCCATGACGGCGTCCTCCGTGACATATTGATCACTGATTGTCTTCGTGCGCCGCGCGCCGCCGCCGAAGAGCGCGGGTTCGTTGCGTGAAACATGCGCGCGAACGATCTCCCGCTTGCCGATGAGGCGAGAGACGAACTCCGCGGTGCCACCCCGCTCGCTGGCCGAGCACCGGAGGATCAGGGTGTTGCCACAGTTCAGTCTGCGCTTCGGCATCCCCGTAGGTCCCCCGGACCTGGGCAATGCTCTGGAACCCAATCACGCAACGGCCGCCGAATTTGCGCAAACGCGCGAGCGCGTCCTTGAGCCCGTCGATGGCGCCCAGAGCATCAAGCTCATCGACGACGAACCAGAGTTTCTGGTCGCCCTCGCCTGCATTCATGGTCTCGAAGATGGCAAGCCGCATCCAGGTGCTGACGATATGACGGAGTGCGGCGATCTCGCTGGCGCGGTACGGAAGGAATAGCACCCCCCTCCCCTCCCGTATCCAGTTACGAACCGAAATGGGCTCGCCGGTAGTCTGGCGCGCCAGGTGTTCGATCGCCGCGAGGTGCGCGTTCGCCACCGAACGTACCGACTCGAAGAACTTGCCGTTGTCCTGGGCCAGGAAGGCAGGAAGGGACCGGCGGGTATCGCTTCGAGGAGCTCACGCAGATCCTCGACGGGCGCCATCACCAGGAGGTAGTAGAGCCGCGCGAGATCGTGCTCGTCGATGCGGTGGAGCTGGCGGAGAATCGCCGTGAGAAAGGTCCGCGCATAGTGGCGCCAGCTGCGATCGGAGCCTTCGTAGTCCGGGATGAGCGATCGCCCGAGCTGGTCGGCGTCATGAGCTTGAACCACTTCCGCGAAGAGATCCCAGCGAGCGGCGCGGTTGTCGAAGGGATTCAGGATCACATCCCCTCGCGATGGTTCGTAGAACTGTCCGAGATAGCTGCCGTCGGGATCGGCGATCACGGCGCGATCCCCGCGCGTGAGCGCACCGGAGAGGAGCTCCCGGATGGCCGTGCTCTTGCCCGTGCCGGTGCTACCGATCAGCTTGAAGTGCTTGGTCTCATCCCCTGCCGGAATCGGCTGACCGGCGAGTGTGAGCTCGGCTCCGCGGCGCAACCGCACCGACCGTGACGGAGCACCCTCCATGAGCACGGTGCCGCGCTCATGCTGGACGGCCGGACGCCGACTTCCGAGAACGATCCCGCAGACAGCGCCGGTGAGGACCATGAAGACCGCCCCGAGAATCTCAATGACCCCGGGAGACAGACCTGCAAACAGCCGCGCGTCGGCCCATCCCAGGAGGCTCCAGATCACTGCCGCGGCGACCAAGACGGGGACGGCCAGCAGAGGAAACCAGATCACCCGCCGGATCGGCGCACGCACGAACAGGAGTCCGATCAGAAGCCCTGCCGCGACGAGTCCATAGGCGACGACAATCCCAGAAGTCCCAGCGAAGCACTGAGTGCGGCACGACGGCGGCTCCTATGGCGAGCGCGGCGCCCCACTCCCTGGCGCCGGCAACGTGCGCGAACCGACTGCTGCATCTCCGGGCCAGCGCTGACCGGCGATCCGCTGCGGCGTCGAGATCCCCTGACGTGTGGCCTTGAGTTCCTGAGCCTCCACCACGAGAAGAATCGCACCCTGCTCGCTTTCCAGCGTATACCGCTTTGGCCTTGACCAGGACTCCGACACCCGCAAGCAGCTCCAGATGCATCTCGGTATCGGCGGCGGTCAGTGTGATGCGGCCGTGCGCCGGCGGCCAGGTGCAGGCAGGAGATTCAAGCCAACGGTCGGACTCGTGTCTCGCTCGGGGATCATTCCCATTTCGGCGAGCCAGGATACCGCCGGTCCGATGGCGCGAACGGTCGCGGATGCGGCAGCGTTGCTCACGGTCCTCGCCG
>Ga0123355_10001920_pt1 | contig 29220 bp, 26 predicted proteins | sample TergutEmb28metaG_3_FD_89872 | JGI IMG/M metagenome (GOLD analysis project Ga0123355, IMG submission 89872) | Embiratermes neotenicus P1 segment gut microbial communities from Petit-Saut dam, French Guiana - Emb289 P1 | ecosystem: Host-associated > Arthropoda: Insects > Digestive system > Gut ... | reverse complement strand
GTTGGTCCTGAAGCAAACTATATCATAGTTACTCCAATACCTAACCACGCAGGCCAAATTGTAAAATATATGCCTGCGCCAACAGACCGCAGCGTTTTTATCCCTCATACAGCAAGCAACCCAATTGCTGCACTCCTTTATATCGACTGGATGAGCCGTGCAAGCGTAAGAGAATATTTAGCGTTTGGTGTTGAAGGTATCCACCGCGAAACACAGCCAAACGGCGCAATTATGTCTTTGGCAGAAGGCGATGCAGATGACCCGGGTGCACACAGGTTCCCAGACAATATGGTTATGCCAAGCCTAAGAAACTTTGACATTAGCCTCATGGTTAACGGCGTAGACCTTGGTGACCCTGAGCGTTCGCTTGCAACATTGGCACTTGCATATCCGGGTATTGCTCCTGAAGCAATTCTTGCGTCACGTAACGCAGGTTTGGATCATGCACGTATATTCCGTCAAGTATCTGTACGCCCAATTGACGCCCAAGAGGGTATGTCTACACCGCTTAACGAGTTCCGCAATACCGTACTGCATAATGCAATCATTGCCTCTCCAGACCAATTTGATGCTGTGTGGGATGCGATGTATGCACAGTATATGGGCATGGGCGGACAAGCAATTATCAACGAGCGCAGACAAGCTTGGCTCGAAACATTTGGTGATGTAGATTATATGCCTGGATGGCAAGGTTGGTAAGAAGAGATTTTGATTTGAATAGTGAAACGGAGCTGCCTTTGCGGGTAGCTCCGTTTTTTGTTGGGGCAATTCTAATACATAGCAACATTCTGCCCAGGCGGCGCCGACGGCTGCCCACGGTTTTGCCACCATTCCACTATTCTAAAACGCACAGTCAAACTGCGGCTTTCTTCTTCCTGGTGCATCATCAACCGAAATCCTTCTTCCGTAACGGTATTCGCCAATTGCCGCCGCCCATTTTCCGTAGATGTCATATTCACATAACACAGCGGCGGAAACATAAGACACCACCAATTGCTGCCCGCACCTTCGCCAATTACAATATGCACAGCCTCGTATTCCCCTGGCGGGAATGCCATATTGCCATAAAACTGCGTAGGGAAAAATAACCGGGACATGTTGGCGGTAACAGCGTAATCGAAGCCTACGGAACGTATCACATGCTCTGCATAGTCTTGTATGTCATTTAGTTTTTTGTACAGCACGGCGCGGGTTTCTTCGATACAGGTATTGGCTTTAAGATGCGCTTCAAATTGTGCCAATACTTTGGTGCGCACGTGCTCTTTCAAGGCTTGATCTGCTGTATCGTTACTATGTGCCCGCACATGAAAGCGGATTACATTGTCTGCAATGTTGCGTTGTGTTGCGTGGGAGTACACATAGGTGTACGCCGCCACACCAATTGCAAATATCAAACCAATCACCAAAGACACTGCCAAAATTTTACCTTCACGCATTGCAATTACTCGAATTCTTTCTAACACAATCTCACCCTCTATATTAATTTATAGAAGGATTATTGCCACCAAATCGTCAGCGTAAACATATAATGCAGTATCAATTTGATGGAGTGGCACCATGGACTTACAACAATCACGCATTGGGCTTGCTCTTTCCGGCGGGGGCATTAGGGCGGCCATTTTCCATTTGGGCGCATTGCAATATTTAGCAGAAACCGGGCTTTTCAAAAGAATTGCCAACATATCGTCTGTTTCCGGTGCAAGTTTGGCCATGGGCGTTATACTTGCCGTAAATAACAACAAATGGCCTACGGAGGAAGCATTTCTTCGAACCATACAACCCGCCGTACACAAACTGATTATAGAAAATAATATACAAGCCTCTGCGTTGCGCCGCCTGCCCTTTTCTCCAAGATACTGGCGGCACAGGGTCAATTTGTTGGCAAAAATGCTGGAAGAAAAATGGACCATACGCGGCAACATACAAGACCTTCCAACATACCCGTACTGGGAAATTAATTGCACAACATTTGAAACAGGAAACAACTTCCGTATTAGGCGTGATTATATGGGCGACAGCACCATCGGATATGTGCAAAACCCCAGCCTGCCCATCCCGCACATGATTGCCGCATCGGCAGCGTTTCCTGTACTAATCGGCCCCTACATATTGCAAACCCGCGGTTTCCGCTGGACAAAAGACAAACACGGCAAGCACCCGCAGGCGCCAGGTCTCGTAGACGACCATTACACCTTATGGGACGGCGGCGTATACGACAACCTTGGCATAGACCCACTTTACACCACAGGGCGCGGGCTGGATGATGAAATTGATTTTTTAATTGTGTCCAATGCTTCCGCATTTACAAGGCATCAGTTGCGGCGCGGGAACATTTCGCTGGCAAACTTGCGCCGCCTTTTGGATATCTCTATGAACCAAGTAGATGTGTTGCGCAGCCGCCAGGTTCTTTCGTCTATAATACGCAATGGCAAGGGCATGTACTTGAAAATAGGGCTTACCGGGGCACATATTACAGATATTTTGGGTATACCAAAAAACAAAATCAATACCGGTTCCCTTTCCGAAGAAGATGCCGCCAAGGTACGCAATTATCCCACAACACTAAACTCCCCTTCCCCGCAAAATTTTGACTTAATCTTTCGCCATGGGTACGAAAACGCCAGATGTGTGCATGGGCTTTGGGAAATTTCAAATTAACGCGAGACTCTAAGTTAATTTCTTGACATAAAATGCGCCGTAGTCTACTATAAATGTGACTAATTCTAAGGCAGGCGGTTTTGATATTGCGTAAAAAAATATGTGCAATACTAATCATTCTCATGGTTGGTATTGCGGCGGCAGTTGGCATTTATTTTATAACTATCCCAGGCATTTATATAACACCAAACAGCGTTGCGGTACTTAGTGGACACCAGCCGTCCCCTGACAGTTTTCTAGCCTTTTATAGGGACAATGATTATGTAACAGCAGAAATATTAAGCCCATCATATGACGGATGGCATCAAAGCGGAGATTTTGAAGTTACGCTTGCGCTCACCTATGGCCGGCGCACGGTTCAAAAAACAACCTACGCACACATATTACTACCCAACTCATATATAGAAGTAGAAGTTGCTACGCCTGTCGATTCTATTCATCCACGGGCATTTTTACGTGGTGCAAGTGCAGTGCCTGTCAACGCGCTTTTCGAAACACACATTGCCACACCGCTAACAGGGCTTACCGATGCCACAGGACAGCACCAAGTAGAAATACATCTGAATGGTACAAGCTTTTTATCCATGCTTCATGTTATCGACACCACGCCGCCCACAGCTACACCAGTAAATTCGACTATCCCAATGGGCACAGACATATTTGCCAGTAATTTTATAACAGACTTGTTCGATCATTCATTGCCGGTAATGGTGCAGTTTGCGGGCGATAGCCCTGATGTTTTTCTGGCAGGCGAACAAACAGTGGACATGCTTCTTACAGACCGCTATGGCAACAGTGCCATATATACCGCAATTCTAACTGTATTGCCAAACACCGTGCCACCACAGATTATAGGAGCCAGGGATATCCAGCTTGTACTGGACAGCTCCGCTATGTTTCGGCTTGGCGTAAGCGCGTACGATGCTTTCGGCAGGCCGATAGATTTCACCGTAGATTCCAGCGGCGTTGACATTGACATGCTGGGAGCATACACCCTCACCTACAGGGCAGAAGATTGCTGCGGTAATTATACAGAAGTGACCGTGCGCGTATACATTGTAGATGTAGACCCGGAAGAAGTACAGGAACGCGCCGCCGCCGTGCTTGACAGAATTTTACACGATGACATGACGCAAGTAGAACAGGCAAGAGCAATTTTTAACTGGGTAACCGCAAATGTAGGATATGCCGCAGGCTTCGAACACCGCACAGTATATGAAAGCGCAAACCAGGCGCTTGTCCATAGGCGCGGGGATTGCTTTGTGTTTTACTCCATCTCTGAGTTGCTGCTTACCATAGCAGGCATACCAAACATGCGGATAGACCGCTATGGTGGCAATAACAGACACGCATGGAACCTCATAAACCCTGACGATTTAGGCTGGCATCATTTTGATACCACCCCGCTTATCGTGCGCCAATTAGACCGCTTTATGTTTACCCAGTCCCAAGCAGAACAGTTTACCCGTATTATTCAGGCAGAAGGCCAAGGCCGCGATTACTTCACCTTTAACCCAGAACTTTACCCGGAGATTGTACGATAATGGCTACGATAGGGGTGCTGGGCGGCATGGGGGCAATGGCAACCGCGGCGTTTTACACCATTTTAACCAATGCACAGCCCATAAAAATCGAACAGGAATATATGGACGCAATAATCTACAGCAAAACGTCAATACCAGACCGCACGGCGTTTATTTTAGGGCATAGTGATAATGACCCTACAAACGATTTGGTTGCCGCTGCAATAACGCTGGAGCAAGCCGGGGCAAATTTCATCGCCATTGCATGTGTCACCGCGCATTATTTTTATGATGCTATTGCGAATGCGGTAAGCATTCCAGTTATAAATATGCTGGAAGAAATTGCGCGGTATATAGAAGCGCAAGGTTTGAAAAATGTAGGACTGCTGGCAACCGACGGCACAATACAATCACGTATTTTGCATAATGTGCTGGAGCCCATGGGTATTCATATAATAACCCCTAGCCCGGCGCAGCAAGAAATGCTTATGCAGCAGATTTATAGTATCAAGCAAGGCAAACACGTAACATTTGAAGATTTTACAAAGCTGGAAGAGGCCCTTTTTGCCAAAGGCGCAGAAGCTATAATTTTAGGTTGCACCGAGCTAAGCCTTATAAGCCACAATGCGGATAAAAAACGCATAGATGTTTTGGCAGTATTGGCGGATGCAGCGCTAAAGCTGGGCAGAAATTTATAATTTGCACGCGAGATAGACGTAACCTGTTCGGCTACGTAGCGGCAGATTCCATATCTGCCCGCAAACCACCAACCAGGAGGCAAACCATGATTAACATATTAGAATACCTTGACAACACCCCCCACTTAGACAAGACTGCCTTTACAGGGGAAAACTCATCTTTAACTTTTAGGGAACTGCAAAACCTTTCCCACGCAGTGGGAAGCTACCTGTGCAGGCAGGATATTTACAAGCAGCCCATTCCCGTGTTTATGGGCAAATCACCGGAAATGATTGCCGCGTTCTTCGGCGTGGTTTATGGCGGTAACTACTATGTTCCGCTGGATACGGAAATGCCGGACGTGCGTATTCGTATGATTTTGGATAAGACCGCTCCACCACTGGTTATTTGCGATGATACAACAGCCCCTCTGGTCGCAGAATGGGGTTACAAAACCTGCACATTTGACGATATCAGCCGTTGCAGCATCGATGACACAGCACTTGCAAAAGTACGCCGCAAAGCCACGGACATAGACCCTGTATATGTCGTGTTCACCTCCGGTTCTACAGGCGTACCAAAAGGCGTTGTGGCATCGCACCGGGCGGTTATCGACTATGTAGACTCCCTTTGCGAAGTGCTGGAAGTAAGCGAACACACTATTTTTGGCAATCAATCCCCACTATATCTTGACGCCTGCCTTAAAGAGTTGTTCCCCACATTAAAATACAGCGCAAGTACATTTTTAATACCAAAATCGCTGTTCATGTTCCCCATCAAGCTGGTGGAATACATCAACCAGAACAATATAAACACCGTATGCTGGGTTGCATCGGCGTTTTCGCTGGTGGCGGGGCTTGGCACCCTGGATAAAGCTGTGCCGGAAACCCTTAAAACGATTGCTTTTGGCAGCGAAATTTTCCCACAAAAGCACTTGGCGGCTTGGCGCAAAGCGTTGCCGCAAGCTAAATTTGTGCATTTGTACGGGCCAACGGAAGCCACAGGCATGTCTGCTTTCTACATCGTAAACCGCAATTTTGACGCAAGCGAGCCTATACCCATTGGCAAGCCATTCCCAAACCGCGAAATTATTTTGCTGGACGACAACGGTAAAATTCCCCCGGCAGGCAAACCCGGCGAAATTCACATACGCGGCTCGCAATTAAGCCTGGGATATTACGCGGACGAAGAGCTTACCCGCAAGGCGTTTATTCAAAATCCATTATCGCCATTCCCAGATATTTTGTACAAAACCGGCGATTTAGGCTATGAAAATGCAAGCGGCGAATTCGTGTTTATTTCCAGAAAAGACCACCAGATTAAACACATGGGGCATAGAATAGAACTTGCGGAAATAGAAGTGGCCGCCCGCGAAATGGACGGTGTGGAAATGGTATGCGCCATTTTCGACAACGAAAAAAGCCGCATAATGCTGTTTTTTACAGCCAGGGAAGGCATCGAAAAAAATCATGTACTGGCGCATTTGAAAACAAACTTGCCACGATACATGGTGCCGCAACAGATGCATAAATGTGAAAGTTTACCGCTTACACCTGGCGGCAAGATAGACCGAGTAAAGCTAAAGGAGAGAATTTGAAATGGACACATTATTAGAAATTTTACAAGAAATGCACCCAGAAGTAGACTACCTCACCCACACCACCCTCATCGACGACAAGGTCATCGACTCCTTCGATGTCATAACCCTGGTGGCGGAAATTAACGACCGCATGGACGTAAGTATTCCACCGGAGGAAATTATTCCGGAAAATTTCAACTCATATGCTACTTTGAAGGCACTTGTGGAGAAGCTGGAGGGCTAACATGTCACACATAGACATAAAAACAGCACAAAGCAAAATCAACGCCATTCGCACCAACATAGAAAAAGTAATGGTTGGCAAAGCGAAAGAAATTGAACTTACCCTTGTAGCACTTACAGCGGGCGGGCACGTGCTTATAGAGGACGTACCCGGCACAGGCAAAACCACGCTTGCCAAGGCACTTGCGGCGTCTATTTCCGGCACATTCAAGCGCATACAGTTCACGCCAGACTTGCTGCCGTCCGACCTTACCGGCATAAACGTGTACAACCCCAAAACCGGAGACTTCACATTCCGCAAAGGCGGGCTTTTTACCAATATTCTTTTGGCGGATGAAATAAACCGCGCCACACCACGCACCCAGTCCGGCCTTTTGGAATGCATGGAGGAATACCAAATTTCCATAGATGGCGAAACGTACAAGCTGGAACGCCCATATTTTGTACTTGCGACGCAAAACCCCGTGGAAACGCAAGGCACCTTCCCATTACCGGAAGCCCAGCTAGACCGCTTTCTGATGCAAATTGCAATCGGCTACCCAGGCAAAAGCGGTGAAGCAGATGTTATCCAGCGTTTTTTGGCAAACAGCCCGCTGCAAACGTTGGAGGCCGTGACTTCTATAGAAGAATTGGCGCACATTCAAAAAGCCGCAAGCACCGTGACTGTACACCGCGACTTGTGCGAATATATTACAGACCTAGCCATGTATACACGAAACCACGAAGGTGTTGCGCTTGGCGTAAGCCCGCGTGCATCGCTTGCATTGGCAAAAGCCGCGCAGGCTTATGCTTTGGCTAATGGGCGGGATTTTGTAAAGCCGGAAGATATTAAATATCTTGCACCATATGTATGGGCGCATAGGCTTACCATGCGCAGCACAATCCGTTCGGAAATGAAAGCGCAAATTATCGCGACGGCGTTGGCTACTGTGCCTGTGCCTACGGAGGATATTGTGTCATAGTCTCTTGTTCGTTATTGCAATCCTGTGGCACAAACCCAAGCAAAAGCAGCCCATTTCTGATATACTACTCCCCAACGAAGCCTGCATTATTCACTGCAGCTTCTGCGGCAGTAGTATTTTTCTATACGCTACTAACAACTGGAGGCACCCATGAAAAAAGCATTAATCACAGCCTTTGACCCATTCGGCGGTGAAACAATAAACCCTACCCTTACTGCGGTTATGGCATTGCCAGACAAAATTGATGGGGTAAAGATAATCAAACAAGAGCTGCCCACAGTTTACGGCAAAAGCTTTGGCATTTTATTACCCATACTGGAGCAAGAACGCCCAGACGCTATAATCTCTGTTGGGCAAGCTGGTGGGCGTGCCAGTATTTCCATAGAACGTATTGCTATAAATATCGACGACTCTACTATGGCAGACAACGACGGCATCATACACACAGACCGGCAAATTGTCACAAGCAGCCCGGCGGCGTATTTTTCCACATTGCCGGTTAAAGATATACTTCGGGACTTGCAGCAAGCAGGAATACCTGCGTCCATATCTAACACAGCAGGAACATTTGTGTGTAACCATATTATGTACGCGACATTACATTATGCCGCAATAAATAATCTGGACATGAAAGTAGGGTTTGTTCATGTTCCGTATTTGCCGTCACAAACGTTGAGCAAGCCCTCTGCTCCCTCTATGTCCATCGAAAATATAGTAGACGGATTGAAAATAATAATATGCGCCGCCATATAATACGACAGACAAAATAGTGAGCAAGTAGGTGCGATAACAATTAAAAACGAAAACACTCCAAATCCGCAGCTACGCAGGGATAACCAGATAAGGACTATTCACTCATCACTTGCAATTGAAAACAACTCGCTATCACTTGCACCGGTTACCGACATCATAAATGGCAAACCCGCTTAAACACAGGCTTTTTGGGAAATTAAAAGTCTGTATTTTTTTGTCATTTTGGTGTTTATCTGCAGACTTGTCTACACCCTAACTAAACGTTAAGCCGATTCATCTTTAGAACCCCTTCTTGAAGAAATCAGGGATATAACGTATACTTGCCATAGTACAAAACGCCGACTTGGGGATAAAATGCAATTGCTCTAACTGTTTTTTGACAAGTACTGGTCTGTCAAATTACACAGCAGGCGTGCCCGTAAAAAAACTTCAGAAAGAAGGAAAACCATGTTAAAAAAATTACTTATTGTAAATGCAACGCCCAAAACAGATGGCCTCTGTTATTCTTTTGTAGAAACAGCAAAAGAAGCTGCTACTAACCTAGGCCTAGATTGTGAAATTATCCGCCTAGCAGGGCTGAGATTAAAAAAATGCATAATGTGCCGCGACGGCTGGGGAATTTGTTTCAAAGAGCATAAATGTATATTGGGAGACAAAGATGGCTTTGCCGATTTACAGCAAAAAATTAAAGAAGCCGATGCTTTTATATATGTAACTCCGGTATATTGGGGCGAAATTAGCGAAGAGCTAAAAATTTTCTGGGATAGGCTACGACGCTGCGAAACCACCAAACAATGGGATAGCAGAGAAAGTGAAGTATCTTTCCACAAGGGCAAGCCCAGCATTGTTGTGGCATCTGCCGGCGGTGGCGGTGGTGGCATAATAAGCACTTTTACAGATATGGAGCGTATTATCGACCAACTAGGAGAACATACTGGTCCACAGGGTGGTAATGCTGGTATTTTCGATTATATAGCAGTAAACCGTTGGAACCAAAAATACAAACGCGAAACACTAAAGGCGGCAATAGCTGAAATGACAGCCATAAAAAATGGCCAAGAAGAAGTGCCCACAATGAATCATTTGAATGATTTAGAGAAGTTCTAGCAGAAAATATTTTCCTACCCCTAACTTTTCGCACGAAGCACATCCATTGTCGGAGAGATGTTTGCAATAAAGTTCTCATTAAAACAGTTTGATAGCGTTGTGAACTGCTACCAAACTGTTTTTTTGGGTTCTACATATCTTCTTACACAACAAATTCCTTCGCTCTCTCCGCAACTTCGTCGGTGGCATATATTTCTAAATATGTGCCATCCTCGCGGTTTTCCATGTTAAGTACTTTACAAGTTGCGTGAATTTGGCTTACAAGCCCACCTTGGCTATATGGGATCAGCACCGTAATTTTGCTACGCATGGAATCCAAAACCTGCTCCAGCAGCTTCAAAAGTGCAGGGATATTTGTGCCTTGCTGCGCGGATATTGGCGTTGTATATACTGCCTTGGCGTCTGATGGGATTTGAGAAGGGTCTTGCATTACGTCCATTTTGTTAAACGCGGTTACTATTGGCTTATCCAAGCAGTCCAAGCTTTTTAGCGTTTCGTACACCGTTTCCATTTGCTGCTTGCTGTGCGGTGACGATGCATCTACAACGTGTAGCAAAACATCCGCAAAGCGTGTTTCTTCCAGTGTGGCGCGGAATGCCTGTATCAAATGGTGAGGCAATTTGTTGATAAAACCTACGGTATCGGTAAGCAATATTTCTGCGCCGCCATCTGGCAAGTCTGCTTTGCGGGTTGTGGTATCAAGAGTTGCAAATAATTTATTTTCTGCCAAAACTCCGGCGCCTGTAAGCGCATTTAGCAGTGTAGACTTTCCGGCGTTGGTATAGCCCACAAGCGCTACCACCGGGATTTCCTGCTTTGTACGCTTTTTACGCAATAAAGCGCGGTTTTCCCGTAACTCTTTTAATTCTTTGTTTAACTGGTCTATACGATTGCGAATATGCCTGCGGTCTAGTTCCAGCTTTTTTTCACCGGGGCCACGGTTGCCCACGCCGCCATGAGCGGCAACACCCGCCTGGCGGGATAAAGATACCCCAAGGCCAGTAAGGTGTGAAAGGCTGTATTTAAGCTGCGCAAGCTCCACCTGTGCTTTACCCTCGGCAGTTTGGGCGCGTTGGGCAAATATATCTAAAATCACCATTGTACGGTCCAAAACTTTTACATTAAGCCGTTGCGCTAAGTTACGCTGCTGGCTTGAGGTAAGCTCATCATCGGCAACCACGGCGTCTGCGTCCATGGCGTCAACAAGTGCCATTACTTCGTCCAGCTTGCCCTTACCAAGGTAATGCCCAGAATGCACCGTGCCACGTTTTTGTATGATCCGCCCTACTTCTTCCGCACCTGCGGTATCTACCAAAAGGCTTAGTTCGTTTAGGTTTATTTCGCTGTCTGTGCCGTCTTTTTCTATGGCAATTAAAACGAATTTTTCTTTCCGTTCGGCTGTTTCGTACATAAATTATTCCTCCTTCTGAATGGGGTGCTGCCCCAAGCCCTCTCGCAAGCAGAGCTTGCTGGCCGGGTGGCCCGATACTTCGCATCGCCGGCTACGCCGGTGTATACCCCGCCGTTCCGCAGGGAATGAATCCCTGCTACACTTCCTCCGGGGCTACTGGTCTCGTTTCGTATATCGCGATAAAAATCATAAGCAGCGACGGGCCAATCACCAACCCCAAAAGCCCAAATATACGAAAGCCTATAAATATCGACATAAGTGATGCCAGCGGGTGCGCCCCCATTTGGTCGCCCAAAATTTTGGGCTGCAGCACTTGCCGCGTGATGGTTATAACGCCGTAAATAATCGCAAGCCCAATTGCCTGACGGAAATCTCCCATTGCTACGCTAACAATTGCCCATGGTATAAATACTGCCCCTGTCCCCACAATTGGCAAAAAGTCTAGCGCAGCAAGCAGCAAGCCCAATAACAGGGCGTAAGGGTTGCCCAATATCAGCAAACCAATAATGCTGATTATGCCTACTACTAACATAAGAATATACTGCGCGCGGAAATATCCGCCCATTGCCCGCGAAAACCCTTCTTTCGTCCGGCTCATTTGACTGGATATCCATTGAGGACAGATTTTTTTGACATTGTTAAATATATTATCCCGGTCCGAAATGAAGAAATGCGCGCTGATCAATGTAATAATCGTGTTTAAGAAAGCATTTGGAATAGTCACCGCAAAGCGTACGCCTTGGTCACGCATACCTTCGCCAAAAAGCGTTGTCACCAACGTGAGTAAAACTTCTTCGATGTTAGGGATATACCAGCCCTCAGGCAAAATATCCTCGAAACGTTGCAGCCGCATATTAAAATCGTCAAGCCGTTCTCCAAATGCCGCTACATGCTCTGGAGCAGACCCCACAAATGCAGAAATCTGGTTTATAAGCGTTGCAACCAGCCATGCCCCAAGGCTGCTTATGAGGGCTATAAAAACCAGCAGGCAAATAAGCGAAGCAATCCATCGTTTCCATTTCGTTTTCCTTACTATAATGCGCACCAATGGCTCCATTAACAGGGCAATAAGCAGCCCAAAGAAAAACGGCGCAAGATACTGAAAGAGCACTGTAAAAAATGCGTACACCACAATGGTAATTAACGCAAGAAACGCTGCGCGGTCTATGCGCTGCTTGTGCTTGATGTAAAAATCATTCATGTTCAAGCCTCCTATTTCCTTATGTCATTTCAGGTCGTTGAATGGAGATGAAAATTTCTTTTCGATTGCAAAATTTACCAATAATTTACTTTTTCATATGATACGCTTGTACTAACAAAAAAGCGGCTGCGCCCGCTCCCTGTTAGGAAATGGAGCAGGGATTCGTTCCCTACGGAGCGGCGGGAATTGAGGGGCGCCCCATTTAGATAGGAGCGATAGTATGAATGATTTTACATTACCTGCCAATATAAAGCAAATAGGCAGTATTGGAAGCGGCTTGCGCATTTACATGGAAGATTACGTATGCACATTTTTACACCAGTATGCAACATCTGGCGGGTACGACGAACGGCTTGCATACTTAGTAGGGCGACATATGCTGATAGACGGTCAATCCTTCCTTTTTATCTCTGGCGCAATTTACGGCATGTATACAGAGCAAATGGAAGGCTACACTCGATTTTCGCAAAAAAGTGCCGAATATGCGGAAGCGATGCTGGACGAACACTTCCCGGGGCAAGAAATTGTGGGCTGGATGCAATCGCAACCAAGCTATGGAACATACTTAAACCAGCAATATGGAGCGTATCATTTACGCCAGTTTACAAAACCGTACCAGGTACTGTTTGTAATGGACCCACTAGAGCGTGTTAACGCGTTTTACATGGCAAACCCAAATGCGATAACCCCTGCAGAAAGGGTCGCAGATGTTGGCGGCTACTTCATATACTACGAAAAAAACATAAACATGCACGAGTATATGTTAACCAATAAAACGGTGGATTACACAAAGCCTCCCCAATTTGTAGAGCCTTCCCATTTTGAACATACGGCAGAAGAAGACGACCACTCTCTTTCCTTAGAAGATACACAAGACGGCTATGCCTATGACAATGATTACGACCAAACTATGCATCACATAGCAAACCCGGAAGAAGTCATACGCCGCCATCAGGTAAACAGCAAAAAGCGGCGAGGCTCACGGATAGAGCAAAAGCGTGCTTCCAGCCTGCTTGCCAGTTTGTGCGCCGTGCTGTTTGTAGTGTCATTTGTAATGGGTGTGGGGCTCATACGCAACCAAGACCGCATAGACCGCATGGAGGGCGAAATCCGCCAGCTCGTTACCGCGCACAGGAACCTATTTGTGCAAATGTCCAACTTAGAGTTTACTCCCGCTTTCGCCGAAACAAACCTTGCTGTTGCGCCGGAAAACAGCGCGCATTTTTACACACATGTATACGATGCTTCTCCTTCAATTGAAGCCCCTTATACACCACCCGCACAGATGGAAACAGAGCAACCACCGGAGCCGGTATACCAGCCACAACCAACACCGGGGCCAGAACCCGAACATATACCTCCTGCTCCACCTGCACCGCAACAGCCTGTAGCCTATAACCAATACGAACAAGAGGCGTTTATTCCAGCTATTCCGGCAACATACACCATACAGCCCGGCGATAGTCTGCTTGCAATTAGCATATACTTCTTCGGAACTTCCGGCATGGTAGACGAAATCCTGACACTAAACGGCATAGAGAATCCGGACCATATTGTAGCAGGCAGGACAATTGCTTTGCCGCAAAGATGATTGGCGCATCACCAGTATCTATGTATCGCTGCTCATCGTCAAGATAAAAGATGATTATAATTGAAAAGGCGTATCGTCACTGTGTAATTACAGTGTGGATACGCCTTTTTTGTGCGCAGTGAAGTGTGTTTATCTACCGAGAGTTACTCTTTTTAACCCAAACTCACGCCTTTTTTCTTGTACACCGCAAAAAACAGCACAGCAAACACAAGAAAATTGACACCAACGATAATAAAAGCTTGTGTGAGTGACCAATCCATATACGTTGGCGGCCCATGTACAATGTACATATAGATATTTGTAACCTGTTGCGAAAATAGAAACTTGGTTACATTCATGATGCTTTCACTTGCCATAGCAAACATAGGAGTCATTCCGAGAACGAGCCCAAAAATCGTCCCAAAGGTCATTCCTTGCTGGACGTTTTTTGAAACAATCCCGAGTAGTGCCCCTAAAGCGATGGCAGGAAGCAAAGCGAAAATAGAAGCACCTAAAAATAGGAGTAAATTACCCCCTGATAAACCACCAATCAAACCAAATGCTAACATGGATAAGGACGCTAAAAGCAAGGTGAAAGCAGATAAACCGAACAAATATTGCATAGGTTTAACGCCGGCCATGACTAAAAATCGTAAAGAATTTGTTTCAATGTCTTCTGAAATATAGCTTGGCATTGACCCCAAAGGCATCAGCGCAATCCCCATCGAGGCAAACGCAGCAATCCCGGCAAAAGCAGGTAAATCAGGGGCAACTTCTATAAAGTTCACCATTAAAAATGCCACCACCGGCAGCAATATGAAAATCATCGTTACTGTTGGATTCTTAAATGTATCGTTCATTTGTTTCGTGAAGATGGCGGACATCGCACGCATATTAAACAGCCCCTTTCGTTAATTTGATAAAGACAGCGGTAAGATCCGCAACCGTTTTGTAGGCATTGTGCCGGGCGCACACTTCATCCGGCGCGCCATATTCAACAATCATACCCTTATTAAGCAATGCTACTTTTGTACACAAATCAACCGCCTCTTCCATATTGTGGGTGGTTAGGAAAATGGTTGTACCCGCATGTTGTAAACTCATGATGAGTTGATGAATTTCCTTTGCTGTAACAGGGTCAAGATTCGCTGTTGGTTCATCAAGAAATAGCACTTTTGGATCGTTTATAATCGCTCTTGCAATGGCTAAGCGTTGACGCTGGCCTTTAGAGAGTTTCATAACAGGTTGTTTCTTTTGCTTGATGAGGCCAACCGCATTGAGTACCTGCTCTACCCTTGACTTTGGAACATTATAGATGGTCGCAAACATATTTAGATTTTCGGCACAGGTTAAGCGCTTATACAGCCCATCTTCTTCCAACATCAGACCCGTTTCAAAGGCTGTTGCCGAAACATCAAAACTTCCCTTGTCATGGGCAATCTGTTTGGTTAGGATGTTAATGATTGTTGTTTTGCCCGAACCTGATGGCCCCAGCAATCCAAAAATCTCCCCTTTCTTCACTTCAAAATTGACATCATGCAACACTTTGTTTGTACCATAGCTTTTGGCTAAATTTTGCATTTGTATCACTTTTGTTCCTCCTTTTTACCGCTGCCATCAGTTTATAGTGACTATAGTTCTCCTATGGCTTGTCGAATTAGCGCCACTGTTTCATCGGGGGTTTTGCAGCCGATAACCAAGCGGCTGAAATTTTCATTTTTCAACGAAATTACAATGGCTTCCTCTTTCTTAAAAGGTCGTAAAAAACAGAATCGCCATCTTGTCTAAATCTACCGCCGTAGTACAACTCATTTGAGTTTGTGCCTAGCACCTTATCTAAGGTTTTCGGCAGGTCTTTCCACTCCAAGCCGGTTGTTACTGCTTCTATATTAGCTAGGGGTACTGATATTTCACTCTTCATCGCAAAGAATTTCCTAATTCCTTGCACTGTGATTATCAGTTGCTCATTTTCAATTTTTACTCTTGCCATTTTTTGAATCCTCCTAATATTTACCCCTGCCATGTGCAATAGGGTTTTGATTTTGTACCGTATATGCGATTGAGATAGGCGGCGCAATGCCGCAAACTGCTTATCTCTTCAATTACATATAAAAATTATCGCTGTCCGCTTTTTTCCATCACAGCATTTTCTAATAGCATAATGTTCGTAAGAAGTGCAACGCCATGAGCCCGGCCAAACTCACCATTGATTGCGACAAAAACACCCAAGCCGCTATCCACATGAAAAAGCATTGACGCTCCATAATGATTCCATTGGCCATCATGCCCCACAAGTTGCAATCCGTTTGCTGTTGTGACGCGTGCAAATCCAAAACCATATTCCATGCCTACATCGGAAAAATCAAAATCATGAGGTTGCATCATTCGCTCTACAGTACCGGGTGCAAGCAGTTTTCCGTCATCGTTAAGCAAGATGTGCATCAAACGTGCCATGTCATAGCCGGTAGAAACCATCGAACCCGTAGGCAACCCGTTGGGGAAAATATACTCTTCCGGCGTTTCGATATCGACATATGGCCTGGCAAGATACGGCATTAAGCCATCGGTAAGGATAAAGCTGGAGCGGGTCATGCCTGCCGGTTCAAAAATATGCTCGTTTGTATAACGCACAAAATCATCAAAGAAGTTGTCTTCTCCTGTCATAGCCGCAACCAAAATACCCAGCAGAACATATCCATTGTTGCTGTAATAATAAACTTCGTCCTCGGGGTGTTCCAAATAATATTGCGCCAAATTATCTAAAAATAAATTCATAAATTCAGGACTATGCCCACCAAGCGAAAAGTAGTCATAATCCCAAATGCTGGTAAGATAAAATTGCGCCCCCATGCCTGATGTATGCGTCAGCAACATTCTTGTGGTTATATTTCTATAATCGCTATCGAAGCCGGGCGAAGGCTGCATACTAAAGTTGGGAAGGTACTCTATAATGGGCGTATCTAGGTCTATCATGCCGCTTTCTACAAGCTGCATTACAGCAATGGCTGTAAAGGGCTTGGAAACAGAGGCTATCCCAAAGACTGTATGCTCATCCACCGGAATGCCCTGTGTGGTACACGCGTATCCAAAACCTTGCATCCAAGTGAAACCTCGCTGTGCATCTACAATGGCAACTGTCATGCCGGGGATAGAGAACTCCGCCATAAATAGTGGCGCAAGCAGACGAGCCTCAAGTATCGTTCCGCTCAGGTGGCCACCGACTTCAATGTCCATCCCCCGCATAAGTACATAATTAAAATCATCGGGATGCACATAAGATACGCCGTCAACAATAAAAATGTTGTTTTGCAGCGTTACAGCCCTGCTGTTCGCATAAGCGTTTTGGCTGTCTGCGAAAAATACCAAGGTATTACTTGCCAAAGTGGCTGTGATGCTTCTGGCTTCTGTGTTCCACTCCACTTCACCGCCAAGGGCTTCAAAGGTAGCCCGAATGGGGGTAAAGTCTGACTCTTGCACTTCTGAAGCGGCACTTACAACAGCGACATTGATTGCGGCCATGATTAAAATGAGTAACCATGCCATTGTTTTTTTGACAAATTTCCTCATTACGAGTATCATCTCCTTTATATTTACGATGCTAAAAATGATTTTAGCAGAGAATTTCCACTGTGCGAGAACTTGTAAAAAACTAAGCTATTGATGTAATAAATTAATATGTATAAGCGGGAGGTTATCGTTATATGGCATTATTTGTAGCTATATGTGATGACGAAAAGAGAATGTGTACAGAGTTGGAGTGTGCCCTCATAGATATGCTCGGCAAACAAAATATCAAGTGCGAAATTGATATTTACTATACGGGGGAAGCACTATGTGCAAAAATGGAAGAAGGAGCGCATTATGATTTGATATTTCTTGATATTGAGTTTGCCAAAAACGCGATAAACGGCGTAGAGATTGGCCGGCTTATTCGTGAAGCATACCGCAACGAATTAACGGCAATCGTTTATATATCATGGGAAATGAAATACTCTATGCAATTATTTGATATTCGCCCTCTAAATTTTTTGATAAAACCTTTAGATTATGTAAAAGTTGAGCAGACAGTAGCAACTTACCTTAAAATTGCCGGACTATGGGCGGGAGCGTTCTCATATAAAATCGGTCACAATACGCATAAGGTACAAGTTAAGGATATCGTCTATTTACAAAGCGACAAACGTAAACTCATCCTGCATTTGGCAGATGGCAGAAAAGAAGCTTTTTATGGCACGCTAAAAGATGTCTACCAAGAACAGTTACAACGGTTCGATTTTATTTTTATTCATGCGTCATGTATTGTAAATTACGATTATATAGCAGTGGCAAAATATGATGAAATGATTTTAGTTGATGGCAAAATCTCCTTGCCCATCAGCCAACCTAAGCGGAAAGAAGTAAAAGAAGCGTATTACGAGATAATGGAAAGAAGGGGGATATAGCGCAATGGACATCTACATAGCAATATATCTTGTTGCCCAATTATTATTTGTATTGGTTATGGCAAAAATGGTTGGGGTATTCTATGAAAAAAGAAGAACTTCTTTTAAGGTTATGGTTTTGTCGCTTCTGCCCATCTATTTTATGTTTATCTTTATTTTTACGTTTATCTTAACTAGGCATCCTGATTGGACGACACTAGAAATACCAGCTATTTTTGTAGGAAGCGTCATAATAACGCTAAATTATAAATCAACTATTGTCAGACGTTTGGCGGCGGCACTTTCCACCAGCATGATTATACTATTTTTAGTGGTGTTTATAGGTAGTATTGTTGTTTTTTTATTTCCTGACATACAACTTGACGTGCAGGTAACTGTGACTAACATAGCACTCGCCCCAATAGGATATTTAATAGCGACATTGACAAGCCGTTTCAAAAGTATTAGGAAAAAAGCAATTTTCCCTCGTATTGCACTCATTGCACCGTTAACAGGCGTTATAATAGTTGTAGCACTTATTAGCGCAGGAGTTGCGTACGCATTTGACATCGACATTGTAGAGACAATAGGCGTAATTATGTTTATTATCTTTTTTGCGTGGCTAATTTTTTCAAATTTCTTTTTATTCGACATCCTTTCGGCAAAATATGAAGACAAATTAAAATCAGAAAAACAAGCCCAAGAAAAAGAATACTATTTTGCCCAATGCCAACTCATGCAGGAATCGGCAGAGCAGGTAAAAACGGTGCGGCACGATATAAAACTCCACTTGGCAACTTTGAAAGACTTTACAACAAACGGCAACATGGATGAAATCAAAAGCTACTTAGACAGCTTAGTAGAAGATATAGAAAAAAGCGAAATTTACAGCAATACAGGCAATATCGCCTTTGACAGCATTATCAACTACAAACTGCAAAACGTTAAGCGCGATAACATTAAGCTGGATTTGAATGTAGCCGTGCCGCCGGAATTAAGCGTGGAAGTGGTCGATATTGTAACCATCGTCGGCAATCTGTTAGACAATGCGTTAGAAGCCGTGACAAAAGTAAGCGAAAAAATAATTAAAATAGATATAAAATTCAATAAGGGCAGCCTTTTTGCTAAGATAGAAAATTCATTTAATGGTAAGGTTAAATATGCAGAGGGCAAAGCAGAAAATTCAATCGTTTCATTAAAGAATAGTAGTGAACATGGCTACGGGCTAAAAAACATAAGACAGTCTGTCGAAAAATATAATGGACACATGAAAATATCCCATACAGAAAACATTTTTTCTACCGGTGTACTGCTTTATGTACGCGATTAATAGCATCTGCCACAAATTCAGTTGGTAGAAGAATCCGACCAACTGAATTTGTAGCCTGTCTAATTGAAAATGTCAAAAAACAGTGTAAACAATTAAAACATGTGATATAATACAGGAAGCTTTGGGGCTTAGCCCCAGTGATTAAAGGAGGCGTCCCCCAAATGATATCAAACCAAATTTTGCAAAGCACAGTTGACGGCTTAAAAAACATTATACGCAGAGACATCAGCGTAATAGATAGGGAAGGCAAGCTTGCGGCCAGCACAGAGCCCGATGCAAGCCAAATTCCGCTATCATTTATAGACAGCGTGCTGCAATCCCCGGCAGAAAATCAACTGATACAGGGAAGCCAATATTTCAAAGTTTTAGACAACGGCATAACCGAATATGTGCTTATGGTTAAAGGCGATGACGAAGACGCTTTCCGTTTGGGCAAGCTGGTATCATTCCATATACAGGCCTTGATGATGGCCTACAAAGAGCGTTACGACCGCGATAATTTTATTAAAAACCTGTTGCTGGACAACCTCCTGCTGGTTGATATATACAGCCGCGCAAATAAGCTCCGTATAGAAAATGGTGTGAAGCGCGTCGTATTTTTGATAGAAACTTCAGTAGACCCGGAAATGAGCTCGGTAGAAATTTTGCGCAACCTGTTCCCAGAAAGGCAAAGGGATTTTGTAACCGCCGTAGACGAAAAAAGCATCATTTTAGTCAAAGAGCTGACCGAACGCGACGGCACAGACGAAATTGAAGAGCTTGCAAGCGTAATCCTAGACACCCTTACAAGCGAGTCTATGAACCAAGTGTATGTGGCCATTGGCGGCGTTGTTAGCGATTTGAAAAATGTCTCGTCTTCTTTCAAAGAGGCACGTCTTGCACAAGAAGTTGGCAAAATTTTCGAGTCCGAAAAGCAAATTGTTAACTACGAACGGCTGGGCATTGGCCGCCTTATCTACCAGCTACCGCTGCCGCTTTGCCGCATATTTATAAACGAAATGCTGCAAGGCTTTAGCATAGACGATATAGACGAAGAAATGTTTACCACCGTCACTAAATTTTTCGAAAACGATCTGAATGTTTCTGAAACATCCCGCGAGTTGTTTATCCACCGTAACACATTGGTGTACAGGCTGGACAAACTGCAAAAAATGACCAAATTAGACCTTCGCAAATTTACCGATGCCATTACGTTCAAAATAACGCTCATGGTAAACCGGTATTTGCAGTACCGCGAAAAGCAACAGGGATAGTATTGACTTATTTGTGTTCTGTAGGGGCGGCAATCTGCCGCCCGCGGCATACCTATTTTGTATAAATATCTTCAAAAAATTCTAACCTGCGGGCGGCAGATTGCCGCCCCTACGAAAACCGTAGCTTTAGGAGCATTACATGATTGAAGTAAGAAAAGCAGTAAAAATATACGAGAACGGCGCAAAAGGGCTGGAAGGCATAGACCTGAAAATCGAAAAAGGTGAATTTGCCTTTGTTGTAGGTTCCAGCGGTTCTGGCAAATCCAGCCTTATACGGCTTTTGCTAAAAGAAATTGAGCTGACCAGCGGCAAAATCCGCGTAGATGGGCAAGATATTAGCAAAATAACCCGCAAAGAGCTGCCATACTACCGCCGCAAAATGGGCGTTGTGTTTCAGGATTTTCGCCTGTTAAAAAACAAAACAGTTTTCGATAACGTGGCCTATGCAATGCAAATTGTAGAGGCCACTAATCGTGAGATAAGGCGCACAGTACCCCAGGTACTTGCGCTTGTTGGCTTGGCCAGAAAAGCCAAAGCTTACCCAACTCAACTTTCCGGCGGCGAACAACAGCGCACGGCACTGGCCCGTGCCATTGTAAACAGGCCGCCTATTCTTATTGCAGATGAACCAACCGGTAATTTAGACCCGGACACCGCATGGGAAATTATGACCTTGCTTGAGGATATCAACGACCGTGGCACCACCGTACTTGTGGCAACCCACGCCCATGACATTGTAGACGATATGCAAAAGCGCGTTATCGCCCTTAAAAACGGCCTAATCGTACGCGATATCGAAAGCGGCAGCTATTCCGAGGCGACATTTGAAGATGGACCGGAGGCTACCCATGAAGATTAGGACGATTCGATACTATATCCGCGAGGCATTTAGGAGTATTATCGTAAACAGGCTCATGTCTGTTGCGTCGATATTTACGGTGACTTCATGTATCTTTATTGTGTCTGTGTTTTTTATTTTGGGTTCGCACGTTGGTTTTTTTGTCCAACAACTCGGGGATTCCCTGGGGCTTGTTGTATTTATTGAAGAAGGCACAACCGACATTGAAACCGCGCGGCTGGAACGGCAGATTCTTGCAATCCCACATGTTACTTCCGTAGAATACGTTACTCCGGACGATGCGCTTCAGGCATTGCGCGAACGCATGGATAACCCGCCATTCCTGCACGGCTTGGAGGCCAATAACCCTTTGCGGGCTTCTTTCGAAATTGAATTAACCGACATCGCATACCAAGACCAAGTGGAACACGCTTTAGAAAATTTACGCCCCTACGGTGTGGGGGGGATACTGCGCGACGCAGAATTAGGGCGTATACTAACCACTTTATCGGACGTGGTACGTATCATATCCATTATCCTCATACTTGTTTTAGGTATTGTGGCCATTGTTATCATCACCAACACCATAAACATCACGGTTAACGCCCGGCGTACAGAAATTAATATTATGAAATATGTTGGCGCAACGGACTGGTTTATCCGCTGGCCGTTTATTATAGAAGGTGTACTTATTGGCCTTATTGGCGGCGCAATTCCTGCCTTTATCACCTGGTTTGGGCACGACCGCGCCATTGGCGCACTCACCGGCATACAAGAGCTTGCGTTTATTCAATTTTTGCCGCGGAGTGCTATTTTCTCGCAATTGCTGCCATTTGCATTGCTGCTTGGCACCGTCATTGGGCTTATTGGCTCTGGTGTGTCTGTAAGACGGCATTTGAAAGTGTAGGGGGTTTATATGGGGAAGAAAAAGTATTTTGCGTTTTTGATGATTTTAATCGTTTTATTCGCGTTTATGCCAGCTACAGAAATTTCCGGAACGTCGGAAATGCGTGCGCGGCTTGCAGACGCGCAGCAACGGCACAATCATGCACGGAGCCAAGTACGTGATACAGAAAATCTGCTCCGCGGTATACGTTCCGACATTGATGATTTACTGGAAGTAATGCAAGAGTACGACCAGCGGCTGATAGACGCGCAAGCAGATTTAGATGAAATAGAACTTGTTTTGCTGGAAACAGAAATAAACATGATTGATGCATACGAAATGCTTACACAGGCTCGTATCGACCGCGACGGGCAAGATGACCTGTTCCGGGAAAGGTTGCGCGCCATGCACGAGCAGGGGCCGGCCGGGTACTTAAGCGTTTTGTTTCAAGCCACCAGCTTTTCCGATTTTTTGGTGCAATTGGAACATGTGCGCTCCATTTCACAGTTCGACCAAGAAGTGCTTGCCAATATGCAAGAAGCAGAAGAACGTGTGGAAAACACCGTAAATGAATTAAACCGCCTAAACATCATGTTTGAAGATATGTACGCGCAGCAGCAGGCCGCTATTGTTGCGCTCAATGATGCGCAAGAAGCGCACTGGGCGTTCCTAGCCTCTTTGGAAGAAAGCGAAGAAGGGCATATGCTTTTGCTTGCGGTAATGGAAGCAACCGAGCGCGCGCTACAAGAAGAGCTTGGCGTAATACAGCGGGAAATACGCGCACATGAAGATGCAGAACGTGCCCGCCGCGCGGCAGAAGAACAAGCCAGACGTCAAGCCCAAGCAGCCGAACGTGAACGCCAAGCCCAAGCCAATATAGACCCAAATTTTAGAGGACAATTTGACTGGCCGCTGCCGGCCCGTTCCCATATATCCAGCTATTTTGGCTCACGCACGCATCCCATACGCCGCACTACAGAGCACCACACAGGCATTGATATACCCGCGCCGGCGGGCAGTAGGATTAACGCCGCGGCAGACGGCGTTGTACGCCTATCCGGGTGGCATGGCGGCTTTGGCATTACTGTTATCATAGACCATGGCAACGGCTATAGCACATTGTACGCCCACAACTCCCGCAACAGAGTGGCCGTAGGCGACCGTGTTACCCGCGGCCAGCATATTGCGGATGTTGGTACTACGGGCGTATCTACCGGTAATCACTTGCATTTTGAAATTAGGCGTAATGGGGTAGCCATAGACCCGTTGCCGTTTTTTGGAAGGACTAGAAGTGGATAGTTGAAAGTGCCACTTGAATACAACCGAGCTAAGAATCGTACAATTGTAGGGCAAGGGCTTGCTCTTGCCGCAGGTTAATTGATAGCCATTAAAAAAGCGCATTTCGTTCAGAGCAATTTCCCAGTAAAAGAAAAAGCAGTTGGTTAGTGTCACACTAGCCAACTGCTTTTTGTAGTATTGTAGTTAGGCGGGAGGCTGGATACACAACCCCTTAAATAGATGCATTTTGTAACCATTTACACAATTTCAATAATTTTGTACTTGATTTGGCCTTGCGGCGCATCTACAGTTACCGTTTCGCCGGCTTTACGGGATAGCAATGCTACCCCCAACGGAGACTCATTGGAAATGCGCCCGCCCATGGGGTCTGCCTCTGTAGAGCCAACAATGGTGTACTCAATTTCCTCGTCAAATTCCATATCTAAAACTTTTACTTTGCTGCCTACACCTATGATATCGGCATCAAGCTCATCTTCATCTATAACCTCTGCATTGCGTAGCATTTTTTCGATTAACGCAATGCGGGCTTCAATTTCCGCTTGTTCTTCTTTTGCCGCGTCATACTCTGCATTTTCGGAAAGGTCGCCCTGGCCGCGGGCTTCCTTAATTTTGTTAGCAACATCTTTGCGGCGCACAACTTTTAATTCATGCAGCTCTTCTTCAAGCTTCTTTAGGCCGTCGTATGTTAGTACGGTTTTTTTCTCTGCCATTTTCTCACCTCATAAATTTTATTAAGCCCGTTCTAAAATTAATAGACTGTATCATAACAAAGAGAGCCAGCGAAAGGCGCCAGCCCTTATATTTGACATGTTTTTAATAATACATCACAACTGCGGCGCATTATACAGCAATTGGAAGCGATTGTCAATTGGAAATGTTACTAAAAAGTATCGGCTTATATTAATGAGCCGCTGGCTCCGGTTTGCGGCTGTTTTGCCGCTGGGCCATTACCAAGTCGTAGTAAATGCCTTTTTGTTTCAGCAGTTCCGCATGGGTGCCAACTTCTGCAACACCGCCATCTTTTAACACAACCAAGCGGTCTGCATTGCGCAGGGTAGACAGACGGTGGGCAATTGCTATTGTTGTACGCCCTTTGGTTATGCGGTTCAAGCTTTCCTGTATCAGCGACTCTGTTTCCACATCCAGCGAACTGGTTGCTTCGTCCAGTATAAGAATTTCCGGGTTTTTAATGATGGCACGGGCTATAGACAAACGCTGGCGTTCGCCGCCGGACAAGGACTGCCCGCCCTCACCAATTAGGGTGTTGTAGCCATCCGGGGTTTTCATTATAAAATCATGCGCCTCGGCGGCTTTGGCGGCGGCAACCACTTCTTCAACCGTTGCGCCGGCCTTGCCATAGGCAATATTTTCTAAATACGTGCCCGCAAAAAGGAAGCTGTCCTGGAACACCACGCCCATGTTTTCGTGTAAATGTTTCGTATCCATTGCCTTTAGGTCTGTACCATTGATGGTCACTTTCCCATTATTAGGGTCATACAGGCGCATAGCAAGGTTGATTAGCGTAGACTTGCCCACGCCAGACTTACCAACAAGCCCTATCATTTCGCCCGGCTTAATTTCCAAGCTAACGCCCTTCAAAACAGGCTCGTAAGATTTATAGCCAAAGTATACGCTGTCAAAAGCTACGCCGCCTGCGATGGGCACATTATGCGGGTTCCCCGGCGATTTGATTTCGGATTCGTCGTCCAGCAGTTCGAACACTTTTACCATACTGGTGGTGGCGTTTGCAAACCAGCGCGGCAAGTTAACAAGCCAGCGCAACGGGCCGTAAATGGCCCACAAGTACATGGTAAATTGTATCAGCGCACCCAAGGTCAGCGTGCCGTTTAGCACCATCCATCCGCCTACAAACAGCACCAAAAATTCGCCTGCGCCAACTAAAAATGTAACGGGCTGGAACAGCAAGCCCCACAATGCCTCGTTCTTAGAAGACATGGTCGCCAAGTCATGTGTCGCGCCGGAAAATTTTTCGATTTCGCGCTTCTCGTTACCAAAGGATTTTACCGTGCGTATGCCCTTGATAATATCGTGCAAAATGGAATTTACTTTGGAACTTCTGCGCCATTCGCGCTCAAACCTTGCGCGGATAAACGTGTTAAACGAATGCAAAAGCAGCATAACAAACGGGACAGGCAGTAGGATCAGTAACGTCAGCTGCCAGTTGATAAAGAACAAAATAGTTACAGCGATAAAGAACATGAGTACCATTTCGATAACCCAGCGGCTTATATCGTTGATAAACTCGCTTACCGTGCCGGTATCGTCCATAACACGGCGTATCAAATCGCCGGGCGTCCGCTTAGCAAACAGTGTCATAGAGTGGCTTTGCACCTTGCTGTATGCGGTAGAACGGATGTCGTTGGCTATGGCAATGGTTGCCTTATTAAATATCCTGGCGGTTAATATGAAATTGACTTCCCCAAAAATCCGGATTGCAACCAGTATTGCAGTGATCAGAAGCACATCTGCCCATGTGCCTGTCCTTGGCTCTAAATAACGGTCTATCAGCAAACGGACAAATATTGGGAATGTGAGAAAAGCCACATGCCCAAGAATCGCGATAAGCTGTGACGCAGCGATCCTTTTAGCATATGGTTTGAAAAACCCAAACGCACGCTTCATAACCGTTAACTTGCTGTAGCAGAATATGCAGACGCTAAGCTCCGTCATGAGCGGACGCCCGCACTTTTCGCAAAGGCGTTTTTCTGCTTGGTCGGGAATAAACGCCTCGCCCGTTAAGTTATAGAAATTGATAAGCTTACAAAACTCACCAGCCGGTTTTAGCCCGCTCATGGTAAAGCGGCACAAAACCCTATCCGGTGCGTTTTCGTATTTTACGTAAATTAAGCCACAGCCTACGCCAGCCATGACCAAGGCTTCTTTTACTTCCTTGGCAGAAAAGCTGAAATTGACTTGACCGTTTTCCTCACTGGTAATCATGCCATCTTCGGAAAAGATGAGCTTTCCGGAAGTGTCTGACATGTCCAGTGCTAGGTCATACTCGAAAATGAATTGCTTCATAAAAATGTTCTCCTCTTACGTGGCACCAGTACGAACCACGGGCGAACTGTATTCGCCCGCAAATAACTCTTAAGCGGCTACGCCGCTTCCCCGAAGGAAGCGGAAGTGGGCTTTGCCCACTGTAGCGGCGGGGTTTGGGGCAGCACCCCATTATAATTAAAACAAATACGCGTCCAATTTCCGCATACTATGACGGTTCAAATGTGCAATATCAGAAATGACATATCGGTTGCCGTCTACATCAAAAATAATGACGCTGGTATTTGTAATCATACGGATATTACGGCTTACATCTTTTACCGCGCAGTTTTTTGTATACTCCTTGCCCTGCTTATTTTTTAGCCGCAGTTCCATATACACATAGCCCAGCTTATCTTGGACGGACACTACCTCCAGCACTTCCGGCGCATAGTAGCGGTTGTCCAGTTCATGGATGACTACTTCCTGTTGGTCTGCCGGCAAGTCTGCGATGGCTTTGAGTATGCCAATTTCATTGTTTTCCGGGTCGGCTACAGAAATGTATTCCATGGGCTGCTGCAACGGCATGATGCGCCGCAAAATGACGTGCGGATGGTCTTTGTCCTTGTACTTTATGCCCACAAAACCGCCCTCTGTAGCGTAAAATGTCGTTTCTTTAAGGTCTAATATGCCTAAATCCATTTGCGTTTGGATTGATTCCACTGTAATTCAATTCCTTCCTAGTCGCTGCTATACCATCACTGCCCCGCCGCACACGGGGATATTCACGCCTGTTACATACGAAGATAAATCGGATGCCAAAAATAGCACTACATTCGCAATTTCTTGGTCTGTGCCGCGCCGCGCAAGGGGGATTTTATCTGAATACGAAGGTGCAATTTCCGTTCCGTTTATGCGGTCGATATCGCTTATTGTCCAGCCCGGCGAAACTTGGTTTACGGTAACGCCGCTGCTTCCAACTTCTTTGGCAAGCACCCTGTAAAGCCCGTCCATTCCGCGTTTTGCGGCAGCATATGCGCCGGAATTTTCATTGCACAAGGCAGAACATTCTGTGTTTATGCCTATAAAGCGGCCTACGCCTTTTCCCACCATGGCAGGCAGGAAAGCCTTGCTCATAAGGACGCTTTGCATGGTGCAGGATTCAAACTGGCTATGAAAATCCGCAAGATTTTGCTCAAGGATACTTGTCCATATATACTGTATAACGGCGTTGTTGACTACAATATCTACGTGGCCTAAGCTTTGTACAATTTCGTCACGCATGTTATTCACAGAAGATTCATCTGTAATATCTGCCTGTATGGCAATGGCACGGCGGCCCAGGGCTTTGATTTCTGCCACAAGTGTATCCGCCATAGCCTTGTTTTTATTATAATGCAAGGCGATATCTGCGCCGCTGGCGGCCAGTGTCCTTGCCATTACCCGCCCAAGCTGGCCTGTTGCGCCGGTGATTACGGCGACTTTCCCGGTTAAGTCAATAGTCATAGTGCGCTCCTTAATCCATACTTATAACTTTCAAGCCTTCCATTTGTATCGTATAAAGCTTGTGATACTCACCTTTCAGCCGCATGAGTTCTTCGTGCGTACCGTTTTCTACCACTTTGCCTTCGTTAATGACTGCAAGATGCTGGGCATCTTTTAGTGTGGAAAGCCTGTGGGCTATGGCAATGGTGGTTCTGTCTGCTTGTAGCTGATTTAACGCGTCTTGGATTTTGCCTTCTGTTTCAGTATCCATAGCGGCAGTCGCTTCATCCAAGATAAGAATTTTTGGGTTTTGTATGATTGTGCGTGCAATGGAAAGCCGCTGTTTTTCGCCGCCGGACAAGTCCTGCCCGCCCGCACCTACGCGAGTTTCGTATGCATCCGGCAATTTTGCAATAAAATCGTGTGCAGAAGCCATTTTTGCCGCCCATATCACTTCTTCGACTGTGGCATCGGGGCGTGCGTAGCGGATATTGTCGGCAATGCTTCCTATAAACAAATAAATATCTTGCGAAACGATGCCTATGCTGGTGCGTAACTGTTGCAGACTTAGCTGTTTTACATTTACGCCGTCTACAAATATTTCACCCTCTGTAGGGTCGTAAAGACGTGCGATAAGGTTTGCAAGTGTAGACTTACCCGCACCGGTTTTGCCAACAAGCCCAAGTGTTTGCCCTGCCGGTACATGCAAGTTCATTCCCTTTAGAATAGGTTTTGCCGGCTCGTATTGGAACCACGCGTTTTTAACGGTGATTTCGCCCCGCAGGTTTTCTAGTATTATAGGATTTTCCGGTTCTTCGATATCCGCTTTTGCATCTGTAATTTCAAAAACACGCTGGGCGGCGTCAACACAGCGCGCCCACCAAGTACTCACCGTGGACATAAACTGCAACGGCCCGGACAGCATGGCGGAATACGCCAAAAACGTAAGCAGTATACCAATGGTAATTTCGCCGCGTACAACCATCATACCGCCAATGGCCGTTACCGCAATTTCGCCCAAAG
>Ga0123355_10001919_pt1 | contig 29221 bp, 25 predicted proteins | sample TergutEmb28metaG_3_FD_89872 | JGI IMG/M metagenome (GOLD analysis project Ga0123355, IMG submission 89872) | Embiratermes neotenicus P1 segment gut microbial communities from Petit-Saut dam, French Guiana - Emb289 P1 | ecosystem: Host-associated > Arthropoda: Insects > Digestive system > Gut ... | reverse complement strand
GGTGAAGGGCGGCGACTACCAGCCCGCGGAAGTCATCGGGCGCGAGCTCGTCGAGGCAGCTGGCGGCCGCGTGGTGATCGTCCCCCTGATGCCGGAGAGATCGACCACTTCGCTGCTCGAGCGGATTCGCGGCTCTGGCACCAGCCGCTAGCCGCGGCGGATGGAATCATTCCTGGTCTCGCTTTCGACCGTGGCGGTCGCCGAGATGGGCGATCGAACTCAACTCCTGTCGCTGATGCTGGCGGCGCACTACCGCCGTCCGTGGCCGATCCTGGCGGGCGTGCTGTGCGCGACGCTCGCCAATCATTTCATCGCTGCACTCATCGGCGTACGCCTTGGCCGGTTTCTGACCCCGACAGTATTGGACCTCGCCGTCGGCATCAGCCTGATCGGCATGGCTCTGTGGGCTCTCAAGCCCGACACGTTGGAGGAGGACCGCGGGCGGCGGCCGGCCGGTGCGTTCGTCGCCACCCTGGTGGCGTTCTTCATTGCCGAGATCGGCGACAAGACTCAGATCGCAACCATCGCGCTCGCGGCCGCCTATGCCAATCTCGCCGCGGTGGTTGCCGGCACGACGGCCGGCATGCTGATCGCCAATGCGCCGGTGGTGTTCCTGGGTAAAGCCTTCGCCGAGCGGTTGCCGCTCAAGGCGCTGCATTACGTGGCGAGCGGGCTGTTCCTGCTTCTCGGCGTGCTCTTCATCGTCCGCGCCCTGCACGGCCGGGGGTAGATCGGCGGGCGTTAAGTGTGCAGGTCGTCGATCCAGCGGACCAGTTCCGGAACTTCCACCGGCGTGATGTCGAGATTGACCACCAGGCCCCGCTGCCCGCTGCGGGCGAGCACACAGCGCAGCTGAACATCGTCGCTCGCATTGATCTCCTGGTGCGGTACGTAGGGAGGGACGTAGATGAAATCCCCAGGCCCGGCCTCAGCCAGGAATTCCAGATGATCGCCCCAGCGCATGCGGGCAAGTCCGCTCACGACGTAGATGACACTCTCGAGGTCACCATGGTGGTGCGCTCCGGTCTTGGCTTTCGGCTCGATGGTGACCGTACCCGCCCACAGCTTCGTGGCGCCGGTGTTCTCTGTGGTGACGGCCGCGCGCCGCTGCATGCCGAGCGTCTGCGCGGTGGCATCGTCGAGCTCCGTCGAGCGGATGATGCGCACGCCGTCGGTCCGCCAGCGCCTGATGTTTCCACTCATTAGACCTCCCGCTCAACGGTACGAAGGCAGACGGTTGCGGCCATGCGTCCGCGGTCTTGTCGAACTGACACTAAGAATAATCCACAACACCTTGAAATAGAAAGAGTCATTATGTGCCGCTTCGAGCTGAGTAATGGTGGGTTACACGACGAGCCGAGTCGCACACGCGATGGCGCAGCTGCCTGCACCGGGACAACCGCCTGCAATTTTGCAAGACTTCGCGTCGACAGGCGCCCGCGGCGACCTCGGCACAGCCAGCCCGGGGTGCCTGGTTGCTCTGCATCAATGCTGCCCCGACCAAGGACTTTCAGCATGCGACAACAGCGAATCCTGGCGCTGCTCATCATGGTGGCGGCGACCGCAGCCGGCTGCGGGGAAGGCGTGAACGGCAACGTAACTGCCACCGCGGCGGGTGGCACTACCGTGAACGGCTCGGTCCACGTACCCGCGGGCGTGCACAGCGGCACGGTGAGCACGGTCAACGGCTCCATACACATCGATGACAACGCAACGGTCGCCGGGGCCAGCACGGTGAACGGCTCTATTCACATGGGTGCGCACGCCACCGCGGACTCCCTCAGCACGGTCAATGGCGGCATCACGCTGGGCGATGGTGCGCGTGTCGCCCAGTCCGTCACCACGGTCAACGGAGGCATGAAGCTGCAGAGCGGCGCAGAGGTCGGCGGTGGTGTGCGCAACGTCAACGGCAGCATCGTGCTGACGGCCGCTCACGTGGGGGGTGGCCTGCGTACTGTCGATGGCGACATCGACGTCGTCGGCGGGTCGCACGTCGAAGGCGGCATTCTGGTGGAGAAGGGCAGCGGCTGGTTCCACTTGAATCCCCGCACACCCCGCATCCTGATCGGGCCGGGCGCGGTGGTTCAGGGAGACCTGCGTTTCGAGCGTCAGGTGCAACTCTACGTGAGCGACAAGGCGACGGTCGGGCCGATCACGGGCGCCACGCCGATCCGCTTCTCCGGGGACAAGCCACCGGGCTGATACCATCAAGGCCGGCCCGCCATGCGCGCGCATTGCCGGCCGAGTGTACGACTGTTTCCGTCATCGACGCGACCATGAGGCGGACATCCCGGAGTTGACTTCGCGGGCCTTCGAGAACGGGGGCGTGTCGCCCTCTGGCGCCGCGCGCCGGTGCGGTAATCTGTGCGCGCGTGAGTACTCAACTGGACCTGGTCGCGATCGGTCGCGTCAGCGTCGACCTGTACGGACAGCAGATCGGCAGCCGCCTGGAGGACGTGGCAACGTTCGCCAAGGCGGTCGGCGGGTGCCCGGCAAACGTCGCCATCGGCGCAGCGCGTCTCGGGCTGAAGTCAGCCCTGATCAGCCGCGTCGGCGATGAGCCCGCCGGAAGGTTCGTGCTCGAGCAGCTGACGCACGAGGGGGTTGAAGTGCGGGGCGTGGTGGTCGATCCCGAGCGCCTCACCTCCCTGGTGCTGCTCAGCGTCCGTGACGCACACACCTTTCCTTTGATCTTCTACCGCGAGAACTGCGCCGACAGCGCACTGTGTGCCGGGGACATCGACGCGGGCCTCGTGGCCTCTGCGCGGGCGATCCTCGTGACCGGCACGCATTTTTCCCTCGCCGGCGCGGCCGCAGCGCAGCGCCGGGCGATCGAGGTCGCCCGGGCGCTGGGGCGCAAGGTGGTGCTCGACATCGATTATCGGCCGAACCTGTGGGGAATCGGCGGCCACGGCGCCGGGGAGAACCGTTACGCGCCCTCGGCAAGAGTCACAGCTGCGCTCGCTGCGGTGCTGCCCGATTGCGATCTGATCGTCGGGACGGAAGAGGAAATGCACGTCGCGGCGGGCCTCGAGGATACGCTCGAGTCCATCCGCCACATCCGCGCCCTGTCGAGCGCCGTCATCGTCTGCAAGTGCGGCGCGCGCGGCTGCATGGTGTTTGCCGGCGGCATGCCGGCGGCGCTCGAGGATGGCGTGGTTGCAGAAGGCAGAGACGTTGAGATCTACAACGTGCTGGGTGCCGGGGACGCGTTTCTGGCCGGGTTCCTGCGTGGTTATCTCCGCGATGAGCCGCACGAGGTGAGTGCCCGGCTTGCCAACGCCTGTGGCGCGCTGGCGGTTTCGCGTCTGCTGTGCTCGCCCGAGTTTCCGACGCTCGCGGAGCTGACTCACTACCTCGACCATGGCAGCGCACACCGGGCGTTGCGCCGGGATGCGCGGCTCAGCCATCTGCACTGGGCGACGACGCGCCGGCGCCGGCCACCCACGGTGGCGGTACTCGCACTCGATGGGCCACCAGAGCCCGGGCAGATGACGGCGCGCCCGGGCGCACGCCCCGAGCGGCTGATGCGGCTGGCGCGGCTGGCGGTCGATGCCGCGACGCGTGTCGCAACCGCTCGCGAAGGCTGCGGCGTGCTGCTAGACGGCAATCAGGACGCCGCCGCGCTGCGTCAGGCCGCGCACAGCGGGCTGTGGGTGGCCGGATCCATACAGCAGCCAGCCTCGCGGCCGCTCGAGTTTGCGCACGCCGCCAGCCTCGCGGCTCATCTCGTGGAGTGGCCGACCGGTTACACGGTCCACTGTCAGTGTGTGTATCACCCGGACGATCCGCGCGCGCTGCGCGAGGCTTCCGAGCGCAACCTTCTGCGGCTCGCCGCGGCCTGCCGCGCCCAGGGGCGCGAGCTGCTGCTCGAAGTGGTCGCCCCGCAGCGCAGCGCACTGCAGGAGGACACCATGGCGCGGGTGTTGGCGAGTCTCTACGCGCTGGATATCCGTCCGGATGGATGGGCGCTCGAGCCGCAAGCGGATGCCGCGGCGTGGGAGCGCTGCGCCGCAGTGATCACGAGCAACGACCCGTACTGCCGCGGCATGCTCGTTACGCTGCATGCGCCGCTGGAGCAGCCGGGCCCGGTGCTCGCAACGGCGGCGGCGCGTCCGCTCGTGCGCGGTTTCATCGCCGGCGGTAGCATATTCGCCGGTGCGGTACAGGGGTGGCTCTGCGGGCAACTGTCCGACGAGGCGGCCATCGCGGACGTCGCCGAGCGTTTCCGCGCTCTGGTCGAAACCTGGGGCTCTGCCCGCGATCCCCGGCTCGATCGGCTGGAAAGGAGCGCGAATTGAGGGCAAGTCGGCTCACCGTGGCCCAGGCCCTGGTGCGCGCCATGACGGCGCAGTGGACCGAGCTCGCGGGCGAGCGCCGCCGGGTGTTCGCCGGTGTCTGGGCGATCTTCGGGCACGGCAACGTCGCCGCGCTGGGCGAGGCGCTGTACGCCGCGCGCGCGCTGCTGCCAACACTGCGCGCGCACAACGAGCAGGCGATGGGCCACGCGGCGGTCGCCTTTGCGAAGGCGTGCAACCGCCGCCGCATGATGGCGTGCACGACCTCCATCGGCCCCGGCGCGACCAATCTGGCCACGGCTGCGGCAGTCGCGCACGTCAATCGACTGCCCGTGTTGCTGTTGCCGGGGGACGTGTTTGCTACGCGCGCGCCCGATCCTGTGCTGCAGCAGGTCGAGGATTTTGGCGACGGACTGACCACCGCCAACGACTGCCTGCGGCCGCTGTCGCGCTACTTCGACCGCATCACGCGCCCCGAGCAGCTGCCGAGCGCGTTCCATCGGGCGATGCAGGTGTTGACGGACCCAGCCACGTGCGGTCCCGTGACGCTCGCGCTCTGCCAGGATGTCCAGGCCGAGGCCTATGACTGGCCGCACAGCTTCTTCGAAGAGCGCTGGTGGGCACCACGGCGCTCCCCGCCCGACCGGGAGCAGCTCGCGCAGGCGCTGGCGGTGCTGCGCGCCGCGCGCCGGCCGCTGCTCATTTGCGGCGGAGGCGTGCTGTATGCGGAAGCGGGCGGTGAGTTGCGGGCGTTCTGCGAGCGGCACGGCGTGCCGTGCAGCGAGACGCAGGCGGGCAAGTCCGCCGTACCGGGAAGTCATCCCCTGAACCTCGGCGGTATCGGCGTCACGGGGACGGCCGCGGCGAATGCACTCGCCGCCGAGGCCGACGTGGTCCTGGCGGTGGGGACGCGTCTGCAGGATTTCACCACCGGCTCGGCGAGCTTGTTTCGCTCGCCAGGACACCGGCTGGTGGCGCTCAACGTGCAGCCCTTCGACGCCTATAAACACGGCGCGCTGCCCCTGATCGCCGACGCGCGTGAAGGCTTGGGTCAGCTCAGCGAGGCGCTCGGCGACTGGCGCGCGCCGCTCGCGTGGACGGCGCGCGCCCAGGCGGAGCGCAGCGATTGGCAGCGGACGGCGCAGGCGTTCACGGCCGGCGATCCCCCCTTGCCGACCGACGCGCAGGTGATCGGCGCTGTCCAGCGGGCGACACAGGCGTCCGACATCGTGGTCGGTGCCGCCGGCGGCTTGCCAGGGGAGCTGCACCGCCACTGGCAACCCGAGCAACCCGGCGGCTATCACCTCGAGTACGGCTTTTCGTGCATGGGCTACGAGATCGCCGGCGCCCTCGGAGTAAAGCTCGCCCACCCCGGGCGCGAAGTCATCGCGATGGTGGGCGACGGCTCCTACCTCATGCTCAACAGCGAGATCGCCACTTCGGTGAGCATGGGGCTGAAGTTGGTCGTCGTGCTGCTCGACAACGGTGGATTCGGCTGCATCGAGCGGCTGCAGAACTCCACCGGCAACGCAAGCTTCAACAATCTGCGCAGCTCGGCGAGCGGCGGCCACGAGGGACCCGACCTGGTGGCACACGCCCGCAGTCTGGGAGCGATCGCCCACCGGGTGAAAGGAGTTGCGGAGCTCGCCGGTGCGCTCAGCGCTGCGCGCAAGTCCGAGCGCACGAGCGTCATCGTCATTCAAACGGACCCCGCCGCCAGTACCTCAGCGGGAGGACATTGGTGGGACGTTGCGGTGCCCGAGGTCTCCGAGCGCGTGCAAGTGCGAGCGGCCCGCGAGCGCTACCTTGCGGCCCGCAAGGTGCGTGCGGCGGATGACGACCCATGAGCATTCGTCTGGGCGCGAATCCCATCATCTGGTCGAACGATGACCTGCGCGAGCTCGGCGCGGGGATCTCGCTCGAGACCTGCCTGGCCCAGGCCCGCCAGGTCGGCTTCGAGGGCATGGAGCTCGGGCACAAATTCCCGCGGGATGCCGTGGAGCTCAAGGGCGTACTCGAACGCTTCGGGCTCGTCTGTGTATCGGGCTGGTACTCGGCCCGGCTTCTCGCCCGGGACGCGCGTGCGGAGCTCGAGTGCCTGCGTCCGCACCTCGAGCTCCTCAAGGCCGTCGGCAGCTCGGTGCTGGTGTTTGCGGACGTGAGCGGGGCCATACACACCGATGTCGGCCTCCCGCTGTCGCAGCGGCCGCGCCTGAAGGCCGGCGAGTGGCGTGAATTCTCCCGGCGTGTGGCCGAGGTGGCTGCCGTGACGGCGGCGGAGGGCGTGCGCCTCGCGTATCACCACCACATGGGCACGGTGGTGCAGAGCGAGGCGGACATCGAGGCCCTGATGGGGGCTACGGGTGCGGAGGTGGGTCTGCTCCTCGACACCGGGCATGCGACGTTTGCGGGAGCCGATCCGGCGTCGTTGGCGCACCGCTACGCCGCGAGGATCTGTCACGTGCACGCCAAGGATGTCCGCGCCGCCGTGCGCGAGCGGGTAATCAGGGAGGACTCGAGTTTCCTGCGTGCCGTGGTGGCGGGTGTGTTCACGGTTCCCGGGGATGGGAGCGTCGACTTCGAGCACGTGTTCGGCGAGCTGCGCCACTACTCGGGATGGGTGATTCTCGAAGCGGAGCAGGATCCGCGGACCGCCGACCCCCTGACCTACGCTGCGCTCGGGTACCGGAACCTGCGGCGTCTCGTCGCGGAGATCCGGGAATGAGCTGTGCGCTGCTCGTCAAGCCTGATCTGTCGCCCGCTGCCGCGCACGTGCACCGCGTCACGCCGGCGAGCGCGGGCTGGCGTTATGTCGGTTTCGAAGTCTTCGACCTGCGTCCACAGCAGACGCTCGAGCGTGCCGTGGCCGACCGGGAGCACTGTCTGGTTCTCCTCTCGGGCCGTGCGGCCGTCAGCGTCAATGATCAGACCTTCGGCACGATCGGCCTACGGCCCACGCCGTTCGAGGGCCGGCCGTTTGCGGTGTATGTGCCCGCCCGGGGTAGAGCGCGCATGACGGCGGAGACGGCCTGTGAGCTCGCGGTGTGCTCGGCACCCGCAGAAGGCCGCCTGCCGCCACGGCTGATACGGCCGGAGGAGGTGGCCGAGGAGGTGAGGGGCACCGGTACCAACACCCGCTGCGTCCGCAACGTGCTGCCGGCGAGCGTCCCGGCCGAACGGCTCCAGGTGGTCGAAGTGCTGACGCCCGGGGGCCACTGGTCGAGCTATCCGCCGCACAAGCACGACACGAACAGGCAAGGCGAAAGTCAGCTCGAGGAGACGTATTATCATCGGCTGGCGCGCCCGGGAGGCTTTGCCTTCCAGCGCGTCTACACTGACGATCGGACGCTCGATGAGACCATGACCGTGGAGGATCGCGACGTCGTGCTGGTACCGCGCGGCTATCACCCCGTGAGCGCCGCCCACGGCTTCGACCTGTACTACCTGAACGTCATGGCAGGTCCGGTCAGGCGCTGGCAGGTCACCCAGGCGCCAGGCTACGAATTCCTCAACCCGCCGCGCTGAACGGATTATCCGCATGGTTGGTATGGCACTCCTCGGTTGCGGCCGCATCGGCCGCCTGCACGCACGCAACCTCGCCAGGCATCCGCGTGTCCGGCTCGTAAAGGTGTTCGACGTCCACGGCGAGGCGGCGCAGCAGACGGCGGCCGAGCTGGGCGTGCAGAGCGCCGGCAGCCTGGATGAGGTGTGGTCCGACCCCATGATCCGCGCCGTGCTCATCGCCACCACCACCGACACCCACGTGCCCCTGATCACCGCGGCGGTCAGGGCCGGTAAGGCGGTGTTGTGTGAAAAGCCGATCGATGTGGATCTGGAGCGTGCGCGTGCCTGCAGGAACGACATTGCCCGCGACCGCCCGATCGTCATGATCGGCTTCAACCGCAGGTTCGATCCCTCCTACCGCGCGCTGCGCGAGCGACTCAGAAACGGAGAGATCGGCACGCTGGAGCTGGCCATCGTCACCAGCCGCGATCCGGAGCCGCCGCCGGCAAGCTACCTCAAAGGCTCCGGTGGCCTCTTCCGGGACATGACCATTCACGATTTCGACATGGCGCGCTACCTCGCGGGGGACATCGCCCGGCTGCACGCCTTCGGCGCCAACCTGGTGGATGCCGGGATCGGGGCGCTGGGCGACCTCGACACCTGCGCCATTTCCCTGCGGGCAAAATCGGGAGCGTTGCTGCAGATCAACAACAGCCGCCGCAGCGTGTACGGTTACGATCAGCGCATCGAGGTCTTCGGCGCACGCGGCATGCTGCAGGCGGCCAACCGTCGCGCGACCTCGGTCGAATCCTGGAGCGCCGCGCACACCGCCGCGCGCGATGCGGTGCTGTATTCCTTCATCGAGCGCTACCGCGACGCCTATGAAGCCGAGCTGGATGTCTTCGTGGCATCGCTGCAGGAGGGGCGGCCGATGAGTCCCGACTTCTCCGACGGCCTCGAGGCGCTGCGGCTGGCGGTGGCCGCGGAGCAGAGCGTGCGAACCGGTCAGGTGGTGGATCTCGGCTGACGGCCTTGGGCCCGTGCGGGGATGGCGTAGCTGCGCTCATGCCCCCCGGCCGCGGGCGCGCTGCCGGTACTGATCGGCGATCACGGCGGCCACGATGATGGCGCCCTTGACGATCTCCTGGTAGTAGGCATCGATGCGCAGGAAGGTGAATCCCGAGGTCACCACGCCCAGGATCAGCGTACCGATGACGGTGCCGGTGATGCGGCCGACGCCCCCCGAGAGCGATGCGCCGCCGATGACGGCGGCGGCGATGGCATCGAGTTCGTACATCATCCCCATGCCCGCCTGACCTGACACGGCGCGCGCCGCGGTGACGATCCCGGCCAGTCCCGAGAGCGTTCCGGCGATGGTGTAGACCACGATCAGATGCCCGGGCACATTGATTCCCGACACGCGGGCCGCCTGCGGATTGGCGCCGATGGCGTAGGTGAACTTGCCGTAGCGCGTGTAGCGCAGCGCGATGTGGCAGAGCAGGGCGGCCAGCAGAAAGATCACCACCGGCACCGCGCCGCTGCCGATGTCCGCATAGGTGTCGGTCAGCATGCTGACCGGCTGTCCGCGCGTATACCACTTGGCGAGCCCGCGGGCGCTGACCATGACACCCAATGTCGCAATGAACGGCGGGATGGACGTCCAGGCGATCAGGGCGCCGTTCACGAGACCGGCCACCGCGCCAACCGCCAGGCCCGCGAGCACCGGCACCACCACCGGCAGATCGACGAGCGCGGGATAGACGGCCCGTACCGCGTCCGAGGACTGCGCCAGGCTCGCGGCCACCATCGCGGTAAGCGCGACCACCGAGCCCGAGGACAGATCGATGCCGCCGGAAATGATCACCTGGGTCACGCCGACCGCGATGATGCCGATGACCGACACCTGCAGGATCATCACCACCAGGCGTTGCTCGTTGAGCAGGAAGCTCTGCCTGACGAAAATCCACCCCAGCAGCTCAAAGACCAGCGCGAGGCCCACGAGCACCAGCAGGATGCCCGCAGCCGGCGGCCAGCGGCGTGCGCGCCTGTCGGCGTCCGCGGGGGGGACGGTCTGTCGTGCCACGGCCTGCGGCGTTTGCCCTTGCACGCCTGACCTGCCTACCGGGCAGCGAGCGCCATGATGTTCATCTGCTCCGCCTGCCCGCGCGCGAGAATTCCGCTCACCCGGCCCTCCTGCATGACCAGCACGCGGTGGCTCATGCCGAGAATCTCGGGCAGCTCCGAGGAAATCATGAGCACCGCCGCGCCCTGGGAGGCGAGCGCGGCAATCAACTCGTGGATCTCGGCCTTGGCGCCGACGTCGATGCCGCGCGTGGGCTCATCGAGGATCAGAATCCTGGGTCCCGTGAGCAGGCAGCGGCCGATCAGCACCTTCTGCTGGTTGCCGCCGGAGAGATTCCCGATGCGCTCGTCGAGACCGGCCGTCTTGACCCGCAGTCTCCGGCACATTGCGCTGCAGGCCTCGGTCACGGCGCGCGTGCGCACGAATCCCAGACGCACGAAATGGCGGTTGAGTGAGGCGATTTGCAGGTTGTCGAGCACGTTGAGCGCGAGGAAACAGCCGCTGTGCTGGCGGTCTTCGGTGACGAAAGCCATGCCCCGCGACATCGCCGCATGCGGTGAGTCGACCCGCGCCTCACGGCCCTCGATCAGGACTCGTCCGGAGCTCGGCGGCACAACTCCGAACAGCGCCTCGGCCAGCCGGGTACGGCCCGAGCCGACGAGACCGGCGACGCCGAGGATCTCGCCCGCGTGCAGGTCGAAGCTCACCTCGTGCAGCTCATCCTCCACACTGAGCTGGCGCACCGACAGGACCACCGCGCCACGGGTGGCCGGCGTTGCGGGAAAGACGCGCGTCAGCTCGCGGCCCACCATCATGCGAATGATGTCGTCGCGGGTCAGATCGCGGGGAGTCCCCGTGCCGATGTAGCGGCCGTCGCGCAGCACCGATACCTGGTCCGCGATCTCGAACAGCTCGTCCAACCGGTGCGTGATGTAGAGCACGCCCTTGCCGTGCGACTTGAGCTCGCGAATGGTCGCGAACAGGTGCTCGGCCTCCCGCTCGGTGAGTGCCGAGGTCGGCTCGTCCATGATGAGCAGCTGCGAATCAAAGGAGAGGGCCTTGGCGATCTCGACCAGCTGCCGCTTGGGCGTCGACAGGGTGCGCACCTCGGCCTCAGGATCGACGTCGATCCGCAGTCGTTCGAGCAACATGCGCGTGCGGCGGTGCAGCTCGCGATGGCGGATCATGCCGAGCGCATTGACGGGCTCGCGCCCCACCCAGATGTTCTCCGCCACGCTCATCGAGGGCATCAGGTTCAGTTCCTGATGAATCATGGCGATGCCGCTCTGCAGCGCCTGCCGCGGAGAGCCCAGCTGCAGCGCGCGGCCCTCGAGGCGCAGCTCTCCCGCATCCGGGCGGCAGAGCCCGGCGATGATCTTCATGAGGGTCGACTTGCCGGCGCCGTTCTCGCCGATCAGGGCGTGTACCGTGGCGCGCTCGAGGCGCAGGGAGACCTCGTTCAGCGCCACCACTCCCGGAAAGGCTTTGCTGACATTCCTGGCTTCCAGCAGGCAGTCTTGGGCGGCCTCGCTGACCTCGTCCATGGCCGCTTCAGCGCTTGCCCGGGTAGTTCGTCACATTGACGGGGGTCACCAGCTCGAACGGCACCCACACGAAGCTCGCGACGCGCTCGCCGCGCGCGAGCTGCAACGCGGTGTCGACGGCACCGCTCCCCTGAGCCGGAGCGTTCTGGAAAACGGTCACCCGCAGCTCGCCCGCTTTCACGGCGGCAAGTCCGTCGGGCGTGGCATCGATGCCGGCAACGATGGTGGTCGCAAGTCGCCTGGCCTGCTTCAGGGCATGAATCGCCCCGATGGCCATCTCGTCGTCGTTGGCGACCACTGCCTGCGGCTGCAGGCCGGCGCTCAGCCAGTTGGTCATGAGGTCGGCCGCCTCGGTGCGCTTCCAGTTGGCAGTCTGCTTGTCGAGCACTCGTATGCCATGGCATTGGGGTTTGGCAATCACGTCATAGACGTCCTGCGTGCGCTGGCGGGCAGCCTGATTGGTGAGCTCGCCCATCATGATGACGATGGCGCCCTGGCCGTGCAGCAGGCGGCACACCTGGGTCATCTGCAACGTGCCCGACTGGCGCTCGTCGGAACCGACGAAGGCGACTTTCGGGGGGAGCTGCCGGTCAGCCGGCAGCCGGTTCACGTACACCAGCGGAATGCCGGCGCGCACCACGAGCCGGGTCATCCTGGGTGTCGCGTCCGTGTCGACAGGATTGACGATGATCGCGTCCACCTTCTGCGCGATGAGATTCTGCACCTGACTCAGCTGTCTGCCGATGTCGTTCTGGGCATCCTCGAACTGAATCCCGACGTTGAGCTGCTGCGCCCGCGCCTTCATGCTGGCGCGCACCGCGGTGAGGAAATTGTCGTCGAACAACGCCATGGAGACGCCGAGCGTCGCCGCGGGCGAAGCGGTGGACCCTGCCGCCAACATCGCCGCAAACAGCAGCAGCCCCGTGTGTCTGATCCCCATCGCTGACTTCCCCCGGTGAACCGCGGCACCCGCGGCGCCCGCCGCTCACGACGGGCGAGCACGGACAGTCGTGGAGTCTAAGCGCCGGGTCGCGCTGATGCGATAGCCCCCCGCGCTGATGCGAGGCGACGGGCGGATGACGTGTGGGACGTGCTTTGTTAGTGTGAGCTACGGTGAGGTTCCTGCCGCTCATCTGGTCGGGCCTGTGGCGCAAGCCCGGTCGCACCGTGCTGATCTTTCTCCAGGTGGCCGTCGCTTTTGCACTCTTCGGCGTGCTGCAGGGGCTCAAGAGCGGCGTCGAGGAGCTCATCGCGAACGCCCGGGCGGATCTTCTCATCGTGCACAGCCGTGCAAGCCTCATCATGGAGGGGCTGCCGCTCGGCCTCATCGACCAGATCCGCTCGGTGCCGGGTGTCAAGGTCGTGATACCCGTGGAGCTCAGCGGCGCCATTTACCAGAAGCCCACGCAGCGCCTCGGCGTGGTCGCCGTGCGGCCGGACGGGCACTGGCAGGACGCCTTCACCTTTCATCTGAGCCCGGACGCCGATGCGGCTTTCCGCAGGACCCGGACCGGCGCGCTCGTGACGGATGATCTCGCGCAAAAGTACGGCTGGAAGGTCGGCGACCGGATCCCGCTCAAGTCGAATACTCTGCAGCAGACCGGCTCCGCAGACTGGACGTTCGACATCGTCGGCACTTTTACCGACAGCGACGTCGCCGGCGGCCGGCAGAAGATACTCATCAACTACACTTACTTCGACGAGGCCCGCGCAACCGGCAAGGGCACCGTGAATCACTTCAACGTCGCGGTCACCGATTCGCATCGGGCGGCAGCGGTGAGCGATGCCATCGACAGGCGCTTTGCCAACTCCGCGCACGAGACCCGCAGCGAGTCGCTGCGGGCGCTTGCCCAGCAGCAGATGCAGTCGATCGGGGACCTGAACTTCCTCATCCGCGCGGTGGTGGGCGCAGTGCTCGTGGCGCTGCTGTTCGCCACCGCCACCATGATGATGCAGTCGATCCGCGAGCGCACTCCGGAGCTCGCGGTGCTGAAGACCGTCGGCTTCAGCGATCGCACCCTGTTTTTCCTGGTACTGGCTGAGGCGCTCATGGTGTGCGTGGCAGGCGCGGCCTGCGGGCTCGCCCTCGCCAACGTGGTGTTCCCGTTCGCCGCGCGCGTCGTGCCCGGCCTGTCGATGCCCTGGACCGTGGTCGTCATGGGTCTCGGGGCGGCCGTCCTCGTGGCGCTGATCAGCGCAGCGCTGCCCGCGCTGCGCGCCGCGCGGCTGACGGTGGTAACCGCACTCGCGCAGCGCTGAGCCCGTGCAGCCGCTCAAGCAGTTTTTCGGCCTGCTCGCCGTCAATGTCGCGGGGATCCCTGCACGCCTGGGAGCGGCGCTCACGATCGTCATTGGGGTCACCTGCACCGTGGCCGTGCTGGTCACCATGCTCGCGATGGGGGTCGGGGCGCGCAACGAGGAGCTCGGCAACGCACGCGACGACCGCGTCGTTTTCACGAGCACGGGAGCGCAGGGGTTCCAGGGCAGCATCCCGCGGGATGAGGCCGCCACGGTGCGGGAGCTCCCGGGGATCAGGAAGGACGCCGCCGGCCGGCCCCTCGTGTCCTTCAACGCCTTCGTCCCGATCGAGGCGCACCGGCGCGCCACCGGGGTACGCATCTTTTTCCCCCTGGTCGGTACTACGTCCAACACGGAAGAGCTCAGCCCGGAGTTGCACCTGAGCGCGGGACGCATGTTCCGCCCGGGCATGCACGAGCTCATTGCCAGCAAGGCGTGCGTGCGGCAGTTCACGGGCTTCGAGATTGGCGAGCAACGCTCGATCCGCGCCATCGACTGGCCGATCGTCGGCCACTTCGATATGGGCAACATGCACAACTGCGTCGTCCTGACCGACGTCGAGACTCTCCTGACCACTTTCGGGCGCAATTCGTACAACCGCGTGACGGCCATGCTCGACTCGCCCGCGGCCTTCGCCACCGTGCGCGCTGCCCTGCAGGCGGATCCGACGCTACACCTGGAGGTGAAGCGCGAACGCGAGGCGACCGCGGGCGATTTCAAGCAGCTGAACGCGCTCCTCAATTTCGTCGCCTACTTCGTCGGCTCCATCATGGCGGTGGGAGCGACGCTCGGCGCGGTGAACTCGCTCTATGCCATCGTCGACTCGCGACGGCGCGAGGTAGCCACGCTGCGCGCCATCGGCTTCCGCGGGCTGCCGATCGTCGCCTCGGTGATATGCGAGTCGCTGCTGCTCGCGCTGCCCGGGGCCGTGCTGGGCGGTGCACTCGCCTGGATCTTCTTCAACGGCATGGCGGCGAGCCCCTTCGGCTTCAGCTTCCAACTCTCGGTCACCTGGCAGCTCGCCCTGCTCGGGATCGTCTGGGCACTCGCCATGGGGCTGGTCGGCGGCGTGTTGCCGGCACTGCGCGCGGCGCGCGTACCGGTGACCACGGCGCTGCGCGCGGTTTGACGGCGACGGCGGCGCGCGGCGGCCGTCTGTGGTTCAATGCCAGTCGGGGGTGGAGCCATTTCATGGACCGGCGTGAATTCCTTGAAGCCGCGGCGGGCCTTGCGGCGCTGGTGCCGGGACTCAGCGGGGCTCCCGCGTGGGCCGAGGCGCACGCGCGTGCCCGGGCGAGGCCGCAACTGCAGACGCTGGATCCGCTCCAGGGTGAGACCGTCACGCGTGTGGCCGGCATCCTCGTACCGCAGACCGACACCGTCGGAGCGACGGGCGTCGGGGTCACGGCATTCATCGACCGGCTCCTCACGGATTCGATGCTGCCGGTGCAGCGCGACCGCTTCCTCGAGGGCCTGAAGGCGATCAACACCCGCAGCCGGCAGCAATATGGCGCGCCCCTGTATGCGGTGAAACCCGCCGCGCAGAAGGCGCTGGTACGCGCGCTCGATGAGAGGCTGCCGCAGCGCAATCCCACTCCGGCCGAGGCGCGGGCACTGGCGCTTGAACCGGTGAGCGCCGAGCGCGCCTACGCGGTCCTCAAGGCACTGGTGCTCCTTGGCTACTTCACCTCCGAACCGGTGGCGAAAGGGCTGATCAAGGCTCCGATCATTCCCGGAAGGTACGACGGCTGTGTCACGGTCTGATCCGGCCGCCGGCGAGTTCGACGCCATCGTCGTCGGCTCCGGGATCTCCGGCGGCTGGGCGGCCAAGGAGCTGACCGAAAAGGGCCTCAACACCCTGCTGCTCGAGGCCGGTCCACCGATCGTGCCGGCCAGGGACTATGTCGAGCACGTACAGGCGTACGAGCTCCCGTACCGTGGGTACGGAAACCTGCGCAAGCTCCGCGACGAGCAGCCGATCCAGTCGCAGACCGAGACCTGCGACGAGTGGGGCTCGAAATTCTATGTGAGCGATCGGGAGAATCCGTATCACACCGATCCCGACAAACCCTTTCTGTGGATCCGGGGCCGCCACGTCGGCGGGCGTTCGCTCATGTGGGGCCGGCAGGTCTATCGCTGGAGTGATCTGGACTTCGAAGCGAACGCGCAGCAGGGCATCGGCGTCGACTGGCCGATCCGCTACGCGGATATTGCGCCCTGGTACAGCTATGTGGAGAAGTTCATCGGCGTGAGCGGTCAGGCGGAAGGGTTGACCCAACTCCCGGACGGGGAGTTCCTGCCGCCGATGCCGTTGAACTGCGCCGAGCAGCACGTTCAGCAGGCGGTGGCGAGACGCTGGCGCCGTGAACGGGTGTTGACCATTGGCCGGTGCGCGATCCTGACGGTTCCTCACCAGGGCCGCCCCGCCTGTCACTACTGCGGACCCTGCGCGCGCGGCTGCATAACGCACTCGTATTTCAGCAGCATCGGCGCGACGCTGCCCGCAGCCGCCGCCACCGGACGCCTGACGCTGCGGCCGAACAGCGTGGTCGCGCAGGTGCTGTACGACGAGCGCACGGACCGGGCCAGCGGCGTGCGGGTGGTGGATGCCGACACGCTGCAGACGCGCGAGTTTCGCGGCACGCTGATCTTCCTGTGCGCCTCGGCGCTCGAGAGCGCACGGATCCTGCTCAACTCGCGAACCACGCGCTTTCCGACCGGGCTGGCAAACTCGAGCGGCGAGCTCGGCCGCAACCTCATGGACCACCCCTTCGGCGCAGGTGCTTACGCCACGATCCCGGGGATGGAAGACCGCAAGACCTTCGGCAACCGGCCGAACGGCATCTACGTCCCGCGCTTTCGCAACGTGACCGACCAGCACCCGAAGTTCATCCGCGGCTACGGCTTTCAGGGCAGCGCCAGCCGCCGCGACTGGCATCGTGGCGCGACGACCCGGGGGGTTGGCGCCGGGTTCAAGCACGCTCTCCTCACCGGCCTCGGACCATGGGAGTTCTGGATCGGGGGCTGGGGCGAGTGCCTGCCGCGGCCCGACAACCAGGTGACGTTGCATCCCACGCTCAAGGACAAGTGGGGGGTTCCGGCGCTGCACATTCAGTGCACCTTCGGGCCGAACGAGCTCGAGATGCTGAAGGACATGCAGGTGACGGCGGCCGAGGTGCTGGAGGCGGCGGGAGCCAGGGGCATTCAAACCTTCAACGACCAGCTGCCACCGGGCTTGTGCGTTCACGAGATGGGGACGGCGCGCATGGGGCGCGACCCGCAGACCTCGGTGCTGAACGGCTGGAATCAGGCGCACGACGTGCCGAATCTGTTCGTCACCGATGGCGCGTGCATGAGCTCTTCGGGCAACCAAAATCCGTCGATCACCTATATGGCCCTGACCGCGCGGGCCTGTGACTACGCGGTAAAGCAGCTGCAGCGCGGAGACCTCAGGTGACCGCGAGGCTCACGCGACGGCGCTTCCTGCGTTCTTCCGCCGCCTCGTTCGCAGCGTTGAAGGCAGGTGCCGTTGCCGCAGGCGCCGCCGGTGACCGCGCCGCCGAACCGGCTTCGTTGGGTGGCCGACTCAAGCAGTCGGTATGCCGCTGGACGCTGCCGGGGGCCTTGCCGGAGGTGTGCGAGCGCGTCAAGGGGCTGGGACTGCAGGGGATTGATCTGCTCTATCCTGACGAGTGGGCGGTAGCGCGCGCGGCGGGCCTCACCTGCTCGCTGGGGTATGCCAGCCGGCGCGAGCATTTCATCGAAGACGGCTTCAACGACCCACAACATCATGCCCTGCTGATCGAAGAGCTCAACGCTGCGATTCCGCTGGCGGCGCAGGCGGGCGTGCCGAATCTGATCGCGATGTTCGGCAACCGCCGCGGGCGAAGCGACGCGGAAGCTGTGGCGAACTGCGCGGCCGGCTTGTCCAGCGTTGCACCAGTCGCGGAGGCGCACGGTGTGACGGTGTGCGTGGAGCTCCTGAACAGCAAGGTCGATCACCCCGACTATCAGGGCGACCGCACGCTGTTCGGTGTGGCGGTGATGAACAAGGTGGGCTCGTCCCGGGTAAAGCTGCTGTATGACATCTACCACATGCAGATCATGGAGGGCGACGTCATCCGCACGATCCGTGATCATCGCGAATGGATCGGTCACTTTCATACCGGCGGAGTGCCCGGCCGGCACGAGATCGATGACACGCAGGAGCTCAACTACCACGCGGTCGCGACCGCGATCGCCGCTACGAAAGTCAAGGGTTATATCGCGCACGAGTTCAAGGCGCTGGGTGAGCCCTACGCGGCGTTGACGGAGGCCTGCCGGATCTGCCGGGTCTAACGCCTTCGCAGCCCTGAAAGGAGAACGGGCTTCAGCGCGGACGCGCGTCCACGCAATACAGCTTGCCGACGACGTCGCAGCTTTCGACGCCGAAGCCCGCCTCCTCGAGCATCCGGTAGACCTGCGGTTGCCGAAAGAAGTAGACCGGGCAGCCAAGGTACTCGAGCCGCACCTTGCGTACCGGCATGCGCCAGGTCCAGAAGCGCGGCCAGGCCGAAAGAAACCGCCCGGTAGTGAAGCGGCGGATGAGCCGCAGCCGCTCAGCGGGATTCGCGATGTAATCCCAGAAGCCGATGGCAATGGTGATGTCGAATTTGCGGGTGGGATTCCAGTTCAACACGTCAGCGACCGCGAAATCGCAGCGCTCGGCGACGCCGTCCCGGATGACCAGATTTTCTGCGAGGCGAATCATCTCAGGCGCAACGTCTACGCCGGTGACGTGGCCGGCGCCGCGCCTGGCGAACTCGGTGACGAACCGGCCGGAACCGCAGCCGATGTCGCAGATGCTACGGCCGCGCAGATCGCCGCAGTGTTGCATTACCCAGTCGAAACGGCCGTATATGTCGGCACGGAAATAGCGGTCGAGCGCGCGGCGGAAGGCGCTCTTGTTCTTTCCTGTATAGATCGAATCAAAGTCTTCAGCGATGTTGTTCCAATATCGCGCCACTTGCGGCATCGTGTCTCTTTTGGACATTCCAGCTTCCCTTCAGATCATGGACCGGGGCAGATTCGGCCAGCCGGCTGTCACGAAAGCTCGCGAAGGGCCCGAGCCGCAGCAGCTTTCGCCAGCGCTCTTCCGTTTTGGAGAGGTTAGTATAGTGGCGCAAACGAGATTTGAGGGGCGCACGGAGGCGCGGTTGGCCGGGATCGAGTTCCCAGGGATGGATATAACTCACGACGGGTATGCCGTCACGCCAGGCGCGCCGCACACCCAGCTCGGTATACCAATACGGGAAGATGCGGACGTAACCGCCACCGGCCACGGGCAGATTGCCGCTGCCGCCCAGGCGAAAGGTCGCCATGGGGTATTCGACCAGCGGTCCCGATGGGGTTTTGACGATGAACGGTAACCGGGGGGCACCGGGCATACCGTAGACATCGTGGCGCACGGGAAACACGCTCGAATCGTAGGTGAAGCCGAGCTCGGCCAGGATATCCAGCGCCCACAGTGACTGGCTGGTAATGGAGAAACTCGGCGCACGATAACCGCAAATCGATGTGCCGCTAGCCTGTTCGATCACCTCTTTGGCGCGTTGCGTGTCCTCGCGGAATTCGCCGGGGGTCAGCCTGTAGATGGGACGATGCCAGTAAGAGTGGCAGCCCAGTTCGTGGCCGCGGCCCGCAATCTCACGGACCAGGCGCGGGTAACGCTCGGCAACCCAGCCGAGAATGAAGTACGTGCCCTTGACACCGCATTCGGCAAAAAGATCGAGCAGACGGTGGGTATTGCTTTCTACGCGGCATGCATAGTGGTGCCAGGTGGAGCGGTCGATGGAGCGGGCCAACGCTTCGACCTGGAAGTAATCCTCGATGTCGGCAGAAGCGATATTGGTGGGGGTCACGCGCACACGTCACCTCGCGGGCTCGTGATGAGCCGTAGCTCCGATTATAACGAGACCCATTGCGTCGTCGCCCGGAGGCTCCTCGCAAGCTTCAAGGCTCAGCCTCCGCTGTCGCCGGCACGCGCACGGCAGAGTTGCCGTGATGCCGTTGCGGCGCCGCGGCGCTATCCTCCGCCCTGACGGCGCATTGTGGACCCGGCGTCGGCCAGCAGCGACGTCCGCAACGACGCGCCGCGAAGGAGCCTTTATGCCAACCACCGTTCGCAGGGTGGAGTACGCATACTTCACCGCAGCCAACAAGGCGGGGGAGGCCGCTCGCATCCTCGAGGCGCTACGTGATGCGAACGTCAATCTCCTGGCGTTCTCGGGCTTTCCCCAGGGGCGCAACAAAGCCCAGGTTGACGTCGTGACCGGCGATATCGCCGCTCTCAAGGCCGCGGCGAAGCGGCACAAGCTGAAGTTGAGTAGGACCAAGCGAGCCTTCCTCGCGCAGGGAACAGACGAGATCGGCGCTGCGCTGCCCCCCGTCGCGAGGTTGGCCGAAGCGAACATCAACGTGATTGCCGCTGCCGCCGTCGCCGCGGGCCCGGGTTGGTTTGGCATGCTCTTCTGGGTGGCGCCGCGCGACTACAACCGTGCCGCGAAGCTGCTGGGCGCATCCTGAAGCGCACTGAGCCCGCCGCGTGTCAGGGACCCGTGCCGGGCTCGAACATCGGCCGCACTTCGCACTCGCCGTCGAATTCAGGCCAGTACCTGCGGTGCAACTCCATGAACTCGGTTGCAATGCGCACCACTTCGGCCCTCGAGTCCGCCTTGAGGATGGCCCAACCACCGATGACTTCCTTGCTCTCTGTGAATGGTCCGTCCGTCACCGAAATCTTCCCGCCGGCGAGCCGCACGCGCAGACCCTCCTTGCTCGGCAGCAGACCGCCCGTATCAACGAGCGTGCCGTCCTTGACCGACTTCTCCACGAACTTCCCCATCGCTTCCATCAGGGCCACCGGTGGCCCGGACTGACGATAAGACTCGGAATGGCGAATGAACGACAGGTATTTCATGGGTGCTCCGTGCGCCGGTCAAACCGGCGAGGTGGTCGTGAACGGAAGTCTCAGGCACAGAAAGTCTGGCCAACCCTACGACGAATGAGCACGGCCTGGATCGACATGTCGCCAATCTGGATCAAGAATAAAGGCGAGAAACATACTGTAAGCAGCTGAAAATATATATGATTCAAGTATTAAGAGTCGAGAGCCCCTTCATTGCGGTGAGTACAGTGTTGCGGCACACTCAAACGGCGTGACAACGGGATTCGCTGCCGGGCGGTGAGGTGCCGCCAGCGCGCCGCGGCGCGGGTCTCAGCAAATCAGAAGAGGGGACGCTTTTGCACCACCATTGGCGCATCTGCCCGGTTCGCAGCCGGCCGCAATCGGCCCGCGGGCGCGCTTCCCGATGAGCGCCGCCTCGGCTGCCGTGCTGGCACCGACGCTCGACGATGATGCGTGGGATGACCTTCTGAGCTACATCGAGGAGCGTCGCGTCATCCCCATCGTGGGACCCGAGCTTCTCATGGTGGCAACCGAGCGCGGGCCACGCCTGTTGTTCGAGTGGGCGGCCGAGAGACTGGCGGCCCGACTGAACGTGAATGTTGCGGAATTACCGCAGCCCTGCACCCTCAACGACGTGGTGTGCGTGTTTCTCGCGGCCCGCGGCCGGCGCGAGGAGGCCTATGTCCGCCTGCGCAGCATCATCAAGGATGCGACGTTCTCCCCGCCGGCCGCGCTGCGTCACCTCGCGGCGATCACCGACTTTGACCTGTACGTGTCCACCACCGCCGATTCGCTGCTGGAGACCGCGATCAATCTCGAGCGTTTCGGGGGAGCGGCGGCGACCGACGTGCTCTCCTACGCGCCTAACCGGGTAGTCGATCTGCCCGCTGAGCGGGACCGGCTGCAGCGCCCGGTGGTCTACCACCTCTTCGGCAAGCTCGCGGCATCGCCGACCTATGTCATGTCGGACGAGGATCTGCTCGAGTTCATCTGCGCCCTGCAGAGCGAGCACCTGGTGCCCGAAAAGCTCTTTCACGAGCTCGAGCACAATCATCTGCTCTTCATCGGCAGCAATTTCACGAACTGGCTGGCACGGCTGTTCCTGCGGATGGCGAAGCGCCATCGCCTGTCCGACCCGCGCGACGTGGGCGAGGTGCTGGCGGACGATCACAGCAGCGAGGACGAGCGGCTGGTGGCGTTCCTGCAGCAGGTGAGCGTGCGCACGCGCATTTACGTCGGCGCCGAGCGCTTCGTCGAGGAGCTGCACCGCCGCTGGCAGGGGCGCCACAAGCCGGCTGCGGCTGCGGGCCCGGCTCCGGTGCGCTTCCTGCCGCCGGCGCGCGAGATGCCGGACAACGCGGTGTTCATCAGCTATGCACGCGAGGATCTGCCTGCGGTTCAGCAGCTCAAGGCGGGCCTGGACGCCGCCGGCATCACCACCTGGTTCGACATCGAGCGGCTCGAGGTCGGCGACGACTACGACCGCAAGATCCAGCGCAACATCATGCGCTGCTCCTATTTCATCCCGGTCGTGTCGGCCACCACCCAGCGCCGGCTCGAGGGCTATTTCCGGCGCGAATGGAGCTACGCGATGGATCGGGCGCGCAACATGGCCGATGGCGCGCTGTTCGTCCTGCCGGTGAGCATTGACGCGACGACGGCTGCCGAGGCGCTGGTGCCCGACAGGTTCAAGGCACTGCACTTCACCCAGCTTCCCGGCGGACAGGTGCCGCCCGAGTTCGCCGCACGGCTTGCCGACTTCATGCAGTCCCGCTCCCGATGAACGCGGCAGTGTGCGAACTGGCGGCAGGCGAGCCTGCCGCTACCGTCGATGAGAGCAATCCCTGGCTCGGCCTCGCCTCCTTCACCGAAGAGACGCGACAGTTTTTCTTCGGCCGCGACGAGGAAGTCGCCGAGCTCGCCCGCCGGGTGCAGCGCAAGGTGCTCACGGTGCTCTTCGGCCAGTCGGGACTGGGCAAAACCTCGATCCTGCGCGCCGGGCTCGTGCCGCGCCTGCGCGGACAGGGTTATTGCCCGGTGTACGTGCGCCTCGATTACAGCCGGGACTCGCCCGAGCCGGCCGAGCAGATCAAACAGGCGATCCGACTCAGTGCGCGGGGCTCGGGGGAGTGGACCCGCGCCGGGGTGGAGGTGGAAGGTGAGTCGCTGTGGGAGTTTCTCCACCACCGCGATGACGTGCTGCGCGACGAAGCGGGCCATACGCTCACACCGCTGCTGATCTTCGATCAGTTCGAGGAGATTTTCACGCTTGCCCAGAGCGATGCCTTCGGCCGTGCGCGCGCGGCGCGTTTCGTCGCGCAGCTCGCGGACCTGGTCGAGAACCGGCCGCCGCAGGAGCTCGAGGCGAGGCTCGAGGAGGATGAGTCCGCGGCCGAGCGCTTCGACTTTGCGAGAAGCGACTACCGCGTGCTGATTGCGCTGCGCGAGGACTACCTCGCCGCGCTCGAGGGCTTGAAGCAGGCGATGCCGAGCATCTCGCAGAATCGCCTGCGGCTCGCGCCCATGACCGGTACGCAGGCCCTGGCGGCGGTGCTGCAGCCGGGCAGGGGTCTGGTCACCGAGGAAGTGGCCGAGGCGATCGTGCGCTTCGTGGCCGGCGGGTCGGAGCTCGCCAACGCGGTGGTGGAACCCTCGCTCCTCAGCCTGATCTGCCGTGAGCTGAACGACGCGCGCATCGCCCAGGGGCGCAAGGAAATCTCTCTCGACCTGCTCGCCGGCTCGCACGACACCATTCTCAGCAATTTCTACGAGCGCGCGCTCGCCGACCAGCCTGCGGCGGTGCGCCGCATCATCGAGGACGACCTGCTCACCGAGTCCGGCTTCCGCGAGAATGTGGCCGAGGAAAGCCTGATCAGGCGTTTCAGCGAGGCCGGTGCTGCGCCCAACACGCTCGCGGTCCTGGTCAACCGCCGTCTGCTGCGCATCGAAGAGCGACTCGACGTGCGGCGCGTCGAGCTCACCCACGATGTCCTTTGCGGAGTCGTCAAGGCGAGCCGCGACCGGCGCCAGGAGCGCGAGGCGCGCGAGGCCACCGAGCGCCTCCTCGCCGAGCAGAAGGAGCGCGAGCTCGCCGCGCGCCGCGCGGTGGTGCGGGCGCGGCAGATCGCGGCGGCGTGCACGGTACTGGCGGCGGTCGCCATTGCCGCAGCCGTGCTCGCTTACTTCAGCGGCCAGCGCGCGCGCCGCGCCGAGCAGCAGGCGCAGCAGACGCGCGCGCTCGCCGAGCAGGCGCGCGGCCAGGCCGAGCGTCTGCTCGGTTACCTGAGCGATGATTTCGCGGTCGAGCTCGAGAGCTTCGGACGACTCGAGGTGCTCGCCGAGTTCTCGCAGCGACAGATCGACTACTTCCACGGCCTGCCCGCAGCGCTCCGGGGACCGGAAACCATTCGCAATGGCGCACTCGCGCTGGTGCACCACTCACGAGCGATGCGCACGCTGGGACGGCTCGAGCTCGCCGGCGCGAATGCGCAAGAGGCGGTGACGCTCCTCAGCGGCTTGCGCGAGAGCGGGGATCGTTCGGAGGCTACCACCATTGCGCTCGCGCTCGGCTACGCCGCCCAGGCCCGTGTGCTGGAAAACCGCACCGACCCTCGGGACCTGCCGACGAATGAGCGCGCCGCCGCGCTGCTGCAGCCCCTCGTCACCGGGGCCCGGCCCTCGGTGGCGGCGCAGCGCGCGTACGTCGCCATCGCGACCCGGATTGGCTGGGAGCAAGACGCTGCGCACCGCCCGGAGGAAGCCGTCCGCACCGAGCGCGAGGTCATGCGGACGGCGGCCAGTGTCGGCGCGCGCGATCTGCGCGACCTCGACATGGGAGCGTACTACGCGGAAGCGGGCGGTTGGCTCGTGACGTCCCTGGATCACCTCGGACACTACGACGAAGCGCGGCGCCTGAGTAACGACAGTCTCGCGGTGGCGGACCAGGTTCTCGAGCGACGCCCGGGCGATCGCCTCGCCCTGCACGCGGAGCAGGTTCTCGCCGGCGTTCTCGTGGACATCGCCGAGAACGAACTGAATCCGCAGGCAGCGCTCCCACCGGCCGAGCGTCAGGAGCAGGTGTCGCTCACGCTGCTCAAGCTCGATCCCGGCAACACCACCACCCTCAACAATCTCTCCGGCGCTGAGGGGCAGCTTGCGGGCGTGTTCTGGTTGAGCGGCCACCTGCGCGAATCCATGCCATACCGCATGAGGCGGCTCGACGCACAGCGTCGCGCGACCGCGGGAGGGGCGCAGTTCGTCGAATCGTATGGCGGGGCACTCCTGGACACGGTGTTTGCACAGGCGATGATCGGCGATGCTGCGGGCGCGACGTCCACACTCGCTGCGGGCAAGCCGGTTCTGGCCGAACTGCGCCAGAGCGAGCCGCCTGGCAGCCTGGCGGTGGCCATTACCGATGCGGAGTACAGCATCGCCGAAGCCGTTGCAGATTATGAGCGCAACGATCTGGCGGCTGCCTGGCAAGCCGCCACCGACGCCGTGCGCGGGTCACAGGCCATCACCGCCCAGGGTGGCTATGCGGAGTTCATGAAGCAACTCATCGGGCAGTTTGCCTACGACGCCGAAGGCCGCCTGGAATACCTGACTGGCGACTTCGCCGCCGCGGAACACTCCGAATCCAGTGCCGCCGCGGCACGCCGGGCTGGGGGGACCGATAACGCCGACGACCGCCGGCGCCTGCAGGAGATTCTGACCTGGCTCGCGCTGGCACAGGTGCGCAATGGCCATGTGAGCGAGGCCGCCAGCACGATAGCGCCGGTCGTGAAGTTCGAGCGCGAGCTGGCCGCCCGCAATCACGGCGATCGCTGGGTGCCGCAGGAGCTTGCCGCCGCGCTCTACGTGCAGGGGCTCACCGATCCAACCGGGCGAGCGGCGCGGCTGCGTGAGGCGGCCGGGTTGATCGATGGACTCGTTCCTGAGGTGCGCGGCACGCACGATGTGCGGCGCTGGCGCGCGTGGATTCTCGAAGCGCAGCAAACCGGAGCCGCCAACACGGCGGCGCCGGGAGGTAGCAAGCGCAGCGACTGAGCCGGCACCGGCGTCGCGGTCCGCAATGACCGTGCAGCCATCCGCATCCATGTCGTGTCGTGTTTGTTAGCCCGCATCAGCGGCACGCTTGAAACAGCCGAGTCAGAGTCCAGAGTGCGTTCAGGCCGCGCGACGCTGCCGCTCAAGCACGCATAGCCGTGTTCGCGCCCACGCTCTCAAGAAGAGGCGGATCGGCGTGCGAGGACATGCTCCGTGGCGATGACCCGCATCAGCCCCGGCGACACGAAGACCAACCGTAAGTCCAAGGTCCTATTACGATCAGGCGGCGCTGACCTTACCATCCGCCGCGTCATGCGCCCGCGCGGGTGTGCGCGTTGACTGCGCATGTGATTGACCCGCACACGATTGACCGCGACCGGGCAATGGGAGATCAGCATGCCGATCATTGCGTATCTTGTCCTCGGTCTCATCGCAGGGTTCATTGCGAGTAAGATCGTCAACAAGGACGGCAGCGGACTCCTACTGAACCTCGTGCTGGGCGTTGTCGGCGCCGAGGTCGGCGGATTTCTGTTCCGCCTGCTCGGAATGTCAGGGGTGACCGGCCTGAATCTGTACAGCCTGTTGGTCGCCGTGATCGGGGCAGTCATAGTTCTTTTCATCTATCACCAGCTGATCCGGCGTCGCACCTGACTGAGGCATATTTTCCCGCAACGGCTTCAGCCCTGGTTGCAAGTGACATTTGCGGTCGCAGGGGCGTGCGCCGCTCACGGATCAGGCGGGCGGCGAGCAGGGGAGGTAAGAATAATCAGCGTGGTCGCTTGAGCGTCGATGAACACCAGTTTGGGGATGCAGGAGACGCACATGGCTAGTTCGATGTTGGATTCGATTCTCGGCATGGTCACACCGGACATGAAGCAGGCGCTGGCGACGCGGCTCGGCGAATCGACCGCGGGTGTCCAAAGCGGCCTGGGCGCCGCGACGGCGACGACGCTGAGCGGCCTTGCCGACAAAGCGGGCGACAGCGGGTTCCTCGGCCAGATCACCGGCTTGCTGGGCGGCGGCACCGGTCAGAACATCCTGACGAGCCTGCCCTCGATCGCCTCGAGCGGTCCCACCGGCGCCGTGGGAGACGTGGTCAACAGGTTTCTGCCCATGGTTTTCGGTACCCAACAGGGCCAGGTGGCGAACGCCATCTCGCAGTTCTCGGGCCTGAGCTCTGGATCGGGTCTGGGCCTGTTGAAAATGGCCGCGCCGCTCGTGCTGGCTTACTTCGCGAAGTTGCACAGCGCCGGCTCGCTGAATGCAAGCAGCCTCGGCAACATGCTCCGGTCGGAAGCGCCCAGCCTGCAGAGCTACCTGCCCACCAACCTGCGTCCCGCTGCGGCAGGGGTGGCAAGCCCGACACCGGCCCGCGCGGCGTTTGCCACGGGGCCAGTGGTCGTCGCGCGCAGCGGCACGCCGAGGTGGCTCGTGCCGCTCGCCATCGCCGCCGGGTTACTGCTCGCCTGGCTCTTCCTCCGCTCGCTGAGCGGCCCGAAGGCGCCGGTGCGAACGACGGAGTACACTCCGCCCCCACCCACCGAGACCGTCAACCCGCCGAGCGCGCCAGCCACCGCCCGTGTTACCCCGCCGGCCTCGTGGGCGGCGTTGGGCGACATGATGAAGGTGAAGCTCCCGGATGGCAGCGAGATCAACGTGCCGTCCCACGGCGTGGAATCCAGGCTGGTGAGCTATCTCAACGACAGCACGGCGCCGGTCTCCGAGACCACGTGGTTTGACTTCGACCGATTACTGTTCGATACCGGCCAGGCCACCCTGCAACCGGCGTCACAGGAGCAGCTCACCAACATCGGCGCCATCCTCAAAGCGTATCCCCAGGTGAAGATCCGTATCGGCGGCTACACCGACAATACCGGCGATCCGGCGGCGAACGTGCAGCTCTCGCAACAGCGCGCCGACAACGTCATGGGGGAACTCACCCGGCTCGGAATCGACCCATCGCGCATGACTGCCAAGGGGTACGGGCAGGAGAACCCGATCGCGGACAACTCCACCGAGGAAGGGCGGCAGCAGAATCGCCGCATCTCGCTGCGGGTGACCGAGAAGCCAGGCTCGGCGACCTGAGCTCCACGTTGCAGCCCCGTGCGGACCTTACCGCACGGGGCTGCGGACTGCGCACGGCGTCGTAGGAATCTCCGGCCCAACTACCGCACGGGCTTCCATGCGGGTTCGGGATCGAAGGTCTTGATCGCTTCCGCGGTCCCCGCCGTGGAACTGCCCAGGTCTCTCTGAAAGACCGTACCGCGTCGATTCATGAGAAAGGTCATTACGCCACTGGAGCCATACTCGACCGGATAGGCGAGGATGGCAAAGCCACCCGTCATTCTCCCGTCTACGACGTAATCCTTTGCGCCGCCACGCGCGTGCGGCCCCTGGGCCTTCAGGATGCGGAAGTAGTAGCCGTGGAAGGGTTGACCCTTGCCGCGCTCATAGCTTCCAGTCTCCGCATCGGCAAGGAGAGGCCCGGCCGGGCTCGGCGCCTCACCTTCCGCCACCGGCCAATAAAGCCCGTCCTGGGTCCCCGGCTGACTGCGGAATCGTTGCGCATACGCGCCCGCAGAGCCGCCGTCGTGCCCGCTCCCGGCGTAATCCAGCTGTGCCTGATGAATGGCCCGCAATACTTTGATGGTTTCCAGCTCATTGGCGCCGATCCGCTGGTACATGAGTTCCTTCGCACCCGCAACAGAATCAAACCTCCATGCGCCAGCGCTCTTAACCAGCGGAACGGGCAGCGGCCATTCGTCCTTGCCCACGACCAACGTCAGCTTTCCCGGGGCACTGGCGACGAACCGGTGATGTGTCTCGTAGAGCGACACGAAATGCGCGCGGTCGCTCTTGTCCTGCGTTTCGTCACCCGAAGAAATGAGGTTGGCGGCCTCCGGGCCGAGGATCTGCTGGAGTGCGGCGAGGTCGTTGTCGCGGTTGGCGGCGACCAGTGCCTCGGCCGCCTGATGTGCGCTCGGGAATGTCTTCTGCGCGGCATCCTCTGCCCGAACGGGCACGGGAGCCAACCCGGTGAGTAGGACCAGTGCGGCGAGCTGCACCGCCAGTGGGCATGTAAATCGGCCAATACGCCTGTCAGTATTCACCGGCGTCTTCCTCCCCCCGCTGCCTGTCTCTGCTCGGAGGCGACACTGGCCCGGCCGCGGTCGCTCGCCGCGCGGGCCGCTGCGGCATTGCCTCCCCCGAACGCGCCCGGCCGTCCCCCAGCCGCGCTGCGGTCGGGGCCCGGGCCTCTCGGGAATCCCGCGGAGGGATTCGGTGGGCGTTGCGGTGCCGCTGGCGCCGGACGGGTCATGCCAGGCGGTCGCTGCCCAGTCGGCGGGTTGACTGACGGCCCCGACCCGGGCCGGCCGCCCGGTGGGCGAACCCCGGGCGTCGGCGGGTTGACTGACGGCCCCGACCCGGGCCGGCCGCCCGGCGGGCGAACCCCGGGCGTCGGCGGGTTGACTGACGGCCCCGACCCGGGCCGGCCGCCCGG
>Ga0123355_10001917_pt1 | contig 29228 bp, 22 predicted proteins | sample TergutEmb28metaG_3_FD_89872 | JGI IMG/M metagenome (GOLD analysis project Ga0123355, IMG submission 89872) | Embiratermes neotenicus P1 segment gut microbial communities from Petit-Saut dam, French Guiana - Emb289 P1 | ecosystem: Host-associated > Arthropoda: Insects > Digestive system > Gut ... | reverse complement strand
CCCGTTAATGCTTTGATAGCCTTAGTTCTTTCATCCTCGCCATTAGTTTTGCCAATAATTTTCGGGGGGAAATTGGCTAAAACAAATATGGTATACATGGAAAAATTAGCGTCACTCAATGAAAAAGTTAAAGATTTTTTACATGGGTTTGAGGTTATAAAGACGTTCGGAATAGAAAAAAACATCCGTGATAAATTTTCTAAATCAGTTCAAGAATCGGAAGAAGCAAACTATAATGTCGGTAAGGTTAGTGTTAAACTTGGCTCACTCTCTGGCACATTTATGGTAGCAACGGATATTTTGACATACCTTGTAGCAGGATATTTTGTTATCACAGGACGCATTACAATTGGTGCTGTAATTGCCATAGCAGGATTAAATCACGGCATAATCGGCCCAATGCAATACCTATCCATCAATATAGCAAACATTAAATCAACGAAGGAAATAAGAGCAGGGTTATTAAAAGTTATTTCACCTAAAGATTCGCAAGTTAGAAACGAAGTAGCTGATTTTAATTCTAATATGCAAATAGAAAATCTTTCCTTCTCATATGAAGCACAAACGGAGAATAAGCCCACTGTAAAGAAGACGCCACAAATTCAAATGATACAAACCAATGGCAGAAGCATTGAAAAAATTTTAACTGACTTGGGTATAGACCCCAAGGATGCTACTATTTTGGATGGTTCAACTATTGCTCCCGTAAAATTGGATGATATGCTTAAATCGCCGGAGAAAATTACAGAGAATTTTCCGCAGATAGGAACGGCACAACAAACTAAAAAAGGTTCAAGGAATGACGGCGCAGTTATAAAGAATATCACATATACATTTAAGCCGGGAGGGAAATACGCAATCGTAGGTGGTAGCGGTAGCGGCAAGTCAACATTACTTAGGGTTCTAATGGGGTACTATGATAACTACACCGGGAGTGCAAATATAAATGGGCATGAAATACGAGATATAAACCGTGAAAGCCTTTATCAATCCCTTGCAATGATGCATCAGAATGTTTTCATGCTTGACGATACGCTACGCAATAATATCACTCTTTTTAATCCCTATACGGATGCTGAATACGAACAGGCCGTAAAAAAGGCTCGACTTGGCGAACTTGCAAAATCATTAGAGTCATCAACGAATGCTGGCGAAGGTGGGAATACATTATCTGGCGGGGAACGCCAACGTGTAGCCATCGCCCGTGCTTTAATAAAGGGTAGCAAAGTTATGATGATGGATGAAGCAACATCGAACTTGGACAATGAAACAGCTTATGACATTGAAAATGCCTTAGTAGAAATGCCGGATTTAACAAGCATTTTTGTTACACACCGATATACAAAAGATATATTGCGAAAATGTGACGGGATACTCGTCATGCGTGATGGTGAACTTGTTGAGAGCGGCACATTTGACGAACTGTACGGCAAGAAGGAGTATTTTTATAGTCTGTATAATATTAGCGGGAGATGATGGTATGACTGGTTTAGTATGTGCAAAATGTAGCTCATCTGATTTCTTAGTGATGAATGCCTTATGCCCAAAGGCAACAACAATTATCTTTTTTGAGGGGAAGGAACTTAGCCGGGAAAATTTCGGTGAATCGGAAGTTTTAATAAATGTTTGCAGGAAATGTAGAGAAGCGATTATAAACAATAACGATAAAAAAGGATAATCGACTTAACATACAAAATAAAGATATTGGAGTAAAAACATGCTTAAAGTAGCATTATGTAATTGCCCAAATAGCAAAAAAATCATAGATGAGAAAATTACGGCTTTTGTGGGTTCTTCTGATATGAGTCATAAGATTTTTGAGTTTAATACCTTTGAAGATTTTATCTCGGCAGGGCTTATTTTTGATTTATGTTTCTTTGGTCAGAACTTGCGTAAAGATATGAGTGCATTGCTAGAGTATCTTGAAAAAGCATCTAGTGCTAAATCTGACCCTAAAAAACTAAATTTCATAACATTTGTGGATGACCCTATCTCAGACAGTGATTGCGAGAATATGATTGATTTTATTAGACGAAACCTTGAGCAATCATCAATGAGTTTAGCTGTTGAATTTCTTACTGACAAAGGGCTACGCAGTATTGCTCTTAATAAAATCCTAGTCTTTGAATTTTTTGATAGGAAAGTAAAAATAAAATCACAGGAAAATGAGTTTGCGTGTAATGACACTTTGCGAAATGTTATGAACCTTGTTGGTAGTCATGACTTCCATCAACCACACAAGAGTTTTATCGTTAATCTGAAGCATATAACAAGCATAAAAAATTATGTAATAACTATGAATGATGGGAGCGTGATACCGTTATCCCAAAAGAAATCAAATGAATTTCGGACGGTTTATAAAGCCTACCTTGAGAGCCATAATGTCCATGTTCCTAAGAAAAAATGATTGTGTAGCCGAAGAACCTTTGTTTGCACAGTAGGAGTGCCCGTGTTGTCGATAGATATACAGAACATGCAATTTTGCCAAACAGAGATGCTCACTATCACAAATATACGCAAAATAATAAAGGTAAAGGAGTTTTTTGAATGAAAAAGAAAGGAATAATAATGGCTATTGCCATGTTGGCCATGCTTATGGCAATACCACTTTTCTCAGCAATGGCAAATAACGCTGTAATCGTAACCGTTGACGGCCATCGGGTTCATTTTCCCGACCAAGATGCCGTGATTATTGACGGGCGTACCCTCGTTCCTGTCCGTGGTGTATTCGAGAGAATGGGCTTTAATGTGGAATGGGACTACTATCGGCGAGAAGCAAGGATAAACAATGACTGCTTCAATATAACAATCCCGCATAATTCATATTACTTTTGGGTCAATGGTTATGCAATCATACCAGATGTGCCACAACGAATAATAAACGACAGGCTTATGCTACCGCTTAGAGCAATTTCCGAAGCCGTAGGAGGTACGGCATATTGGTATGATGCACAACGCACAGCTGTCATCACCTCGCCGCTTCGCACAATTAACGATTTTCTTTTTGCAGGAAGGTCAACAGCATATACAACCTTTAATACTGTGTTCTTTAGAGTGGTTGACGGCAGAATTGTTACAGAACATCATAGAGTTTACGGCAGTGCCAATAGTGCGTTTACACGATGGGCAGAGTTAAACAACATCCATAATGTTCAACTAATAAACCACTCTATGATAAAGTCAAGCGACTTAGCAACGCTTCCAACGGGGCAAATGATAGGCGGTACTAACCGGGTAATTTCTTTAACCCTATCCCCCGAATTTCACTACTATATAAATGGTGAAAATGGCTCGCTTCTTGTTGATAGCTTGGTAAGAACATTCAATAGAATGTGGCGGCCAGTGGAGGGCTCTGTACGTGTAAACTTGATTGTGTCGGATGCGACTATTCATACATGCCTTACAACATTCCGACACTATATGCCTAACTCATACCCGTGTTACCATAACGAGAACGGTACAATTAACGATTTCCTTCTTGCAGGAAGGCCGACAGCCTATTCAACCTTTAATGTGGAGTTCTTTAGAGTATATGGCAACAGGCTTGTTGCAGAACATCATCAAGTTTACGGCAGTGCCAATAGTGCATTTGCACGATGGGCAGGGCTTAACAGCATCAACAATGTAGAACTAACAAGCTATTCGTTGATAATGTCAAGCGACCTTGCAACACTTCCAACGGGGCAAATGATTAGTGGCACTAATCGAGTAATTTATTTGAACTTATCGCCAGAATTTCAAGACCATGTGAATGGCGAAAGCGGGTTGCTTCTCATGGATAGTTTGGCGAGGACATTCAGCGGAATGTGGAGACCAGTAATGGGTAGGATTCGCGTTTATCTGATTTTGAATGGTGAGACAATCCATACATGTGAATGGAATAGCGCACGGAGTACAGCAGTAGCCAATCCAGCGGCTCATGCACAGCATATTGAAAACGCCGTTTCTTATTCGTATCAACATGCTGACGAATCACTGGCTTATGTATCATATCCTTATCCATATGAGTACATGGGTTCATACCAATCACTACACGAATATTTGCCTAATTACGCAAACGCATACATGTATGGTTATGAGACACCATATCAGTCACATGAAGCTGAATACTCACGTTATGATTCACACACGCACACATATGACTATACATTTACAAGCCAATCATATGCTGATTATTCTTATCCTGTATCAAATCCACACGCATATGACTACACAATGCCCTACTCTTCATTACCGATTTAAAGGGACATTTGATTCATGTAGCCTTCCAAGCGCAATCATCAAATACCCAAGTACCCTTTAGCTTAATACCTACCTCCCCCTCGCTTCACTGCAAAACCCCGCTATATCCAGGCAACAAAAATTGCGACAGGCATGTAAATGCTCAAGCATTAAACATCCTAATGCAAAATTATGTAAACGCCAACCTAGCAGGCAGCAGTCAAGTAAATACCAAGAGCCCTGACCTACTGCCACAAAACAGGACGACAACATCAACTGTGATAGACAAAAATCAGCCCCTAATCCTCCGCCCTACCCTTACGCACCACCACTACCGAATGCACCATTCCCTGAGAAATCTCAATAGTCTCAACGCCCTCAACCACCGCGCCATGCATCGAAAGTACAGCATCGGCGTCTTTTATCTCCGCGCTAACATCCGGCCCCTTCATAGCAAGAAACACCCCACCCGGCCTAACCAGCGGCAACGCATACCCCGCCAGCTTTTCAAGCCGTGCCACCGCCCTAGCAATTGCAATATCAAACCCGTCACCCCTCTGCAACCTAGCACCAGCAACATCATCTACGCCACCCACATGCAACCCAGCACCAGCAACATCATCTACGCTACCCACATGCAACCTAGCAGCATCGTCTGCGCCACCCGCATGCAGCCGACCAGCACCACCTGCGCCACTCAGCTTGCCCCTGCCTTGCCGCTTAGCCGTCTCCCCAGCCACCCGCGCAAAATCCTCTGCCCGCCCATGCACACACTCCACACCCGAAAGCCCAAGCTCCTCCACAGCACCACGCAAAAAAAGGATTCGCTTCAATAACGAATCCAATAGTGTAATGCGCATTCCAGGTCGGGCAATCTTAAGGGGCACCCCAGGGAAACCGGCACCGGTGCCAATATCAATGCAGTGTATACCTGCACCTGCGTCAATTCCAACGCCTTTACCTTCACTGGCAAAGGCATCCGCGCCACCGGCAAACTTATCCACCCAAGGCAAAAGCGTCAAGCTATCAATAAAATGCTTAACCGCAAAGCCCTCGGCGTCCTTGATAGCGGTAAGGTTCATAGGTGCCGCAAGCACCAACTCTTGAAATCGCGCAAGCTCTTGATACTGCTTGTCCCAAAGGCTGTAGCCCTTGCGGGTCAGCCAGTTTTCTATTATATCTCTACGCATACTCCTGCTCCACACTGTAAATCTTCCAAGACCCGTATTTATCTGGCTCTTTAATCAAACGCATGTGCAGTATCCGGCGCAGGTTGCGCTTCGGGTCTTCGATGTAAATTGCACGGGTCATGCTGCTTTTTGTGTCGTTTATATATGCCGCAAGTGGCACTTGCCGGTACGAAACATCCGCCCCAAGCACCTCACGCAAGGCATCAAGGTCAAGACTTTGGGCGCATACCTTGCTTACAAAAGCCCAAGCATGGTCGGGGTTTACTTGTACCGCTTCAAGAAAGCAAGTTGCGACACCCTGGTCGCTCATGTACGGTATAGACACGCCAACTTGAGGCGCAAACTTGTACGTAAGCTGTGCAAATTGCATAGACTCCTCCTAAAAAAGCCGCCACAAAGCCATTTACCGGCACTTGCGGCAAACCATTCTTCTAACCCCGGTTCAATGGGATTATGTACATTGCCAGACCATAATATTGCAATCCCAAACGCAGCATAAGATGATTGCCAATATCGCCAGCACATAAAATAATACTACACCAAAAGAGGAATCTTCCTAGTAGTATATGCCAACACTTTTGGTCAAGTGAAAGCCTTCAAATATACAAGCAAGATACTCATATCCGCAGGCGATACCCCAGTTATCCGTGAAGCCTGCCCAAGATTAACAGGACGCAAACGCGAAAGTTTCTGACGCGCCTCAATCCGCAATCCTTTGATTGCCTCGTAATCAATATCCGGCGGCAATGCCTTATGCTCCATTTTCCTAAATGCCGCAGCCTGGGTCATTTGCATTGATATATATCCCTCGTACTTTATCTGGATATTAACCTGCTCGTCGATAGCATCTTGGACATATCTGGGAAGAAAAAAGGATGAGGACAATGCCTCGCCTAAAGGCACAGTGTCGCCTGAAGGCAAAGCCTCATCGGATGGCACGACGTCACCTGAAGGCAATGTCCCACCCGAAGGCACGACGTCACTTGAAGGCAATGTCCCACCCGAAGGCACGACGTCACTTGAAGGCAAAGCCTCACCTGATGGCACTGTAGCGCAAGATAAAGAAATGCCCGTACCACCAACAAGTGGCACTAAATCCCAGTAACTCAGCTCCGGCCTTTTTATCAAATCCGTAATCTTTGCCCCAGTGGCAAGCAAAGAGCTGCCCCGCTGCGCAAGCAGCCCATTAACCGCATCCGGCGCAAGATTAACCTTAGAAAGCCGCGCAATCTCCGCCGTGATAGCGTCCTTTTTGCGCACAAACATCCGATACCTGTTCTCCGAAATAAGCCCCGCCCGGTAGCCCTTTTCCGTCAAGCGCAAGTCCGCGTTATCCTGGCGAAGCAGCAGCCGATACTCTGCCCGGGAGGTCATCATGCGATACGGCTCGTTGGTACCTTTGGTCACAAGGTCATCAATCAGCACTCCGATATAACCCTCAGCCCGGTCGATATGAAAACTATCCATTGTGCCCAAGCCAGCTGCATTAACCCCCGCAACAAGCCCCTGCGCCGCGGCCTCTTCGTATCCGGACGAGCCGTTTATCTGCCCCGCAAAATATAGGCCCCCCACATGCTTCGCTTCAAGTTGAAGATTAAGCATAGTCGCGTCAATGCAATCATACTCAATTGCATATGCCGGCCGCATAATCTCGCAGTTTTCCAGCCCGGCAATACTGCGATAAACCTCAACCTGCACCTCTTCCGGCAATGCCGAAGACATCCCCTGGACATACATTTCCTCGGTATCCAAACCCTCCGGCTCAATAAAAACTTGATGCCGATCCTTATCGGCAAACCGCACGATTTTATCTTCAATAGAAGGGCAGTACCGCGTCCCCGTCGCGTCAATAAGTCCACTATACATAGAAGAACGATGCAGCGCCCCCCGGATAATTTCATGGGTCTCATTGTTGGTATAAGTCAAATGGCAAGGCACTTGCGCACGCATAAGAAGCCCTGGGTCGCTTTCAAATGAAAAAGGCACCAGCCTCTCATCCCCAGGCTGAACAGCCATCTTAGAAAAATCAATGCTACGCCGGTGCACCCTGGCAGGTGTACCCGTCTTAAACCGCTGCAAAAAAAAGCCAAGCCGGGTAAGTGCCCCACTAAGCTTAACAGAGGCACGCTGCCCGTTTGGCCCGTTATGATTTATAGTTTCGCCATATAAACACCGCGCATTAAGATAAGTACCCGTGCATACGATAACTGCGTTGGCAAAAACCTTCGCTCCGGTTTCGGTTACAACGCCAACTACCTTTTGTGAAGCCTTGCCGCCTTGCACTCCGCTACTAGCTGCATCATCTATCGATTGCACTGCGCAGTTTTGCCATGCATCCGAAGACGCATCCGAAGACGCATCCGAAGACGCATCCGTAAGAATATCCACAACCTCAGCTTCCCTAAGTAAAATATTAGGCTCGGCCTCAAGCACCTGTTTCATATATGTCATATACCGCCGCTTATCCGCCTGGGCACGTAAAGAATACACCGCAGGGCCCTTGCTTGCGTTAAGCATACGGCTTTGTATAAAAGTAGCATCGATTGCCCTACCCATCTGCCCCCCCAGCGCGTCAATTTCCCGCACAAGATGGCCTTTGGCACTGCCACCGATACAGGGGTTACAGGGCATCAAAGCTAGGCTGTCCAAGTTTAAGGCAAAAAGCGTCACCCGCTGCCCCATCCTGGCCGCCGCAAGTGCCGCTTCGCATCCGGCATGTCCGCCGCCGATAACCACTATATGTCTTGCTTTCGTTTTCTGACTCATGTCTCACTGCCTTCTAACAACCGGTTCGTCATATCATACTGCCATCTTGCACATGCCTAGCCCTTAAATCGTCTTCGCAGCATTACTTCCCAACACAAAACTCAGAAAATATTCTGTCAACGATATCATCGCTCACTTCCAAGCCAAGTATCTCGCCCAAAGCCGTATACGCCTCACGCAAGCCAATAGACACTAAATCCTCAGCAATTCCCATACGAAACTCAGCCATTGCATAGTCAACCCGCTGGATAGCTACATCAAGTAACGCCTTATGCCTCTCCCGGGTGATAATATCAGTCTCGGCATCTTCGGCAAAAATCAATCCATTAATGAATCGCTGCTGCAATTCATTATACAGCCTGTCCAGCCCGAAACGATTTTGTGCCGAAATAGCAATCACGGCATCTTCATCCCAATTAGGCAGCTTCTTCCAACCAGCGTCTCGGGGCAAGTCGCATTTATTAAGCACAATTATCACCTGTTTATTGCGAAGCCCGGCCAAAATATCAATATCCTCAGGAGGCGGAGGCAAAGAGCTATCCATTACATAAATCACAAGCTCTGCATCTTCGGCAGCGGCATAGGTCTTATCCACCCCAATACGTTCAACTGGGTCGCTGGTGTCGCGTATCCCAGCAGTGTCCATTAATTGTAGCACAACATCGCCAATCTGCACCTGCTCGGCAAGCACATCCCGGGTGGTGCCGGGGATTTCATGCACAATTGCCCTATCTTCGCCAAGCATTGCGTTAAGCAGCGTTGACTTCCCAACATTGGGCCTGCCAAGTATTGCGGTCTTTATCCCTTCCCGTAGCACCCGACCAAGGGAAGCGGTTTTATATAGCACCGCCATCTCGTCAATCCATGCAACGCCTTCCCGTAGAATCGTCTCTCGGTTCATTGCCTCGTCTTCATGCTCTGGATAGTCAATTGACAACTCTATATGTGCAAGCCAAACAAGCAACTTGTCTCTTGCGTCGATTATCCTACGACTAAGCCCGCCCCCAAGCTGCCGAAGCCCCGCACGCCTTGCTATGCCGGTCTTCGCGCTTATTAAATCCATCACTGCCTCGGCCTGGGTAAGATTAATGCGCCCATTAAAAAAAGCACGTTTGGTAAACTCCCCAGGAAGGGCCAAACGTGCTCCATTATTAAGTGCGGCATTAAGTACGCCATGTAAAGTGGCAACCCCGCCATGTGCATAAATTTCAACTATATCTTCCATGGTATAAGAGCGAGGCGCAAGCATACAGCAGGCCATAACCTCGTCTACAAATTCCGCGCTTGTGTCAATGCCAGCGTAAACCCTGCCATAGTACATCCGATGGCTTTCAAATCCGGGCTTTACGGCAGGCGCAAGCGGTTCCACCGCTACAGGCGCAGGTGGCACGTCCCTTGTAGGTTGCGCTTCCATTACAGACGCCGAACCATTGGCTGTTTTACGATACATAGGTTGACCAGCAGCCCGAAATATCTTAGCAAATACTTCAATTGCACCACTGCCGGAAAGACGTACAATACCAACAGCCCCCCGCCCGGGAGGCGTGGCTATCGCAGCAATGACATCCGTCGCAATCATTTCTGGCTTACAACTACATAGCGGAAAGGCTCTGTGCCTTCGCTGGTTGTGCGCACAAAGCGGTCACCTTGAAGCGCGGTGTGTATTATATGCCTCTCAAAGCGGCTCATAGGCTCAAGTGTCACACTTTTGCGGGTAGACTTCACCTTGCGGGAAATGCTATAGGCCAAGGCTTCCAATGTTTCCCGGCGGCGTTTGCGATAGTTTTCTGTATCAAGTATCACGCTTACACTGGATTCGCTGTGCTGATTTACAGCCAAGTTTGTAAGGTATTGCAGCGCGTCAAGAGTATGGCCGCGCTTCCCAATAAGAAGCCCCATATTATCGCCGCTTAGGTTAATATATACTTGCCTATCCCTTGCCTTGGTTTCTATTTTTACGCTTAGGTTCATCGCAAGGGTTACTTCTTTCAAGAAGTCTTTTGCGGCATCTGCCGGCTCTAGCTTGCGGGTCACAGCCACGGTTGCCGGCTTAGAGCCTATTCCAAACAGCCCGCCTTTAGAGCCTGGGTCAAGTATTTGTATCTTTACATTTTCCTCGGTTGTGCCAAGGGAAGCAAGGGCCTCGGCCACTGCGGCTTCAACTGTTTTTGCGGTTATTTCTACTCTTTCGGCCATATAATCCTCCTACGCTTCAGCTTTCGAAAACGGCAAACGGAATTTTATGCCCTGCTGGGCGTTCATGACTAATTGCTGTACAAGTCTAAACAGGTTTGAAACTATCCAGTAAAGCCCTACACCGGCAGGCATTGTAATTGTGATAAAGCCCATAAATAGCGGCATAACTACCATCATGATGGTTTGCTGGGTTTTGGCTCTTTCGTCCTTTGGTTTGTTAACTAGCTGAGATAGCCAGGACTGCCCAACCGTAGTAAGCACAGTAAAGAACGGAATGATAACCCCAGGCCAACGCATACCACTGTTTTCTAGCAGCGGCAGGCCAAAGAAGTGCTCTATGCTGGTTTTGTACGCGTATAGCTCACGCAGTGGTGCCGCATAGGCGTTAGGCATTTGGGAGATTACGGTGTACCAGTCATCGGTTGTAAACCTGGAAAGTACCCTCGCCATATGGTTTGCGTTGGTAAGATTAATATAATTGCCGCCAACAGCTTCAACAGCGGCGGCATAAGACATCGGCCCAACTTGTACGCCATTGGCATTTACAAAGCCACCTATGTGGCGGGCAATCTCATAGCCGTTGCGATACCACGCATCTGGTATAAACGGCCTTGAGATTGGTGCCATTATTTCAAGATAGTTTGGATATTGCTGAATATAATCTGCAAGATTCAAGTATAAATCATTAAGGGTACCTACATATAAGAATGTCTGCTGCATTATAAAAAGCAACGCAAAAAACAGCGGCATCTGGATAATCATAGGCAGACAGCCGCCAAGTGGGTTGATTTTATGCTTGCCATACAGGGCTTGGATTTCGGCGTTCATTTTACGCTTAAGCTCCGCGTCTGTTGTATCGCCGTATTTGGCCTTGATTTTTTCTACTTCGGGGCCTAACTGCTGCATCTTTGTCATTGACCTTTGGGTTTTTACGCCAAGGGGCAACATGATAACCATTGCAACAACAGTAAGCAAAATAATTGCAAAGCCCAACGAGTTATTGGGGGTTATTGCATAAACCAGGTTAAATAACAAATCCAAAATAAAACCAAAGACTGCCGCAATTGGCCCTACAATAAAACCTGGGTCAGCTTGTACCTGCCTTGCAAGTACGAGAAAGTCTTGTAGGCCTGTCTGTAAAAAGGGAAACATGTCTTAGTCCTTTCATGAGACTTTCGAAAACAGAACACCGCATTCGAAAAGTCTATGGTACCGGGTCGTATCCAGGGCGGCTGCAAGGCTGGCAGCGTGCCAGACGTTTTAGCCCCATCCATACGCCTTTTAGCGCGCCGTAGCGTTCCACGGCTGTATACATATACACAGAACATGTTGGCTCAAACCGGCATCGTTCGCCAAGCATTGGGGAGATATACTGCTTATAAAACCGCAGCATCGCCATTATTATCCGGCTTGCCATTAGTTATGCTCCGTACCGCAATTAGATTCTGAAACTAATATACGCAATCTACTAAATAAAGACTCCAATGCCTTGTCCACCTTCGCATAAGACCCGCCTATTGGCATATCACCGGCGGCTACACGGGCAACTATTACTATATCGTAGCCCTGCTTTAGCCTGCGTGCCCTAAGACGACAACTTTCTTTGACTAATCGCCTTATTTTGTTGCGAACGACGGCATTACCTACTTTTTTGCTTATGGTTATGCCAAGGCGGCTAATCCTATCATTATTGGCATTGGCATACATCACAAAATAATGGTTTGCGCATTTGCGTCCACCATTGTATACGATTTTAAACGATTTTGTCTTTTTGATAGATTGCATAAAAGCCCGTCTGGCGGGCTTCACATAGCAATTTCGATTTACGGCATGGCTTGTCATTTTTTTCGAAGATATTTCCGAAGATATTTCCAAAGACATTTCAGAAGACATTCCATTTGAAGGTATTTCATCCGAAGCCATTTTGTCCGAAGCTACTATTACATTATGCATACATTATGCAGATAGTACATGTCTGCCTTTAAGGCGTCTTCTTTGCAGCACTTTACGCCCGTTGGACGTACTCATGCGCTTGCGAAATCCATGCTCTCTGCTGCGCTGCCTCTTTTTGGGCTGGTAAGTTCTTTTGCTCATTTTGTCACCTCTGTCCTTCGTTGTTTACAATACAAATAATTCTATAGTTCCTATTGACAAAGGCCATTATATGCTTTTAGGCATGGGGCGTCAATATGTGTGCGGCGGCGTTTATGCGAATCAAGTTTATGCGGCATGATAACCTTTATCAAAAATGGAAAAACCCCAAATTCCGGGGTTTTTTGCATGTCATCATAGCGCGTTGGATATATATGCCAATTTCGAAAGCGGCACTACTTTAGCACTACTCCGTTGTATAGTCATCAAAGTAGCCGCGTACTAACACAACCGGCGTCCCCTTATCCCCGCTGCCGCCTATTAGGTCGCAAAGGCTGCCTAGCAAGTCTGCGTAAATACGCGGGGTTGTGCCATCCCTAAAAGCATCTGGGTTGTCGGATTTGGACTTTATTGCGGATTCAACGGCTTTGCGCTGGGCGTCGCGATGCTCTTCGCCGGTAAGGCCTGCCGCAACTGTGTCCGCAATCAGTTTAATCTTTACTTCGTGGGGCTTTCCGCCAAGCTTTGGTGTATATCCTGGGGAAACTACCGGGTCGGCAAGTTCCCATATCCCGCATACCGGGTCTTTGAACGCGCCGTCACCGTAAACCATTACCTCCGGCGATACGCCGGTTTTTTCTTGTAGCAAAGATTGCAAACGGGCAACAAACTCTTGGCTGCGGCTTGGGAACAGCTTAAGCATCCCAACACCGGCCTCGTTTGTGCCGGATAGATTTGAGCCTAGAACGCCGTACTGGGCATTATAGCCACTGCCGTTTATACTTTCGCTTAAGATATCCGATAGTGTGTATACGGTTTTTGCACCGGCCTTTATTAACCGTTCTTGTGTGATAAACCGGGTGTGAATCTCTCCGACTAGTACATGGGGGGTTAGTTTTAGGATATCTCGTGGGTCATTTGATAGGTAGAGAGCAATGTTGTCACCGGCCTCTTGGTACAGCCGCAAGTAGTCTATTCCGGTAAAAGGATGTATAAAGTCACCTGCTGCGGCCTTAAACTCCGCGGCTGTCACCATCCTGGGTGGCAGTGCGTCGGTTATCTCGTCCAGCCGGGATATATCCATTATTGGGTTACCAACTTCATCGTGGGGATAGCTTAGCAGAACATGTAGTTTTTTTGTCCCGCCGGCAATGCCCTTTAGCACACTAAGGAAGCGATTGCGCGAAAGCATGGGAAACACAAGCCCGACTTCCACATCGCCGTACTTTGCCTTAATATCTGCCGCAATGTCCGCTTCGCTTGCAAAATTACCGTCGGCCTTTGCAACAATGGCCTCTGTTACGGCAATAACATCTGTTTCTTTAAGGGGGGCGGTTTTTGTTACTTGCAGTACATGGTTGGCTACAATTGAGGCAAGGTCATCTCCTTGGCCTATTATTGGCAGGCGTATACCCATTGCTGTTGTTCCTGTTAGTCGCATTGTGCTGCTCCCTTCATTGTTGCTTTATTATTGCTTCCTATTGCTTCTCTTTTCCATATACAGCCACCCATTCTTCCGGCGAGATTGCTGACACTGGCGAGCTGCGAAAGTCGTCTGTGTTTCTGGTGATAATGTGCGCTGCCCTAAGCTTTTTGGCGCAGGTTGCAAGTAACGCGTCTTCGAAATCATCCGTGTCCAACTCCAGCGCGCGGATGCAATCGGCTTTGTCTGTTGCTACTATTTGGAACGCGCTAAGAAGCTTTGAAATAATCACCCGGGCGGCATATGTATCTCTTCGCGCCTGCATTGTCATGTAATATATATCTGTAAGCGCGCTTACGGGTAGCCACATTTTTACTTTGCGGCTTAGCAGTATATCTATGCAGGCCTTTGCGGCGGCGGCATGAGGCTCGCGCTTAAGTACATAATCAAGTATTACGTTGGTACCAATCAATACTGTCATAGCGGCTTGTCCTTTCGTCTCGCTCTCTTGCGTTACTAATTTCTTCTGGCGCAACTTGCACGCTTTCTTTTGGAAGTGAGAGTATACCGAATAAGGATTGCACCTCGGCAAGGACATCTTCCTCGTCCCGTATAAGCCTTGCTACCCTGCGGCCATTGCGGGTTATTATAATATCATTTGTGTCCAGCAAGTCTAGATACTTGCCAAGATTGGTTTTAAGGTCTGTTGCGGTGACAACCATGGGAACACCTCCAATTGTATGGGTACGTTGTACTGGGTATAGCGAACGACTTTCGAAATCGTGATTGCGCGTCGGGTAAAATCGGCCAAAAACGCCAAGTACGCGTTTTTAGCTACCCTCCTTCAATCACGTTTCTCAATGTCGTTCGCTATATTTACAATATTTTTTACAGATTGGGGCATATCCTATTGCGCCGATTATATGCAAAACGATTAATTTGCGCAAGCAAATTAGTGCGCCCCCCATATCTGCAATGATTAATCATATATGACGAAATCGAACGATGTCAAAAAATCCACCGGTCTTGTATAAACAGATCAAAATACAATACAAACATTACTAAATATGCAATGGTTATCATGATATTAAGCCATTTGTGTTTCCCGGATAACTTTGCCGTGGTAAGCGCAAGAGGGAAAAGTACAGATGCATACCTAGGACCGCTCATTAGCCATGTAACACCAAAGGAGAAGATAAAGTACGCCATTATATACAATGTAAACGATACCCTTAGCTTTCGCGCGCCATAGATTATCAACCCAAGGGTCAGCCAAAAGGCGATTATCCCAGGGATGCCAACGCTTAATGCCCAGCCACTGTGAAATGCGGTCAGATTAGTGTTAAGTGTTGTAATCGTGTTCCAAAAGAAATAAAGGTTTTGCGACCAATGTTCCCGCTGGAATATTATAAACTGCGTTGCGTTACCATATACAGCAAGGTTAATCAATAAGTAAATAACTAGGCCGATAAAAAACGAAGACAAGGCAAGAAGCTTAAACTTGTGGTGGCCTATAAGCCAGCGGGGAATGGATATCGGAGTTGGCTGCGCCGAGTCTTTGGCCGCTGCCAGTTCCATTTTCCTATAAGCCAATATAACCTGCCGTATTACCTCACAGGCCACCGGCACAAAAAGCAGCAACCCGGCAGACCGGGTAAGGGACACAAGCAAGCCAAATATAAACACATGTACATATTTTTCTTTTAATGTGTAATAGATAACAGCAACGGACAAAAATAAAAACAGGCTCTCTGTAAGCGGAACAAAGAAGAAAAACGCCGAAGGGAAGATAAATAGATATTTCACCGCAAGTCGCGCTTCTGATTCGTCCGTAACAAGGCCTGCCAGCTTATAAAACAGCACGCCGCTTGCAAAAGCGAACACATTGCTTATAAACCATGCCGCAAATATATACCCAGGGGAAATAAAGGCCACAAGCCGTATCAAAATCGGGTAAAGTGGAAAAAACACAATATGAAACCTATGACAGTCGTTAGAATTTTCGTACCAACGTTGAGCTATCTCAATATAATGGGGGGTATCGTTTGTATAACGGCCATAGTAGTTTTCGACGATTCCATTAAAAGAAACGCCAGGCCCAATTTGGTACCCAAAGGCAAAAATAATTGAGTTAATAAAAATCAGCCAAAGCCCAATCGCTATATATACACACCACGGATGCTGTGTATTAATCCGGCTGCGGGTAAGGCCCCAAAAATTCTCAAGCACCGGCACAGTCCGAAGTATGGCATAGACAAAGCCAAAAAATGAAAGCATCGCAGGCATATACCGAAGAAGCTGTAAATATTCCTGTCGAGCCAGCCAGTTAAAAAACATAAAATATCCCATTGCAAGTGTTGCGATAGCTACTAATGCCACTATGGACAAATGCGCTATAACTTCAGATAGGGCGTTGAGTTTTTTCATTAGGGTACTCCTTTTGGTATTAAAACCCTTTGTCATTTGTAGGATCATTGTAGGCAAGTTTAAATATTGACAGCTATTATTATAGCCGTTACAGTAATACAGCCAATTACAAACTTTTTACAAGTGGCTTACAACTGATACACAAAATACAAGACTGATCACAAAAGTGAGGGCAAGCAAATGAATAATAAACATAACAAAAACAGTAGTATAAATGACAGCTATACTGTCTCGTTTTTTGATACGATTCTTAAGATGAAGTACACACCTTACGTTATAATGATATTTTTCGCGTTAATGCTATACTTATTAATCTACGCCTTTGGCGGCAACTTCGGCCCTACAGCACACAACTGGTTTAACAATTATTCAAGACAAGCCTATTCTTGGCTTCAGGGGCGTCTGGATGTGCCCTATGACAGGCCCTATCTAGAGATTGCATTTTTTGGCGACAGAATGTATATCAGCTTCCCGCCGTTTCCGTCTATTGTACTGTTGCCCATTGTATTTTTATATGGCTATAACACGCCGGATCACATAATTGTCCTTTGTATCACTCTTATCGCGTTGGTGTATGCATATAAGATCGCGATTAAGATTGTTAAGGATATAAAGCTGGCAATGTTTTTTACAATGTTTTTAATTCTTGGCACCAACTACTTGCATATCTCTCTGTGGGGTGCTGTGTGGTATATGGCGCAAAATATGGCCTTTACCCTTATGCTTATATCAATTTACTATGCCATCACAGATAAGAAATGGCATTCATATATTTCGTTGTTTGCGCTGTGCGCATCTATGGGGTGCAGGCCTTTTAATGCCTTATATCTGCCTGTTATTTTATTCCTTATTACCAAGCGGGAGAATGTAGGCCTTCTTGCGTTTGCGCGCAAGCTTGTGCTTTACGCAATACCCGCGATTTTGCTTGGGTCTTTTTATATGTGGCTTAACTATGTGCGATTTGGAAGTATTATTGAGTTTGGGCACAACTATTTACCTGAGTTTACACTTGACTATCACGGTCAGTTTCATCCAAGCCGCATTACCCATAACTTATCTATGATGTTTTTTGGCACGGATATCACATATGCAATAAACCATGGATTTCCTCATATTGGGCGCCCTACTTTTGCATTTTGGCTTGCGTCGCCGATTTTTGTCAGCTTTACTGCGTATTTTATTGCTTACTTGCATTGGTGGCGCAAGGAAAGCACTGTGGATTCCATGCTTATAAAAGTAATTCCGTTTCTTGTGCTTTTGCATATGTTTACGTTTTCGTTTCATAGGACTTTGGGGGGACGGCAGTTTGGCAGTCGCTATATAGTTGACACGTTGCCGGTGATTTTCTTTGGGCTGCTGCTTATTGTGCCCAAGTTCCCACGGGTTAAGCACATGATTATTAATTTTCCGCTGATGCTTTTTGGCGCGCTTATTAATTTCCATGGCACTATCATGTTCTTTATATTTTATTTTCCCATATAGGAAGCGGCATATTACAGCGATGAGAAAAGGTTTGTCAGAAATGACACTCATAAGGCAAAGGTTTTACCAAAATGACATCCCAATGGAGTGAACTATGTCCCAGCAAGTATCCCAGCCATTTGTACATTTACATGTCCATACAGAGTATAGCCTACTTGACGGCTCGGCCAAGATTTCCGAGCTTGTTTCAACCACTAAGGCCCAGGGTGTAACCTCCCTTGCAATAACAGACCATGGGGTAATGTATGGCGTTATCGATTTCTATAAAGCCTGCGTCGATGCGGGAATTAAACCGATTTTAGGCTGTGAAGTATATGTTGCGCCTACTTCACGCCACGAGAAAAAGCAGACAGGAGAAGGAGTCTACCAGCATCTGGTTCTGCTTGCAGAAAACCTTGAAGGCTACCACAACCTTGTACGGCTTGTATCCCTAGGCTTTACAGAAGGGTTCTACTATCGCCCCCGTGTGGATGTTGAACTTTTGCAGCAATACAATAAAGGACTTATTGCCCTAAGCGGCTGCATGGGTGGGGTTGTAGCTAGGCTTTTGCAAAACGGCACATACCATGCCGCAAGTGATAGGGCTTTATTATTTGAAGAAATCTTTGGTAAAGGCAATTTTTACTTAGAACTCCAAGACTATGGCACAGACGAACAAAAGGCGATAAACCAGCAGCTAATTCGCATGTCAAAGGAAACAGGCATCCCCCTAGTAGCAACCAATGACGTCCATTATATAAATGCCGATGATGCCCGCGCCCACGAGGTTTTACTTTGCATCCAAACCGGCAAGACAATGCAAGACGAAAACCGAATGTCCTTTAGTAGCGACCAGTTTTATCTGAAATCGCCGGAAGAAATGTACGCGCTATTTCCTAACATAAAAGAAGCACTGGAAAACACCCAAAAAATCGCCGACCGCTGTAACGTAGAAATTACCTTCAACGAATATAAACTGCCAATCTTTGAAGTGCCGGAAGGCATAAGCGAATACGACTATCTTAAGCAGCTATGCGAAGAAGGCCTAAAAAGCCGATACGGCGCAAAGGCCGAAGCAAGTCTACCCCGCTTACATTACGAACTTAACACAATCCACTCCATGGGTTTTGTAGCCTACTTTTTAATTGTATGGGATTTTATCCGCTTTGCCCGTGAAGAGGGCATAATGGTAGGCCCAGGCCGCGGCAGCGGCGCGGGTAGCATTGTGGCCTATGCACTGCGCATCACCGATATAGACCCCCTTCCATACAACCTGCTCTTCGAGCGATTTTTGAACCCGGAGCGTATTTCAATGCCGGACTTTGATATAGACTTCTGCTACGAAAGGCGGCAGGAAGTCATTGACTATGTAAACAGAAAATACGGCAACGACCATGTTGCCCAGATAATCACCTTTGGAACAATGGCCGCAAAGGCCGTAATCCGAGACGTAGGCCGGGCACTAGCAATGCCCTACGCCGATGTGGACAGGGTAGCAAAGATGATACCCTTCGAAATCGGAATCACATTAAACCGCGCCCTCACGCTTAACCCCGAGTTAAAAGAGGCCTATGACCATGAAGAAGATACCCAAGGCTTAATAAACATGGCACTACGCCTAGAGGGACTACCTCGCCATGCCTCCACCCATGCCGCCGGGGTAGTAATCTGCGACAAACCCGTATCCGAATACATCCCCCTTAACTTAAATGACGGTGTAGTAACCACCCAGTTTCCAATGAACACGGTAGAAGAACTTGGCTTACTTAAAATGGACTTCCTAGGCCTAAGAACCCTAACGGTAATACGCATAGCCGCCGAGGAGGTAATGCGTTCCCGCAATATCCACATAGACTTAGACAACTGGACATACGACGACCCAAAGGTCTTTGACCTAATAAGCCACGCAAAAACAGACGGCGTGTTCCAGCTGGAATCCAGCGGGATGAAAAACTTCATGCGGGAACTTGGCCCATCAAGCATGGAGGATATCACCGCGGGCATTTCCCTATTTAGACCAGGGCCTATGGACTCTATCCCAAAGTATGTAAAAGGCAAGCGCAACCCAAGCCGGGTAACATACCTGCACCCAACCCTTAAACCGATACTAGAGGCAACATACGGCTGCATCGTATACCAAGAGCAAGTAATGCAAATAGTAAGAGACCTTGCGGGCTACAGTATGGGACGCAGCGACCTGATACGCCGCGCAATGTCCAAAAAGAAAGCCGATGTAATGGAAGAAGAACGCAGAAACTTCATCCACGGCTTAGGCGATGATGTCCCAGGCTGTGTCAAAAACGGCATCCCCGAAAGCATAGCAACGCAAATCTTTGACGATATGACAGACTTTGCCCAATACGCCTTTAACAAATCCCACGCGGCAGGATATGCCGTTGTCTGCTATCAAACCGCATGGCTAAAAGTCTATTACCCCGTAGAATTTATGGCGGCAACAATGACATCGATAATGGGCAGCATAGACGGCGTTGCAGCATATATCAACGAATCTAAACGCATGGGCATAAACCTACTTCCCCCGGATATAAACAAAGGCCAAATAACCTTTAGCGTAGAGGGCGACAAAATCCGCTTTGCCCTAGCTGCGATAAGAAATGTAGGCCGGGGAATAGTTGCGTCAATCGTAAAAGAGCGCGAAAGCGGCGGCGACTTTACAGGGCTAACGGACTTTTTGCGTCGCATGTCACCCCATGATATCAATAAGCGATGCGTGGATAGCCTAATATGCGCCGGGGCCTTTGACTCACTAGGCGGCAAACGAAGCCAGTACCTAGCAGTGTACGATAAAATAATGAGCGGCCAGCAACTAACAAAGAAAACCACAATCGCCGGCCAGATGTCTCTTTTCGACCTAGACGACGCAGAGGAATCCACCTTCGAAGACGATGTACTGCCAAACCTAGGCGAGCTACCCCTTAAAGCCTTACTAGGCAACGAGAAAGAAATGCTGGGGATATATATCAGCGGCCATCCCCTTTCCGATTACGAAGATGTTTTAAAACGCTATTCCAATTACACCAGCCTAGACTTCACCGCAAAAGAAGAAGGCGAGGCAAACGAAACCAACGTAAAAGACGGCCAGCAAGTAAAATACGGCGGCATGATAACCGCAAAAAGCGTAAAATACACCAAGGCCGAAAGCAAGCCCTTCTGCTTCCTAACAGTGGAAGATATGTACGGCGCAGTAGAGGTTGCGGTATTCAACAAGCTATACGAAAGGGTAGGCCATAAGCTGTCCACAGACACAGTAATAATAGTCCAAGGCAAAGTAAGCGTCCGTGAAGACGAAGACGCCAAAATCATTGCCGCCGACCTATTAACCTATGAAGAAATCCCACGAGAAACCACCGAAACCCGCACCCTATGGGTAAAGGTACCAAAGAACAAACCCATCCCCCCAAGCCACATAACAGATGTGCTTGCGACATACCGGGGCACGACTCAAGTCATGATTTACAATGAAGCGCAGAATAGATCCTTCCTTGCTCATAGATCGTATTGGGTGACAGAAAGTGATGACTTAACCCGCGCCCTAGAAACACTGCTAGGGATTGGGACTGTTAAGCTAACTGTGAAGTAGCAAGGGAAAAGCGAAAAGGTTTGTCAGAAATGACACCATCCCCCAGCCACACCTCACGCGCCCACGCGCCCAGCAGGAAGCAGAACGTCCCAATGGCATTATTTTTTCGATGCCAAGGGGCGTTCTGCATTCCCTACAAGTGCTACCCACCGCAAAGCTTATCAATTTGGCGCACTGTTTGGGGCAGGGAAATGAGAAAGGTTTCGCCTAGCCCGATGTCGCCGAAAATGCGCATAGAAATATCCACGTTGCCATCGTGCGTGACAACGATTTTTTGAATGACTTGCTTCAATTGTGCGCTGGACATGGTTTCAAGAGAAGCGATGTCCTCCACGGTTGAGAACGTCTTTGATAATATATCCTCCAACTGGTGTTCGCGCTTTCCTCCTGCGCCAACGCTCCGAAAATGGTCAGTACGAACTCGCTATTACCCAGCACGGTCCGGTCATATTCGCCGTGAAGAAAAGTGTTTCAATGTTGAGGGCTTTTAGTTGGTGTGTGCTGTTGAGTAAGTCCACCGTGTTCCGCGCAAATCGCGAGATGTCCTTTACCACTACCATGTTAAAATTCCGGCACTAGAATCTTTCATCAACCGCAGAAATTCCTTGCGATTCTTTGTTTTCGTGCCGCTGATACCCTCGTCTGCATATATTTTCACAAGAGTATGTCCGTTCTTCACCGCATACTCCTCAAAGAATTGCTTTTGCGCTTCTAAGCTATTTAACTGGTCTGTCGTGTCTGTTGACACCCGGCAATATCCCACGATATTCATGTAGCACCTCCGATGACTTCATGTAAAGCTCTTCATTAGCAATACATCTGAATTGTAGCGCGAAGGATAAATAAATCAAGGGTATACTGAAACGCTATGCCCATATATAATATACATATGAAGTGGAGGTGCGAGATGTTTGATAAAACTGACTATTGGCTCGAACTGTGTGACGATGACATTCCAGTTGCACGGGATATGTTGAAAGCTAAGAATTACCTATGGATGGGATTCATTTGCCATCTGATTGCCGAAAAATCGCTAAAAGCAGTTGTTGCAAGCGTAACAAACGAAGCCCCACCAAAAGACCACCGTTTATTAAAGCTGACGGAGCTTGCAAAGATTGATGACGATTTAACGTCAGAGCAAATAGATTTACTTGGCAAATTACAACCACTTCAAATTGAAGCCCGATACCCAAGCTACAAAGAAAGAATTGCCGCCACACTCACGCCGGACTATTGCAAGGAACTCATGAAGGACACGGAGGACTTCGTATGCTGGATAAAATCAAAGTTAGAGAAATCGCAAACAACTACGCTCACGCCGTCAGACAGTCCCACAACCCAAAGCAAATAATTCTCTTCGGTTCACATGTAAACGGTATACCACATGAGGACAGTGACATTGACATTGCTGTTATTTTCGATCTCGTTGAAGGCGACTTCCTGGAGCAATGGAGCAAGCTCATTCGCTTGTGCCGTGGACTTAGTTATGACATTGAGGTACATTTGCAGGACGAAACAATGAATCGGTGTGGTTTTTTGGAGCATATCCGAAATACGGGTGAGGTGCTTTATCAAGCGTGAAGCTACTTATATATGTAAGAAACTGAGTAAAGCCTCCGCTAGGGAGGCTCTACTTCTATTTTAGGTGCTTTCTCCGTATTTATCATTACAGATTCCCGTAGCATATTTTCAAGTCGTGTTCGGCTAACTTCGGTGAAAATTCTTACCAGCACTTTGAGAGTTTCATCGTCGGTATTGGGATTGTGAAAACGGAAATTGACTTTTGCTTTTGTCGCTGTCACCGATGAACTCCTCCTCTCGTCAGCACTTTTGCTTCGCAAAAGCCGCCTGCGGCGGTCGCTCTTCTTGGCGTTGCAGCTTGTCCACTACCAATATATGGCGATGGGGCGGGGGTTATAATTTCACGGGGCGATTTTAGCATCGCAACATCCTCTCTATTGTTGGATTTTTCGCGTTCTTGCGAAAATGCAAAGGGGCAACCCGTCAAGCTCGAAAGAGCTGGGCGGGTTGCCCACTTGTGTTCACAGGGTGATATTATGGCGCATTTGCAGGTGCAAGTCAAATTTTTTAGGTTACGGTTGCGTTACATTTAGGTTTGATAATCTGCCATTCAGACTGGCAACCTGTGTAACAGGCAAGCCTATTACACACTTGTTGGGGGCTCCCCCCCAATCCCTCAGATAGAAATTGCAGAATCGTGACATTTGTATTAAGCCACTTTCGTGTCTGCTGGCACACAAGGCATAATGTTTATATTTGTTATTCGATTTTCAGCGTCATGGCTTTTTACCGTGCGAAGATGTAGGAAATTTCTCGCTAAACGCCATCAACTGGTTTAGCATTTGTGGATTTTCTAACATAGCAGGCAGCAAACTCGCTATCATGGCATCCTCTTGTGACATTTTAGGTTGTGTCTTTTGGAGGGTGTTTATAACGGTTTCAAGTGTATTGTTGTTATTGCTCTTGACTTCACTTTGCAATTCAGTGATGGCATCCAAGATTTGATACTGAATTGGAAGTATTTGTGCCGCAATATTGTCATACGCATAATCGCTAAAATTTTTGTCTGAATCATCTGAATGAGCATATGAAAATCCATTGATAGATTTTTCAAGCCTGTCTTTTGTGGATTCTACGCTATCCAAGTCGGTCAAATCGTAATCTAAGGCTCGAATAGATGCAATATCAAATGGTAGTGGTTCGTCATGTTTTCTCATATGAATCATTGGTTTCTTATTTCGTGCCCGGAAACCCATTTCAAAAAAAACATTTGGGTTGTGACCGGTAATATCCGCAATCACTAAATCGGCACTTTCTAGGTTGTCCAAGATGAGCTGAGGTATAGAGCCAACATCGTTCATGTGGTCAACTCGTTCAGCTATAAACCCACAACTTTCGCACACGGGTTGAATAATGTGCTTGTAAAGCTGGTCTGATTTTTTTCGTGTTTCGCTCTTTTCATCCCCTATGGGCGAAACAACAAAACATGTTTTCATGTTGACTTCCTCCTTGTCTTGGCGGAGAGCATAAACCCCTCGTTCAACTTTTTCAATAGTTCCATTGCGCTGTAGAGTGTTCATCGAGCCAGCAAATTGCCCCTCTGAATATTCGCCAGCGTCTATTTTGGCGAGGTGCATTTTAATCTCCTGTACGCTGTACTGCTCCCCATCAGCTAGGACTCCCAAAATGCTTTTTTGCAAACTTGCACGTTTAATCATCTTTACTCCTCCTTTTTCAAATAGCATATCATCATCAATATAGCCCGCAAGACTTTAATTGCAATATTAAATTATATTTCATGTAGTTTTACGCATGTGCATAAAGGAGTCACGAAACAGTACCCTCTTTGAAAAATATATAAAGGCATGGCACCCCAATCGGGGATACCATGCCTTTTATTTTATTCGTGACCAACAAACCCTTATTTCACCACAAGCACCAACCCATCAATTACGTTACCTCCATATGTTTAGAGGCATTGGAGCTATCAATAGGGAAAAGGCACCCCCGTGCAGCGATTATTTTTTCGATCGCAGCACGGGGGTGCCTTTTCCTATATTGCGTAGCCCATCCTATACTGCACGCGCCATTGTGAATGGGATGCCGCAGATGTTGCGACAAACGATACCTCTATTTCTGCGTCATATGATACCGAGGATTAACAAACTTCTTCCTACGCGCCTTAATCACAAGCATCCCGGCAACAGCCGCCACAACCAGCACGCCAGTACCGGCAGCAATAAATCCACCGCCACCAAGCCCACCGGACATTGGCAGGACAACTTCACGCAGGTTGTGTATCAAGTATGTCATATCGTCCACGTCGCAAGGGAGTATCGGCGGGACTGACGTGCCCGGTGATACATTGGATATATCCAGGGTTGGATCTGCACCGGGGCTTGCCGGTAGCCTTACAGTGATACGCCATTGTCCCATTGGCATTGCAAAGCCTAAAGGCGACTGGACTTCAACTAGCTGGAAGTGCCGTCCTGGAGTAAATGCAAAAGACATTATCACGGGCGTCACGCCTGTACCTGAGTTAGCCGTGCCTACTTGACTCCACTGGTTTGCGCCGACACCTATCATATCTTGGGTAATAAGATTTAATGGCGGCTCGGTTATTCCGTTAAACTCAAACAGTATAAAGCGCGCACCCGGTAGCCGCTGGCTGGTGTTTGCGCCGTCTACTTTCCAGAAGTAGAAGTCGTCTGTTTCTGTAAACCAGTTGATGTCAAAGTTGTTTATCGGATGGTGGGATCCCGGGTGTGACGATGCGGGTGAAGTGTTGCTCCATGTGATATTTGGCAAGGTTGTTGTGTGCTGTGGTGGCATTGCATTCAGCGGCGGATTATGCAGAGAGCTTGCTGTGTTGTTTGCGAAGTGTACACCAAAGATATCTAGGTTTTGGAAGTGAAGGGCACGGCCTGAAGCGTTTACTGCAAGGGGGTCTTCATAATCGTCGTGGTCTGCGGTGAATATACCGCCTCCCAGGCCGCTTGGTGCACTGTTGTGGGTAATGCTTAAGCTGGTTGCGGTTGTTGTCATAGTCATGTTGGCCCCAGATCTTACGAACACGCCGCCGCCGCCGCCGTCTGTTGTTGCGTTGCCTGTTGCGGTTGCGGTGTTGCCTGTTATTAATTTATTGGTTGTGCCGCGTATATTGAATGTACCTACAACGTATACGCCGCCGCCATTAAGTGCGCGGTTGCCAAGTGGTGGGTCACAAACACCTACGCAGGTGTCACACAGTGGAGGACAGCCTGTGTCGCCGCCTATGGTGCCGCCATACATGTTAAAGGTTGCGGTTGGGGTGTCTACACTTACGCCGCCGCCGCGCTCTATCGGGGTGTTTGCCGGCACGGTATAGCGGTTGGTGCGGATTATGCCGCCATGCATTGTAAACGTGCCGCCAATGCCAACGCCGCCGCCTTGCGGCGCCCGATTACTTTCGATTATGCCGTTATGCATTGTGCCGGTACCGGTTGTGGTTATTCGTATACCGCCGCCGCCTGCTGTGTGATATGCACGGTTATTGTAGATGTGTCCGTTGTTCATCAGCAGGTCGCCGCCGTTTACCGTGGCTATTCCGCCGCCGGAGTTATTTGTGGCACTGTTGCCTCTAATTATGCCTAGGTTCATGACAAGACGTGTGTTGTCAGCACCGCTAACGATAACTCCGCCGCCGCCGCCGACGGTTGAGATATTGTTTTCTACTGTGCCCGCGTCCATTGTCATGATGCCGCTGCTTTGTATCGAAACGCCGCCGCCGCCGCCGCTGTCCGCGCTGCCGCCCGTTGCCAGGTTGCGCGCTACAAAGCCGGTGCCGCTTAAGGTGTATCTTGCGTTATTTGCCACGCCGACGCCGCCGCCTGTTATGGCTGTGTTGCCAAGGTCTGGGTCTGTAAGATGGCCGATTACGCCGCCGGATTGTAATAACGTAGAGTGGACAATGCTTGGTGCCGTGCCGGTTGAGCCCGTTACCCAAACACCGCCGCCGCCGCTTGAGGCTGTATTATTGAAGATATTGCCGTTTTGTTGGTTTAAAGTCGCGCCGTTCATGACTGCCGCGCCTGCGCCATTGGTACTGTTGTTGGTATAGATATTGGCAGCAGCGCCGTCAATTACTACCAAAGTGTTCAAGTTGGTAACAAATACGCCACCGCCCTCTGTTGCGTGATTATTTCTTATTCTGCCGGCGGTTAGCCTTGTTGTTGTGGGATCATTGGGTGCTTGAGTTATGCCGCCTGTTACATATATGCCGCCGCCGCGGGTTGCAGGGGCTGTGCCGTTTAGGTTGCGGCCGCCTTCGATTACCGCGCCCGCGCCGTTCATAAAGAATACCTCTGCCGGTACCGGGGGCTGGGTCGGGATGACTAAGCCAGAGAACGGCCCAAATCCGAAGTATTCAACGTAGTATGAAAATGCGCCGAAGCCCAAGTATTCCACATATCTATTAAGCGGTTCGTAGCCAACATACTCTACATAGCCCGAATGCGATTCATAGCCGTAGTAATTTACATAGCCTTCGTAATGCGCGCCGTTGTTATCTGTGGGTTCAGACAGCATGTATTCAATAATCCTTACAGCTTCGTAATGCATCAGCAGGCGTGCTGCCATTTCATCGTGGCTTAATACTGCGTAGTACATGTTTTGAATATCGTCCGCTAAACCAGCCGCAAGGGATACGGGCGGGCTAAAGGATACCGCACCAAGAGATAAGCCTGCGCCTATAGGTGCGCGATTGTGCTGGATATAGCCGCCGGTCATCAGTAAGCGACCCTGTGCAAGTATCCTGCCGCCGCCGCCTGAGACATTGGCTATATTGTGATCCGATGCCGGATTTATACCGCCTATGCGACCTCCTGCCATACTTATCATTGCGGGCATTGGTGGGAAGTTCTCTACGCCGCCGTGGTGTACGCCGTTTGCAAAGATACCGCCGCCATTGTGCATTGCAAGGTTGCCGCTTATATTACCGCCTGCTATATGAGCCCACGCGCCGTTAGTTACCGCTATGCCGCCGCCGTTGTTGCCTGTACCGGCACCACCCGTGGCTTGATTGCCCATTATGCCGCCGGCTATCGCCCTGTCACCGCCGATTGTTCCGTTGTTTAATATAAATGTTGAAGGTACGCGGATACTGGGGTCGCCGCTTACGGGTACAATCGCAAGGCCGTTAACAAAAACCCCTGCGCCCATTCCCGTTGCGCGGTTGCCTTCGATTTGCATCGGGGTACCGCTAGGGTTAAACACTGTGCCGCCTATTGTGCCGCCGTACATTACCGCAGCAGCACCGCCGGTAAGCGAAACACCGCCGCCACTACCGCTTGCATAGTTACCTGCGATAAAACCGGCTTCCATTTCCATTGTAGCACTCCCATATACATAAACACCTCCGCCGGCCCCCGCCGAGAAGTTGCGCAGTATATGACCGTTAGTCACGTCAAAGTGAGCGCCTGAGGATACATAGACACCTGCGCCTACATGGCCGCTAGTTGATACATTTGCCTCCGGCACGAGAGTTAGGGAGCCGGGTAAGGCATGGGCAGAAGTGTCATTGCCTGCAATTAGGCCACCGCCCATAGTAAAGGTTGCGTCGTTTATTACCGCAACACCGGCACCCAACCTAGATGCGTTGGATGTGGGCACAACTGATATTGATACCGAGTTGTTGTTAGACAACGCCGCAGATGGCATACCGCCTATCACGCCATTGCTTGTTAGGAGAAAATGGCTGTTTGTGCCGGAGACAAATACACCGCCGCCCATGGGGTTGTGAATTACCGGGACATTGGCACTTGCCACATTGGCCGCAAAGTTACCGGATATGCTGCCGCCAATCATTTCAAACCGTGCGCCGTCTAAAACCGCTACTCCTGCACCGCGGACTGCCCTGTTTGCCTGGACAATACCGCCTCCAGGGAACTGTTCGCCGCCTATTATGCCGCCTTCCATTATAAAGCCGGTGTTTGCGCCTCTTACCAGTACACCGCCGCCTGCGCGAATCGGAAGTACATAACGCTCTATCTCTTCTTCAACTGTGGTTTGGGGTGGTGTGTTACATCGCCAGTGGTTGCGGATACGGGCGTCGCCGGATATACGCAGGGTATTGTCGCCGGGATTTGACCCGCGTGCGCCGTCGGTTACATATATCCCTCCGCCGTATTCTGCACGGTTGTGTGCGATTAGCCCGCCGCTTATGTGGGCACGGCTGGCTCCTCCTCGTATAAATATGCCTGCGCCCCGATAGGCCACATTAAAGAGTTGTGCCCCCATCGGGCTCACGCCCGTGCCATCGCCTATCGTGCCTGCTGTCATGTTTAGCTGGCTG
>Ga0123355_10001916_pt1 | contig 29229 bp, 25 predicted proteins | sample TergutEmb28metaG_3_FD_89872 | JGI IMG/M metagenome (GOLD analysis project Ga0123355, IMG submission 89872) | Embiratermes neotenicus P1 segment gut microbial communities from Petit-Saut dam, French Guiana - Emb289 P1 | ecosystem: Host-associated > Arthropoda: Insects > Digestive system > Gut ... | reverse complement strand
TCGTGGGGTTGCTGGCGGCGCTGGCGGCGGTGCCGCTGATCGCTGCAGGGTAAATATTCTGTTGGCGAGCGGTGGCTTGATCCTCAATTGGATGCCAACCGCGATCTGCCCATCCCAGGATTCGGCTACGTCTGGGGATCTGGCGGACATCGTTACCGCCGGACGCCGAGAATTGATCGTGGGGAGATGCGAATCTCACCAAAGCATCTGAAGAATACTTGAGCGAGGAATGCCAGACGTTATGATCGAAGCACTGCCTGGTCACATGCTCCCCGACGCCCCTGCCAACAACGACTGAATCTGATTCTTGAGCGCATGCGCCAATTATTGATGATCGAGCTCTAGTCTATGCCCCTCGTCGAAGTCCGTAACCTGATCAAGACTTTCCCCGCGACCGAATCGCTGTTTGGCCGAAAGCTCGGGGAAGTCCGCGCCGTGGATGACATCTCGCTCCAGATCCACGCCGGAGAGACGCTTGGGCTCATCGGCGAGTCCGGCTCGGGGAAGAGCACTCTGGGGCGCCTGATTCTAGGCCTCATCGAACCTACATCCGGTTCTGTCGTCTTCGAAGGCCACGACTTGGCGGACCTCAGGACCGGCGGCCCAGCATGTGGTCGAGCCAAGCTGCGCCGGCTCCGCCGCGACATGCAGATCATCTTTCAGGACCCCTTCGCCTCGCTCGACCCGCGCTTCCGTGTCGAGGACGTCATCGCCGAACCCCTGATCATCCACCGCGACCCCGGCCACCATCTTCCCGGCGGCTTTAGCAAAACCGGCATCCGCGACCGCGTTGTCGAACTCCTACACGCCGTCGGCCTCGACGAATCCGCCCGCCGGCGCTTTCCCCACCAATTTTCCGGCGGACAGCGGCAGCGCATCAGCATCGCCCGCGCCCTGGCTCTGCGCCCCAAATTCATCGTGTGCGACGAACCGGTCTCCGCCCTCGACGTTAGCGTGGGCGCGCAAATCGTCAATCTGCTCGCCCGCTTGCAGCGCGACTTCGGCCTCACCTACCTCTTCATCTCGCACGCCATGCCGGTCGTCCGCTATCTCTCCACCCGCATCGCCGTCATGTACAAAGGAAAAATTGTAGAAATCGGAGACACTGAGACGATTACAACTCGCCCGGCCGATTCCTACACCCGTAAGCTCATGCAAGCCACGCCGCAGCTATACGCCTAAAGTCCTATTCCCGCGCCGATTCTGGCGCGAAAGTTTTGCAACCCTTTTGGCGTTCAACCACTCTCACTTCTTCGGGAAAAACACGCTGTGGGCACGATCGATTCGACTCCATACTCACTCCCGGTTGCCAAAGCCGCAATTTCCACGCGCGACCTGGCCGAACTGATCCTCGGGTTCGTCGCCATCATCACCATCCTTTGGCTGCCGACTCGCCAGCAGTTGATCTTTGGCCCAATCGTACTGCTGACTCCGCTGGCGCTGGTCCTTCAGCGTCGACCCAGCCTGTATCAGCTAGGGTTCAGCCTGCGAGGCTTCCTTTCCTCGCTTTGGATTCTTGCGGCCGCAGTAGCCCTGGCGATCGGCGGCGTCTCTCTGGCTCGGTTCGCTGGGACATACCATCCGCTTTATAACGCCGACCTGTTCCACGTTGGCAGCTACGTTCTCTGGACGCTCTACCAGCAGTTTCTCTTGCAGGACTATTTCATGCCGCGCCTGTTGCGCATCTTCGCAAGCGATACCGCGGTCGTGCTGGCGGGCGGCCTTTTCGCCATCGCGCACCTGCCAAATATTCCGCTCACGATCGCAACCCTTCTCTGGGGAGTCGCTTCCTGCGCGCTCTTCCGCCGCTATCGCAGTCTCTACGTCCTCGGCCTGGCGCAGGGCTTACTCGGCCTCAGTTTCGCTGTCTGCGTCCCAGACGCCATGCATCACCACATGCGCGTCGGCCTGGGATACATTCACTATCATGCGATCAAACCGTAGCACGGCGTCTCGCTGGCGGTCGCGGGTAATCTTTGCCCGTACCCCCAGTCCTAGAACCAAAACGTCCAAAGCCAATCCACAAACGTATGCGTAATCGTCGACGCCGGCACGCGCCGTCGCTCGCGCCAGGCTCGCCCGTAGAAAATCCCAGCTATGCTCGCGATCAGCACATAGTGCCAGTTAAAATGCTGCCCGGCTGGATTTCTCTTGTTGAAGTGCGACAGCCCAAACAGGATTGAAGCGGTCACGAGAGCAGCCCGTCGACCCACCCGTCGTTCCAGAAAATTCTGCACCCACGCGCGAAAGAACAGCTCCTCCGGCACCGCAACAAAGATAAAAATCGTTCCCCACGTCAGCGTCGCCTTGCCGATCGGCGGCCAATTCCCATGGGGATGGATAAATCCGAGCGCCAGTCCCAGCACCAGCACGACCGGGGTGAAGAAAAAAAGCTCGCGCAGCCCGGTGGTCCAATCGCTCCAGCGCAGGTGAAAATCGAATCCCGTCCCGCTCAGTCGCCGGATCGCCAGAAACCCATACAGCCCCGCATCCACCAGCAACAAATTACCCAGTCCACGCTGCCCGGCTGGCCAAGCTGAATCGAACCAACGCCAATCGACTACCAGTCCCAGCGTGAGCAGGATCAGCGCATCCCGCCAGTCCCCGCGCTGCTCGGGATCGGCCACCGCCGCCTGCTCCAGCAGCCACGCCATCACCACCGGAAGCAACAGATAGAGCCCAAACCATTCCCATCGAAACATATGTTGTGAAAGCGCCAGCCCAGCGTAGGGAATCACGAGTAATCCGGGAGCGGCCAGGCGCAGGATTCGCGGCCATCCTGCGACGACCTGAGTCACGCGCTCCGAGGCAAACCCAAACGCCACGGCCGGAACCAACTCGACCCCCAGCACCACAACCGCCGCCACCGAAGCATTCGTCATGCGCACCATCTTAACGGGGGAACAAAAATGGTGGCGGGTCGCGGATGTTCCGGGTTACGCCACTTTTCGGCCGCCTTTTGGCAAAAGTGGGGATCGGCCGCGGATCCCTTGTCGCCGTGCGCCTCGCCGACTAGAATTCCCACGACTCTGGAAGGAGGCATTCATGACAGCCGTTCCTGTCGTCCCCGCTTCACCAGCTCCCGCGCCTGCACCGCCAATGTCGGAGGGGGCCCGCATTATCGACACCTTCATCGCTCCGTCGAAAACCTTCACTGATCTTCGCCGCAACGCAATGTGGTGGGCCCCGTGGATCTTGATCTCCATCTTTTCCATTGCGTTTCTGCTCACCGTCGGCAAACAGATAGGGTTTGAGCAAGTCGCCAGAAACTCGATTACACACTCCGCCAGGGCCGACCAGTTCGATAAACTGCCCGCAGATCAACAGGCGAGGCAGCTCCAGTTTTCGGTCGGGCTTATTCGGGGAATCGCGTATGGCAACGCTCTAGCGGTCCTGCTATTCACGCTGATCGTCACTGTGGTTCTCTGGACGACCTTCAAGGTCGGCTTCGGCGCTGAGACCACGTTTGGTCAAGCTTTTGCGATTGGAATGTATGCCGGGCTTCCCGGCATCTTGGGCGCGATTCTGGGTATCATCTCGTTGTTCGCGGGAGTGAATCCGGAAGGCTTTGACCTCAACAATCCCGTGGCTACCAATCTTGCCTATTTCCTCGATCCCCAAACGACGGGCAGATTCGTGCACGGCCTGGCGTCTTCGCTGGATCTTTTCGTCATCTGGAGCATCGTGCTGATCGGCATAGGTTATGCATGCACCAGCAAGGTCAAACGCTCGACCGCCATCATCGTCGTGGCGTGTTGGTACTTGCTCTGGAAGCTCATTACCTCCGGATTGGCGTCGCTCGGCTAGAAATTTCACCTTCGGGCTGTGACACTGTCACAGCCCGTCCTCGCCTCGCAAAACGGATCATGTCCGGCTACCCGCAGGCACTCGGGTCATGCGTCCGGCTCGACGACCGCGCCTATTTTCGACGGCGCCGATCTTCGGGTAACCCTAGCTTCCTGGCCGCCCAAACCGCAACTCCCGCGCCATGCGTGCGCCGGCAAATCGAATTCCGCCAAGTCACGCTGGACAAAATCACCAAATTACGAGTAATCCGGGAGCGGCCAGGCGCAGGATTCGCGGCCATCCTGCGACGACCTGAGTCACGCAAGCTCCGAGGTCAAACCCAAACGCCACGGCCGGAACCAACTCGACCCCAGCACCACAACCGCCGCCACCGAAGCATTCGTCATGCGCACCATCGTGACGGGGGAACAATAATGGTGGAGGCGGCGGATGTGCCGGGTACCCCACTTTCTGGCCGCTTTTGCCGCGCTGGGGGTTTACCGCTCCGATCTTCTTGTCGCCGCGCGCCCCGCCAACTAGAATTCCCACGACTGTTTATAAGGAGGGGTTCATGGCAGCCATTCCTGTCGTCCCCGCTTCGCGGACTCCCGCGCCCGCACCGCCGATGTCGGAAGGCGCCCGCATCGTCGACACGTTTATCGCCCCATCCAAGACCTTCACCGATCTGGGAGCTCACGCCAAGTGGTGGAGTTGGGTCGTGCCGTGGGTGATCATCTCGGCGGCCGCGATCCTGTTTGCCTACGCTGTGGGAGAAAAAGTCACCTTCGCCCGGGCGGCTGACAACGCCCTGCAAACGCAGCCCAAGCAGCTCGATCGCATTCAAGCGATGAATCCCGAAGACCGCGCCAAAGCCATGCAGGCGCTTGAAAAGCAGGCCATGATCGGTGCCTACGCCTTCCCGGTGAGCAGCATCATTCTATGGCTGATCATCTCGGCCGCCTTGCTCGCCACGTTCACATTTGTGGCCAACGCGAAAGTTTCGTTCAAGCTGGTTCTTGCCATCGTTGCGTACGCCAGTCTGCCGGTGGTGGTGCGATACCTTCTGGCCACGTTCACGCTCTTTGCAGGCTTAAGCCCTGAAAACTTCAACATTCAAAATCCTGTCGCAACCAATCTCGGGGCACTGTTCAATGCCGCCGATAACCCCGTGCTTTATAGTGCCGGATCCTTCATCGACATCTTCGCCATCTGGACTCTGGTGTTGACGGCCATCGGATTCACCTGCGTCAGCAAGGCAAAACTTGGTACCGCGCTGTTCATCGTCTTCGCCTGGTACTTTGCGTTCATGGGGCTCTTCGTAGGAATCACGGCTCTTGCGTCATAGCGCTAACCGCGATAAAGCTCTAACCGCAAGAAAATTTTCACCTCCTGGCTGTGACATCTGTCACGGCCAGCCCTCGCCTCCATGCCCGTTTCCCTGGAGGTACCCAAGTCTTTGATCCGCTCGACGAGCACGGGCATTTTCGTGGCGCTGATCTTCGGGGTGATCCAGCTTCAGGCGGGAGGCGGTGCGGCATTTGGAAATGTCGCTCCTCTGCCGGCCCCAGCGTGAGCGGGACGCGGAGCAGACAGTCGATAAGGCCCTCCCTCAAGAACGTCAGAGGACGACGCGCATACGAGCCCAGTCGACCGTTTTCGCAGGTTCAACCGCCACGCATTGTCCGAAGCGAATTTCACCCCGCGATCGACTCGATCAAGCGCACCAGATCAGAAGGCAACTCCAGTTCAAGGCCGGCAAGATCCTGCCGCATATGTTCGGGGTTCGAAGTGCCGGTTAGTGGCAGAATTCCGATCGCCTGGGCGAAGCTGAATATGATCTGGGCCGGAGTTGCATGCAGCGCCGAGGCAACTTCGGCGAACGCCGCCAGCCTCAAAACTTCGCGATTCGCGGTGAGCAACGAGAATCCCTGGTACACGATATTGCGTCGCTTGCAGAAAGACCGCACCTCGCGATCCCATCCGGTCCAGGCGAAACAGCGATTCTGTACAACCCCCGGAAGCTCGGCGCCGCTCGCCTCCATCTGCTCCAGATGAAGCAACGAAACATTGCTGACTCCGAGCACTCGCGCGCGTCCAGCGTCGCGTTCCCGCCGCATCGCCTCCCAGACTTCGGCATCCGCGTCGGCCCAATCATCCGACGACGGCCCATGCAAGACGAGACTATCAACATAGTCCGTCCCAAGATGCTTGAGCGAATCGACGAGCGACTGCGCCACTTGAAGAGACAAATCCGCGGCCGGATCGTATGGCAGCCGATGATCCTGTCCGCGGAGGTAAGTGAATTTGGTCTGCAGAAATAAATCAGGGCGCGTCAGGAAACCATCGCGATAGGCTGCGGCCAATCCCTCGCCGACGCCAGCCTCAAAGTAATGCTTGCGCTGATTGGCCGTGTCGATCCCGCGAAACCCGGCCCTTAGCGCCAGTTCCGTGAGAGCAGCGGTTCGGTCTTCCTTCCAGGCAGTTCCATAGAGAAACGCAGGCGTGAGTGGCATCGCAACATTGTGCCACGGGGCTTTTCCACGGTGTCGCCTCGGCGCCCGGGGGGGTGAAAGATGATGGCCGGCAGATGACCGGAAAATCCCGGCGGGTATATGCTTGATTTCCCAGGAGGACTTCCCGTGAAACCCACCCTAGCTGCCCTTCTCTTCCTCGCGTGCACAACGATTGCCTCCGCCCAAGCTGCAACTCCAGCCCCAAAAGCTGCGCCAGGCCCGATCAAGGATCCAGTCGCTACATCGTTGCGCATGCTGCTGCCGCGCCTGCAAAATAACATCGTTGGCGCCGTCGAAGCCATGCCCGCCGACAAGTTTTCCTACAAGCCGAGTGCCGATCAGATGACGTTCGCACACCTTGTGGTCCACATCATCGAATCGAACAACGCGATGTGCTCCAAGGTGGCGGACGTCCCGGCTCCCAAGGTGGAGCAAGCAAAAGAGACCGACTCCAAAGAGCAACTCGTCAATGCCGTGAAAGCCTCTTTCAGTTTCTGTAGCGAGGTTCTCGGAAAGATGGACGACTCCAGACTCGGGGACAGCGTCGAATTCTTTGGAGGGCATGAGTTCCCGCGCGCGATGGGCGCGCTTATCCTTGCCAGCGGCTGGGCGGACCACTACGCCGCCGCGGCTATGTATTTGCGCATGAATGGCATCCTGCCGCCAAGCGCGCAGCCCAAACACTAAGAGTGGGAGGTCGACTCCGCCCAGTCTCTCTTCTACGGCCGCGGAGAGACGCTGGCAGAACTCGATCGCCAGGAACAGCTCAACGAGCAGAAGGGCAAGAGCGCCTTTCTCGACGAGTTGGCGCGGGTGGATGACACTCTCAATGTCATCCGCCCGTTGAAGGCCAGATGCAAGGACAAACTCCGGAGTCGAACTGCGCTCACCAGGCGGTCCACCTCACGTTTGTGACCGCTAAGCCAAGGAAAATGAAGCCGGGCCGAACGCCGGTGTCGCGGAAGGGGAACAACGATTGACGACTATCGATTATCGATTGCCTGGTGCCGGACCGAGCGGGGCTACTTGATCTGAACCAGCTCGCCCTCTGAAACCGAAGCAGCCGGCGAAGGAGTCGGGTGCTGCGGCGCCCGCCAGGAATCAAAAATCGAGACCTGATGCACACACGAAACCGTGCAGTTCGGCGCGCAGGATTTTTCCCTAAGATACTCGCGCCGCAGGTCGTCGCGCGTATAGGTCTCGAGCGGAACCCCGGGATAGCCCCGCTGCTGCGAGCAGTAATGCACCAGCCCGTCCTCGCAGATGTAAAGATAGCGCGCGCCGGCGCGGCATCGCCAATCGTTGGGTAGTCCCTTCGCGATGTTGTCCTGAAAGGCATTCACGCGCGTGAAACTGCTCTTGTCGAGCGCCCGCATCTCGTGGTAGATGCGCCGCTCTTCGTCGTTCAGCGGCTGCAGCTGCCCGGTGCCGTCATGAATGATCCCAATCGTCGATGTGAAGCCAAGCTCGACCGCGCGCTTCCCGATGACCAGCGCATCCTGCGGATGCGCAATCCCGCCGCCAACCACGGAATTGATGTTCACGTGAAAGTCGGCATGCTCGGCTAGCAGTTGCAGTTTCCTGTCGAGCACCTTCAAGCTTTTCTTCGACACACCATCCGGGTTCACGTTGTCGATCGAAATCTGCAGCCACTCGAGCCCCGCGCGGTTCAGCCCCTCGATTCTCTCGGCAACGAGCAGATACCCGTTCGTGATCAGTCCGGCGATCATCCCGTTGGCACGAATGCGCCGAATAACGTCGTCGAGCTCGGGATGCAGCAGCGGCTCGCCTCCCGAAATGGTCACGACCGACGTCCCCAGAGAGCCCAGCTTGTCGATGCGCCGGTACATTTCCTCGATCGGCACCGGCTTCGAAAAGTTATCAAACTCGTTGCAGTACGTACACGCCAGATTGCAGCGCCGCATCGGAATGATGTGCGCCAGCAGCGGATGCTCCGTCGAAGCCAGCGCTCGCACGGACATCCGAGCCCCGCGAAAGTTGCGGCGCAAGGCCTTGGCGCCACGGCGCAGTCTTGTCAGTTTGGAAGACACTTTAGGGGTAGATTCTATTACAACACACCGGCGGGCGGACCGCACGGGTGGATCCAGCGGATGGTGAGAACTGGCAGCGAATGGTGGTACATCCGCAAGGATTAGAGATCATTGTGGAGCGCCTCAGAGTTTCGGATGGAAGCCAACTGCCTGCAAGTTCCTGATGAGCTATACCAGTATCTCGTCAAACCTTCTCGTCTCAGTGCCTGAGGCTCCACGGCGCGGAAGAATCTCTATGCGCTCTTCCACTTTCCTATCGTATGCTCTCCCTAAAACCCATATATGACCGGATTCGAGGATGAAGAAACAGGTTCTTCTGACAACTGACGGCGCATGCATAGGTAACCCGGGTCCAGGGGGCTGGGCTTGTATCTTGCGATATAAGGGACATACTCGCGAATTGTCCGGCAGTGAAGGTAGCACCACCAACAACCGGATGGAACTCAAGGCCGTGATTGAAGGGCTACGGGCACTCAAGCAGAGTTGCTCGATCACGGTCAGAACAGATTCCCGTTACGTGAGGGACGGAATCACTAAGTGGGTCCACAACTGGAAAGCCAACGCCTGGCAACGCCATGTAAAGGGCGAAGGTAAACAGCCCGTCAAGAATAGAGATTTGTGGGAGGAGTTAGATCTTCTTACCGAAAACCACGAGATCACGTGGTTGTGGGTGAAGGGGCACTCCACCGACGAGGATAACAATCGGTGCGACGACCTGGCTAACCAGGCAGCGCGTCACTCCCCTCTGCGGAATCGATAGAATTCCTGTGTAAGTTGTGCCCTACCGTCCTCAGAGCATCCAAGGCGGCACCGGCCCATTCCTCTTGAATCAAAACGTAATCTGTCTCGTAAGTCGAAATCGCAAAAATCGGAATCCCCCTCGTCGACAGTGGCTCAATAAAGGACAGCAATACCCCTGTCTCGGAAAACGCGAACGGCCCCTCAACCTTCAGGCAAACCCAGCGGTGCGGCGACTCTACATCTGGCGGCAGATTCTCGATGCGGCACACAATCGAAAGTTCATCCCCAGTACGAGTTACAGAACTGAATTCACCGCTTGCGGCCCAATCAGGAAAGGGCGCGTCCGCCGCGAGCCGCGCAATCCCGTAAGGCCCATCCGCCAGCCGCCGAAACTCGAGCTTTTGCCCCATGATCGTAGCGCCGGCGTCCGCCGGCTGTGGCGCGGGGGTCTCGCCCCGCACCACAAAAGGTTGATCGACCGCGTCTAGTCCTCCACCGCCTTCCGCACCGCAGCCCGGGCCAGCAACCGCGTCGAATCCAGCGTCGGCAGAGGCGATGCCTCGGGCGTCACCAGCAAAGGAATCTCCGTGCACCCCAGCACCACCGCATCGCACCCTGCGTCCTTCAGCGCGCCAATGACCTCAACGTAATAAGCCAGCGACCGCGGCAGAAACTGTCCACTCACCAGCTCATCAAAAATGATCTGATCGATCCGCTCCCGCTGCTCCGCTCCAGGAAGACAGTGCTCAATCCCCGCTGCCTTCAGCGCCTCGCCATAGACCGGCCCCTCCATCAGATATCTCGTGCCTAACACCCCGAGCCGCTTGAACCCCTGTCTGGTGGCCTCGGCCGAAACTTCACGCGCAATGTGCAGCCACGGGCGCGGCGAGCGATGCTCCACCAGATCAAACGCCTGATGAATCGTGTTGTCCGGACAGATCAGAAAATCCGCCCCTGCCCTGGCCAGCTTCTCGGCCGAAGCCAGCATGAGTTCCGCCACGCCAGCCCAATCGCCCGCCTCGATCGACTTCATGTAGTCGGCCAGCGAAAACGAATGCAGCGACACCTCGGGATGTTCATGCCTGCCGAGTCTCTGCGCCCCTTCGAGCGAGATCATCCGATAGCACAGAGCCGCTCCCTCGGTACTGCACGCGACAATGCCAATATGCAACATGCCAGATTCAGAGTGGAATTCAGCCGTCAAGGGGCAGCTTCAGCGGATCGGGTGCCCCACTTCTGGCCGGTTTTGCCAGAAGGAGGGATTGTCCCACCGCGTACGGACTCCCATCCCGATATCTTTTCTCAAACTCTTCCCGAGTTACGATTGTCTTCACATCAATCACGCGGTCGATGGCGAGAATCCCATCCAGATGATCGATCTCATGCTGCAGCAACTCAGAAAAATTCTTCTCCTCCCCGGCCGCAAACTCAAGCCTCTGGCCATCCAGATTCTGATAGCGCAGGGTGATCTCCCGGTGGCGTTTCACCTGCATGAAGATGGAAAGAAAACTCAGGCATGCATCCCAGACCACAACCTTCTGGTGGCTGCGCCGAACAATCTCCGGATTGATGAGCGGCCAAGCCTCCGCACCCGGCAAATTCAGCAAGATCACGCGCTCGAGTACACCAATCTGCGGAGCCGCAATCCCGCGCCCATAACCCGTTTCCGCACGCCAGTGCGCCAACGTGTCGGTAAGATCGCGAACCAGTTCGCGAGTTTTAACTGCAGTCGAGTCAGCAACCCGCGAGCACTTCTCCCGCAGAAGCGGATTGCCGAGTTGCAGGATGGGTCGAACCGGCATGCCTGATCTCCACCGCCCCTACTGCGCCGCCGCCGCGTCGAACAGGCTCAGCAGCTCCAGCTTCTTGTCCGCCGGCAAAAATGATGCCTCAAACGAGTTCCGCGCCAGTTCGCGCAGATGCTCATCCGTGAACCCATACGTCTCCTGCGCAAACTGATACTCGCGCGCCAGCGAGGTGCCGAACAAGGCAGGATCATCCGTGTTGAGCGTGATCATCATCCCCTGATCAAAATAGCTCTTCACCGGATGCTCCGCCGGCGTCTTGCAAACTCCGGTCCGCAGATTGCTTGTGATACAGATCTCCACTGGAATCTGCCGGTAGGCGAGTTCCTCGATCAGATCCGGATCCTGCGCCGCACTCAGCCCGTGGCCAATGCGCTCGGCGTGCAGATTCAGCGCTCCCCAGATCGATTCCGGCGACGCCGTCTCTCCCGCATGGGCGGTGAGTCGCAGTCCATGATCCTCCGCGTAAGCATAGACGCCGCGAAAAAGCTCCGGCGGCGCTTTCTGTTCATCCCCGCCGATTCCCACCCCCACGACGTGCCGGTTCTTATAGTGCGTTGCCAGCTCAAAGACTTTCTGCGCCTCTTCCGCCCCAAAGTGCCGCGTCGCGTCGAAAATCCACAGCAGCGAGACCCCAAAATCGCGCTCCCCGCGCGCTCTTCCCCGCTCCAGCCCCTCGAAGATCGCTGCAAAATCCTGCTTGCGGTACAAACACACGCCCACCGCTACATACACCTCGGCGTGCAGGACGTTCTCTTCTTTCAACCGCTGCATCAGCCGACAGGTGACGAGCTCATAATCCTCCGGCAGGCTTAAGTGCGCGCTCACTTCCTTAAACGCCATCAGAAAACCGGGAAAGTCCGCATAGCGGTACAGGGCCTCAGTCTCGGCCAGCGTCGTTTGTTCACCGTGCTGCTGGCGGAGTTCCAGCAGCGTCGGGGCGTCGACCGCACCCTCGAGATGCAAATGCAACTCTGCCTTAGGAAGTTGTCGGACAAAATCGTTCGGCGCCTGGGCGCCAGCCGCGGTCATGATGGTTAGATTGTAGAGCAGATTCGAGATTGACGAGCGCGACGCTTCCTCCCGCTGCGCGGGCCAAGCAGGCAAGGCGAGAACCGGCTGTGGGCAGGCAGCGTCGATATTGCCCGGCGACAAACAGATTCCTCGCCGCGTTTCCCTGGCTGGGAAGTTCAATAGAAAGCCGCGAGCGGCTTCTTCCCTCGCCCTTTTTCCTTTACAATCCGAGGTTCTCATTTCCCGCGATGGAGATCCTGATGACCCGGTTCGTCCGCAATGTCGTTTGTCTGGCTCTGAGTATTCCGCTGGCACTTTTCGCTGCCTCCTCCGCTCCGAAAGTCAAAACCCATTCCGGCGAGGTCGAAGGCAAAGTGGATGGCACCGTTCATGTATTTCTGGGCATCCCTTATGCCCAGCCACCGGTGGGCGATCTTCGCTGGAAGCCACCGGTGCCCGCGGCAAAGTGGAGCGGCGTTCGCAAAGCCACCGAGTTCGGCTCGCACTGTCTGCAGGGAAAAGTTTTCGGTGACATGAATTTTCGCGATCCCGGAGGCAGCGAAGATTGCCTCACGCTCAACGTCTGGGTCCCGGCCCAGGAAGGCAAGAAGCTTCCCGTCATGGTGTGGATCTACGGCGGCGGCTTTGTTGCCGGCACAACCTCTGAGGCCCGCCAGGACGGGGCGCACCTGGCGCAACTGGGAGGAGTCGTCGTCGTCTCCATGAACTACCGTCTCGGCGTCTTCGGCTTCCTGGTGCATCCCGAACTGGCAAAGGAATCCAGCCACAACTCTGCCGGCAACTATGGTCTGCTGGACCAACTGGAAGCTTTGAAGTGGGTGCAGAAAAACATCGCCGCATTCGGAGGCGATCCCGACAACGTGACCATCTTCGGCGAAAGCGCCGGATCGTTCTCCGTCAGTGCCCAGATGGCCTCGCCCCTTGCCAAAGGCCTGTTCCACAGAGCGATCGGCGAAAGCGGCGCCGCCTTCTCGCGCAGCGGCCTATCGTTCGATCCCATGTCGGTCCGCGCCGAGAAGGATGCAAAACTGGTCAGCGAAAAGCTGGGCGTTTCGACACTAGCCCAGCTCCGCGCCGTTCCCGCCGAAAAGCTGGTAGAGACGTTCGGCAATGCCCCCGGCGCGTTCGCATTCGGCCCCGACGTTGACGGATATTTTCTGCCCGATTCCGTGCCGGGGATTTTCGCCGGAGGAAAACAGAATGATGTGCCCCTGCTCGCGGGATGGAACCACGACGAAGGCAGCTTCGAAGTTGCCTTCGCTCCACAGAAGCCTACCGCCGACAGCTTCAAGGAGCGCGCGCAGAAAGATTTCGGTGACAAGGCAGACGAATTCCTGAAACTCTATCCCATCGGCACGCCGGAACAGGTCCGTCGCTCCGCGCTCGACTACGCCGGAGACCGCTTCATCGCCATGTCAACCTGGGAGTGGATCGAGGCCCAAACGAAAACCGGCAAGCAGCCCGTCTACCATTACCGCTTTGACATGACACCGGCGCCCAAAAATCCCAACGCGCCCCGCCTCGGCGCATATCACTCCGCCGAAATCGAATACGTTTTCGGACAGCTCGACTCCAAAACCGACGCCACCTGGACACAAGAAGACCGCAACGTCAGCCTGGTCATGCAAAAATACTGGACGAACTTCGCCAAGACCGGAAATCCCAACGGCGCCGGCCTGCCCAATTGGCCCCCCTACGACGTAACCGACGGCTGGCCGGTCATGATCCTGAAAGCTGAACCGGAGGCCGAGAAAGATGATCTGCGTGATCGATATCTATTTCTGGCGAGGGAGTGGGGAAAAAGCAAGGAGTGACGGGAAAAGAAAAAAGCCAGGTGCCCCGCTTCTGGCCGGTTGGGCCAGAAGTGGGAATTTCTCGGGAGCAAGGCCGAAAAGGATCTTCGTGACCTCGCTGGTTCCAGCCGTTAACCCTGCTTCGTTGTGAACTCGCTGTGGTGCCGACTGTAGAAGAAATAGATCATCAGCCCCAGCGCCAGCCAGGCAAAGAAACGCAGCCAAGTCAGAATCGGCAGCCCTGACATCAGCAGCGCGCAGAACGCGACGCTCAGCACCGGTGCCGCAATCCCGCCAGGAGCACGGAATCCACGACGTCGCTCCGGCTCGCGGTAACGAAGAATAATCACGCCAATCGACACCAGCACGAAGGCAAACAGCGTCCCGATGTTCGACAAGTCCGACAACGTTCCAATGTCGAGAATGCCCGCTGGAATTCCCACGACAAAGCCTGCAATCCAGGTCGCGGTCGCCGGCGTCCGAAATTTCGGATGCACGCGCCCGAACAGCTTCGGAAGCAAGCCGTCGCGCGACATGGAAAACCATACTCGTGCCTGTCCCAGCTGAAACACGAGCAGCGACGAGATCATCCCCATCATGGCTCCGAACAGAACGCCAAGCTCCACCCAGCGCAATGTTTTCGAGCCGGTGTTGGCGACCAGGCCCTTCAAGCTGTTCGCAACCGGTGCAGCGTCGTCCAGCAACGTTTGCCAGTTCACCACACCCGTCAACACGACCGCGACGCCGATGTAGAGCAACGTACATACGACCAGCGTCGCGATGATTCCTATGGGCAAATCTCGTTGCGGGTTCTTCGCTTCCTCCGCCGCCGTTGAAACCGAATCGAACCCGATGTAGGTGAAAAAGATGATCGATCCACCGGTCAGAATCCCCGACCACCCCATGGGCGCAAACGGATGCCAATTCCCCGGATTGATGTAATGCGACGCCGCCACGATAAACGCCAGAATGGCCGCGATCTTCAGCACCACCATGGTGTTGTTCGCTTCGGCCGACTCGCGAATTCCGCGTACCAGGATCACGGTGAGAACCATCACCACCAGAAACGCCGGGATGTTGAAGCCGAAGTGCAGCCCCGGTGCATAAAGCGCGTTGCCCTTTAGATCAGTCATGCCCGCCGGCAGGTACGCTGGCGTAATCCATCGCAGTCCGGGATGAATCCCAAACCACTCGATCATGTCAACCAGATGCGCCGAAAAACCCACACTGACGGCCATGTTGCTCACCGCGTATTCGAGGATCAGGTCCCACCCGATGATCCACGCGATCAGTTCGCCCATCGTCGCGTAGGTATAGGTGTAGGCGCTGCCCGCGATCGGAATCATCGACGCCAGTTCCGCATAGCACAGCGCCGTGAACCCGCACACTACCGCCACCAGCACGAGCGAGAGAGCCAGCGCCGGTCCGGCTCCCGGCCGTCCCAGGGTGGCGTGGTGACGCACCATGTAGTCGAGGAGTGGAGCGTTGAGAATCGATGACGTATCGAACTTCTGTCCGGCGATTGCAGTACCGACCACCGTGAAAATGCCGGACCCGATCACCGCCCCGATGCCCAGAGCTGTCAGCGACACCGGCCCGAGCGTTTTCTTTAACTTTCGTTCGGGATCCTCGGAGTCCGAGATCAGCTTGTCAATGGACTTGCAGCAAAAGATCTGCTTGTCAGAGGTGCGGATGGTCTGCGCTGCGGGAGGTTCGCTGGACGTGGCTGGTTGTGACAAGCGCTGTGATTTCTCCTGAACGGGGGGATTTTGGCACTCAGCGCTGGCGCCAAGCATGTAGCGGGTTCCCCACTTCTGGCCGGTTTTGCCAGAAGTGGGAACCTGACCGTCCGAGATGCCCAACCCGGTTTTCTTGGCTAGGGTGGGAACTCGCACTGGCCAAATGCTAAGTGCTCAGTGCCAAGTGCTGGGCTTTCTACCGCTTCGCCTGGCCGCGGGCCAACTTCTTGACCTTCGGCTTCTTCGACCCCCGCGGATAATCCCGGGGCTTCAGCGGCTTCTCCGCTTTCCGTTTCTTGCGCGCCGTGCGTTTGACTTTCTTGCGTTCTTCTCTGCCTAACTTGGTTGTATTTGCCATGAATTCCTTTTGAAATTGAAAATCAGCGGTTCAGCCAGCGCGCAGGTTCTTGCTGCTGAAGGACTAAACCACTTAGTGACTCAATTGAAGCAATCGCTTCAGGCCTGCTCCAACTGGGCATACTTTTCCACCAGCTTCTTCAAGCCGAAGCGTGGAAATTGTACCGTAATCTTGGCTTCTTCGCCTTCTCCCTCGCGCTGGTAAACGGTTCCCTCGCCGTATTTCGGATGCCGCACTTTCTGTCCCGGACGGAACCCGCGCTTGCCTTTCGGCTCTTCCGCCACCGGAGTTTTCGGCCCGCTGAATTTTTTCCCGCGGCTGGCAAAGAACTCGGCAATATTCTCGATCGAGTTGTAAGCGGGTGCCGCGGCGGTCTGCTTCGAACCGCCAGCATGGTTTCGGCCACCGTCGCCCCCATACCACGCCGCGCTCTGATCCTCGTCCTCATAAGAGTAGTGCGAAGAGTCGGAATGACTCGTGGAGGGGCGGGCGACCTCCCCTGCCCGGCGGAGCGAAGCTCGGCTGCGCCGTGTCCCCAGCTGCTCGATCAGCGCCCCCGGCACTTCCTCGAGAAACCGCGATGGCACACTCGCTTCCGGCAAATCCGTCCCATACCGCCGCCGGTAAACCGCCCGTGTCAGAATCAGCTGATCCATCGCACGCGTCATCCCGACATAGCAGAGGCGCCGCTCCTCTTCGATATCCTCAGGAACAAGCATCGTCCGCGAATGCGGAAACAATCCCTCTTCCAGCCCACTCAAAAAGACGAGCGGGAACTCCAGTCCCTTGGCCGCATGTAGACTCATCAGCGTGATCTGTGCCCGCTCATCGTAGTCGTCGGCGTCGGCAATCAACGCGGCATGATCCAGAAACTGATCGAGCGTCTCGGCGCGATCCTTCGAGTCCATCGCGGCATTCACCAATTCGTGCAAATTCTCAATCCGCGAATAAGCCTCAGGCGTGTCCTCTTCCTCCAGACTCTTGATATACCCGGTCCGGTCGATAAGAAATTTCAGAATCTCAGCGGTAGTGACGGTAGCAGCAGGAAAAGAAGCGTCTGCCCCGGAAGACTCGCGGGCAGCAGCATCGGCAGCGCCGGCATTCTGTCGGTTGTCGCGGACGCCTGGCGCGTCCGCACGATCCCCCTCCGCCGACGCTTCCGCCTCCCCGCCATCAAACGAGAAATTCCCGAATTCCGTGGGATCAAACGCGGTCGCGTCTTCCTCACTCACGAAATCTTCTTCGCTCTGTGACTCCATGAGTCCGTGCCGAACTTCCCCCGTCTCCTCGAGCCGCTCCACGAACGTCCCCGCCAGCATCGCCCGGGCGTCTTCAATGATCTGCTGAAAACTCTTGAGGGAGCCCACCGCCCGCGGAGGCAGCAACTGCCGCTTGATCGCCTCCGCGATCGCACCCCAGAGCGAGAGCCCAGTCTCAAGCGCCAGCCGCTCGAGCGTGTCTATCGTGCCCTTGCCAATGCCGCGAGCCGGCGTGTTAATCACCCGCAGCAGTGAAATCGAGTCATCCGGATTCTGGATGACTTTCAGATAGGAGATCATGTCCTTGATCTCGGCCCGCTCGTAAAACGAAAACCCGCCCACCACGTGATACTTCAACCCATACCGCCGCATCGCTTCTTCAAACAAGCGCGATTGCGAATTCGTGCGATACAGCACCGCGGCCCGCGGAGTCTCCCCGCGCCCGACTGCCGCACGCACATACTTCGCGATCGCGTCGGCAGCAAACAACGCCTCATTCTCACCATCGGGAGCCTCGTAGTAGCCGATCTTCGCCCCGCCCTGACGCGCCGTCCAAAGGTTCTTCCCCTTGCGCCGCACATTGTTGGCCACCACCGCCGAGGCCGTCTGCAAAATATTCTGCGTGGAGCGATAGTTTTGCTCCAGCCGGATGATCTTCGCCTCTGGAAAGTCCTGCTCGAACTCCAGAATGTTGCGAATATCAGCCCCGCGCCAGGAGTAGATCGATTGATCCTCGTCCCCGACGGCGCAAACATTGTGATGCTCCCCAGCCAGCAGGCGCATCAGCTGGTACTGCGGCCGGTTCGTGTCCTGATACTCGTCGATCAGCAAATACTGAAAGCGCCGGTTGTAGTACTGGCGCACCGCGGAAGCCGACTTCAGCAGCCGCACCGCTTCGAGCAGCAGATCGTCGAAGTCGAGGGCATTCGCCTTGCGCAGTTCTTTGCGATACTCCTCATACAGATGCGCAATCTTCTCGGTCTTCGGATCCGCCGACTGCAGATACAGCTCCTGCGGATCGAGCATGTGATTCTTCGCCCACGAGATCCGCCCCAGCACAGTGCGCGGCGTGAGTTGCTTGTCATCGAGTCCCAGGCGCTTCATGATCGACTTCACTACGGACTGCTGATCACTCTCGTCATAGATGACGAAATTCTTGGTGTGCCCGATCGGCGGCTGCCCCGGCACGGTTGACGGAATCCGCAGCGCCTCCACATCCCGCCGCAGCATCCGCACACAGAAGGAATGAAACGTCGAGATCACGGGCTTGGCGATGCTGAGTCCGCCCACCAGTTTGTCGACCCGCTCGCCCATCTCGGCAGCAGCCTTGTTGGTGAAGGTCATCGCCAGAATCGACTCCGGCATTACGCCCTTGTGCTCAATCAGATACGCGATCCGGCAAGTAATGACGCGGGTCTTCCCGCTCCCCGCACCGGCCAGGATCAACACCGGCCCCTCGGTAGTCTCGACAGCCTCGCGCTGTTGCGGATTCAGTTGGTCAAGAAACGACAATGAGGAAAGTGGCTCCGGGAAGATTGATGTCTCATTTTACAAGGAGAAGCGAATCGAACGCTGTGGAAGGCGAAGAAGATGGAGCGGCGGAGGCCGTATGTAGGCAGGGACGGCGATCGAGCTGGCGTTGCACGTATCCGCAGTGTGCATCTTGTATCTCTCGTTGACCGCACTTGAGCTGCCAGCCGACCTAAAGTCGCTCGCGCCGGCTTTCGCCCTGGACTGGATGACAAGGCCAGACCGCTCATCCTCACGAAAAATCCCGCAAGCCCTGCTCCGGTGCGCGTTCCCTCCACGGAGTCGAACGGCGGCGCGCCCGGTCTGGGTTACGCCAGTAATCCGGACAAGTCTTCTTCCTGGGAGTGGGCGCGCTCGTCCTCACAACGAGTTTAGTGGCGCTCTTGACGCAGCAGAATCTGCCATCAGCACCACAAATGAAGCCGCAAAGCGGCGAGAAGCGCAGAGGCGTTGTCCAAGAGGAGCTACTATGAAAACTTTCCTGGCCTTGGCAGTACTGTTCGCGATTGCCGGAGTCGTCGTGCTCGATCAGCGCGCCGCCCGCGCGGGTGAAGCCATCCCCACTTCCGGATACAAAGTTCTCGATCCCATCCACCACGGCAATCTCACCGTGTTTCCCGTAGTCACGGCAAAAACCTATTCCACCGGCGAATTCCTCACCCTCGACGAAGGCCTCCGCTCCGGGGAAGTCATCGTCACAGAGTCCGGCAGCGTGCAAGGACTCGTCCGCCGCCACACCACGCCCGGCGTCCGTCATGACGGCGCCGAGGTGAACCGCCTCGTTCTGGTCAACAATTCCAAGCGTCCGCTGTTATTGTTGGCCGGCGAGATCGTCAGCGGGGGCAAGCAGGACCGCGTCATCGGCAAAGACCGCATTATCCCGGCCGAAAGCGATCCCGTTGATCTGAGCGTCTTCTGCGTCGAGCCCGGACGCTGGGTCGCCACCAGCGACCACTTTGGAGCAAGCGAATCCATATACGGGAAAAACAGGAATGGAGCCCGTGGGGCCGCTCCTATGACCATGATGGCTCAGCCCTCAGTCCGGGGCAAAGCCATGGCCGACAAGGATCAAGGGGAAGTCTGGGGCGAAGTGAGCAAGGAAAAAGCCGCCATGGCCGAGCAGGTCGCTGTTTCTGCCCCCACGGTTGCGGCCGATCTTGAACAAACCACCTCCTTCGCGAAAGTGAATGAGAATTCCGAAGTCAAGAAGCAAATCGATTCGATCGCCAAGCCTGTCGAAGAGAACTATCAGAGCCTGATCCATCAGCTCCGCGATCGCAACGCCGTCGGGGTAGTCGTGGCCGTGAATGGGCGCATCATCTGGGCCGACATTTTCGCCAGCAGCGACCTGCTCGGCAAATACTGGCCGAAGCTGGTGCGCTCCTACGCATCCGAAGCAGTCGTCACGCGCGCCAAAGAGGTGGAAGTCACGGTTAGTCAGGCGCAATCTTTTCTGGGCGACATGGAGGGCCGCCGCGAAATGATCGAAAGCGAACCCGGAATCTACCGCCACACCGAAGTGACCGGCAACGGCTTCAAAGCCTTCGCCCTGATGTCATTGCTGCCGAAGACCGGCTTCGATGTACACATAGCAAAAATGGCGGATTGAAGAAAAGGAACTAAAGAATTGGGGTCTGGGCAACATAGGGGCTAGCGAATCCTGATGATTGGACGAAGGTCGGGCGCACGCCGATCCATGGAAGTCACCGTCATCCGAAGCCGCAGCCTTGGCGGACCGATGCATTCTTTTTGGTGCGCCCATATCGCCGCCCGAAAGGCACCTTCGCTTGGCTCAGAGGACAACGAATTTCGCTATCCCCTGGCCCTGACCCTAGTCCCCTGCTCTTGGCTGCTTCGCAAGTCCCCTGCTCTTGGCTGCTTCGCACCATCTTCGCCAGGCCGCGGTGTTGTTCGGCAACCGCTGATGCTTCATATCGCTGAGGGCATGAAATGCCCATCCACTGGGTCTCCGCGTCGAGCCCGGGCAAAGGGCCCGACGTCACCCTGGCTTCCCCATGTATGACTGGCTCCCGCTCTGGCTTCGGCTGCGATGCGGCAATATCCGCCCAGGCCCCAGAGGTGCCCAGTCAGGCATCGACTTGAACCTCGGATCCCGGTCCGGAGCACCGTTGGCCCGGCATGCCGGAGTCGGTCGAAAATGGCGAAGAAAAAACTCAACCGTACAAAGAGTCAGGTCGCCGCCGAAAATAGGGTAAAGTTACTTCTGGTCAACCCCAGCGAGTCCGATGCAACCACCCGCGTCTCCGCGAGTCCGGGAAGGGGCCCCCGGCGCAGGGCGCGGCATCATAGGAGGAATTCATGTCTACGAAGTTCAAGTGGCTGGTAGCTGCAATCAGTTTGTCCCTGGCGGCGCTCCCGCTCGTCGCAGCTGGTTCGGGATATCACGTGATTCAAACCTACAAAGTCGGAGGCGATGGCTTCTGGGATTACCTCACGGTCGACGCCAGCGCCCGTCGTCTGTACATCTCCCGCGGCACGCACGTCATGGTCATGGACACCGACTCAGGCAAGATCGTCGGCGACATCCCCGACACTCCAGGTGTTCACGGCATCGCCCTCGCGCCCGACCTCGGACGCGGTTTCACGAGCAACGGCCGCGAAGGCACTGTCACCATTTTCGACATTAAGACCATGGCTCCCATCGGCGACAAAGTCAAAACCGGGGACAACCCCGACGCCATCCTCTACGATCCCGCCACCAAGCGCGTCTTCACCTTCAACGGCCGCAGCCAGGACTCCACCGCCATCGACGGCGCCACCGGCAAAGTTCTCGGCACCATTAAACTCGACGGCAAGCCCGAGTTCGCCGCCAGCGATGCCAAGGGCATGATCTACGTCAACATCGAAGACAAGAGCGAATTGACGGCGATCGATCCCAACAAACTCGAAGTAAAAGCGAAGTGGCCGCTCGCTCCCTGCACCGAGCCCAGTGGACTCTCCATCGACCGCAAACACGGTCGTCTCTTCGTCGGCTGCGACAACAAGATGATGGCCGTCGTCGACGCCGATAGCGGCAAAGTCCTGGCCACGCCGCCCATCGGCGAAGGCGTCGACGCCACCACCTACGACGACGAAACCGGCTTGGCGTTCGCCTCCTGCGGCGAGGGCGTCCTCACTGTGGTGAAAGAAGAAGGCGGCAAGTACCTCGCCGAAAATGTCCCCACCAAGCGCGGGGCCCGCACCCTGGCCCTCGACCCCAACACGCACAACATTTTCACCGTAACCGCCGATTTCGGCCCCCGTCCTCCTGCCACCGCCGATAATCCCAGACCCCGTCCTGCGATGCTCCCAGACAGCTTCGTAGTGCTGGTAGTAGGAAAGTAATCGCAGAGGGAAATTGAACTGGGGTGCCCCCACTCCGCTCCCGAGGTTTTCGCCGGATCGGGTGGGGACTTTGACGTTCATCGGAGCGATCCGGGTGCCCCACTTCTGGCCGGTTTGGCCAGAAGTGGGGTTGCGAGGTACTACTGCGCACGGTGCCGTACCCACCATAAACACAACCGTTTACAATGAACGGGCCACAAAGATGAAGCTTGGAAGAACTCATCGCTCTTCGCTACACAGCTCATAGCAGACCCTGACATGACCATGAAAGTCCGCAAAGCCGTTTTCCCAGCCGCTGGCCTAGGCACCCGGTTCCTCCCAGCCACCAAAGCCCAGCCCAAGGAAATGCTCCCGCTGGTCGACAAGCCCATCATCCAGTACGGCGTCGAAGAAGCCATGTCCTCGGGCTGCAACCAGATCATCATCATCACCGGACGCGGCAAGCAAGCCATCGAAGACCACTTCGACGTCAGTTATGAACTCGAAAAAATGCTCGAGGAGCGCAAGAAAACCGAACTCCTCCGCATCGTCCGTTCCATCTCCGACATGATTCATCTGGCCTACGTCCGCCAGAAAGAAGCTCTCGGCCTCGGCCACGCCGTCCTCATGGCGCGTGAGCTCGTGGGCAACGAACCCTTCGCCGTGCTCCTCGCCGATGACGTCATCGACAACCCGATTCCTGCCTTGCAACAGATGGTCAACGTTTTCCACCAGAAACAATGCAGCGTAATCGCGGCCCAGGTCGTCGAGGGCCGGATGATCTCCTCCTATGGCGTCCTCGACGCCCAGCCCGCCGACGGATTCAACGGCCGCCTCTTCGAAATCCGCAATATGGTTGAAAAACCGAAATTTGAAGAAGCCCCGTCGAACCTGGCCGTGATCGGCCGCTACGTCCTCACCCCCACAATTTTCGATTGCCTCGCACGCACCCAGCCCGGTGCCGGCGGCGAACTCCAACTGACCGACGGCATGCGCATGCTCCTCAAGCAGGAAAAAATGTATGCCTACGTATACGAAGGCAAACGCTACGACACGGGAGACAAACTCGGATTCCTAAAGGCAACCGTAGAATTCGCCCTGAAGCGCAGCGACCTCGGCGCCCCCTTTCGCGAATACCTGAAAGAGCTGAAGCTCTAGCCGATTCCCCTGTCCCGCTGCTTTTGGGTTCAGGGTAAGGACTTTGACTTTGGTAGGAAGAAATTAAATTGCGCCGTTAGAGAACCTCTACTTCTCCCGCAACTTCCTCGACTTCTCCTCCACTCCCTGAGCCAATTTCTCCTTATGCCCGTGGAGTTTCTTGGCAACCCTCGGATCCGTCAGCCCAATCATCTGCGCTGCCAGAATCCCCGCATTCGTCGCCCCAGGCTTTCCAATGGCGACGGTGGCGACAGGAATTCCCGCCGGCATCTGCACCGTAGAAAGCAGGGAGTCCATCCCGTTGAGGGAAGTCGAAGGAATCGGCACCCCAATGACCGGCAAGATCGTATGGGCTGCAATCACCCCCGCCAAATGCGCCGCCCCGCCCGCTCCGGCGATGATCACTTGAATTCCGCGATCCGCGGCTTTCTTGGCAAACTCGGCGGACCGGTCCGGCGACCGATGCGCCGAAGTCACGTCCAGCTCATAAGCGATCCCAAACTCGTCCAGCGCCTTCCCCGCCTCGCGCATGATTTCCAGATCCGAATCACTCCCCATCACAATTGAAACCAACGCTTTGCTCATCGCACTCCTCTGGAACATTCAAATTCGCGGATCCACGCAGGTTAAGAAAGGAAAACCACCGGCGGATGTTCAACCACGGCATCGAAATCGATTGCTAAGATACCTTCAGCGCCCTCCCCGCGATATCCCTTCGATAATGCGCCCCCTCAAACGAAATCTTCGCGCACGCGTCATACGCCCGTGCGACGGCAGTTGGTAAATCCGCCGCCCGAGCCGTTACTCCGAGCACGCGTCCTCCGGAAGTATAGAAAGCGTCATCCCGCCGCGAAGTCCCCGCATGAAACACGTTCACACCTGCAATGCCGGCAGCGTCGGCCAGCCCATCGATCCGTTTGCCCGCCGTGAACGTCCCCGGATACCCTCCCGACGACATCACCACGCATACCGACGCATCCGGCGACCACTTGAAATCCCCTTCGCTGAGCCGCCCCTGAATCGAAGCCTCAACGGCCTCGACCAGGTCGCTCTCCAGCCGCATCAGAATCGGCTGCGTCTCCGGATCGCCAAACCGGCAATTGAACTCCAGCACCATCGGCCCGCGCGCCGTCATCATCAGACCGCAGTACAGCACGCCCTTGAACTCCTTCCCCTCGGCCTTCATTCCCGTGACGACAGGTTGCGCGATGTGATGCACCAGCCAATCGCGCATCTGATCATCGATAATGTCTGCGGTCGAGTAAGCACCCATCCCGCCGGTATTCGGCCCGGTATCGCCGTCGCCGATGCGCTTATGATCCTGCGCCGCCACCAGCGGCGCCACGCGCTCGCCGTCGCTGAACACAAGGAAAGACAGTTCATCGCCCTTCAAGCACTCTTCGAGTACGACGCGCGCTCCGGCTTCGCCCAGCATCCTCCCGCTTAGCATCTCCGCCGCCACGCTCGCGGCTTCTTCCTTTGTCTTGGCGATGACCACGCCCTTGCCCGCCGCCAGCCCGTCAGCTTTCACTACTACTGGAAGATGAAAGTGCCCCAGGGCCGAGCGCACGTCCTCGATCGAATCGCAAATGGCAAAGGGAGCTGTGGGGATGTGATGCCGCTGCAGAAATTCCTTGGCGAAGCTCTTGCTTGACTCCAGCTGTGCCGCGGCCTGCGACGGCCCAAACACCGGCCACCCTCGCTGCGTGAACTCGTCGACGACTCCCAGGGTAAGGGGCAGTTCCGGGCCCACCACGGTCAAGTCCGGCAGAAGCCGCGAGGCCAGCGCGGTGATCGAATTCAAGTCTTTCAGATCCGCGGCCAAGCACTCTGCGTCATCGGCAATGCCGCCGTTTCCCGGCGCACAATAGATCTGCGAAACCCGCGTCGACTGCCGCAGCTTCCACACCAGCGCGTGCTCCCGCCCGCCTCCACCTAAAACAAGAACTTTCATAAGTTCAGAGCAAATCAGGTTAGGGGTTCGAACGGAATGCTGTCAAACGCCCTCCGGGCGCACCCACGTATGGCTGTCTGGTGTAGGCCTCGACCCCACTCCGTGAGTATTGTTGCCGTTCTCCGCGGCGCAAGAGCGAGCAGGTATCGACGGCCCCATCGCGATCCCCATAGACCTCCATACCGTCGGGCTCCAGCGTTTGATCCGTTCAGCAGTGTCCTGGGCCTCGGCACGATCCCCTCACTTCAAATACGCCCGCACCAGCGAAATCAAATCCTCGGTCAACTCCTCTGGCGATTCCGCGACACGATTCGGATGCGTAATATGCAGCCGTATGTGGTCCTCCAGAATCTCCGCCATCAGGCTGTTCACCCCGCCGCGGATCGCTGCCAGCAGCATAAGAATATCGGCGCACTCGTCGCCCTCAGTCACCGCCCGCTCCACAGCCGTAATCTGCCCGCCCAGCCGCCTGATCCTGGAAAACAGCTTCTGCTTCTCTTTGGAAATTTCCGGCAATTTGTCTTTCATGACTTTTTTAGCATTTCCTGTATTTTTGGCTTGACACGTACCCTAGGGGGGTATGATATAGAACCTGAAGGCGGGACGCTATTACCCGCCCCATTGAGACGTATGAATACTAGCAGTGGCTCGGAGCCTCCGGAAAGTTTCGGCGGCTATCCGGTGTAGAAGCAGTGGATGTGACCCGATAGATGTAAAGGCCTCCCGCTATCGCCTCACCTCTGTTTCTTCTACCCCTGACAATTTAACCCGAACGCAGCGCGACCGATTCCCTCACCGTTCGCTTGCTTGCCGCCTGACTGCGGGAGTCCTCCGCAGGCAAGCGCCCGGGTTATCTTCCTCCGCTGCCGAAGGAGGTGGAAGATGGCGAACGAAGTCCTCAGCATTTCGACCGCAGGCGCCGAGGCCATGCTGCCCGCAGTTCGCGGCCGCGTGGTCCGCAAGAAGTGGCTCTACAGCGTTCTCACCTTCCTCACGGTTTTTGGCCCCGGCCTCATTGTGATGGAAGCCGACAACGATGCTGGCGCCGTCTCCACTTACGTCCAGGCGGGAGCTCAGTACGGCACACGCCTGCTGTGGATTCTGCTGCTGCTGTTGCCCGTCACCTACTTCATTCAGGAGATGGTGGTGCGCCTCGGTATCGCCACTGGCAAAGGCCACGCCGCCATGATCTACCAGCGTTTCGGCCGCTGCTGGGGCCTGTTTTCCCTGGTCGACCTGCAACTGGTGAATTTCCTCACGCTGGTGACCGAGTTCGCCGCGATCTCGCTCGCGTTGAGCCACATGAACATCGCCCCGATTGTGGGGGTACCGCTCGCCGCCGTGGCGCTGATCGTGATGATCCTGACTGGCAGCTACCGCCGCTGGGAACGCGTCACCGTGTTCCTCTGCCTGCTCGATTTGGCATGGATCGCGATCGCCGTGAAAGTGCGGCCATCGTTCGGCGAGATCGTTCGCAACACTCTTGTCCCTGGCATTCCGCAGGGCGGCATCAGCGCGAGCCTGGTCTTTCTTATCATCGCCATCGTGGGCACCACGATTGCTCCGTGGCAGTTGTTCTTTCAGCAAAGCTGCATCGCCGACAAGCGCCTGCGCTTCTCCGACGTGAAATGGGCCCGCCTCGATACGCTTCTGGGTGCCGTCTTCACCATTGTCGTCGCCGGCTGCATGATGCTCGCTGGCAATGCCGCCAAGATGCACGGCATCAACTTCCTCGACCCCGCGCAGATGAGCAACGACCTCCGCGTGTTCTCCGGAGAAGCCGTCCGCAGCGCCATCCTGCTGCTGATGATCAACGCCGCCGTCCTCGGCACCACCGCGATCTCACTCTCGAGCGCCTGGGCCTACGGCGAGGTGAAAGGCTGGCCGCATAGCCTCGAAATGCCGGTTCGCAAGGCGCCCGGCTTTTATCTGACGTACGTCGGATGCGTAGCGCTGGCCGCCGCCATTGTGCTGATTCCCGGCGCGCCGTTGCAGTTGATTATTCTCGGCGTACAGGTGCTGGCCGGCATCATGCTGCCCTCGGCCATCATTTTTCTTCAACTCTTGCTGAACGATAAGGAAGTCCTGGGCAAAGAATTCGTCAACAAGCCCTGGAACAACGGGGTGAACTGGACCATCATTATCGTCCTCTTCATCCTCTCGCTGATCCTGGCGGCCCAGGTGGCCGCCCCCAACCTGTTTCCCGCAAGCTAGGGAACACCTGGGGAAGCATCGGAGCGGCTGGATGCAGCCCATGCCCGAAGCCGTGGGTAAGAAGATACAGAAAGGAATCAGCCCCGAAGGGGCGAAAGGAAAAACGAAAAGAGGTGCCACATGAGCGTACTTGGATTCCTCCGCCCGACCACGATCACTGAGGTCCCCGAGCAGGCCTTCGTCGTCGTGCATCCGCTCGACGACCGGCCCGAGCAGAAGGTTGACACCTCCAGACTCGGGGCCATGCCTATGACCGCCAGCGTCAAGCTCTCGCTGATGGCCCTGCGTGGATACCTGATCCTGATGATGATGCTGGTGCTCTATCACGTGATGGATCTGGCTGGGGCTTTCGGGGCCCGCGCGCACTGAAAGCAAGAATTTTTGCGATCTTTATCAACTATTTACGGCGTTCCCGTGAACCGGTCATCCAATTTGATTGGTTGAAATTCTGAGAAAGGAGGAAACGAACAATGGCCTGCATAACTCTCACCGCGCAACCTTTGGCGATGGCGACGACGCAGCTCGCCCGCGTAGTTCACTCGGAATGCGCTCCCAGGTGGCAATTCGAAGCCACCGTGGACCGCACTCCTCTACGTATGAGCTGGGTCGTGGTTACCGACAGCGACGGCAAGACGCAGCTCCGGATGTGTTGGATCTCCGACTGCCGAGACGATCAAACTACGCCCGGTTTGTAACACTGCTGTAACCGGCCGTGCGTAGGCTCGTACGGAATTGGGGACCGCCAAAGCGTGCCCCAATTCCTCGCACTCTTAACTGTGATTAATCTCCTGGTCAATGCTATCGTTAATTTAACGAGTCGGGGTTGGGGTAGGAAAGCACAATCTTGGAGGCCCGGCCGCAATCACAATCAAGCGTGATTCGCGGCCTGGAGGGGATGGCGGGTTACCTACGGTGGGGCATGAAATTGAAATTCATTTTCAATACGAAGGGGGGCTCATTCGCGGGCTTTTGCCTCTATTTCGCGGCCCGCTTTCTCTTCCCGCTGCTGCTTCTCACTCTGCTGACAACCGCCTACATCCTCCCCGCGCAATCGCAGCAGCCCGATGGCCCTCCATCCGCGCCCTCGGCTTCGCCGGACGCTGCCGCGCTCGCCGATCCCCCGCCTGACGACAGCGTCCAGTCGATGTTCCCCCGCTTCAAGACTTCACGGATCTGGCTCTCGGGACAGGCCAACTTCATTTTTCAAGCGCACGGTGGCTTCCCCGCACTCTACAGCGGCCCGAACAGCCTCCGCGATCACTACGAGACAGCCACCTCCCGCGTGGTAACCCTCTACACCGGCGTCCGCGCCAACAATTCCACTGAGCTGTTGGTCGACATCGAAGAAGCCGGCGGTGGTGCCCTGAGCTCAGGCTTGGGCCTCGCAGGCAACACCAATCTCGACATCGTCCGCAACCCCCTGCTCAGCAAATCGCCCTATCTCGCGCGCGGCATAATCCATACCGTCATCCCGCTCAGCAAAGATAAGGTCGAAAACACGCGCAGCTACCTGAGCCTGTTCGACGAATTGCCGCGCCGCCGCCTGGAAATCCGCTTTGGCAAGTTCAGCCTCCCCGATTTCTTCGACCTCAACTCGGTAGGCAGCGACACCCACTTCCAGTTCCTCAACTGGACCACCAACAACAACGGCGCCTGGGATTACGCCGCCGACACGCGCGGCTATACGGTCGGCCTCACCGCCGAATTCGAAGACCGCAACTGGGGATTCCGCTTCGCCGAAGCCCTCATGCCCAAAGTCGCCAACGGCATCGACCTCGTCTGGAGACCCTGGGAAGTCCACGCCGAAAACTGGGAGTACGAACTGCGCCGCGGCGTTCTTCCGAACAAACCCGGCGTTCTGCGATTACTTGCCTACACCAACTACGCCAACATGGGCATCTATCGCGATCAGATCATCCTCGCCGCCGAGCAGGGTGTCACGCCCGACATCACGGACCATCCCTGGCAC
>Ga0123355_10001915_pt1 | contig 29243 bp, 3 predicted proteins | sample TergutEmb28metaG_3_FD_89872 | JGI IMG/M metagenome (GOLD analysis project Ga0123355, IMG submission 89872) | Embiratermes neotenicus P1 segment gut microbial communities from Petit-Saut dam, French Guiana - Emb289 P1 | ecosystem: Host-associated > Arthropoda: Insects > Digestive system > Gut ... | reverse complement strand
TGCTGTGTTACCAGCTAGTATAGAGAAGGTACTAACAGCTGGCTCAAAGCTTCCAGTTCCTGGGTTGAGTACCATTACCGGGCTACCATTGCGGAAGTGGTTTACTATTACGTCGTGGCGGATGCTGAAGATACCACCATCTTGCTCACATGCCCACAATGCTATGATTGCTACATCGTGTGCCGGCATTGTGAAGCTTATGTCAGAGTTTACCAGTTGTGCAGGAGTGAGGAATTGGTTCAACATTATGACACCATCTCCGAATACGCCAGCTGGACGCAGGTGGTACAGAGGATGCGCTGGGTTGTTTGGAACGTCACCGTAGTTACGGGTTACAGCTGGGCTGCTAATACGTGGACCTGATACTACCAAACCGTTCATACCTGACCAGTTTAGAGGACTTGCATCAGATGCATCCATGATTTGCCAGCCTACTAGCCTATGAGCCGTAAGTGATCCAGCGTTAGCTCTCACAGTTACAGTTTGACCAGCGTAGAACTCATTGTTACCGCCTGTGTTGTTGATTTGTGTTACGGTATGCGCGGCAGGTGTACCTGTTGCAGCTGGATTCATACCTCTGTGGCCATCAACGATAGAATCGCCAGGTGTGCCAGGTAGAGGATCGTTATGATCCGGAACAACTGTGTACACAGGTGGTGTTACTGTAAATGTAATGTGGAAGGAACCTACAACTGCTGTGCCCTGCATTACATTAACAACTGCTGTGTGAACACCATTTACCATTGCAGACTGGTTCAAAAGACCCAATGCTGGCTCTACTGAGATACCATGCTGACCATTTGCCGGTATGTTGAATGGTGTTGTAAACGCTGCACTAGGAGCAATAACAAACGGTGGGTTTGTCGCGCCTGGACCTGTTATAGCTCCCCACGCCAGTGTCAAACCATTCAAAGGTTGATCATGTGTGTTGGTTAGGTTTAGTGTACGGGTGTTCAGGTGTGGTGTAAAGTTTCCTGTTGTGTACCCTACTCTAAGAGCGCCAAGATTGATAACGCGGTTGCCTGTTCCTGGGTGGATGGTATCCAAATCACCAGTACCCGGAGGGTCGCCAGGGCCATTCTCAATGATTACATTAATGCGGTTGACATTAGCTGTGAACGTAAGCGTAGTGTCAGGCATTGAGAAGGTTGAGCCTGCAGCATTAGCAGCTACAGCGGTTCTGATTGCGGTGATTGCTACGGTGCTGTATGTTGCGATTGCTGGTTCTATCGTCCAGCCTTCAAATACATAGCCAGGTGCTGCGGTAACTTGTGGCAAGCCAGGTATTGAAACAGCTGTGCCGAAGCTCTCGTCTCTTGTAGCAAAGTCTGTTGCTGGGTTTGTAACTCTAGCCATGTTTACATCAAAGATTATTTGATTTTCTCTTGGCTCAAACCTAACAGTTACATTGCTGGTTCTATCAAGGTGTGCACCTGTTATCGGCAAAGTGAATACATTGCCGTTTTGGCTGATGCCTGTTGTTTGTGCAACAGTTGCGCCGGTGCCTACAGTTACATACCATGCCGCAACTTGATAGCCATGGCCTGGGTTTGCAGTAAAGACAACTTGGTTGTTGAAAGGTACACCATTGACATTTCCTGAGTTAGGTGGTGTTGGTGGTGTAATTGGACCAACAGCCAGGCCTACGTTGCTGCCAGTAGCAGTTTGTTGTTGAGCAGATACATTGCGGCTTGTTCCGATGGCAACTGTGCCAGCAACAAAACCAAATGTAATGTTAGCTAGAAGGTCTGGATCTTGTGGTCTGTCTGGTGCCCATACAAATCTCATGCTCACATTTGTGATAGCAGAGAATGTTAGGGTAGAAGCTGAATTCATTGGCAATTCAAGTTCCCAACCAAACGGATGTCCGGCAAGCAATGGGCTAGTTTGTGGAAGCCATGTAGTGCCACCATCTATAGACCATTCTGGAGCATATCCAGCAGGAACTGCGAAAGCTCCGCTTCCAAGGCCAGCTTCAACTGTGAACACACTTGGTGTAAGCCACTGTTGAGAGATTCTGGTTGGTGTGCCAGGATTGCTATCAGCCAGAACATTTGTTCTCATTGTTGCTACGTTGTTTGCGTGGTCAGCTATGTTTGTGTTACCGCTGCCTGCGGTATCATCAACAAGGAATTCACCAACGCTTGTGTTAGCAACTCCACCGATGGTGGTTGGAACAATTGTAAGACCAACTCTGTGTACAGGAGCCCAGTTAGCTGTAGCTTCCACGCCACCTTCTGGCATACGCAATGTGGTGTGTGGTAGGCTTCTGTTGTATTGAAGAGCAGGTTGTGTAACATTTGGCAATGGCGTTGGTGAAGGTAGCGGTGCCATTGTCCAGCCGTCAAACCATACGAAGTTGTTAGCGCCAACTCCTTGTACGATGAATTGGTCATTGGCGTCGGTTGCACGGATTGCTCTTGTTGTGTTGTTATCTGTTGCGTGCCATGGAGATACGCCGCGCTCTTCGTTGTTGATAACAGTAGAATACGGGTTATCTACGATACCAGGAATAGGAGTCGTTGCTCTGGAACCTGTTACACGCAGGTCGAATCTAGCGGTACCGCCATCACCGGAACCTCTTCTTTCAAAGCCGATGTTTTCGGTCACTGGACCGTTAACAGTAATTAGTTCAGATTGGTTGCCGCCGCCTCTTGTAGGAGGTATAACCGGATTTACAGGCGTGCCATTCACATAAACTGGGAAGCGATCAACTTCATAGTTTGGTGCTGGTCTAGCTGTAATTTCAACCTGGTTACCATGGTATACCCATGCTTCAGTTTCGTCTGAAGAACCTGTTGTGAGGAATACGTCACCGTCTGTGCCAGGACCGCTTACTACTACGCGATGCTGGTATCTAATAGCAAATGGTACGGTTATTGTTGTTGGGCCTTGGCCAGAACCTACTAGTGTGAAGTAGTTTTGAGCATTTAGGTTAATAGCTGCTATGCCGTTGAATGCGCTGTCGATTACTGGAACAGCTGCACCCGACTGGATCACTGACCAGTCATTGGCGATTGGGGCACCATTTGTATTAGTGTTAATGCGGTATCTTGAATTGGTCGTGTTGAAAGCAGGTGTGAATTCGAATCTCACATCTGTTCCGCCGCCCAAATCGGTTATGGTTCTAGAGCCTGTGACAGGTGTACCGTGAGGCTGCCAGGTGCTGCCTGGAAGCGGGCTACGTGCGTACACTTGTATCGAACCACCGTCGCCGGTAACGTTGACTTGCAATATGATGCCGGTAGCTTGCGCAAAGTTAACTGTCGCAGCCATAGGAGCATTGATATTGGCTTGACGTGCGTCATCGTTAGCAGGAGATGTTGGGTTAAGGCCTGTAGACCATTGGTTTGTTACCCAACCAGCACCTGGCGTGGTTGTGAAGGTAACAAGTTGGCCACGGTCTATCCAAGAGCCAGTAGCAGCATTGATTGCGCCGCCAGTTGGTCTTGTAGCTGCTACAGTGCCACCAAGTGTTTGATCTTGTGCAGCAGTTGTGTCAGTGATGTTTCTGAATGTCAGATAATGCTGATAATCAGTTACAAAATTGACATTTGTTATAGAAACCGATACATTTGTAAGTTCGCCTGCAAAATGCTGGTTGTTGTTTGGAGCTGCAACAAAACCTTGAGTAACAGCTGGGCTGTCTGTGAAGACCAGCGTGCTTGGCGTAAGTGTACGGCTTGTTAGTGTAAATTGTGTACCAGCAACATCGTTACCTGGAGCTTGACCAGGACCGCCTTGTGCATGGTGGTGAGCCGGTCTGACATAGAATCTCAGGTCAGAACCAGAATCAATTGTACCGCCACCCGGAGGAAGTGGAGTTGGGCTTGGTGTAGGCTGTGTAGGATCATCCGGAGTTGGAGGTGTAACGATGATGATAACATCGTCATCGTCGTTATTAACGTTAAGTTGTCTTCTAGAGAAGTCAACTGTAACAGTTGTTGGTGCTGTAATTGTAGCTTCAGCTCCGTTAAAGCTTGCAGACGAACCTGTTGCTGTAGCATTGGTCCAGTCGTTAGCATTTGCAACTTCCCAATGTGGTGTTTGTGGAGCTGCTTGGAAGACAACATTGCTGCCTTGAGCAACCCAACCACCAACTGCATTGTTTACGATATCTGCAGCTTGACCGGCAACATAACCGGATGTTACAGAAAGCGTACCATGCGTTGCAGCAGCTTGATGCTGTGTATGAATGAAACGTACACGATGCTGATATTGGAAGTCGAAGGTTTCGCTGTAAGGAGCAGCAAGACCGGTTACGGTTTGGTTGTAGCTTGCTGGCATAGGAACTCTTGTTGTAGATGTAGCAGGAGAAGCCCATGCTCCATTATTTACAGCAACTCTGGTGTTAGCGCCTGTGTTGTGATTAGACTCGATGTAGAATCTAACACTTGTGTCACCAGGAAGGTTAACATGACCAGTGCTTGTAAATGTATGGTACACAACTCTTAGCGGGTCAGCTACTGGCAATGCGTTGTTTTCTGCACGAAGAACAACTGTACCGCCCTGGCCTGTGATGAGAACATCAAATCTATGGCCACCTGCGCCGCCGGATTGTGTAAATGTTACTGTAGCATTTGTTGGTTCAGTAATTGTTGTTGTGCGGATTGGGTTTGTGCCTGTGCCTGCATTAGCAGAGAACGAGCTGATTTCCCAACCAGCGTGTGCATCAGCAGTAAAGCGAACTGTATCGTCGTAGTTTACCCATTGGCCTGTAATTGGTGTAACAGGATTCCAGGATGCGCCTTGTTGACGATCTACTGTCAAGATGCTGCTGGTATGGCTACCACCAAGGGTAGTTGCATTTCTGAAAGATACCCAGTGACGGTATGCTGTTGGCAGGCTAACAGTAATGTTTCCAGTTACATTGTTAATTCCGCCAGCAGGATGCCAGTTGTCATTTGGAGCTGGCGTCCAACCAAGAACAGCTGGAGTACCGGTGAAGCTGTACGTGCTTGGTGTGACAATACGGTCAGTCAGCATAAACTGCGTACCGGTATCGTTGTGTGGATGTGCTCCACCGCCGGTAGCGTTGTACTGAGATGGTCTGACGCGGAATGTCAGGTTAGAGCCGGCAGGAACATCCGTAATTGGATGATCTGGATCGCCAGGATCGCCAGGATGAACGATTTCTGGTCTTGGTGTTGGTGCAGTTTGGCCTGGCTCTGTTGGAGGTGTAATTACAACCTCTGTATCAGGAGGAATATTAACTGTAACATTGCGTCTGGAGAATTCTGCAGTTACATTGGTTGGCGCGTTGATTGTAGCAGTTGCTGTGTTAAAGCTTGGAGTGCTGCCTGTTGCTGTGGCATTGTTCCAATCATTAGCATTAGCAACTTCCCAGTTACCCGTAGGAGCAGCTGTGAATGTTACTACATTGCCGCGTGGTACCCAATGACCGGCATTTGGAGCTGTTGCAGCTGTAAGACCGGCTGTTGGGAATGTAACAGTACCATGGAATACCGCTGTTTGTGGCGGTGTTGTGGTTTGAACATTTCCAGATTGTACTGTATGCTGATAACCAAAGTTGAATACAACATTGATGCCATCTTCTGTAAGGGTTACTTGACCAATGAAGTGACCAAGAGACGGTGCTGCTGGGTTTGTTGTAAACCAAGCTGTATCAAGGTTTGCATTGGTAAAGCCATTGCCCGTTACATTGTTAACTTGGAATCTGGTGCCTGTAGCTGTCCAGAAACCGGCATGTGCAGTTGCGTAGAAACGGATTGTAGAACCTGGCTGGCGTGCTACATTTTCGCTTTGGATTTCTGTAGCTGTGCCGCCGGCAAGAGGTGTAAGAGTGGCTCTGATTCCACCGATGGTGTTAAGAGCTTCTGTACCTGTTGTCCATATTACGCTTGCGTCTGCTGGTGTCCAAGCTTCAAATGCTGTGCCTACTGCTATAACTTGACCAAGTTGGCCTGTAGGAGCAATAGCAGCTGTTCTTGCGCGTGCTACGTGGCTATCACCAGTACCAGCGGCAAGAGTTATAGCGGTTGGTGGAGCTACTGTCCAGTCGCCATCGCTTACAACTTGCCAGTTTGTGTTTGGCGTAGCTGTAAAGGTTACAACATCGGCTCTGTTTACCCATGCATTTGTTGATGGGGAAGTAGCAGTTCCGCCTGTAGCGTTGAACAAACCACTAGCAGCTGTGAAGTTAAGATTGCCGTTTGTGATTGGGGTTACAGTCGACACATTGTGGCGATAAGCAAAGTCGAATCTGCCATTAATGCTGTCTTGTGTAAGAATAGCTGTGGCAATTTCTCTCCAACCGCCGTCGCTTACCCATGTGCTGGCTGCTGTGTTAATACCCGGTGTAACAGTATTTGTGCCAATTGGCACTACGGGAAGAACTGTATATCTTGTGAACGCGCCTTCGCCCCAACCAATAGCTGGTTGCGAGTAGAAGCGTACCATAGAACCTGGCTGATGACCTACTGTAGATGTGCCGTCTGTCAAGACAACGCGATCAGCAGGATAGGTGCCGCCAACTGGAGTGATAGAAGCTTGGATACGGCCTGTAGCGTGGTTAGTACCAACGCTCCATTGTACCATAGCAGCATCGTTACCAGTGCCTGTGTTAGCTTCAAATCCTACACTTGCAGTAATTGGGCTATTGCCAAGGCTTGCAAGTGGAGTGATTGTAGCGGTTCTAACATCACGGTTTGGCTCTGTTGCAAAGCTCGCAAGGCCAGTAAGTTCCCAAGGAAGGGCTGTTCTCCAAGCATCAGCTGGAACTGGCTCTGGTACAGCTGTAAATTGAACTGTGCCGCCGCGTGTTACCCATACATTAGGTGTGCCTGTTTGAACTTCATTTGCTCCGATAGCATTGCCATTTTGAGCGAAAGCTGAAGCAGATGTGAAGCCCATTGTTCCTTGAGGGTCTGCGCCCAGAAGGGTTCTAGTCACTCTATGCTGGTAAGCAAAGAGGAATTCGCCGTTAACGCCGCCTGTTGTAGGAACTTGAGCAGTAGCGATAACACGGGTTAGATCCAAATCATCGGATGGATTCCATGCGTTAGCATTTGTTAGATTGCGTTGTGGTGTAACTTGCGTTGCGCCACCACGAGCAAGCACATCAGTAATGGTATATCTTGTGTTTGGTCCAGTGCCCCATGTAGCATGAGGTTGTGCCAAGAAGCGTACAAGAGTACCGGCTGGATGGCTTCTGGTTGCACTAGACTCAATAGTTTCCCAAGTAGTGCTACCTGGTACTTGACGTTGAGCCGTAATGCGACCGTCTTGGTTGCCGCTGCCTGTTACCCATTGGATAGTGCGCTCGCCGCCGCCGTTATCATCTTGGTTCAACTCGAAACCAACAGCAACATTGATTGCGCTGCCATTCAAACCAACTGTAGGACGGATTGTGGCCGTTCTTACATTGCGGTCTGTAGCTACATTGCCCACAAGCGTAACGCCTGCGAAGGTTGCGTCATCATCGTTGATCTGCCAGTTGTCAGCTGTTCTCCAAGCACCAACTGCTGGGTCGGTAGATGGGGAAGCTGTAAATGTAGCAACTGCGCCTCTTGGTACCCATGCGCCATCGCGAGCAGGTACAGATTCGAAAGCAATTGTGCCACGAGCTGGGTTGGTTGGTGTGTTGCGAGTGGTTGCAGTAACTTGATGCTCATAGTTAAAGCTAAACGCAACATTTATGCCGCCTGTTTGAGGAACAATAGCAGTACCGATAATACGGGCATCTGTCATGTTCATTGGGTCGCCTAGGTATGGCTGACCTGCGGCTGCTAGTATTGTAGCATTGGTTGTACCGGAATTTACACCAGATACAGTAAATCTTGTGGTGTTTCCTGTACCCCAAACTTGGTTGGTTTGTGCAAACCAGCGTACCTGAGAGCCAGGAACATGCTCAACAGTTAGGCTTGGCTCGAGTGGCTGCCAGCCAGACCATGTGTTAGGGCCTGTAGGTCTGTTTATTTGACCAAGGATAACACCGTGGTGATCTGTAGTAGCAGCTGGAACTGTCCAGAATACATGGCCTTCGCCGCCTGTACCGCCGCCACCTTGTATAAATCCTACACTAACTTCGATTGGCGCATTGCCAATAGATGTCATAGGAGTGATGGTAGCTAATCTTACATTAGCAGCAGGAACACCATTAGTGAGAGAAACGCCACCATTATTGGTGCTGATTCCCCAAGTACCTGTTACCCAAGAGCCAGGAACTGGAATTTCAGATGGAGCAGCTGTAAATGTAGCTTGCGCGCCTCTTCTTACCCATGTGTTGCCGGCTTCTGTAACGATATCACCAACAGGTGCTGTTACGCCAAGGGCACCATTGGCTGGTGAAGAGGTAACATTTGTGCTAACTCTATGCTGGTAAGTGAATGTGAATATACCGTTTACGTTGCCTGTTGTAGGAACTTGAGCAGTAGCGATAACACGGCTTGTATCCAATGTATCCAATGGATTCCATGTGCTGGCAATCGTTTGGATAGTTGGAGTTGTTGCAGCAACTGGTGAAGAAGCACCAACGGCTACGGTGTATCTTGTAGCTGTACCAGTACCCCATGTAGCATGAGGCTGGGCCAGGAAGCGAACCAGAGTACCTGGAGCAAATTGTGCATTGTTGTTGAGCAAATCTGTCCATGTGGTAGTACCTGGAGCTTGGAATTGACCTACGATAACACCAGCATTGTCGGCTACGGACCAATTGATGGTACCATTGTCGCCACCGGTAGGTACGTTAAGCTCAAAACCAACAGCTACATTGATTGGGCTGTCGTTAATAGGTTGCATTGGAGTGATTGTAACGGTTCTTACATTGGCAGCTGGAACGCCAGTAGCAAGTGTAAGACCACCTGCATTGGTGATTGCCCAGTTGTTAGCAGTTCTCCATGTGCCAACAGGAACTGTTGGAGTAGGAACGGCTGTGAATGTAAGAGCTGTGCCTCTATTTACCCAATCGCCTGTTGCAGCGGCAGGAGCAAAGCCAAGCTGACCATTGTTGGTCGGTGTTGCAAGAACGCTCGCGGTTACTCTATGCTGCCATGTAACAGATGTTGGGTTGGCAACTGTAACGCTATTTGCTGGCATTGTCCAGTTGTTTTGGTTAATGCGAACAAAACCGTTAGCAGGTTGGTTTGTGTTGTTTTGGAAAGTAGTAACGCCAGGTATAACGATAGCTATGCTATATCTGGTAGCTGTACCAATACCCCAACCAGAACCGGCAGGTGCGCCAGGCTCGGCTGCTGGAATTGGACGTACATTCCAAGTGATAGCTGTACCTTGGGTTACTTGTGTGCCAGAAGCTATAGGCTGACCTGCTGCGTTCTGGGCCTGAATTTGCAGACCGTTGTAGAACTCAGGATAGGTTAGCAAGAATTGGTTTGCACCAAATTCTACATTAGCAGTTCTTGGGCCATCAACAGTGATAGCACGTGTTTGTGCTGCATTTGTGCCGGCAGATGTCCAGCCTGTTGCTGGGTTAAGAGTCCATGCTACAACGCGGTTGGTTGGGTAGCTTGTTGGGCTTGCTGTGATGGTCACTTGATCACCACGGTTAACCCATGTACCGCCAACATTTTGCGCGCCAGCAGGAGAGGATGTAACAGCACCCGGGCCTGTAGACGTAGCAGTAACTCTATGCTGCCATGTGGTAGCAAACGATACGGTAGTGTTGCCAACGCCCATAATGAAGTTAAAGGCATCTTGGAAATCATTACCTATAATATCAGTGTTGTTACCTATAACGGTACCAGCATTTGTGCTGGTGATGGTGTATTGAGAATCCGCGTTGAAACCCCAGTTAGAACCAGCTGGTGCGCCAGCAGGAAGAGGAGCTGGAATTGGACGCGAACGGAAAGTAATTATATCGCCAACACTTACAGTTGCAGGAGAAGTGATTACACTTCCTGCGCGGCGAGCTTCAATTTCTACACCATTTACCCAACGATCCCATGTAAGTGTAAACTCACCGTGGATCCAGCCAGCAACCACGTCAAGCGGCACATTTGCCGGGTTAACGGTTGCGCCTAGGGCTGTTGGAGCAGGTGTAAATACTTGGCCGGTTGGGCTAGCAATATGCCAACCAGTTGTTGCGTTAACAACAGGGTTGAACACTTGGCCAGCAATTGCTGGTGTGCCAGCAAAGTTTACAGGAGCACCACGGTCTACCCATACACCAGCAGCCACAGCAGGTTGACCATTGATGGTCAGGATACCGGCTTGTTGGCCTGCATGTACAGTAAATCTGTGGTTGTGCTCCCAGCCAGCTCCCAATTGAGCCAGGCTCAAGTAATGAACTGGTACAGTGTTGCTGCCAGGAGGAGCAACCATAGCTGGCATTACATACGTAGATGTAGATTGCCATGCATCAGATGGCTGCTCTACGCCTGCTGCTAATCTGGTAAGGTCTGCAGCATAGCCAGCAGTAGGGATATTAAGTGTATATCTATGTCTTTCGCCATGGCCAAAGTTATTTGGCGCGGTGGTTACAGGCATAGTTTGGAAAGTAATGGTATTACCTTGTGTCATCCATACATCCGTATTTGGAGGTATGTTTGTAGTGGTAGACCATTCCGAACCATGGAAAGCACGCACTTGTAAACCTGTGCTTGCCGGTGGAGGAGACCATCTAAAGTTAGACTGGAATCCTACCGTAAAGTCACGGTTAAACATGTTTTGTGGACCTGTGATTTGAACCTGATGAACAGTACCAAAACCAACATGTGCAGGTGTTCTTGGCACACCAAAGAATTGGTTGTTTGTGCCAATAACAGTTGCGCCAGCTTCAACAGAGCTAAATGTCCAAACCGGTCTTGTGCCCATAGGAATCAATTCTGGGTTCAACTGAATGGTTACAGCTGTTCCTTCTTCAAATATGATAGTTGAATCATCAACTAGTACAGGCGTAGGTGTAACATTAAAATGATTCGCAACGCTTGTATCAAATGTTGGATTTGATACACCGGTAATTTCCATAACGGTAATATCAACCTGCATTCCCCCATCAAAACCACGAAGATCTCTGTTGTTAAATGGGTTTGGCGGGGTTGTGTTAGGAACATTATAGGTATTAAGAGGGTTATTACCAGAAACTACTGCAGGAAGAACCTCAGTATGGGTTGTACCCATGAAACTATTAACTCCTGCCAAATTCCAAGCAGTACCTGCGCCGGTAACAGCCAGATTCGGCAAAGCATTTGGTGTATTGTTGGCAGTAAACATTGCTTGGTTTGGTCCCGGTACAGCTGCACGTGTAGCTGGGAAGTTTGGAACAGGTGCGCCCCAAGATACAGCAGGAAGACCAGAAGCATTACCATAAATGCGCGCTGTGGAGCTAACGCGGAAGTTACGAATTTGGCCTGTGTCCATATTCAAACGACCTGCATTATACCATACGCCAAAGCCGCCGTTTTCGGCAACTCTACCATGGATAACCAATGGAGGCGGGCCTGCTTGGGTAGAGAATTGCTCAATACCGGAACCTCTGTTTTGCCAAATTTCTGCACCTTGATGTACAAGGATAGGTCTGGAAGCACCAGTACCTGCTGCAAATATAGCAATACCGCCATTTTGGTTAACGCTGGATGTGCCATGTAGGATAACAGCTTGAGAGCTGGCATTGGTAGGCAAGGACATACCATGAGAACCATTTCTACGGATAGAAGCGGTATCAAATAGTTCGTTAGTACCGGCTGTATCGCCGGAAGATGTTCTAACCATACCTATGCTGCCATTGTATTCAATGCGCGCGTTACCACGCATGCTGAAATTATGGATATTAAAGGCGAACATACCAACCTGGCCATTACGCCTAATGAGAGTGTTTCCTTGAAGGTGTACTTGAAGAGCATCTGGGTTTGTGGACATACCATGGCGACCGTTGTTTTCGATGATAGTGTCACCGGTAACAACGATAGAACGGCTACCGCCTGCCTGTACAGAGAAGCCAACTGCACTACTATGTGTTGCGAACTCGCTTGGAGTAGCAAGATTTGCCACAAGACCTGAGGTGGTAGGGCCAATCATTCTAATACCGTCAAAGGCATTATTTCTGAATGTACCGCCGCCAACTGTGAAAGCGCCTGATTCATTCATACGACGGTTCTCAAGACCAATACCAAAGCCTTGAACTGTACCGCCGGTGATGTTAAGACGGCCGGTTGGGCCGGCTCCTGGGGCACCTGTGCCTGCGGCGGAACCCATAAGGATAATACCAAAGCCCATAGCATCGCCTGTGCCTGGATGGTTATCTGGACCTGCGCCTCTTGGGCCGGTTATTGTGCCGCCTGTCATGTTAAAGACAGAATTTTGACGTACGATAACGCCGGAACCTGCTACAGAGCTGTTTTGGATTGTAGCATTTTGCTCCAAAACAAAGGTAGCAAGTGTGCCAACGGCCGGTTGAGTACCGGCTTGTGGGGATGAACCAACATGCACAAGACCTGCACCTGCTGGGTCATTTACACCAGCATTAACATTGTTAACACCAGAGAAATTCATACCACCAGAGAAGGTAAGGATGTTGCCAAGACCACCAGTAAGGGTAAAACGGCCATTGTTATTAGGAGCTTGAATGTCTATGTTTCTAAACATCAGTTCACGAACTGTGCTTAGGTGTATAGTGCCATTAAGCGTGATTGTTGTTGCGCCTGGAACTGTACCATTACCAGCACCAAAGACAACACCCGCGCCTGTGCCGGTAGGGCTAATGCCTGCGGCAGCAACGCCAATGTTGTTAACGACAAAGATACCGTGTACTGCGTGACCGCCATGTGATGTGCCAAGGTTGTTAAGAGCCCAAACGAATTCGGCATCAGTAGTAACGCGGAAATAGTTGCCATTGTTGCCGTGTCTGTGGACAGTTGGTCCGCCAGCCGGTGCCGCTACTTGGTTAATACCAGGGTCACCGCCGTTCCAACCTGTCCAGAAGCTGAAAGCTGCAGCATCAAAGAGAACTTCTGCATCAAGCTCGGCATCAATAGTGATGATAACATTGATGGTAGCTTCTTGATAAACTGCATCGTTGCGGATGTCTTGAACAAGAAGGGTTGCTTCGTGCTCTTCCATCTCGTATTCGCTTTCGCCTTCTACAAAGATGAAAGCTATGATATTATTTGGGTCTGTGTCTTCATCTAGCATTACATTGATATCAAAACCTTCTGGAAGGTCATCAGATGTAACGACAAGATTGCCAACAAAACCATGAGCTTGAATAGAGCCAAACAAGAATTCTTCTGTTGGGCCTTCAATTTCGATGGTGTCGGCTGGGTTGCCGTCTATGTCATAGAAGCGTAGGTCGCCAACAGCCTCAGGTGCTAAGCCTTCGGTTGTGATGGTAACAACGATAGTCTCGATTTGATAAACTTCGCCATCAACCATGTCCATAACAGTAAGAGTAGCAACATGCATATCTAATTCTTCATCGCTCTCGCCTTCCACGGTGATGATGGCAATAAGCTCATCAGACCAAACGTATGTGCTTGGAGCGAATTCTATTGAAACGTCTACATCAAAGCCGGCAGGAAGATTGTCAGATGTAACAACCAAATCGCCAACAAAGCCGTGTGCTTCCACACTGCCTGAAAGGAATTCTTCTGCATAGCCTTCGATGTTAATTTCGTTTGTGATATCGCCATATGCATCGTAGATACGAAGGTCGCCTACAACAGGCTCTTCGCCTTGCTCGATTGCAAATACGATTTCACGCACAGCATTTCTGGAGCCGTTTTCTGTGTTGTCAAAGAAATTGATAACAACAGATTCGAAAAGTATAGCTTCAGACATACCGCGAATTTCTACTCTAAAATCAACGGCACTTTCGCCGTCCAAAAGATGTACAGGGATAATATTGCCAAAAACATCAACTGGATTTACTGCCCAGCTAAAGCCCATTGGCAAAGAAACTTGAATTTCAAGATCGCCTTGTACGCTCATTACTGTGAAATAAGTGTAAAGGTCTTCGTTTGTATAGCCTTCGATAAGAGCAAGCTCATCAAGACCATATTGGTTAACTACAGATAGAGAGCCCAAACCGCCACCACCACCAGGAAGATCTGGAAGAACTGGAAGCTCAGGAAGTTCTGGCAAAATTGGCAATTCTGGAAGAATTGGGCCAGTTGCGCCACCGTCGTCGTAATAATCATCATCATATGTATCGTTGTTGTCGTCGTCTAGTACAGGGTCGTCGTTGTCGTCGCCTATACCAGGAATTTCTTCACCTGGATAGTCGTTGTTTTCGCCATCTTCTGGCGTTGTTACGTCATTGTCCGATTCATTGTTATCGACTCCACCCTCCGTGGATGAACCAGAATCTGCAGCGGCTGAATCGTTGCCGTCAGAAGCAGTTTGGTTATCCCCACCGGTTTCTTCCGGGCCGGTTCCCGAAGCTGTTTCAACATTATCAAGCTCGCCAGCAAAAATAGTGGCAGGCATAACTGATGAAGAAACAAAAGTAAAGACCAAAATTGCAGCTATAATGCGTGCAAAAAAGCGTTCTTTCCTTGTTTTCATGCTTCATTCTCCTTTCAAGAAAATGTCTCGCCGTCGCCTTCCTAGCGTCGGCTGCTAAGATTTTAGTTTTTGCCAATCCATATTGTAAAATTGGTCTACTATTAAAACAAAGTTTGTAAAAGCCACTTGCCACTTATTCTAATAAACTGCTCCCTTCACAAAGCTGTTTATTTGAATTTGGACACGCATTTTACATCACTTTCACTTTGACAAATTTTAACGTAGGATTAGAGCTATATGTCAATTGAGGCATCATGGGAAAAAGCCTTCCCGGCGTCTGCTGCAGGGGTTGCCCCCAAAGCATGGCGGTGAAAGTCTTTGGCCATTTGTCTTAATCCACTCGATCTGCGCACGAAGGATGTGCTGATAACAAATGTTGCGGCTAACGATATGCACGAACTTCCCTTGCGGAGGATATGTGCTTACTATATCGCTCTCTTTACTAAGACAGCCTGCCGCCAACCTTCCTTATCACGGTCTATCACGGCCTACTTCTCTTAATAATTGCCCATTACTTTTCCGTGTTTCTCCTAAAGGAAAAGGGCAGACTCCGAGACGGAACGTGATAAGTCGAAAAAATTTAGATGTCGAGATGCCTACAACGCATATCAATGTTTTGTGTTATGAAATGAGAATTTCACAACACATATCAAAGCTGGTTGTAAGTTTGATTTTCAATATTCAGTTTTTAGTTTGTTAAATTGCGCGTTGCAAACTTTATCAGCTTTCATAAGTGCTGTAAAATTTTGTTGCTCTGATGCCTGGTGCTAAATTTCTGCATAGCTATAGTGGGACACAAAAACAGGTGTTGCAAATGTTGCAGGAAAAACATGATAAAAAACAAATTAAAACATACTGTTGCGGATGTTGCAGGTTTTGCACGTGCAAAAATAAAGCTAATGAAAATGGTACAGATTTGGTTCTTTTGCTTGGGTTTTGAAGATGTGTGTTACTAAGATTTGCGGTACAACAAGCTAACCTTATGGCATTTTGGTTTGCCACAAGATGCGTATAAGGTGTTTGCAAACTTGATTATCCCGGCACTTTGCGCACGAAGGATGTGCTGATAACAAAGTGTCTGTCGGAAGCCGCATGCACGAAAGATGAGAAGTGCGAATAAGCGGCAATGTTGCATACCTTATGATTTAATTTTGTCTTGCAGATGTTACTTTGTGCTTGTGTTGCAAAGGTAAATATCTGTGGTGCATTTTACTTTTGTTGCGGAAGCATATTTGCTATGAAGCTCCTACAGGCGGTGGGCGAAAGTGGTGCCCATGTCCGGCCAAGAAATCATATGCAATACATTTCTCACTACGAAACCTATTATAGCACAAATATAAATATTTTGCAAGTGTTTTTTAAGAAAAATTTTAAAAAAGCCAAAATCCTGCTTAAACATAGCTGTTGTACTAGGGTAGGGTCTATTTAAATCTTGCGTACTCCACAAAAGACAAGCCCTATTGTTTGTTTAAAATTGGATAGCACCTTTACAAACAAATATTTAACTTAGTGTTGACTTGTGATAAATTAAATGCTATAATCTAGAAAGGTGATTTTGACGAAAAGAGGTGTTTTTTATGACAACAATACACGATATAACAGAAAGCATCAGTCGCGTTATCACAGACGAAGCGCAGGCAAACAAAACCCGGGTGGGCTATGTGCGTGTTAGCACCATAGATCAAAACGAGGCCCGCCAGCTAGAAGCTTTCAAAGACCTTGGCCTATATAAAATCTTCGTAGAAAAAATATCTACAAGAGAATCCAGCCGCCCAATGCTGCGTCAAATGCTGGAATATGTGCGAGATGGCGATACCGTATATGTAAAAGACTTTTCGCGTCTTGCACGCTCCACAAAGGATCTTCTGGATATAACAGAAGAAATGTCGCGCAAAGGTGTAAAAATAGTTAGCCTAAAGGAAAAATTGGACACAGACACACCCACAGGCAAACTAATGCTTACATTAATAGGAGCAATATACGAATTTGAGCGTGAAAACATCCTAGAACGTCAGCGCGAGGGCATTGCCATAGCCAAAAGCCAGGGCAAATTCAAGGGACGCAAAGAAATAGACCGGCCGCGCCACTGGGACGAAATATACAGTCTATACAAAAATCGCGCTATCACAGGCACAGAAGCTATGAGCCGCCTTGGGCTAAAGCGCAATACCTTCTATAAATTTGTAAAACGCGAAAGATCAGATACTGATATTTCTGATACAGCAACATAGCATAGTCATTACAATTTCCTATAATTTCAAGCAAAAACCATCTCTCTTTTGCATAAACTAAGCAAAAAGGAGATGGTTTTATGAATTTTTACAAATATTTCACTTTTTTGCTGACCGCTCTGTTAATATGTACATCGGCCGCGCCTTTAAGTGTATTTTTTATATCCGAAAGCGTAGAAGGCGGCCAATCTATCATTATAAAGAATATATCTGCTGATGCCCAAGGCGACTGGCGCATTGCTCTATTAGGTGAAAATGCCGAGCATTTCCGTATAGATGATCAAAAGGTAGATTTTGAACATAACAGTAACCACTATGTGCAGCTGCCGTGCAGCATACCCGTGGGCGGCGAATGGAGCTTTATGCTGACAGCCCAGGGGCTGGATGCTGGCCAACATTCTGTAGAGCTGGCCCTTTGGACAACCCAGGGGCAGCCGATGCCTCCATTTAATGGAACTATATTAGGAAGAAAGACATTATATTTTGTTGTGGACGAGCCGAAAGAAGAAGAGAGGGAAGAAATTAAAGAAGAATCCAATTATGTACCCGAGCCCGAAGGGCTGCCGGAAATCCCGTAAAATAAATACCAATTAGGGCACAAAACATGTGTATGTGTATGCATATACACATGTGAACATAAACATAATTATAACCATCCATATATGTATACACATACACATGTGTATACGCTATTTACCAAAAAAATATCTTGCAAATTATTTTTAAATATGCTATAATAAACCTCGTGAGAGAAAATGAAAACACATGGTCTTCTTGGCTGGAAACGGGCACCAATTTCGCCCGCCACCTGCAGAATTTGTACCTTGTGCATCTTCCTCCAATCTTATCATAAAGACATGCAACGCAGTCGCTCATTTGCACTTTTCATCTTTTGTGCATGCGGCTCAAATCAAAACTTTGTTATCAGCACATTCATCGTGCGCAAAGTGCTTGAATTACCAGGTTGCAAACGTCTTGCACGCATCTTGTGGCAAACCAAAATGCCGTAGGATTAGCTTGTTGTACCACAAATCATTAGAAAAACCCAATCAAAACAAAGCAAAAAAATCAGCAACATCACCCAGGCCTTTAATTTTTGTGGCCTAAATTTTCACCTACCAAACTTTTGTAACCAAAAAAATTTGTTACATTTAATTTAGGTTTTATTTTTGACGTTCGATTTTTATCAAGGTCGAAATTCAAAATTCTTACAATAAACACAATGTAATTTTTTAACAAAAAGAAACTGCAAAAAGAAACTGCCAAGAATTTTTTTATCAATAATTTATGGCGAGGGATTCGACCAGATTATTACAAAAAATTTCTTGGAAAAAATCTCCAAAGAAATATCAATAAAAAATTAGCAACACAAGCACCAAATTTTTACAGCCAGATATTACCAAAACAAAAATGGCACTTGCTAGAAATAGATGGAAAAAATTTATGGCGAGGGATTCGACCAAAATATTCCATCTATTACCTAGGAAGATGCTAGGATTTAAAAGGAAACAAGTTCCAATTTTTAGTATCCAAATAATGCCAGTTAAGAATAGGGATGTCTAGGAAAAAGATGTCAATAATTTATGGCGAGGGATTCGACCAGATTATTCCATTTTATACCTAATAATAGCATCAAGTATATTCTAGCATAATATGGATAATAATGCTAAATTTTGGAATACGTCAACAAAACCAAAAAATTTCCTAAAAAATGTTCCATTATTTACCTTCAACACAGATTCCAAATTTTAGTATCCAAATAATGCCAGTTCAGAGTATGGATGTTTATGGAGAAAAATGGCATCAAGTATATTCTAGCATAATATGGATAATAATGCTAAATTTTGGAATACAACAAAAAATAGCAAATTTTGTCACCATATATTTTAAGGAGAAAAAATCAAGGAGGAAAAAAAATTATGTTTATACGAGAGGACACTTCCTAAAGCATCCATGATAAGGAAGAAAAATGGTCTAGCGAAAACGCTACCTATATAATGTAAAAATTCCAAAACTGCCGCCAGGAGGGCGACAGTTAAAAATCTCGAAAGGAGAAATGAAGCATGCGGACAAAAAATGAACGCTTTTTGGCGCGCATTATCGCGTCAATCCTAGCTGTCACTTTCGTCTTGTCATCATTCATGCCAGCACCCATCATAGCAGGAGAATTTTATGGTGGCCCAGAGGCAGCTTCCGGCATAGATTCACCCGAAGCCGAAGCAGAAATTCCCCCAGACGACGACAGCTCCGTTTCAAACCCACCATCAGGAGATGGCGATGGGCAAACAGACAATGACAATTTAAATGAGGAAAACCCACCGCCACCGGATGGCGACGATGACGAAGATCCCTATATACCAGATGAAAGCTATCCTGGTTTAGGCGATGACGAAGACCCCTATCTACCAGATGATGACGATGATACATATGCAGATGACCCTTACGACGGTGACGACGAAGACGACGACACCATAACAGGCCCTCCCATTACAGGGCCACCAGTTTTTCCTGTAACACCCGGCACACCCTTGCCCCCCTCTACAGGTGGTGCTCTTGGTAGTGCGCTACCCGTAATCAACGAATATGGTTTAGACGAACACGCAACAATAGAAGGCGATATAGACGAAGCTCTTTACACTCATTTTACAGCATTGGGTGTGCAGGGCAATCTTGAGGTTCGCGTTAATTTGCCCGATGGCTTTAGCTGGGCAGTTAACCCAATAGACCCTCTTGGCAATATTATTCCTGTTCACCATTTGGATGGAGAGGGGACTGTTGATTTTAGAATAGACATCCTTGGTTCATCCGATGTACCTATTAACGATGTTGTCACAATTAGCATTTTTGACAACGCAGACTATGTAACGCGCTATGCCACGAGGGAGATCCTTTTCCTTGTGGGGCAGGATGGTTTTGAAGGGATTGTTCCGGCCAACGACTTTCCAGTAGAAATTGAAGTAATGTCTGTTCAAGGATTCAACAACCCCAACTTTTTACCGGGAACGGGTCTCTTTTCTTTCTCTGGTACGGGTTGGGTACATAGGGGCTCAATCGGTTGGCCACATGTAATTATGGGTCAACCCACCAATCCTGTCAGTATCACTCTTAACAACGCACATATACCGGCAGGTTCAGTACCCGTGTGGACATTTACGCCATGGCACGCTGCACAAGTATCTCCTCCTCCGCCTATTGGAACAAACAATGTTTTAAGAGGTGCAAATAGTGTGAATTTCACAACTGCACATCTTGCCAACATGAATGCATGGTCTTTCCATATACACTTCGAAATCCCAATAACCTTCCCAACAACCCTACCGGGCAGGGGCGAAAACCCTTCCCCTATTGTTCATAATTCATACGAAATACGCGCCATTATTGGCGGAACTGTAGTAAATGGTCAAGTTGTTGGTGGAACAATACCTCCTACCAGCGGCGAATTGCTCGCCCAATTAGGCGATACGATTCATTTTGAGGCAAGACCAACCCCAGGCAGCATTGGCGACAACACAAGAAGTAGATTTACATCCCAAGTATCTATGCCTCCAGGGTTTAACAGACACCCGGCCGGTATAGGCCAAAGCAGCAACGATTGGAGGGTGTTTGCTTACACCACTGCAACTGCTCACGTTCATGCTGGCTTCGAACCTTTTCTTGTAGAGCATGAATTTACATTTACAGAGCATGCTCAAAGTGCCCCTAATGGCACATTCTCTACCTACAGAACCTCACCACGCCAGCCCATATCAGGCTGGGCACCACATGGCCTGCATGTGTCTTTCGAAGGCACGCCACCAAGCCCACAGCAGTATCATGGTTTTGACCCAGCCCTTTGGGAGTTTGACTGGTACTTCGGCACAGGCTCAATTGTCAGTAACGACCCATGGCATCAGCTCCATGTTCTTAACGTAGACCGACCGGTGGATGTTCGTGCCGGTTTCTACCAAACACATTTTCCGCTAACCTTTAGCGCAAGCGAGGGCGGCGATGTGCGCGCTTTTGTAAGAGAACTATCCGGCGCGCTTACCCCAATAACTTCTGGTACCTGGGTTCGCAGACATGGAAGTGGTATTTGATACAAGACCAACCCAAGCAGAACCTTTCAACAATGTAAATAGCCGATATAACGTTAGCTTCGGCGTAGTTACACCCGCAACAGCCGTAAGAAATATTCATAACCCCGGGCCATTTTTTGGCAATACAGGCTGGCTAAGATACTGGCTTCCGGCAGCCGCGCTTAACGGCGCAGGCACAATGATTATGCCGGGCGAAGCCACGAATGTAAATATTGTATTCGATTGGCAGCATAGGGTATTGCTCACAGCCCAGCAGGGGATAAGTGCTCCTGGAACTTATTCAGGTCCTCCCATGCAGTATAGTGTCGAAATTGCAGCACCTGCAAGCACTATGGATGTTGTACTCAATAACAACACCAGTTTTAATGCATGGATAGACCGCGGAACAACCATAGACCTGGTGTCATCTGTGCCAGCAGGTCATGTAGTAGCTGCATTTAGAGATTGGTATACCATACAGCCAGCATGGACCCACACAGACCTAGGCAATGGCATCCTTAGGGGGGCTGTAAACCAACCTTTCAACGGCACTGCCCGTTTCGATTTCAATCTGCGCAGACTTGATTTATCAAGCCCTGCGACACCTTTGGAATCCCAGGTTCATGTAGCGCATCCAGCCACAGGTTGGGTTAATAGGTATTTCTCTGCAGCACAAACACCTGCATATGTTCCAATAGGCTCCGAGGTAACAGTCCAAACAAGACCAATACCTCTCGGTTTTGGAGCAAATGCTCAAACAAGATACGAGGTTATAACAAGTGTGACTGCGGCAGGCGTAAGCTCAAGCAATGTGTCGGGCTGGCAGCACACGAACCTTTGGCACACTACTACAACCTTCCCAATAAATCCTTCACCGCTTACTACCGTAGCCAACATCACTTTCCCTAGTCTCGAATGGCAACATTACGTAGAGTTTGAACGTCATACGGCAAGCGCGAGCGGCGGAAGGCTGTTTGTTCAAAACCAAGCAGGTGGAGAGATCTTTGGAGAGCCCACTATCTCTGATTGGATAGACCGCGGCACAGTTGTTACACTAACAGGTACGCCCCCGCAGTTTAGCGAATTCCATGTTCCATATTGGAGCGTAACAGGTGGCACTATTGCCAGTAGTGATGACCATTTCCGCAATGTTACTGTTAACTCGCCTGTAACCGCAACAGCAGGCTTTAGACGCATTATGCGTACACTTACATACACAGCTGCTGCCAATGGGGTTACAGTTCGCGCCTATCATCGTGATGGAACAACAGGCCCATGGACTTTTGCCGCCTCCGGCACCAGTGTCCCTGTAGGAACAAATGTACGCTTCGAGGCAACCGCGACAACTGCCGGTTTTGGCGACAATACAAGCAGCAGATTTTACACCACCGCTTCTAGCTTCCCTATAGGTTTTGTGCCTCCTCACAATCAAGTAGGCCCAACCTTAGGAACAGATGTTTTTGAAATAAACACCACCATGCCCCTGCAAAATGTTAATGCAACGTTTAGCTTCAATTGGGAGCATCGCATAACATACGCTTTCCATACGGACAGCGTGCCGGGCGGCACATTGATTGTTTATGACGCAACTGGCAGCCAAATACCCCTTGCCTGGGATGGCAACGATTACTATTACTGGGTAGAGCGCGGCAGCCAGCTAAGATTTACCGCCGATTATCCAACACCAGCAGAAGAACACAGCTTCTGGCAGGATTACTGGAGCGTAACACCAGCGTCGGCAGTTGATAGCTCTGCGTTGGAATATCGCGTAGTAGATATCAATAGCCCCGTAGATGTTACAGTAGGCTTTAGACGCACCCACGCAAGACTGTATTTCGACCGCTTTGTTAACGGGGTAGAGGTTTTTATCATCTCTGACAATATAAGCCCTAGCTTTAGTTTCACAGGCTTGCCTCCCGCTACCGTAAACAACGTTATTCAAGACATTCTGGATGCGGGTTACTACCATACATCCGGAGACCACTTCCCAATCGACTTCCCTATTCGCATCGTAACAAGACCCATAGCGAATGGTTTTGGCGATAATCCGTTCAGCAGATATACCCCGGTTTCTCTGTCACCAGAGATAACTATATCCAACGCCGGGCCTCATGTTGACAATCTCTTTGTTGTCATAAACGATATCCCCAGCGATGTTATGCCCGACAACCACTATACTGTGATCTTGGATTTCGACTGGGAACATCAAGTAAGATTTGAAAGAACAGATAATCTTGGCACTACAGACATCACCGCTACCGGTTTGACAGATGTAACCGGAGCAGGCACAAATGATATGCGGGGATGGATTCCGCGCAATAACACAGCAATCTTTACAGCTACACCAACGAACTATCCACGCAATATATTTGACCAATGGACTGTTGTTCAAGTACCGGTGGCTAACTGGGGAGCTACAGGCGGCCCTAATGCCGGAGGTTCATTTACCTATTCTGGCACTATTACAGGCCATGTGCATTTGCAAGCAAGCTTTGAAAGCAATGTGCGCACACTAACAATAAGCAACCCAGGCCCGGGCCTAGAAGCACAAGCCGTTGTTACACACCCTGTTGTAGGCACATTAACTATCGACTGGGCAGATACCCCTATAGATATTGTTAGGGGCTCTAGTGTAAATATCGAAACAATGCCTATAGCAACCGGATTTGGCCATGGCGCAGGCAGTAGATACACAGTCTCCGCTCTTGCTCCTGCCCTTAATGTCACAATCCCACAAGTAACCTCCGAAGTCGAAGAAGACATACCCAGACTGGTACTACCAAACTTCTCGATGCCGGATGCGGCCGTTAATGTGGCCATAGAAAGCAGCTGGGAACATCGTGTGCAGTATAATTACGCAACACCCGCCGATATCCCACGCTCTGTAGAAATACTAATGCAACGCATTCGTCCAGCCCCCGAGGCAAATATACCGTCTCGTGATGCTTGGATTGCCCGCGGCGGTGCTGTGAGCTTTACCGCACAAGCACAAAGCCCGGATTACATGATAAGCGCGTGGAGTCATAATGTAGGTACTCTCACAGTAATAAATGATTTCACCGAAAGACGTACCGTAGATCCGCTGGAAGCACCAATAGACCTAACTGTAAGCTTCTCTAGAAGGGAGTTTATACTAAACTACACGGTGCAGGACAGCAGGGCTGTTGTGCAGGCCAGAAGAGATGATAATAGTGTAATAGCCGCCACAGACTATGTAATGGTTGGCTCTACCGTGCATTTCTATGCACAGGCCGCACCTATTGCCCAAAATGGCAATCTTTCCAGATTCGCACCTAACAATGTCGTTGGCACAGGCACTAATGTTATACCAATACCACCGGCAAGCCTTAACACAAACTGGATTGACAGCGACACCGCGTTTATCCGTGTGGCAACGTTAATCATGCCACCATCGGCAAACAATCTATACACCTTCCACTTTAATGTGGAGCATCAAATAGGGTATACCAGACACGCATCAAGCGCAAGCGGCGGCACATTGTTTGTTAATGATGCAACAGGCAGCGAAATATTTAGCCAACCGGCAACAACCGCTTGGATACCCCATGGCAGTTCTGTAACATTTACAGGCACACCGCCGGTAGACCATGCGTTTGATTCCACTTTCTGGAGCGTTACGCCTTCTACGGCAATTACAGCCCAAGGTGGCGACTTCCGCACAGCTACCGTTAACCAGCCCATAACTGCAACAGCGGGCTTTAACCGCACCCATTGGCCTCTAGTATACACCAACAACGACCCCGCCAGGGTAGAGCTTCGCGCCTACTATCTGTTGCCGGGCAATGTGCTGGGCAACCATATACCTAGCGGTACTTCTGCGGAAATAGGCAGAACCATAGTATTTAGAACAAGGCCCGTGCAATCTGGCAATTGGTTTAATGCCAATAGCAGATACCTAACCACTATCAGCCACTCCGATGGCTCGGCAGTTGGCACTGTAAATAGCGGCCCGCATTTTGGCAATACTGCTTGGCTTAATGCGTACCAAATAGACAGCATTTGGGGCAATAACGAATTTAATTTCAGCTTTGGCTGGAATTTCCGTGTTGCCTACAACGTAACCAGCAACACAGGCGCAGATGGCCTTACCATCAGCGGCGATGTTGGCATCACATCAGCTCCTGCCATCGTTTCATCCGGCACAGGCTACAGATGGGTTGCCGATGGTGCAGCTGTAACCATAACAGCCACACCGGATAATTACCCTAGCACCTTGATTGGCTCTTGGACTATAAACCCAACCGGTTGGGGCTCCACATCCGTTGCAACCGGTGCGCGCAGCTTTGTGGGCACAGTTTTGCAGCCTGTTCACCTAGATGTAGAGTTTATAGACAACCGCCGCCAGCTTACCTTTAGCCTAACCCAACCGGGCAGCGATATTGAATTACAGGTTGAGGTAAACGGCACAGCGGCAACAACCGGACAATGGCATGCACCAAATGCCAATGTTGTTATAAGAACACAGCCTTTAACAACCGGCGTTATTGCCCCGGGCATACAAAGCAGATATAGCGTTAATGTTACAGCTGCTGCCCAGGGCGCACCGCAGGCCACCAATAATATCACAAATGACATCTGGCAACAGGTAAGAACATTTGGCTTAGACCAAAATACTGTTGTTGTTGTTAACGTAACATCCAGGCAGCATCAGGTGGTGCTTAACTATAGCGGCTCGGGCAATGCTGGTTTCACAGCAACACCAGGCGGCATAGAAGCCCCCGGCTGGGTTAATCATGGCGATACCGTGGTTATGACAGCTACACCAATAGGCTATCCTTCGTATATTGTGCAATCTTGGACACCAAATAACTGGGGCACATTAAATACCGCCCTGGCAAATGGCGTGCAAACCCGCACAGCAACCCTTGCAGCACCTGTAAATATGAATGTAGTCTTTGGCGAAAACCTAGCAACTCTAAATTTCAACGCAACACACAATAGCGGCAGGGTGAGGGCATTTGTAAATGGCACTCCCGCCGCCCCAGGAACACAACATCAGGTAGGTTCTACAATCACCTTCCAAACAATGCCTATATTTGCAAACGAAACCGATGGTTTTGTCCTTACAAATGCAGGCACGCGCAGTAGATACACCCTGGCAGGTACAACAGGCATAACTTTGATCAACCCCGCCGCCACGCTTTACGCTAATAGCGGCTGGCATGCTGTACCAACTGTATCCGACATAACCATGCCTACCACAGGCATAGATGCCAACTTTGTTTTCAATTGGGCGCATTACACAACCATTGCCGTAACAGGCGCAGGTCTTGGCAATGCCTATATTGGCAGCCCCGGCACAAATTCTGCCTGGTTTAACCACAACCAAGCTTTAAATGCCTTTGCCAGACCAAACTTCCCAGAATACATTGTAGGCACCGCAACAGCAACAAACACCCTTGCTTTAGGCACCCCAGTTCAGCTGGGAAGCGGCGCGCAGCAGTTTAATTCTCCTGTAGACCGTCCTTCTGATATTGCCGTAACCTTCACCGGCAATATGTTTGAACTTACATTCAACCAGCCAACGGGCCTTCAAGTTCGGGCTTATGTAAACAATGTACAGATAGATTCCGGCGACCCTGTTGTGGTAGGTTCTACAATAACCTTCAGAACAATGCCTTTGGCCGCCCATCCATGGAATCATACCACCGGCAGCAGATATAGCATCACAGGTATCAACCATGGAACGCTAGGATCTAATGTAACAGACATAATGCATAACAACTGGATAGACGCTGCAACCCATACCATGCCTGCCGCTAACATCCATGTTACCCTTGTGTCTGCTTGGCAGCATAGGGTTACAGCAACCAGAACAGGCGCAGGCGCGGCCAATGCCGCAAACACCGTTGCCATAACCGGCCCAACTACAGATGCACAGGGCTGGACAAACCGTGGCTTCGGCGCAACCATCACCGCCACCCCTGTTACCCCTACATATGTAATGGGTACATGGACACTAAACCCGGCAGGGTGGGGCACAGGCACAGACCTTACACGCACAGGAGCAGTTAACGAACCCGTGCATGTGGAAATTCCTTTTGTATTAAACACAAGAACATTTACATTTGTGCAACCTGGCAACGGCCTGCATGTGCGCGCTGTTATGGGCAACCCCAATGGCACGCCTATAGCATCCGGCCAAGATATCCCTTATGGCACGCGGATTTATTTCCAATCCCAACCAATACCGGGCCAGTTTGGTACAAATGCAAGAACCAGATATACAACTACTGTAGACGGCAATGCAGCTATAGCAGGCCCTCATGCAAACTTCGATGAGCAGGGTAATGGCTGGGAGACCGTATTCACAATAGCCAGCTTGACCCAGGATGCCGCAGTAACAGCTGTTAGTGTTTCGTGGCAGCATCAAGTGACGGTCAACTACAACACAGGCGGTACTGCTTCCTTTACAGCTGTAGGCGGTGTAGCCGCCGGAGGCTGGGTTAACCGCGATGCAGCAGCAACCTTTACAGCCGCACCGGATCCAAACTTTGTTTTAACCGGCTGGACAACAGTACCAACAAACGCTGTTCTTAGCGGCACAAATGCCAGCCTGGTGCGCGAATCCACAATCACCGCTCCTCTTGATGTTACAGTAGCCTTTAGAGGCGACACAAGAAGCGTAAGCTGGACAGCACCAACCAGCGGCCATCATATGGGTACAATAGTTGCCTATCGTGGTTCTGTAGCACCTGCAAACAGAATCACCAGTGGCACACAGGTACAAACAGGCACAACCATCATATTCCGCGCAGAACCGGCCGCATTTGCGCAAAATGCAGGCAGCCGTTATCTTATGCAATTGATGGGAGCAGCCAATGTGGGCATATTACCGGCAGATCTGTACAATCCACCCGCCCAGATAACGAGCAATGGCTTTACCACCATTGCCACCCTTGTTGTGGGCACAGGCAGCGGTATATATGGCTCGCCGGGCATTAATGCAAACTTTAGCTTTAATTATGAGCACCAAATGACAACCACTGCAACAGGAAACGGCACTTTGACCGTAACATCACAGTGGATAGACCGCGACAGCCCGGCAACCTTCACGGCCGCGCCAAATGCAGGTCATGAGATTTCTCTCTTTAATGTAGGCGGCACAGCTATCCCTCCTGTTCCGGGAGAAGGTTCGCAAAGCCATCCGGTTGCTAATGTGACCGGGCCTATAGCGGCATCTGCTGTGTTTATCCCTATAGTGCGTACCATAAGCTTTGGTGGTATAGATGCAAGAGTATCAAATGCCGCAGCCTTTACAGCAAGAACTAGAGGACTTGGTGTATCTGTGAATGTTGCGAACCCTGCGGATATACCTCCGGTTACTGCCGCCCCGGGCTATGTGTTCCAGGGTTGGACAGTAACAGCGCCAGCAAGCTTTACGGTTGCTCCGGCGATTCATACCGCAGCGGCCACCAACGGCACATTTAACATGCCGATTCACAATCTGATGTTTACTGCCAATATTTTAAGGCTTAGCGATGTTGTCGTATTCCCTAATATTCCGGCCACAGGGCTTCCCCTTACACCGGTAAGGCAAACGCAAACATCAGGAACAACATTGGCGCAAACCCTTGGCGCAGGCACACAGCAAAGCTTTGACCTAACAAACATAGGCAGCGGTGCTGTTAACGGCCTAGGCTTGCACTTGGTTAATGCTACTGGTGCTTCGGCAGACCAGTTTATAATCTCTAATACCGCAGGTGGCGGTGCTGTAACACCGGTAACAGGTATAAGCCTAGCACCGGGTGTTACCCAAACTTTCCATGTGAGACCTGCTACAAACCTAACGGCAAATGCCACCACGCCAAGGCAATACACAGCAACAATAGAAGTACGCCAAGGCACAACGCCAGTAAATTCGTTTACCGTGCAGTTTAGCGTATTGCCGCAAATTTTCACAGTTACGCCTTTCGGCCAAAACCATGATAGTGCCCCAGGCCCTCTTGGCGGCTTTGCTCCGGATCCTGTTGTTGTAACCAGCACAGCCCTGACGGGGACTGATTTCGAGTCCTATGCAACCGGCCAAGTGCGTGTAACAGCGGCCGGGCCAAATGCAGGCTATAGGTTGGTTGGTTGGAGATTTATTAACACCAACAACCCATATGTGTCAGGCGACCCAACATCAGGCAATATGAATGGGCTGCCAGTAACCGGCACGCATTTGGCGGCAAACAACCTATCTAACCACCCTGTGTTTGGAAATGGCGTTGTAATGCTTAGCCAGGTTCTAACACCGGCGCAAGTGGCAAGTTCTGCGGTGAATTTCGCAATGCCGGCGTATGATGTTACTGCGGTGGCATTGTGGGCTAGTGAGACGGGTACTTATTTTAATATCCGCCACGACGTAATAGTAAACCACTTCCGCAATGGTAGCCCGGTAATGGTACTCAACCCAGGAACTGGAAGCTTTGAGCCAGCTGTTAGTACCTTCTCTATACTAGCTGGTAACACAGCA
>Ga0123355_10001914_pt1 | contig 29273 bp, 21 predicted proteins | sample TergutEmb28metaG_3_FD_89872 | JGI IMG/M metagenome (GOLD analysis project Ga0123355, IMG submission 89872) | Embiratermes neotenicus P1 segment gut microbial communities from Petit-Saut dam, French Guiana - Emb289 P1 | ecosystem: Host-associated > Arthropoda: Insects > Digestive system > Gut ... | reverse complement strand
GCCATTATCTCCGTAACCGTTCAACTTTGGACATAGGTGTTTTGGGTTATATCGGTATACTTTAACATAAGGAACACCCTCCCGAAGTCTGGCACATTCCTCCTGGGACACCCTGTATATATGTCAACCTTCATCATGTACAGAATTTAAATTTTTATTTCTTATCACTCATACTGTGGCAGTCGATCGAGGGGGGGGATGCAATAGCCGAATGAGTAAAAATAAATCTGAAATGGACTGACTCCTAATCAAATCTAACTTCATGCACTTTTAAACTTTCCACATTTATAGTTGAAACAAAACTGTATGTTGGTTCCAGCAAATTTTGCATGACAATGACACTGTGTTGTACCTAACAAATATTAATGAGCTTAGATACCATTCCCAATTTACTGCGGATAAAAAAGTGATCCAGTCTTTAATACAGATGCAACCAGGGACCACAATGCGTCAACGTTGCAAACAAATACACGTGCACATGTACGTGTATGTGAGTGTGGGGGGCGCGCGCACGCACACACACACACACACACGCAACCATCTCTTCCCCTGTACACATGTAAGTACACTTCAAACACACAGACAATTCTACCTCTTACTGCCACATTATGTTCTAGGAACCTATCCCTTACTATCTTCAGTAATCTGTACAAGGCCAATGTTGCATGTTGAAACTGCATGTATGCAGTCAGCCGTCTCAGCATGGCACTTTATTAACAATACCATTACCCCATGTTAAAATACACATACAAACCTGGCAGAAATGAGAGATTTACAATTCTTATTCCTGGGTGATAAATTCATATAATTATGTGATAAGATTGTAACTAATAAGGAACATGTAAGGCAACAAAATACTGGCAATTTTCTGTACTGACTGAAAACTGCAGTCAATTCTTGTTATGGATTTGTACAACAGTGGAATATGCAAAATAACATACGATAGGAGTACCACTCTCACTCCCAAATAAAGGCATTCTGTGACAATAATTAATGTCCCAGAAGCCATATGCAGCAATGACATACCAATCTTGGCAGCAAATCTGAAACTCTTCATCTTCAGATCATGCACTAATTTCAATGTCATGACAATTACACCATTATGGTACACCTGATGTTGTATGCTATATTTACTACATTATGATTTTTCTCCTAAACATTTCACTCTTAAAGATCATCATTAGGGAGGTAATTCACCAATATCGAAAGTGGAACAGAAGGGGCTGTACTTGTAAAACATTCTGAAGGCAAAGGTAAAGTTATCTCTGTACATGCAATGAAGGAATATGAGGAAATGGAGGTATAGCTCTACTCATTCATAACTACAGCACTGGATGGGGGTGAGTGGTCGGCTTTGTGCCCTGGCCACTTTAGCCAACGTACAAAGACTCTGTTAGCCACTAAAGAGGCCCCCAATAAGCCTCAAAGAAGGTCTGCACACTCTGGAGAAGAGATCTCTTGTCCATCCTGGGAATCGAACACAATCCTTGGACATCCAATCCACCAACTGGTCACTGTACAAACTATGCTCTGATGTGGTACAGAATGATTTGGCCTTGAACAAGTGGTTATGGTTTCCTAGTAAGACCAAAACTGACATTTCATTTGTTGCAAAAGGCATGTCATCATATTCAGTGGGGACTCACTGGCTTAATGCCTGGCCTGTATTAATCTAGCTACAGCACCTCGAACCAGATCATGGTGGAGGTCTCGGAGGACAAACAACATGGAGTCTGTGGTAAAAAAAAGTGGAACTGGGTTGGGGTTCTGTCATTGTCCTTTCATTTTCTCTTGCCAACCATCATTCCTTCAATGTTCCACATTCATATTCATCCATCTACTATCAGTGTTACATATTCCAAACACAGAAGTCGCTCAATAAACCACACAAAACACACACCACGCCACACATTTGTATTTGGAAAATTTTCACTACAGTTCTCACTTTCAGTGCTCAGACTAGTACCGATGGGAATTCCAAAATCTTTTCATTTTAAGGAAAAGATAAAAGCTATTTTTCACAAAAGTCTAAAAAGGCTAAAAGTATACTGGTGTACTCATATAACTGAAGCACTGATGATGACGACGATTATAACCCTCCAAAAAGATGTGACCCATCAGCTAAGAACAACAATCTGTATGTTACAACACCCCCGGTTTATATATGGCAGGGCTTCTGTGATCAAAGATGAAATCTGTTTACAATATGGTTGCAAGCAAGCCTGAATGTAGGAAACTAGGAAAAGATATGAAAAAATATTATAGAAGAAATACCTGGAAAGATCACACGTGCATCTGGCAACCAGTGTGGGGGGGAAGAGGGGGAAAAAAAAAGAGCTCCTCCCCCCTTCTAATTACTCACTTTTCAAGCAGACCGTTCTCCAAAATGCCTGTGGGGGGGGGGGCTTTTGCAAGAAGACATTCAATTCTCATGTCCACAACAAACATTAACCAAATTATTCACGTAACATGACAATATTCTACACTGATTGTAAACACCGAATGTTCCTGAAGCAAGGTGCTAAATACAAACAACCCAGACACAGAATGATATAACCAAAAGTGTATCTAGTGGTTGCAGCCAGATGTGCAATAGCTTGCCTAGTTAATTAGCAGCTGAAACAGACTAATGTGTAGCAAAATAAACAGAATTACTACTATTACCATAATCAAGGAAACCTGATGGTGTTACATGGTAAAGCTGAATCTCTCAACTCCTACTAGAAGTGAAGTTGGTGTCAAATGAAGCCATTTATTACTCCTAAAATTTGTCTCATCTTCTAATATTATGCAATTCAGAAACCTAACCATAAACCTGAAAATTATAAATACAAATTTAACTAAACAGGCACATTAAAAGAAAAGAAAATTAATTCAGCAAAATCATTTTAAAAATCTTTAAACAAAATCTGACCTCCCCAGGGGGAAAGAGGTTTTATACTCACCGCTTGGAGAATCTGGATGACAGTTTTGAGAAAAAGGATGAGGTGCGCCCTGTGTGGCTGATAGCTGATGTATCCTGTGTCTGCATGGGTGTGGTCTGGCCATATGAAGGTGTATGGTTACGCTGACGATTCTGACCGCTGTGGAATGTTGAGCGGCTCGGCACATTGCGAGGGAATGGTGACTGTCGATTACTGACTGCTGGTGACACTGGGGGACCTCGCCCAATTCCACTACTGCAACAATAACCAGGCAGTCTAGCTAAACCACACATATGAAGGTGTATTGTTACGCTGACGATTCTGACCACTGTGGAACGTTGAGCGGCTCGGCACATTGCGAGGGAATAGTGACTGTCAATTACTGACTGCTGGTGACACTGGGGGACCTCGCCCAATTCCACTACTGCAACAATAACCAGGCAGTCTAGCTAAACTGCACATATTAACAGCACAGAACAGGGCACATTGACATAAGAAACTATTCAAAATGCAATTGTGGGAAAGTAAAAGCAAAGTCATCCCTGTACTTAGTTACACACTGTGCCATAAAGACATATGAGGAGGTCTAAGTACAGCTTCACACAATCTAACTTTGGCACACAACACAGTGCAGGTGAGTGGTCAGCTTCATATCCCAGTCACTTAGCCCAGAGCACAGAGCCTTCCATACCCTGAACCATCCAGAAGAGAAAGAGAAAGAGGGAGTCTCTTGGCAAGTTCCATTAGCAAGACACCACCAATGAGAGGATAACAATATAACTTGAAATAAGTAACAACATTAACTTAATAAAAAGAGCTTGGGACAATTCAGTTTGTATAGTGAAAAGGCTGAACAAACCCAGAAATCAGGGACTGTTTTCTGGCAGAAGTGAGACATTTCTCTCCTGTCATAAAGCATCCAAACTAACCCTGTGGCCCACCTCAACTCCCTATTCATTGGGAAATGGCAGTGAGAGTAAAGTTGTTGGGGTGTAAAACTGATCCATCATATCCATCTAGTGCAAAGGTTAAGAAAGAGAGCAGCTATACCTAATCTTCACCCATATGCCCTCAAGGCGTGCACAGGAACAACTTCACCTTCACCTTTTATTATTACAATTAACAACAGCCTTGGAGCCATGCACACAGATAACTAAAAATCTCATATTCTCTGCACACATTCCAAAAATGTTCCTTCAATGCAACCTGCATGAAGCAAATAAAATTTCTCTCACTTCAAATTCACCAATCAAGTATTTGAGATAAATAATCAAAGTAACTTTGAGTGACTCCCTGTCTCTCATATACCTGACTCCAGATGTCCATTTCTACACTGTAAGGCATTCAGAAAACTATTTCACACGAACAAAACCGGTGGAGAAATTTAGCCCTTACCAAGACCTCACTTTGCAGTCATACACAGCCCTGGCACCAGTGTTTAAGTGGACTGAGGTATCCTGATGCCATACAAATATGTAACATATGCTTGCAGGACTAATGAAGACAATAATCAATTTACTAAAGAAACTTATTGTGGCTCAGTTATATCAATGAATTCAGACCATAAATGAAAATAAAGCGTATCCTGCAGTTATTTCCAAACTGGAATCGTCAATTGGAAGAACATTTTGATACACTCGTTATGGAAAAGAATTATGCTTTACTACCACAACTGGGTGCGTAACGCAAATCACAAACACTTTAATCATGCAAGAATACTTCTGACATCAGACAACACGTTCTTTTAAAAAAAAAAACCAGAATATTTCAAAACAACTGACCCAGATAATACAGTTCAGGGTTTTTTAAAGAATACTGAAGGATGCATAATACTGCAGCAGCATCTGTTATGCCCAATTTAGTCTCCACACAACACAGTACCAGCGATGCACAAAACTGTAGCAGCATCAACTATGCCTAGTTTAGCTTCCACTTTGCACAACATTCTCATAGCAAAAACTGTGGCCAGTTTGGTCAGTTGCATATTCCACGACCAGTGCTCTGTTCATAAAAAGTTATTTAGAGATGGACCTCAAACACACTATGAGGCAAACCAAATTTCTGGGACTCGAGTCTGTAGGAACAAATACACATGAAATACAAATAAAACTGTTTTATTCTCCTTCAAAGTAACCTTTCTTGATTGGAACACACTTCATACAGCTTTCTAAGTACTGCACACGATGGTCATCAAAGGCACCCAAAGGCACTGGGTTTGATTTGGTCATTACATTATTGATGTTCTCGATGTCCTGAATTCTTGTTCCTTCAAGGAAGGTTTCCACTTTCAAGAACAGCAGAAGTCAGATTGAACAAGAACACGTGAATACAGTGGGTGGCTAATCGCCAACATGCCACAACTTGCCAGCATATACTCCATTATCACGGCAGAATGAGCATGTGTATTGTCACACAGCAGGAATCTCAAGTGCCCTCCCCCACTCTTGAAACTGTGGCCCCCTCTCAAAACACGGTTCAATAAACTTTCCAGCACCTGTAACAAAATTTGATGTTTTTCCTTCAGGCAAAAACTGTTTGTAGATCACATGGTGCTCATGAGACGTGTTCAAAAAGGTTTGTTCCTCAACCTTCACAAATGATTCTGTTCACCACTCCATGCTCTGATGTTTTGTTTCAGCAATGCATCGAAATACCCAAGACTCCTCCCCAATAACGAGGCAAATGAGAACACGTGGAACAGTTCGACATATCTGGGTATGTCTTCACAACTTGTCATGCAGTGCTCCTGAAGCTTATCTGTGAGACTCTGTGGAACAAACTTCATGCCAATCTCCCTCTTTCCAATATCTTCAGGCGAATATGATGGACAGTCTTCTGGTTAAAGTTCAGTTGATTCTCCAGCAAAAATGAAGGCCACATGCGGGTGTCTGGCCACCAGTTTAAAAACTTTTGCAGCTGTTTCTGTACTGAAAGCAACTGACAGCTGACCACTACTTGATTACCTTCAAGGTTCTTGCGTCCCTGTCTAAATCTTTTGAACTATTTGAAGAAATGCACATGAGACAGCTTCATTTCCACAAACAGTTGAAACGGTTTCAACCATTTCCTGAGTTAAGGCAGCTGTTTCCTGGAGTACAAAACAGAACTTCAAATTTCACTTGTTGTGAAAATGGGGGAAAACACAACTTACCTGCAGGACTCATATGGATGCAGTGACTAGGCTAAAATTTTATTTTCATTAATTCTGGGCAGTCAAAACATGAATGGAAACTGGATACAAATGGTGTATGCACCAAACCATACTTACATCACAGTGCCAATTCTAGAACTTTATAGAGTTTGACGCTGCACATTACATCTGATATTGCAGATGCAATTAACACTACATAAAGGTAAAGGTAAAAAGTGAAGTTCACCACCAGAAGAGGCCACGAAGGCCCAGAATGGGAGTAGCGGTATAGCTCTACTCTTTCATTAACCTTGGCGCTAGATGAGGGTGGGTGGTCAACGCCATGCCCCGGCCACTTTATCCCCAGGAATGACCGAGTACTCATTGCATTGTATTGTATTTGTGGGCTCCAGGGCCAGTCTGGAAAATCTCGCCCCCATAGGGATCAGTCCCTGGATCGCCCAGCTCATAGCGAGTCACTATACCGACTGAGCCGTCCCAGCTCATACTAACATTACATACATTACGTTTATGGACTCATCAGAAGAAGCATAATGTATATGCAAAGTATATGTTAGATAAGTTAAATTGTTTATTTCAGTGTATGTACTGTAATTAACATTATGCTTCTTCTGATGAGTCCATAAAATATAATCCTTAAAATATGATTGAATATATTTACAGGATGAGACCTTAACCCGACCAATGGCAATTTAAAGTTTTCAGGGATGGAATGACATGTAGATGGATACCAAAATTTGGAGGAACCTGCAGCCTCAGTCTTCAGGGTACATTACCTTCAGATGTCTCTTAACTACATGGTGTCACATTCTATGCTACAAAAACCTTAACACGCAAGGTTCCGAACAGATTAAGTGGGCTATATGAACAATAAACTACTAATCATAAGAAGTTAAAATCTCAGTAAAAACTATTATGTCATTGTAACATTAAAGTAAAGAATGAGAAAATGAAAATGTTACAATTTCTGGCTTTCGTAACAGTTCAGTCTTTATGTTATCCTATTTTGGGTAATGACACATGTAGACATGTCGACATATCGGAGATCCTTACAGCTTCCATCGTGTACAATCATCCAATAGCCTTTGTTAGTATATATAGTACATGTCCACTTATAGATGAGGGTTATAAATTTCTGCATTTTTCCTCAAGTAAAACAATGGCCACACAGCCCTCTTCTACATGCTGTCATCACTCAAAAAATAATCAAAACTATAAACAACATTTTATAAAATTTTTAAAAATATTTACCAAAGAAAAGCTCTAAATGGTTTGCGGTCAACACTCACCAAATTAGCACTTTTCCAAGCATAAGCCAGACTTAAGTAGTGTGAGCAGAAAACACAAACATGCTATGTCATAGTTCAAATGGGTCTAGCCAGCCATTCACTGTTTCACTGGTACACAATGGAAAATGAGATTTCATCCATCAACATGCAAGGAGGACATATGCCATATTTGATACATGCAAACTGCTTCACAGTTATTCATTTCTACCTACTTTCACGTAGAAATATACATAACACTAACCCCTCCAGGCAGAAATGTCACAAATTTAAAAAAAAAAAACACTTCATCAGCACCATCACTTAGCAGAACAGAAGAATCAATGTACTGGATGACAGGAATAAATTTCAAAACAAAACAAAGGATGTGACGTAACTGTAGTTCAAAACACTGCTCCATTAATTAAATAAATAATGAATTGCAAGATTTGGTGCACAATGGAAAATGAGATTTCATCCATCGACATGCGAGAAGGACATATGCCATATTCAATACGTGCAAACTGCTTCACAGTTATTCATTTCTACCTACTTTCACGCAGAAACACACATAAAAATGTAACAGCAATGTTCACAAAATGCAGGTCTTCTGGAACGTTACAGAGTGTCAAACGATAATTATTTACTGATGTTTCAAAATAGCATAATGACTCAATCTTCAGAGACAAGCACTCCGAGTCAGTCTCCTTACAATGCAGGACCCTGAAATTGGAGGCTGCACACTCCTAGGAATGTCAGAAACTCCCAACCAGTTGATAGGGTGTAACATTCCAGAACACCTGAATCTTCCAGTCCTGCACTGATGGTGAAAAATTATTTAATGATAAGTACAATGCCACAATAAACATGAATCTGTATATTCTGAACATTAGTGGCACTCTACAATACTTACACTGATTTGTTGCTGCATCCTTTCTACATTCATTCAATAAACAACAGTAGCTGGACTGATGGAAATACAGATTAAATGGGCATAAAAGTGTAAGGCATATACTAAATTATCAAAAGGAATCTACCTGGAGGGCTAAAGCTGGAAGTTTCAGACAGTTCACAATAATAACAACAAAAAGAAACTTTTGTGTTCTACTTTGCTTAAGTACTATCATATCCACATGTATATGATGCAGTGAATCAATTTACACTGCATACTACCTTTGCCTGAGAGGATCTATAGGGGTTTCTAGGGCTGGGTGCTCAGCTCTGCCCGCTGTAGAGATGGACGCAGACTTGATATGGCCTTTGGCTGAGCGCACCGGCAGCCCATCTCCTACTCCCATGGAGCTGTCGATACAATAAATAACCTACGTTACTGACACAGCCAAGAGGCTGAAAATGGAAAGGAGCAGATGTCTAGTTCTAGACACAGACATGCAGAAATCTGATCTCCCCCCCTTCCCCCATGAAAATTGCTATTCCAAGTTTGTTGAAGATTATGGTCAACAGGGAAGTGACACCACACAGTTTAACAGAAAGGTATAACTGACATAAAAATAATGGCATTTATCCAAGACATCAAAGAGTAATCCCTTCCAACTCTCTATGTCACAGTGATAAGAACAGTTAAGTACCATTCTATCATGCATCAGCTATACCATAGTTTCAAATGAAAATGCTGTTTCCATCTTCAGAGCAGAAGATTAGAGTAACATGTAACCTGCAATACTGGCATGGATCTAGCCAAAACTCCGTGGATTTAAATCTCAGAGGACAGTAATCACAACACGCACTTCCAGAAGAATGCTGACCAACATCAGTCAAGTTTCCCAAATTTTGCCTCTTACAATATGCTTAGAAATGGCAAGTACAAGCAATTATACGAAAACAGATACATAACACACTAAAGGGTAGATTTAGAGAAGCTGCAAGTCTGTGTTTAGTACTGACAGTAATGACATCAGGGACAAGATGACAAGCAATACACGGGATAGAACAATCCCTACAGTATTCAATTCCAGGTATGCAAAATGTAGATCTTAACTCTTTTACTGCAGAATGCTTATCTTGATGACTGATTTGGAGTGGATATAGTACCAATACTTCCAAAGTTTGTCAAAAGATGGCAGAGTATGTATAATTTGGTGCTGACAACAGAGAGATCAGAAGGTACTTTGAATGTGCCACAGTATATGCCAGCCTGGAATATCCCAGGGAGAGTGACCAAATGATTACAATTTACATGTAACTACAAAGACATACCATGACATTGAATAAAACTTGACAACTGAAAATACACTAATGATTTATTTCAGATGGAAATAATCCATCTCTTTGCATTTCAACCATGTAGAAAGTATTAAAACCCTCGTATAATATAAAGCTCATTATTCCTCTTGCTTCAACGAAATACTGGCACACCCCACCACCACCACCACCACTCACCATCACCAACACAAATCCTTTCAAAACAATACTTAAGCAACAAATTAAGCAGCCTTTCCTTCCCCCTCCTTTCCTCACCACCACCACCACCACCATCAAGCAAATACCCCACACCTACCTCAGGACTAACAAACTTGTCCACAAAAATGCTATATTCAACCCTTATTATACTCAATATGAAGTGATAACAAAAATTATGGAAAATTAACTACAACCAATCTCATTAATATGTCAAATTTCATGATAAAAGCAAAAGCTGTTCCATAAAAGACACCAATATGAACACCTGATTATATTCACAACAGATATGAACCCATTCTATTAATGACTGCATGAAGATAAACAGAAACAAAGCTTCTGAATATCCAAGTCTACTTCAGAAAAATTCCACTGTCACAATTCAAAACCTCAGCTATTGGTCGAGAGAAAAAAAATGACACTACAGCGCAAGTACTATTACAATTCTTGAAAGATGTGAGTTGTTGCTTTAAACATGTTTAAACCAGTTTTTTTAACCATAGCAACAACAGGATAAAGTACCAAAGCAGAAATCTCCACTATTTGTAATCTTTTCCTATACAGTACAAAACTGGCTTATGAGTTAAAAAATGGGATGGTCTGTGGCTGAATTATGCCTAGATTTCCATGCTTAGGTGGAGGCTGATTTGTATGAGTGTTGTCACATCCCAAAAAACAAAGTCAGGATGAAATGCAAATCTATGGCTAACATATGGGAAAAAATGTCTCTATGAAAAACAAAAGGAAGTCTTGATTGATGAATCAAGAAACAACTGATCAAAGATGATTTACAAGAATGTAATAAAAGAGCTGTGGAAAAATGGAAGTTATGTTTTATTTCACAATGTACTTTTCTCCAGTCAAAAACGATGGCCTTCAACTATGTTTCCAATCTTTACTTACATACAAGATGTATCAAACATGCCTGATGGTTTCTGAAATTTGAAAACCAACTTAGTGGCGCTTCCATACAGACGATCATCACATACAGTGATGTTGAGAAGGAGCACTGGTCAGTGCAGCACCACATTGCAGCAGTGGAAATGTTTATCAAAACAGAGTCTGTCTGAGCTATACAGCATGGTTTCTGACAGCAGTTTCGCAGATGTGATGCTCCTAGCCATAATACTTTGCTATTGAGGACATCTAAATGGCTTCATGAAGGCTCAGTGAAGGATTATAATCCAAATGGACATTCAAGTTCTGCTCGTACACCTGACAATGGTCCCTATGTCTCTGAAAATGCGGAACAGTGTAAAGTAAATATGAATGCACAGTACTACACTGTCATGCTGGAAACAATTCTGCAAAACGCGTTACATCCTCCTCAGCTCGATTTAGTGTGATTCTATAGCACAGATTTCCATGCATGTCCTCAGGACAATGTTTGCAGGCAGACTCATTTATCACTGCAGGGCCATCACCTGGCCGGCCTGCTTGACTGATTTTGCAGTACCAGACCACCTCCTTTGGGTCTACATCAAAAGCAAGGTATACGAAACACATCCTGCCAAAATTCATGACCTAAAACAGTGAAATTGGAAGCATATTCTAGGATATTCTTTCCATCGCAACTGCAGAAGTGTAACGATTCATATGGATTCTCATGGACATGGAATGTACTTGCTATTGTGAATCAAATTTTTCTACTTTGTCTTAAAATGTTATTTAATTTAAAAAACCATCACGTTTCTGACACACCCTGCATAACATCCAGAAATGGACTGCGTCCCACTTTGTTTCCATGGTTACGATAAATGTGATGCCACTACCTTTGCCAGTTGACTGCTTCCCAGCTTCCACGGTTATGATCATCTTGTACATACCACACCTGCTGTATGAATGAGTCATGCCCAGGATTCCATGATTATGACAAAGATTGGTATGTGACATCACAACCCAGAAAACAAAAAGGAAGTCATGACTGACTGTACGTCTGCTGCTATGATACAAAGAATATATCTTCCATGTGAGAAAGGAAAAGAAGTCTTCACTGATGAATCAAGGTATGAGCGATGAAAAGCCATTACCAGATTTCCATGCTTATATAAAAGACAGGGATGGTTCCATTAGATGTTAAAACATTTCTGAAAATAAAAGTGTTACTGAAAAATGAGAGTGGAATATTATTTTTTATGTAATGTGTTCAACCTTTCTATCAGAAATGATGGCATAAGACATCTCTAGGGACAAATGGCATGATCAAGTGAAGGAAAAAAATTCAGAACAATGGTACAGTCTTCAAAGCACCCAATCCTTGTGGGTAAATATAATCAATTAAATAATGTGTAATACCATCATATGTAGCTATGACACTTCATTGGGCTTGCAAGCTGCTGCATCTGTTTAATGATAAAAATCACGTGCATTATGACTCATACATGAAGCATTAAATTAGTAATTTTTAATTCTGTATCTCAGACCTTACAGCATCGAAGTACTCAATGAGAATTTCTCAGCTCACCAAGATCCAGAATGGACCAAGACTGGAAAAGAACAGTACTGAGGAGCTTTTTTGACTTCCAAGTAAACATTCATTCCAAATTTATGCCAATGACAGCCAGCCTGAAAACAAGCTCTTTGATGTCCCACAGATGCAGATCAGAATAGCAACCTTCAGGCAGATCAAGGATTCTGTAGTATGATAATGTCCCAGCAGACAACAATGTATAAGTAAAGACATTGTGGATAAGTTTCACATCACTCAGTTACAGCAGTCACCATATTATTCTAATTATTTGAAATTACTCATTTTCCAGTCTCAAGAACTGTTCAAACAATTCTGTTTCAATCAGCTAAAGACATTACACAGAATGTAACATCAGCACTCATAAGAGTATCAGAAAATTTCATAAACTGTTCCCAACCTATAGAGGCACAGATGGCTAGAGTACACGGGTTTAGCAGACCACACTGAAGTGGCATTAATTAACTTTATATTACCAACTTCTTTATTTCTTCCAGTCTGGAATTTTCGAACTGACATTCCATAAAACAGTGCATTTCTACACACTTTAGAAACTGACAAGTATCTAAAACACAGCACCTGACAAATCCAAGGTGCTCAGAAATTTTGTCATCGCTCCTAATATTTTTCAGAAAAATATTTTTAATTCACATCTGATCTTGCTTTTTTGAAAATGCTACTTCTTAGTGACTGCATCACATGACCACTCACTATGTGCAGCCAAAAAACTGAATGCACAACCTTTCTTTAGCACTCATGTACAATTCTGTGTTTCATGCCAAATGGATTGGAACATGATTGTGTTTTTATACCAAACGGGTGGTGGACATGTGGTTCACAATTCCATTAGGCTGCATGAGATAACTCGTGTACTGATTAGAAGCTGCAGAACAATCAACAAGGATTTCTAACATAGCAATGGCAAAAATTTTTTGAATCCGAAATTTCTGGACTGGTTCACAGTTAAAAAAAAACCATCACTCCCTGATATTAGCAGTCATTGCAACACAAAGCAGTAAATAGCTCCGCTTTATTACGGCAGGAATTCATTAAATTTAACACTTGTAGATGACTTATTATACAAGTTCTCAACACAGTGTCAAGTGTTCCTCCCAATATATGATAAAAGGTACAAATTATGAAGCTCCCAATCACGCAAGTTCCTCCAACTTCTCTCCTACGATTTCCTCCCTCCTAAGTCCAGCTATTCTCCTCAGTACCATGGGTTCATACACCTCAGCTTCTGATTTTCACACAATGCAAGTAAAAAAATCTCACAATTATGCAAAATGTCCAGTAAAAGAGTTTAACATATTTCAACCATTGTGTTTTTAAACAGCAGACAGAAGATTCCAAACTGAATCACAGCAACACTTTCCCAATTATAATCTGCCCTTAATTTGTAGAAGAACGTAACTTTTTTTTTTACTTCCATTACAAATAAGAAAACACATTTCAGAAGGATTCATTGCCTTCATATTAAAGTTCCCTGATAAAGATAAACACATGGCTAATTCTATTTGCCTTTACATATTCAGCAAATTCTATATTAGTGTGTAATACAACTGTCCTATTTTTATTTAATGCACATCCAACAAATTAACATCACCAGTACAAAATGCAAGTTTATCAATTCCAGTTCCTCCTGATTTTAGAAGCTTCCTAATAGTGTAATCTAAAATACAGAAAATAAGCAAAGGGGCATAAATGGCCAGCATAAATATTTTTGAATGATTTAATTTCTCAAAATTCAAATAAACACAGTAAAGTGAAATGATCAATTAATGTTCTAAAATGAATGAAAATACCACTACAGCTGTCAGACCTATGTTTCGTACAGACCACTACAGCAGTAATTAGGCCCGTGCTTCATACAGACTGCTACGGTCATTACGCCTGTGTCTCATACAGATGGCTACATCTGTTAGGCCAGTGTCTTACGCATATGACAACACATGCCAGAGTGAGAAGTTGTTTAGACAAAAGTCTTTAAATTTATGGTCAATGTACTAGAGCCCATGCTACAAAGTGGTCAAGTAAAGCGGTGTTATGTGTGTGTGGAAACAGTACATCCAAACCTACAGTGCCGCACCAGTAGGGAATGGCACGACAACAGCCTATGGTTGTTTCATGCCCCAGGGCAACGAAAAGTTTCGGAACCCAAGTGGTGTAATGCCTGAGGACAAGTGAATGTCCTCAGTCGACAGATGTCATGCCTGCAGGCAATGGAAAATCCACCTCTGGGCAAAGAAATATTCACATTTAAAATGTTGTCATGCCTATACATCCACATTCATGGTACACAAACCTACACCTAATGTGGCGCTATACTGCACATAATGGTACATCCACATCTAAAGGCAGTTATTTCATGATGTTCATTGTCTGTTCCAGTCATTTCTCCAGACTGGATAGATGGGTAACATCTTCTATCCTCAAGACTGTGGCAGCAGGTTCTTCAAAATTCAGTAAGCATCCACAAGATTACATGGTCTCACTAACCTACACCTCCACCACAATGAAATACTCATGTCTCAGTTCCTCGACAGCTTCTACACATTTACATCAAACAAAAATTAAGTCACAGAATACAAAAGGGGCTCCCAGCAGCAAATGACAGTTCATCAGAAAATCACAAAATCTATTAAAAAAACCTAAGCTCTGTCACTGTAGTCACGAGAGCCTGCCACCTATTCATTTCAATCTAATTTACATCTTCACGACAGTTTCACTTTGCAACATTACTCTCTCAAGGTTTTGAGGCCACTAGAGGCTTTTTCTTCAGCATTTGTGCAAATTGAATTCCCAACATTCCATAAAACACTTTTAAACAACCATAAAGCCCATGTAGGAAACAAGATATCTCCTTACACAATGAGACACTTCAAATGGAATGACTTTTGCAGCCAATTACAATCACGAGTGAAGCTCTCATGAAGCTATCCATCCACCATCTTGTCAAGCCCATATCTGAAGCATGCTGCTGTAGTTCTAAGTAATTATGGAATACGTGCACAAATATTATTACTCAAATAAAAGACTGATCATATTCTATGAAGCACAGTGTGAAGTTTAAAGTGACTAATAATGGCATTCCACCTGTATAACAAACTATTTTACTTTGTAGTTAATACACCTTGAAGAATAGCAAACCAACACTACTGCCATCTTAAAAGGAGACTGGGCAGACATCAGGGACACTTCTGCCTAAATGCTGATTATCTACTCTCAGAAAACAAGAACCACCATCATAAAGATCTTTACTGCATGGAATTTAAATATTATTTATTGGAAAATGTTAGCCACTCAGTAATTACATCCACTATACTTTCTGGACCTGCATATTGGTGTATTTTACACAAATCCAAATTTAACATCAACACACAAGACCTCTCTTTCTGCGTGGGGTATGGTGTACACTAGCCTTTAACAGGTATATGTGACATCCCACTAAATGTACAACCTTTACATCCAAATGGGAGAACACTTTCTTGCTGTGCACATTTAAATTGAATAGTGCTCTGGGCAAAGCAGGAAACTGGCATTTAGAAGGCTGTATGTCAGAATATACTACTCAAAGATGTCAGTTTCTTAAATAATTGGCAAAAACAGCAGAATCAGCATTATCCAAGTGCAGATCATCTATCCATGCCACTCTGTACTTACATTCACATTATTGTCCAGAGGACCCTGTTTTGCATTCAATTATATACAAATCAAAAACTGCAAATACAGTCAACCCTCACTATCCGCCATTTTGTTTAAAATTTTTTGCTATAACGAGTCAGAGATAATGATACCCAAAATTCATTACCCACCTCAAATCCCCAATACTGCAACTCTGGATCCAACAAAATTTCATATCCTGGGCTAGTGACAACCCCTTCAGTTGCCTCTTCACCTGATCACAGTCACCCATCTTCACCCACCATCCAAAAACAATGACTCAGTCTCCTCTCTACCTCCTCTCCAACCTTACCTTGCTTGTCTTGTTACTTCAATCAGTAAGTACAATAACCATTTTTTGACCCATTCAGTGCTTACTAATTATGCGAGTAGTCTTTTGTAGGTTGAATATTATGCATAAAACATGTTGGACTATTTTTTAATTATTTTAATATTTTTTATTTTAGTTTATTTTAATTGTTGTTGGAATGTCAGCCGTATGAGGGGAACTTAGTTGGGGGGGTTCTGGGATGGCCTGGGAATGCAATATTATTTTTCTCATTTAAAATAATGGGAAATACAGTCCTGTTATCTAATTTTTTGCTATGAAATCCATTTTCTGGAAAGAATTAGAGTCAGATAATGAGACTTAACTATACTTCAAATCTGGATTAAACAAGGGACTGCTGTAAATGACAATAATTTAAGTATGCCTCGGATTTGAGTAAATGCAGTATCATAATCATAATCTTACTGAAACAAATGCATGCAGTTGTTTCATCACATCCCGAAGTTTACTGCGAAGTTCTAAAAAGAAATGCAGAAATGCCTGCTTACCACACCAATGCTGACCATCAAGTTCCAACAAGGCAAGTGGGCATGCCTCCTTACCACATCCAGCTTTCCATAACATTCCACTAAAACACAGATATGCCTACTTGCCATCCCCGTGTTTACCATAAAGTAAGTTCCAGTAAGAGATGTGGAAACGTTCACTTAGCACCTCCATATTTACCATAGGATTCCCACAACAGGCATGGACATGCCAAATTATCACCCTCAAGTTTACCATAAACAAGTTCCAGTGACAGACCTACCTACTGCTCAGAATCCATAATACATCTGTAATATGCCAATGCAGGTATTCAATATAGACAGTGATTGAGGAGGAGCCTGCAAACCTTCAATGGTACACTAATAACGTGATTTTGAGTTTAAAAAATCCCATTAATATGGGATGAATTTTAGAGGGTTGTGAACATGAAGCAGTTTAATGTCAGACAAAGACATGACAGATGTAAGGATTTTAATAAAATAATTCACAATAATGTCAGTTTAAAACCAAAATGAGAGTAGCTAACCCTTTGGTGCTGAAAGTCGGCATGCAGTGTGATGCTGAGAGAACCAAATGAAATTCACCTGATCGTCACCAAGCATATACAAAGTAATGGTGGCCACTTTAACTGATGGGGTTTTGCAAAGCACACTGGGCACTTAATTACATCACCAACACATTAATCACGACATGTTCCAGAAGTCTCAAAGTGTCCACTTGTGACTTCACATCAGCACCTTGATGCCAACTGCTTCAACAATATGCTGATCACAAGTGCACACTGAAGCTGCATGATGATACTTTTCACACTTTCTGAAACATGTTTCCTATCAAGGAACACCAATTTCTGTATACACTGAAGCCAATGTAAAATTTTGTCATTAAAAACCACTGTTTCTGGTATGTCTTTATGTTACTTTCAAACAATCATGGTTTCTGAAACGTTCTGAGTGGACCCATGTGAACAGGACTCCTTTCCTCCAAATCACTTGACTGGTGCAATCATAAAGTTTCACATGCTCCTTCCAAACCAGCCTCTACAGGACTGTAATAACCACAGGGTACACATCCTGATAGTATATGCATTTGCACATGCAACGTTTCAGCAGCAACAATGAGTCTGTACTGTATGGTAACATGGTCATACCACTACAAGTCTTACAGAGTATGACGAACATGCAGCAGCCCTGTCAAGGCAGGTATTTCTGGAATATTAAAAAGAACTCATCACAAGTTTTCTCAGCGGATCTGATGGTACTTCATCAAAAGCAGTCCTACGAGATGGTCAACAGATCGTATTACATTTCTTACCAAATGTTAGTACAAATCCCAGATGAGGCCTGCACAACTCATACCTCACAGGCAACATGCTGACTGCAATATAGTGTCACGTGGCCTGCCAAGACACTTGAAATGAGAAAATAACTTCTAACCCCTTCCCTGGCAAAACCGAAAGAGAATGTCACAGCAATTTCAAAAACTACGAACTGTTTGTAATTTGTTCCTTTTTGGGTAATTCCCCAGCGTCTGAGTTCTAACTGCCGACGTTTCGGAACTCACTGTCGGTTCCATCTTCATAGGTAAGTGAATGAAGTATGTCAGTTGATGGATTGTGTGGGGTATTTATACCTGGTTGGGTTTGAGCGGGGAAGTGGCTCTGCCACTTCCCCGCTCAAACCCAACCGGGGAATTACCCAAAAAGGAACAAATTACAATTAGAACAGGCGAAAGCTTAAAAACAAGTACGAACTGTTTATGTATGGAGATATACATGACATTACTGATTAATGTTGCAAAATGTGCTAAATACAGCAACAGTCATGAACTGCAATTTTTTTAAATTTTCTACTCTTACCATCAATGCACATTTATTCACATGATGTACAGAAAAATAAACAGGTAAAATTATATGTAATATAAGTACTGTATTTACCCAAACACAAGATGACTCTAATCTAAGATGACCTCACCCAAAAAAACACGTCTGCCAAGGGAAAATATATCTATTCAAATCTAAAATGATTCCCAAAAATAAAAAGTCTGAAAAGAAAAAAAATTTTAGTATTCACTTCATACACCCAACACACAAGGCATGTCAGATTCTATCCACCTTTACCAATCACTGTCACTGTCTCCATCTTCACAGTCAGTGACTTCACCTTCCTCACACCCACTCCTAACTTTCCCAACATTTTCCCTGCCATTCCACAACATATCATCATCAGTCTCTTCCACTGCATTGAATGTACAGCACCTCTTAAAAACCTTCAGTCACTTCCAGTGCGAAGCACTGCCATTACATTTTGATCCACATTGATTAAATTGTACCTTTACATTTCTAGGTTTATGAACTTACTTGAACCCATACAGATTTACAGTCTTCTCCATGGATGGTGTCAGAATTTGCTCTGGATTTTTGTGTCATGTCTGTGGTCTGATCAGTCTGAGTTCATGGCTCTTTTTATGGTTTTTAATTTGTGAATTGGTCAAAGTTTTTATTTTTGAGTCTTGTAGTTAATTCTTAAATTTTCAATGGCCATTTTACTGTTAATACCCTTGGCCTAAATCAGTTTTCAGGTACATATCTGAAAAAGTCACCATTTCTGTGGTGTCCAGTGATTGAGAACAAGTCAATCTAAGGGGTCAACCAAATTAGGTGCTTCTTTGCCTTAACACAGAAACAGAGCTGGCTTCTGAAACGTTGTGCATCTTTAAGAAATTAGACGATGGATAAGTCCCAAAGGAGAATATGGTGTCAGTTAATTTTCCTCGTACTCTGTTCTCGCTTTTGGGTTTCTTGGACATTACAGCTGGAACTGAGAAGGTGTCCCAAAATGTCAGTAAGAAATTACCACTGTACGCTGCATATTATATCAGAAGAGCACAGATCTCACAGGATGATTAGACAATGCAGGCCATGGTTTAGCTCTGCATGGTCTAGTTAAGAGCCACCCAATTTGGAATGGTCCACGTTTGGCACTTCATACATGAATTTAAGACCTCACATATTTAACCCTTTATGTAGAAATGGGAAAACAAGGTCCCAGTATTTGAATGCCCTTCACAGCCAAAGGGGAAAACATTGTCCCACAATGCAATGTACTTTTTAAAATTTTCTGCATTTATAATTACACATCTTTTTTGTTACCATATTTGTTTTAAAGGGTTGTAGAGGCATAAAAGATTGTGTGAAACTTAATTTCAGTCGAAATTGTCACTAATGAAGTGTAATTTTTCTAAGTCTTCTAATTTTTCCAGCAGTCATAAATTACAGATGCCTCCAGGCAGTGGTTCTTATTTTTTCCTTATAGTGGTGAAGTGAAGCAAATACACACATATAAAAGCCCTACTGACAAGTCTCTGTTCCTTCAAAAAGCCCCTTCTGTAAAATCCACACCACATTCACCCCCCAGTTTTTCATCAGATGATGCTACTGAAAAATGTCAGTTCAGTAATTATAATGGTAATATTTACTTACAATTGTGTGTTCTGCTTTTCTAATTTAGTGTCAGCTGGTTCTCAGCAATGCAGTTTGGTGTGATATACCTCAAAACATGGGGTAGCACATGACCCTATGTTGCATTTGTGACACTTATATTTTGTTCTTGATTCTTTGTTTTTGGCAGAATACACAAGGCATCAAATTCTCCTACACTGTGCGAGCCTGTGTCTGGAGTCGAGTCTTCGTATTTGGCTCATGGATGAGGCTTGTCTTCTTTGTCTTGCAGAATAAGGTCGAGGCACCCTTCCCGCCTCTTGTATTAAGTCCTCAACAACGGCAGTCTGAATCATCAGTGTGAGCACTTTGAACCACAAGAGGCAAGAATGATAATGCTGTTGAGAATGGTAAGGTCCATAAGATGGAACAGTAGCGTCTTTGTCCATTTCCAAGTCCGTCTGCTAATAGTTTGTCATGTGGGCAGAATTGTCTACATACCCCATGTGTCTATTACAGTCATGTATTATGGCAGGTTTCATGGCTTTTCCATACTCATCACAGAAATTACCCTCCAATGGTGAACAATGCATGTTCGTCAGTATGTTTACATTTCATATGTCCTTCCATACTACGGCTGTCAAGTTACCTTTCACCTTAGTCATTAGATCACCCCTCTTCATTTTCATTTTATCTCTAAATTCTTCAGCATTCCATTTCTACAGGTCTAACAGTCCCACAGCAGTTTACTGTCTTAGTATGTTAATCATCATATAATGCTGGAGATGAAAGGAAACTGCCCATGTACAACTTGTGTCCCTCACGTTCAATCCTGTCAGCATTACAGTTACATGTGTAGCTGTGGAAGGACTCGCATGTTTCCTGTCTTTACCTAAACACATGGTCATATTATAAGTATATCCCTTAGAACCACATAGCTTGTAGAGATTTATCCCAGACTGCATGTGTTTCTTTGGTATATACTGTTTGAAGATAATTCTACTTTTGATGAGCACAGTGATTTCATCAGCTGCTAAATGTCTGGTGCAACTGTTATATTTAGCATATGAGTTACTGAGCTTGTCATTATAGCTCTCATTTTCCACAGTCAGTCATAATTTTCATCTGCCTTGTCAGGTACATTTTTATTGTAACTAAAGTGTAAAATTCTACGTATATAATACAATCTGTCTCATTTCACAGTGTTTCCACAAAAGGCCGTGAAGTACAATTCCAGTGTCAAAACCAGTAATCACTCAGCGTGTCCCTCTGATCGTGCCCCATCTGCAAATTAATTGCCAAAAACAAACACATTTCCTGAACTGTCATTTCTGGCAGTGAGGACTGTCCTTCATCCAGTGCATCCAAATACTGGTGATAATATCTATTTGTCTCTTCCACCATCAGCTGTACAATTTCAAAAAAAGAAGAGCATGAAAACACTCCATGGCCAAGAGCCTGGGGTGCCTCTGTATGTCGTAACACACTGGGAACTCCTGTAAACTTGTGGATTACAGGTACAGTAGGTCGACAGTTTGTATCATTAGTCCACTGTGTGAAGTTTGTGTCAGAACTGAGGTACCATCACTCTGAGCAGAAATGTCTTAGTCTTCTGATGATTGTGTGTCAGAATCCAATTCTAATATCAGTTCTGTGATGTCTCAGTCTGTAACGTTTCCTCTTGTAGCCACGCTCCTAACACTTGCACACACCAAACCCAACACCTTCTGATTCAAGCATCAGCAGTGCCTGGCCTGTTGCAAGTTACAGCTCCCAGAGGGATGGACTGAAGTGTTGCGTTATAGACGGACATTTGTATGAACATACAGTTCAAAAACGTCTCAAAGAAACCCCTATAGCAGAATGAAGGGCATTTGCCTGTGGTCCCATATTGCACTAAACACGGACATAAATGTCTGTATGCATTCCTTTTCTCTCCTACTGATTGCATACGAACTCATATGCCACAACACCCAGATAAGCCAGCTCTATCATATGACACACAAACATTATTATGAGTCTGAAATTTAATCAAAGTCTGAGAATACAGGATGAAAAGTACAGTCAGCTCCAAAGGAGCTATTTGACAAGAATAAATCTACAAAACGCAACTTCAACTGAAAAATAAATAAAATAAAAAAATGACATTCACCTAAGCTTTGTAAAAGTAGGTGGATTTTCTTCAAACTTGCTGAACGAGTAGATGGTTTCATTCTTAAATGTGTACTTTCTATTTCAAATTTCTATCTTGAAAAACATATGACATCCAGGGGAGAATATCAGCAAGTGCAAAAACAGGCATTTAAAGTAAAAAGTACCCTGGCCATCAGCAGCTACTTTGGGATTTACATCCCTCATATGTTAAAGGTTAAGCACCAAATTTAAGGGAAAAAAACTTGTCTTGCATTCGAGAAAATAGAGTGTGTGTGTACTAATATGTTCTTCATTCTGTGTATTGAATTTTATCTGACCTGCATGCAGACCAAATTTTGATCCAGGTGCCTGCACCATACAAAAATTTGAACAGGCCTGTCCTAGACAATGAGTTTACTCCAAAAACAGGACTGTTACCTGTTAGGAGCATCTAAGAAATATGTAAACATCCAGTCATAATCCTGAAGGGGTTAAGCAATTTGAGTATTTACTAAGTCAGATATTTATGAGATATACAGGTACGCCTCCACATGAGACTGTTAATTTTGTTTTCAGGCTTACCTCCATGAATGTGTCTGGTAAGAAATCATTGAAGACTTTTTTAACAGGTACATACTTCATAGACTTACACATTATAAAGGATGCCAGTTAATATCAATAAATTAGCATATAACATCAGGAATAAGAATTAGTACCAATATGAATTCAGTGTCTTCACATGCCACATAATTTCCCGGTACCATAAAATTACTTGTATTTATCCGAGAGTACTGTCAGACTGGAAACTGGAAGTCCAGCTACTGCAGAAAATTTGGAGCAATTTAAAAATGCCCCAAACCAATAAAATGATCATTAATGAATATGAAGGTCTCTGATATAAATAACATGCCAATATGGAATGATTCAACTTTTGTCACAATGTCTGCACAACACTCCCACTTCATCTAAGACTAAGACACATTAGAACCAATGGACCAATAATGCAAAAAGTTAACACAGGTGTGGCAAGGATGTGGACCACCATAAAAACATACATCCTAATTCCAGTCCAAGACCTACATCTGACCTACACAGCCTGAAGATGGTACTGTGATGTACATAACAAAAATGGAATTGTGTCAACATGAAACTCAACAAACCCCTCAAGGTTGAAGTTATGCATTAGATACAAGCTACAAAACCCTATGGACACAACTCTCAAAACGTATCCAACTTGTAACACATTCAAATAGTCACTGCCTGTGATATAATGATCCTGAGACAAAACTATACGAACATGAAGTAAGTGGAGTTATGATACAGGGATGGGAAAAAATGAGGCAAGGGTCCATAAATTTTCCAAAAACCTAAGAGCCAGGCACCAGAAACGTGACATGAAGTAAGTTCCATACTGGAGACCCACATTTCTGGAGTGACATGTAAACCTGTTACCTAGTGTCTTCTGCATAGTGTACATAAACCTATACACATTTTTGTCTGTGGCGGGACTGAAACAATTACATTAAAAATATCAGTTGCCACTGTAAACAACTTAACCCCCCCCAGTATCTGCGCACCTCTGATACAACTTTGTGCATTTCAATATTATGAACCTAAACATAAAGTACACATATAGCCTTATTAAATATACTTAAAATAAATCTTGCACAACCCAGTTACATTTCTCTTAGGTTACTAGTTTTGGTCTGTCAGCCAGGCCACCATCAGAACTATACAATGTCTGGAACTTTATGAAAAAAACTACATAAAAGCCTTTTATGTTTACGTAGGATGCAGATTTCATTCCCATTACAAAAATGTCATAACACATGTTAATAATGTTTTAAAAATGGATTAAAAACAATAGAATAACAAAAGCAAGAATATTTTAAAAAAGGAGGAAGGCAGTTTAGAATTTTCTTTTTTAATGTATAATGAACACTCCTGTCCGTGTTTTTACAGTATCAAAACTGACAGTGTATGTAATCCGATCGAAGGTTCCAGGTATTTCCAATGTTTCCACGCATTTTAATATATTGAAATTACCTGAAACACTGGACTGAACTGGACCCCAAGTATTTTTCACCAGAGTACTACAGTAAAAAAGACCAGGAATGTTCCCACACAGTTTACATTAATGGAATTACCAGGATGATTGGACTGGATTACAAATACTGGCAATTCCAATACTGTGGAAAAAAGGACTGCAGTGTGCATTATACATTAAAAAAGAAAATTCTAAACAGCTTACCTTCTTTTTTAAAATATTCTTGTTTTTAATATATTACTGTTTTTTCATCCAATTTTACATCACTTTTTAACATATGTTTTATGATATTTTTGAAATGGGAATGAGACCTCTATCTGATGTAAATGTATAAGATTTTTTTATGGTTCTCTTGTAACGTGCTGGACATTATATAGGTCTGATAGTAGCCTGGCCGACCAGCCAAAACTAGTAACCTAAGAGAAGTGTAACTGTGTAGTGCATGACTGTTTTTAAACACACTTACTGATTTAAGCACAATGGGGATGTGTTACCTACAGATTATAGCCTTACTGCTGAGGTACTACCAACAACAATCTTGGCTTATGTTACCTACTTGACAGGTTACCGCACACAGGTATTCTCCGAACACGTAAAATGCAAAATGGCCTATTTTTTAAAAAAAAAAAAAAAATGCAGACTTGCTCATTCACCAATAGAATCGAAAATCTCATTTTATCAGGCTCAACCACCCAACTGTATAAGTTTTAAAGACTTGTAAGTTTCATAACTATGCACATACAGTACAATTTGCTTGTGTTAGTAGGTTAGGTATGGCTCCATTTTTAGTTTCATTCACAGCTGTTAGAAAATAACTAAATCCAGGCAAATTAACACATGGCTGTTGCTCACACATTATCTTAAAGCTTGATTTCATTACATGCAATCAATAAGTGGAGATGCGAACCAATACCCTGATGACTGAACACACAGAGAAACGTCAGTTTCCACTGAAAAAGAAGTATGCTCTTCTGTATATTTTTTATTGTGTTCATATGAAATGAGCTGCAGAGTATAGCATAAGACTTAAATTCAACAAAGTTACGCTGTTTTATTAATATATCAAACAATGCTAGATGACAACGGTAATGGGTATGTTCTACTTGCTTTCAGTCACTCCGTAAGTAAAACGTCCATCAAATTTTACAGAATTCCACATTATTAAACATCACCACATGTGTGCTGCATTACAGCAGTGGTGCTGCACACTACTTTCTCAATAATATACCATTACCACTCAGACGAAATTAGGCCACCACTCCCATAGAACCAACAGATATGAAATCCCAAACAATAAAGGTTTATTACTAACCTTCAGCACTCGTAAAACAGACTTTTAACACTCTTCCACGAATATGAAATAATCTAAGTTATTTTCTTAACAATGGGAGTAATTAAATTCAAAGTACAGAGACCACAGACCAAATTTCAAAGGAATCTGTCAAAAGTCTATGTGCTTCATGGCCTAATGTAAACTGGGCTGCATTACGTTACAACATTGCCGAAAACTGAACTGCTTGAAAAGGTTTAGCATGACACCTTCACTGCTGCATCTAAAAAATGTATAATCACAACTTAGATGCTGATAATAAGTCTCATGATCTCTAGGTCAGGTGCTCATTCATTATAAGGAATGCCTGAAATGATTCTATTATTAGCATAACAATTTATCTGATCCAGATGCACAGAAGCAGCAACCCATTCCATACAATACACAATGTTTATGACATGTTACCATTTTGAAAGATACATGGCTGCTCAACTGAACTTTAAAACTGTGGAAAGTCAAATGTTGGGAAACTCCTGTTCTATGATGCATCATTCTACCCACAGTTTCCAAGTTTATTCAAGCAATGACAACCTTCCACACCACATTCCTCAACAGCAACACCTCAACCACAGATTACCTTAATTTGTTTTGAAAGAGAGGTTTAGATTCTTAACTTACATTCTCTGAACAGTTACAAAAATTCAAACATTCTACAGACATGTACCACAAGTGTACTGGTCTCAGAGTGAAGACAAAAATAAACTAGTAACAAATATATCTGTGAGATGGCATACTAGACAGACACAGTCACATTTCAAGTTAGTCCTAAAGGTGTTCACCATTATGTATCCATCAATACAATAACATGGCCAGTTTCAAACAATAATACATCGACAGTAACGTTTAAATGAAGTCATGTCTTACCTTGGTGTGTCACATGCTATATTAGTCTTCTCATTGGAGGCCGCCTTAGCATCATAACTGATTGTACTCCGTCTGCCTACTGACACACCAGGTGTCAATGTTCTGTTGCCTGTAACCGTGTTCGACTTGGTGACACCTCGAGGTTTACCAGGACTGCTTACTGATGCTGAAACAAAAAACGGTACAAATCAATTCATCACAATCAATTAACATTCTAAACCACAACTAAATTGAGATCACAATCTCCTCCACTGTAAGGCAATGCAGTTTGGTAGATAGCTACCATGGTTTCACAGAAACCTATTGCCACCTTATACCTTCTTCAATATAAGTGTCACTTCCCAAAAGAATGTGTTGATGACCTTCACCACTGTTAGAACCTGAAAAGTACAAACTAAATTACCTAAGTGCAAACCGTTTAATATTGGTACCAAACACCACAGCCAAATGCATAGCACTCCTGTCCATTCAAGTCCCTGGTTTACATCTTGGGCCTAAGACTATCTACCTTGAGCTTCTTTATGGTTTTACTCAAGTCTTCATACAAATACTTATACCACAATACCTTAATTAAATAATGTTATGACATCTTCTCAAGTCTTTCCAATTCACTGTTCAGTGCTCCTATTATTCAACAACTGAGCTAGTGAAAGCATTATTAAATAAACAGATTCCAAGCCTGCTTTGAATTTAGTGCTTACTGCAATTCAGTATGAAACAAGACTGTGATAAACTGTGTGTTCATTATGTCTCTGCCTCCTGCAGTTCAGTTAAAATTGTGACTATGGTGTGCTCCTTCAATAACATGTAGTTCAGATGACTAAACGCTCCTGAAACACAGATGGTATTGGGACAACTACACTTTAAATGAGACCAATGTTTCCGAAACTTTTTTGCTCATGGACCCCATTTGGCTTTGAAAAATAAACACGGATCCTCACATCCTTGCTCACATAAATATAGAGTCCAGATGATGGGTACCCAAAATTAAAAATTTATATCTCAGAACTGATTTCAGATAAATACAAATACATACCAGCAGCATACATAACAAAAGACTGCATGATTTGACCTTAATTAAAATGATGTTGCTCACTTTGTTAGTACAGTAAGTTTCTTAATTAGATACTGGGTCATACAAAATAAACACATCACCAATTAAAGAAATATGATTATTTTTAACAAAACATTACTCCTTTAACTAAATACGTAAGTAAACTTCAAAGTAGCCATTACAGACGAGTACCCACGGATCCCCTAGCAAACGGTTGCTGGAAGTTCGAAGAGCCCACTTTGGGAACTTCTGCAGAGCCTACTGTGGGAACCACTGGATTAGACCAGTCTCTCTTACAGCCTATTACTATACTGAAACATCCCTCAATAATTACGTACCAGTTGGTATTTTGGTTCTCTGTGTGGTGGTTAAATATTACATTTTGGAAGGACATACTACCTTCATCGTCATGGTGACTATAGTCCTTCAAGTGGATACTGAATAGCTACTGAGCAAGAGATGTGTTAGTTACACTAGACTAATTTGAGGGCATATGACAAAAACACAGGTATGGAAGGTTGGTAGAGGAGACAGCATTTTCCTGACTCACTGAGTGTTAAGAATTTCCAAGAATGGAACTTTTTCCAGGCTTCAGCAGTGAGCTACATGGAAATAATGTGGGCAGTAACTGCAGTCTGATCTTTGTCTGTTGTTAAAAGCAGCACCAGGCATGATTAGCGCTTGGGTGGATAAGCTGATGATGTAAGACAGTGAGAATGATTTCGTCTCTCCTGAAGGTGAGACTACTGTGTTTTCCAAATAGACCATCCCAGACATGCCTACAGTCCCCCTCCCCTGTGTGTCTGAGTAATCACCTACCATTTCATACTGGTTACATTCTCACCCCACTCTACCCTAGAAATAAGGGTGGTATGCTCCTTCAAAATGCTGCTATCTGCATTCAGGACTACAAGGTTTCATTCAGAATTCACAATACAATTACAATTAACATTAACACTTTGATCTACTAGCCATACCAAAAAAAAGTGAGAATTTTAGAATATGAAAAACTGTATCCGTATTGGGCACAACGGTGTAACTCTCAGCATGATATATTACTGATACCGACTGCATCCCGACCAGGTGCATTTATTAGACTTTCTTACGTTAGTAGCCACATTGAGTGGTTGACTGGCGAGTAAACCAATGTTTCGAGAATCAGCTCTGTTCTTGAAACATTTGTGGACTCACCATTCAACCACCAATGCAGCTACTAGCCAGGAAAGGGCTTTTTTTTTTTTTTTAAATTCAATCACCGTGAAAGCTTTAGCAAAGGAATACATTCATTACTTTTAGCCCATTGAATACGGCAGTCTTTGGATTTACAGGAACTAAAATGATACAATCACAGCTAGAGCATAAAAATTAATTTAACTTATTCACTTAACAATGGCTATACCAATGTCACCTTACAGGTCACGACTATGGTCTTTAACAATGTACCAAATGGAAAAGACAAAAGCTGCCAGAATGAGCCACAACGTTACACTTTATCAAATCATAGTACAGCAAAGAAAGTCACAAAGAACTGCTGTCATTATCAGACAAAAGCAAAGGATACACAAATACGTGGTCTGTTAGAAAAGTATCCGACCTTTGGCCGGGAAAAAGAAACTGGCTTACTTGGAGCGTTGGACACCTAATCACCCTCAAAGTAGTTCCCTTGGGACTCCACACACTTCT
>Ga0123355_10001913_pt1 | contig 29275 bp, 28 predicted proteins | sample TergutEmb28metaG_3_FD_89872 | JGI IMG/M metagenome (GOLD analysis project Ga0123355, IMG submission 89872) | Embiratermes neotenicus P1 segment gut microbial communities from Petit-Saut dam, French Guiana - Emb289 P1 | ecosystem: Host-associated > Arthropoda: Insects > Digestive system > Gut ... | reverse complement strand
GCCAGTAGGTGTTGGGGTCGTTGTCGAAGCTCTTGGAGGCGTCCCAGTCCTTGATGTAGCTGGAGATGGCGTTGCCCACCGTGTCCTGCTGATCCTCGATGAAGCGAGTACCGTCGGAACGGTTGTAGATGTCCCGGCGCAGCAGGCCCTCGCGGATACCCACGGGATAGGGCACGGGGCCGACAAGCGGGTCGAAGACCCGGCTGATGCGCCACTGCACTTTTTTGGCCACCAGGGGGTAGCAATAAAACTGTGCGGTGTACCACGCTTGCGCGCTGGACTGCGACACGTCCAGGGTGACGGGGTTGCGACTCTCGTCGAGCACCTGACGCCAGTTGTTGGACTGGTCCTGATACCACAGCTCGGTGTGACAGTTGACCCGTAGGGTGTCCCACTCCACCTCCGAGATCTGCATCGGCAGCTTGAAGTTGACGGTGATGACCTCGACGGTCTGGTCGGCCCCCGGTCGGGGCTGGGAGATCCACATCCGGTTGGCGGGTGGCACCAGAACCTGGGGGGTGTTGGGGTCGTGCTGGGTGTGGGCGATGATGTCCTGCAACAGGTTGTACAGGCCCAGGGGGATGTTGAAGTCGACGTACAGACCAGCGGGGGTGAGGCTCATGACGGCCTCACGAAGTTCACTGGGTCGCGGATCTCGGTGGTGACCGCGCCGGTGTCGCGGCGCATGGTGAGGCTGGCCGAAACGGTGGAGTCCTTGCTCGGGGGCCAAAACGCGATGGCGTACTCGGGGTAGAACACCCGCGCCGTGGTGGTCGGGGGTGACAGCGGCAGCTGGTAGCCGTCGATGGTGACCAGTCCGCCCTGGGCGAGGACCCGGTCGCCCTCCGACTCGATGTACTCGGCCTGGCTGTTCCACTGAAAGATGTAGGGGGAGCCGTCGGGGTGCAGCGCGGGTTCCTCGGCGGGGTGGATGCCGAACTGCCCGCCGGGGTAGTTGTCCGGGGAGTCCACCTTGGGCCACGGGGTCAGCGGGGTGTACTGCCCGGTGGTGTCGAACATCTGGAAGTTGGGTTCGCTGCGGTAGGTCAGCATCCCGTCGTTGCCGCCCTGTTGCATCGTGCCGTAGGTGATCGAGTCGATGGTGGACTGCTTGTCCCCGGCCAGGGTGTAGTAGTAGGCGTACTCGCTGGTCATGTTGAAGGCGGCGTAGGGAGCCGGGACGGCGACCCCGATGGCCTTGAAAAGCCAGTTCTCCGTAGGGGATACGGTCAGGATGGACAGCTGGTCGGGACTGGCCCCGTCGGGGAGCAGCTGGTCGAGCAGCGCGGTGGCGGTTACCTCCCTTTCCACCTGGTAGTACTCAGAGCTGGCCGCAGCGGTGGCCACCGGGACCGGGCTGGACACGGCCAGCCCGTTGACGTTGACCGTGACAATGACATCCAGTGGACAGATCTTGGCCAGCATGTCGCGCAGCAGCCGGTTCTCGGGTTCGGAGAGGCTGTCCTTGTGCGGGCGGATCACCACCTCGTTGCGACCGTTGGCGGGCAGCTGGCCGGTGTTGGGATCGGGCTGCGGCGGCGGCTCGGAGCCGCCGCCTGCGATGTGGGACCGGCCCAGGTCTGCGGTCAGCCCGAAGTTGTCGATGTAGCGCCACACCTCATAGATGTCGGCATCGGCATCCACCGCCGCCCTCACACACATCCGCAGCCCGTCGGGGGTACCACCCAGTCCGCAGGCTTGGAAGAAGTCCGCGATGCGCGCCCGGTACCAGGCATCTTTGACCCTGATCTCATCCCACTGATCGCTGGTGAGCATGTCGACGTGGGGGCGGTAGGAATAGCTCTCGGCGGGTGAGCGGGCCAGGAAGGAGACCTTGCCGAAGATGTAGTCGAGGTCGTTGAAGTAGATGGTCTGCATGGCGGTGGCCATCCGCGCCAGGAAGATCTCGTTGACTGCCGCCCCGGCCCCCGTCGTGCCGCACAGCGCGTCCACGTAGCGGTAGAGGTTGGTGGCCGGGGTGGCGCGGTAGCAATAATCGTCAAAAGTGGAGTAGACGAAGTTCCGTGCTCTTTGGTGGGAACAGCGGGAATGGATTCTGACTAGCCACAATGACCACCCCCTTCCTCTTGGTCTAGTTGGTTGTAAGGTAAGTACGTGGAACGGTGGTTACCTGTAGTCGGGTTCGAGGGGTCATATGAAGTCAGCGACCAGGGCAGGGTGCGCTCTCTCCCCCGAGAGGTGTTGTGGACCTCTCCCAAGGGGACGCGGTATCCCAAGCACATCAAGGGGAAACTCCTCTCTCCACGGGTGGTAGGTCGCAAAAGACCCCGGCGGGGGCATCTGTACGTTCCCTTGTGCCGCAACAACAAGGTCCATGCAACTTCAGTGGCCTCTCTCGTCTTGGGAGCCTTTGTGGAGCCACGTCCACCAGGAAAGATAGCCCTTCACTGGGATGATGATCCGACCAATAACTCTCTGGACAATTTGCGATGGGGAACGCATCTCGACAATCAACACGACACAATTCGTAATGGGAACCACCACAATGTGAAGAAAACTCATTGCCCCCGGAACCATGAATACACCCCTGAAAACACCTATCTAACCAGATCAGGGAGCCGTACCTGCAAGGCGTGTTACCGGGAAAAGGCGCGAGAACGCTATCACGACAGGAAGTAATCATGGGGCAGCCACCCTGGTAATTATTACACCTTGATAGTTTGCTAACTGATTATCCAGTAATTTGAAATCTCCGGTCTCCACCAAGCTCGGCTCCTCGTCCTCGGAGTTGTCGAAGATCTGGACGCCGTAATTGACCGGGTCGTCGGTGGCCAGGGTGACCTTGGTGTCCACCACACCCAGGGTCTGCTGGGTGAACATACAGATGTTGGAGAGCTTGACCTGCGCGCCAAAGGGGAGCTGGGCGAAGTACTGCTGCAGCCGGTTGATGATGTTGGTGTTGACCACGCTGACCGAGTAGGACCGGTCGTACTCGATGGACAGGCAGGGCTGGATGTAGACGAATTCGGCCTGGTGCACCATCACGTCGGTGGTGATCTGCTTAGCATTGCTAATCACTGCCGTCAGCAGCTCGGGGGTCTGGTTGTAGACGTAGTTCAGCGTCAGCTCGGTGTTGGTGGCCGGTCCCGAGCCGTCCCACTCGATGCCCGCGATTTCCTGTGGGCTGCCCGCCAGCAGGGTGTTCTGGTTGAGGTTGGTCCGGCTCGGTTGCAGCAGGTAGTAGTGCACGCCCTGGGAGTAGATCACCCCGCCGATCACGATGATGGGCGGGAAGCTGACGATGGGCACACTGCCCAGCCGGGTGAAGCGATTGCCCGCCACCGGCGCTCCGGGATGGTCCACCCGCTCGAAGTTGCCCGTGTAGTACGGGCTGGTCTGCAGCGAATTGAGCAGCACCGGGGACACGATGGAATGCTCGGTGACGGTCAGCGGGGAGATGCCGTCGGTGAAGATGTCCACCTTGTTGGTGATGCCGTTGAGCGGATCGTTGCGCGAGGACCGGGTGGTGTACTGGAACTCCAGGTCCACGATGTCACCCACGTTGAGCACCCCGGTGGGGATGGTGGTGAAGGTCGGGCTGACCCCGCCGCCGTAGACGTAGTCATCGACCGGGGAGTACCACACCTCGTCCTCGGTGCCCAGGTCGGAGAAGCAGCTCATCATCTCGGGCCAGGCGTACTTCACGTCTTGGTGCACCGGCAGTGCCCACGCCGGTCCCGGCGAGGGCACCGCGAGCTGGGTGACGTAGAGGGTCAGCGGGCCGAACACCTTGACCCGGCTCACCGTGGTGTTCTGCTGACAGATCGCCTCGTAGAAGTCGGCGGTGCCCGCCACGTTGCGCATCAGGGTGTCCTTGAACCGCTGGCGCAGCTCGGCGTCGGTCTCGGTGTCGATGCCCCCCGTCATGGCGGTCTGGTTGGTCACCGTCGAGCCGCCGATGGCACTGCCCAGGTAGGTGATGGAGTCCGGGGGCACGTTGCCCTGGGTACCCACCACCGTGCACTGCACAGGGATGTCACAAGATAGCTGGCCCGCCGGGAGGACGGTGGCCTGGGTGGAGGCGAAATAGAGCGTGCCGGTCACCCCGGCCAGACCGGGCTGGGTGTAGAACTGGGTGCCCAGCTGGAAGGCGTTATCGCCGGTGGAAGCGATGTTGACGGTGATGCGGACTACCCCTTGGGCGGGCTGGCCCACCAGCCGCCCGAAGCCGAAGATCCCGACGAACTGCTCTAACTCCAGGCCGGACTTGGTGTCGATGTCGAGCAGGGAGCCGACCAGGTACTGGTCGATGTAGGCTTCCGAGATCGCCTCGGCGCAGGCGTCCACGATCTTGCGCTCCGGGGTGCCGACCTCACACGACAGCGATGGGATGGTCGTCTTCAGGGTGGCCAGGATCTTGCCGCTGATGGCATCCGGTGTGGTCATTTATGCCGCCTGGTTGAGCTGGATGAGGGTGATCTGCTGCACCGCGTTGGCCACGCTGATGGCCACATTGACCTGGTCGAAGCCGATACCCACGTTGATCGAGTTGATGTTGAACAACAGCTCGGACAGGGTGTAAAGGGCCGGTGAGGCGGTCATCCCGGCGGTCTGGGTCTTCTGGTAGTTGTCCAGCACCCGCATCACCTCGGAGTAGACCATCGCCTGGGTGCCCTGGGTGATCATGCCGCCGATATAGTTCTGCAGGTTTGATCCCATCCAGGGATGGAAGCGGTCGATGCCGTAGCGCTCGGCCACCCACAAGATGAGGTCTTGCTTGAGCTTGTCGGTGCCTCCGACCAGGGCCATCTGCGATCCCTTGAGCACCAGGTCGCCGTTGGCCACCTTGAGCGAGAAGGTCACCTCACACCTCGTTCCCTAGAGAGTCGGTCCACTTGGTGCCGTTGGTCCAGATCGGCTGGCCCAGGGTGGCGTCGTAGATGTGGCTGCCTACCGGTATCGAGGCCGGGTCGGGGCGGTCGGTGGTGGCCACCGCCTGTGCCGAGAACGGGGCGTTGGCGTTGATCACCGAGCCATTGAGCTGCAGCGGCCCCGACGATCCTCCCGAGGCTCCCACCTGCACCTGGCCTTGCACCGGGTTGTCGGCGACGTTGAGCAGCACGTCGGTGTTGAACGGCAGCTTGGCGTCCAGCGCCCAGACCATGCCGCGCCGCTTGACATACCACTGCTCGCCCAGTGCCGGGGTGACGTGCACGGCCCCCACCAGATACCGGGTGTCGATGGTGACCTGAGTCTGCTGGCGGGTCAGCCCGTAGGCCATGTTGTTGGGCGCGTCGACCGCCACTATCGCCACCAGCTGCTCGCTGGTGCGCATGGAGTAGCGCTGGGGGTTGGTCATGTCGCCTGCGGCAGTGTCGGCGCGAGGTCCTGACTGTTGGTCATATTCGACGGGTTGTGGAAGGCGGTCACCGCGCCGCTGACCTCATTGGGGATGGCACTGCCCGGAATACTGAACGGGGTGGTGGCGGTGTTGACCGAGAGCATGAGCTGCTTCTTGAGCGGGCTGGACGGAGCCATGATGGTCGCGGTGGTGGCAAAGCCTGCGGAGAAGTCGCACTGGTGGGTGACCCCGGTGACGTAGACCTCCAGGTTGTGCTGGTCGAGCTGCACCCGCATCCCCGGAATCAGCTCGGGCATGAAGGTCATGGAGATCTGCGTCTGGTACTGCTCGGCGTACTTCTGCATGAACATGTAGCAGGCCAACAGGAACTCCAGCTCGTGGGACCCGGCCATGGCGGCCTGGTGCTGCAAGGGGCGAATCCCGTAGCGCTGCATCATCTCCGGGCCGATGTACTGCTCCAGCCCCGCCGGGGCGGCGGCGATCAGCCGCTCATAGAGCCAGGTGTCCTCCACGCTGCAAATCCCGGCGGTGTCGATCCAGCCCTGCACCGAGTCGCCCTGCCCCACCATGGTGTAGTCGCCTGCCACATAGACGTGAGTGGTCAGTGGGTCGTCGGAGAAGTCGATGTGGCAATCCACCAGCTCGATGTCACGCAGGATATAGACCGCAGGCTTGCCGTCCATCCCCCAGTAGTCGGGGTACCAGGCCATGAATTCCCCGGTGGGGGCGCTCATCCATGACCGCAGGCCCGCCTGGGCAATGGCCTGGATGATGTTGATCAACGGCTGGCCGTCGATGAAGGCGCGCTCCCCGGCCAGCATCCCGGCCACGTCGCTGGCGAACATACCGGGGGAGAACTGCATGGCGAACAGGTTGGCCGACGCCCCATCGGTGCCCCCGCCAGAACCAGCGCCCAAAGCCCCGGACTGCTGGGACAGGGCGCTGGGGGCCGTGCCCGGCCCCATCGTCTCGGGCGGATTGAAGGCGGCAGTCGAGCTGGGGCCACCGTTTTGGCAGACCCGGATCACCCCAGCGGCGCTGGCCGGGTTGCCCGCCTTGCTGATCTTGATCGGCACCCCGGTTTGCTGGGCCTCCAGCACAGTCCCGTCCCCCAGCCAGCCCTGGACATGCCCGGAGTGCGGGAAGATCAGATCCCCGCGCTGGATTGAAGCAGCCGGGATGTGCGCCATGGAACCCAACATCGCCTCGGTGGTGCGCGGCAGGCTGATCCCGATGGACTTGAAGGCCGCCACCCATAGCCCCGAGCAGTCGTAGCCCTCCGGACCGTTGCCGCCCCAGATGTAGGGCAGCCCGATCTTGGTCATGGCGAAGCGAATGGCCCCCTCGGAGTTGGGGTGGGGGTCCATCGCCGAGACCGGATTGGCCCCGGAGGCAACGTTGGTCCCGACGTTGATCGAGTTGGATACCCCGGTGGCCACCGCCGCCGGGCTGACGCCCGGCGCGGAACCTGCTGTCGCGGAGGCACCCACCGACGAAGCAGCGGCCCCCGCGCTGGTCCCGTTGACCCCGGCATAGGCACTGGGGGCGGCCTGGCTGACGGTGCTGCCCGCCCCCGAGCTGCCGGTGCGGTACCCCTGCACCAGGGAGGTGGCCTGGTCGATGGAGGCACTGAAAGTGGCCGAGTTGGCACTGGCCATCACCTGCTGGATCACCGCTGCGGGGTCCATCTGCCGCCAGCCGCCGATGGCGTTGACGTGATCGAAGAACATGGTGGCCGCCTGCAGCGGGTTCATCCGCTGGGCCAGGTTGCCCCACTCGGCGGACGGTGGCAACTGGAAGATGCCCACACACTGCCCGTTGGTACTCGGCCCGTCGTTGGGGAAGGACTCCGACCCCGGCACCGCCGGGTTGTAGCTGTTGCGGATGGTGCCCCCGCCCTCGGCCATCGCGGCGGCCACCCCCAGAATGGCCGCGTCCGAACTGCGGTTGGTGTCCTGAATGTTCTGGCCCAGGGTCTGCACCTGCTGCCATGCCTTGGTCTCACCCTGCGCGCCGTAGCTGCCCGAGGCGGCCTGCTCACCCGTCTGTCCCAATTGGGACAGATTGGCACCCATGTTGTTGTCGCTGACGGTGGGACCCAGGCCCTTGTTATCGCACGCCTGGATGATCTGGGTGACGTAGAAAGCCATCCCGGACCCCACCCCGGCCAGCCCCGCCACCGGGCCGGTGCCACCCACGTAGGGGCCTGCCGGACCGGCATTGGGGTTGGACCCCGCCGCTGCACCCGGTGCCCCGGCGTAGTTGGACCCCATCAGCATCTGCTGGAAGTTGGCCACGTTGCCCTGGGTGGTCTGCTGGCTCGCGTTGACCTGGGAGGTCATGAAGGCGAAGAACAAAGTGGGAAAGTTCTGGATGTGGATCTGCAACGGGTCCCAGCCGCCCACCAGCATCAGCAGGCGGCGCAACAGGTTGCCCATCCCACCGTCGGTGGTACCGAGCTGGCCGTCGCCATTGATGGTGTTGGTGTCCCACTGGTCGAGCAGGGCGGCACTGGCGGGCAGGGCCGGGTTCCACCAGGTGTGCATGAGCCGCTTGAGCGTGCAGCTGGCCTTGAAGGTGACCTCGCCGGGATAGAGCTGCTTATACGGGATGGTGTCCAGATAGCCCGCGAAGACCTGGACCCACTCGACCTTCTTCATCTGCACCGAGATGCGGTCCATCCGGCTAAAGGGTGGGTTGCCGTCCGGCGGGGTGTAGCGCAGGTCCTTGTTGTGCAGAGTGAACATGAAGGTGGACACGCTGTTCTCCTGGCGCATCAGCGTGCAGCGCACCACATCTGCGCTCACGTCGAACTGCCGGATGTCGTGGCCGATGACGATCTTGACGTTGGGGGAGTAGACAAAGGTGCGCAGCGGAGGAGGGTTGAGCAGCGCGCTGCCCAGGCCCATCCCGTTCTGGTTAATGTTGACGCCAGGATTGGAGATCAGTGCGTTGGTGGCCGACTGGGTTTGTGGAGTGACATTGTTGACCGGCTGCTGCCCCGGTGTGTAAGCCGCGTTGGCCCCGGTGCTCTGGCTGGTGTTGAGGGGAACATCGGTGGGGTTGGTCATCAACCGGTTCCTGTCAGAACGTCGGTGGGCGAGTTAAGCAGGCCCGCCACGCTGGACGGGGGCTGATAGCCGTACTGCTGCTGGTAGTACTGGATGTCCTGCACCAGTCCGCCCAGCACTCCCGAGGCCGAGCCGAAGCCCGCCACTGTCTGCCAGTTGGCCCCGTTGAGCGCCATGGAGGCCATGGAGGTACGGCTGCTCATCATCGAATCGACCAGCAGCACCGACACACTGGTGGAGGGTGCGATGTTGAAACGCTGGCCACCCGCCTCGATCTTGGTGATCACCCCCGACCAGTTGATGATGTTGCGCTCGGGCCAGTTCAGGGTGATCAGCTGGGTGTTGTTGACGGCCACCAGTTGCTGGGAGCGCACGAAGTTCTGGAAGTTCTCGTAGGTGCTCTCACTGGGGAAGATCACGTCGAACTTGACCTCGGGCTGGCCCATCTTGATGGGAAACCACATCGCCATCTTGCGGGTCTGGGTGGAGGCGATCTGACCGAACAGTGCCGAGGAGAACCCCACGCAGTTCAATGCCCAGCGCTGGGTGCCGCCGTTGAGGATCAACTGACTCATGGCCCGGCCTTAAACGGCGGCGGCAGGGTGATCGGCAGGTTTTCCAGCACCGGGGTGTAGAAGAAGCCCCACTGGTAGTCGAACTTCAGCCCGCCGAAGTCCACGTCGGCGGACAGCTTGGGTACCGACAGTGGTCCCGAGATCGGGCAGTTGGCAACATAATTCGCCATTGATTTCTCTCCCTTACATTCCGAATGCCTTGCCCAGGCCGCTGACGCCGGGGATGGACGGCATGAGGCCGCCGACGCTGCCCAGCGCACCCAGCGGGCTGGCACCCAGCGGGTTGTTGCCCTGGGGGCTGGAGTCGACGGCGTTGGTGATCCCGCTGGCGGCGTAGCCGGGGGTATTGGGGTTCATCGGGGCGGTTAGCTGGCCGCCGGTTCCCGCCGCAGCGGAGTCGTTGTACTTGTTGTGGGTGGCCTCACCGATGCCGTAGACGCCCTCCTGCAGCCGCAGCAGCTCGGCGTCGAGGGTGACCTGGGACAGCATCCCCGACACGTCCTCTTGGATCTTGAAGTTCAGCATCAGCTCGCGGGTGGTGGCGGTGACCTGGTCCTCGAAGGGCATGGACATGGCATAGACCTTGAGCTGCCAGTTACGGGCGGTGTAGCGGAACGTCGCGGCATTGCCGTTGCGCTGGTCGGAGAGCAGGTTGCGCAGGTAGTTGACGACCTGCATGAGGTAGGCCCAGCCGCCGCCGCCACACTCCACCTTGATCCGCAGATCCCCCAGCCGGGTGCCCAAGAGCTGGATGACCCGCCCGCCGTAGGTCTCCTCCACCTTGGTCAGCAGTTCGTAGTCCCACCAGATCTCGTTGGGGTTGGTGCGGAACTGGAAGGTCTGGTCCTGCCAGGACAGCGAGCAGATGCCCCGGTTGATCCCGGTGGGCTGCGGGGGCAGCGGAGCCACGCCGGTGATGTTGGAGTTGTTCATCCCCGGCAGAGGGCTGATGAACTGGTTCATCATGCTGGCCAGCATGGATGTCACGGTTGCTCCTACGGGTTGTTCATGGCTGCGCCGTTGCGGCCCTGCTTGGCCTGGGCCTCGTTGGTGGCGATCTGCGGGGTCTTGGACTGGGTGACGACCTGGAAGATCTTGGCGGCCTCGGAGGTGAGTCCGACGGTGACGTTGTGCACGACCGAGCCGACCTTGCCCGCCATCCCGCCGCCCCCCTGCTGGGGGGCACCCTGGGTGGATTCCGCACCGGGGCCGCCCTGGGCGGGAGCCGCACTCGGAACTGCCCCGGCCTGGCTTTCCAGCCCTGTACTGGCCTGAGGATGGGATTCCACTTCCTGCTGAGCCTGGTTGTAGCTCTGGTCCTGCAGCAGGTCGGCCATCAGCGCCCTGGCCTTGGGCGTGCTGTTGGCCGCCTCACTGCTGGGGTCCACCGACTTCATGAACTGCTTGAACAGCGCGACCGCGTTGACCTTGCTGACCTCGTCGTTGCCCGGATAACGCTGATGGGCGCGCATGGCGTAGACCTTCATCATGTTCTCCATGCCGCGACCTTCCTGGCCGGTGTCGCTCAGGTAGTCGCCCATGGCGGTGGGCAGGACACCAGCCGGGACGTTCACCCCGCCCATGGCCCGGATCTGCATCTGCGCACCGACATTGCCCTGGATGTCGGTTCCGATTTGGGCGTACTGGCCCTTGAGGAGACGGTCGTTTGATCCCTGCTGGGTGAGGATCATCGCCTGCTTGGCGGCCATCTCCGGGGACGCGCCCTGGTTCTCCATTGCCTCTTGCAGGTTCATCACCCGCTCGCGGTACTCGGGCTGGCTCATCACGCCCTTGGCGCTCATGTTGCGGATGTTGTCCAGCTCGGTGGACAACATCTTGATCGACCCGGCCACCCCCTCCTTGTCCCCGCGTCCGCTACCGACCACGGTGGCGTTGAGCATCTTGGCCGAATCGGCCACCGAGATGTTCATGTGCTCCATGTTGCTTTTCATGAAGTCGATGACGTTGTCGGCTCCGCCACCCGAAGCGTCGGCGTATCCCTCGCTCATCACCGACTGGTAGATCTGGCGGGCCTGGTCCTGGGACAGGAAGGGGTTCAGCGCCGCCAGCTTGGTGGCCCTGGCCTCGGCAATGGCCCCCTCACCCCCCGCGCCACCGCGCAGCGAGCCGATGTTGCGCGCCCCCTGGATCGCCTGGCCCGCCTTGTGAAAGCCCTCGAAGGCGGTGACGGCCAGCCCCACGGCCCCGGTCAGCTTTCCCAGCCCCCCGGCCAGACCGGCGAGACCCCCCAGCCCTCCTAGTCCTCCCCCGCCGCCCTCCTGCGGAGGGGCCTCGGAGGAGGGGTGCTGAGCGTCTTCTTGTTCGTGACTGCGTGCCGGGGGACCGCCAACGGTGATTCCACCACCTTGGCCCCCGCTACGCTCCGCGCCCGGTTGTGGCGGGGGGCCTTCACCCTCTGCGCCTCCGCCGCCGCCTCCGCCCAGCATCCCTCCCAGTCCGCCCAGGGCGCGCTGCACCATGCGGCCCACCCCGGTGACACTGCCTCCCGCTGCACCGCCGCCGCCACCTCCCCCGCCAACGGCCATCTCGTTGCTCACTTGCCCGGCCAGGCCGGTGGCCCGCTGTATCCGCTCCTGCATCCCCCCGGTGGGGGCGGGCGGCTCGATGGCATTGCCGTCGGTCAGCTTCTGCTGCACCATGTTCGCCTGTTCACGCTCGGCGATCTTGTTGGCCAGCGCCTGGATGCTCTGCGCGCTGATGTCCACCGCGTCCTGGCCGGTCATCGCACCGCGCTGCTGAGCCATATTGAGGAAGGGACCGGCCTCCCCGCCCTCGGCACGGGCCTTGAGCTGGCTCATCACGTCGGAGGGGTTGGGTGGCCGGGTGGGGGGCAGGTCAAACGGGGTAGACCCGGCGAAGGGCTGCTGGAACCCCCCGCCCGGCACGCCCATGCTGGGCGCACCGGTCATCCGCGAGGTCATCGAGATGTAGTTCATCAGGGACTGGGTGAGGTGCTGCTGGGCCTCGTCGGCGAGCTTGGTGGCCTGAGCCATGTCATCGAGATAGCGGTTGAAGTCGGCCTCGGTGTGGGTGGCGCTCTCTAAAGCGACGCGGAACTTCTCGATGTGCTGGGTGATCTCGCGGACGCCCTGGATGGCCTCGTCGGGAATCTCCACCGACAGCCGGGCAGCGGCATAATCCGGGCCGTAGTCCATCCCGCCCGGTGCCGAGCCGGAATCACCTCCCGCCGTGGTCATACGCGCACTCCCCGATCACGGTCGTTGTGGGTGAATAGCTCAAGGCGCTTGGCGACAACCGCCGCCTCGGCTTCCGCCAAATCATCGAACCGCTGGGCGTAAACGACCTTTCCGTTGGTCTGAACATGCGCGGCCCACTTGTTCCTGCGCTTGTCCCAGGAAACCCCAAGTACCCCGCTCTGGCTATTGACCTGAGCACCGCGTCGGTTCTCGTTGTTCTGTTTGCGTGTCACCAATCGCAGATGGTCCGGATTGACGCAGTTCCGAGGGCAGGTATGACGATGATCGAGTTCACGATCCTCAGGAACAGGACCAACCATCAGCTCATAGGCATATCGATGAGACTTGACATGCCTATTTCCAACCCAAAATTTGCCATACCCATTTGTGGTAACCCCGGTCCATAGCCAGCACTCATCCGTCCTGTCAACCTGACCCCAGAACCGTTCCTCGGAATTGAATCGCCCGTGCCTCCCGCATTGGCACCCTGGCAAACATGGCTTACCTGTCATATCAGACCCTTACCCCGGTTCCTGGTTCTGCATACCCGAGCACTTCGGCCCCGGTCATACCGCGTTTGGCCGACAGGCTCTCAAACCAGGTGTCGAGGTCCTGGGGGTCGGTGATGGGCAACTCGGGCGCTCCGCCAAAGGCTTGCCCGCGATCCCCGTTGTCCGAGATCTCGACGGATACCTCGGGGGCCGCCGTGTTCATCAGCGCCACCTGGGTCTCGGCCTGCTTGAGGCCCATCCAATAGGACAGCGCCCAGGACTGCACCATGTTGAGCGAAGGATGGCTCAGTAATCCCTGCTCATGGGCCAAACGCACCTGCATCTCGCCGACTGCGTTCAGCCGTCTAATTTTTTTAGGCGCATCGCCAGGTCGACAAACTCGGTCTCGGCTTGCATGACTGCCCGATAGATACGGGCGATCACAGTGGGATACATCTTGGCTACGATGTCGGCCTTCTGGTCGAACAGCGCATCCTGGGTGGCGTTCTCGAACAGCGGCTGCACCAGCGGCTTGCCGTCGATGCTGCGGATACCGGCGGCCACCACCCCGATCTGGTAGGCCCGCTGCTCACCCAGGGTGCCCGAGTACTTCTGCACGTACAGCCCGATGCGCAGGTCGTCATCACCGCACAGCGTTTCCACCACCACGGTGTGATCGAGCAGGTGCAGGGTCTTGGAGCGCCGCCCGCAGGTGAGCAGGGAGGCGAACATGATCTGCTCCTCGGGGGAAAGCTCCACCTCCTCGGCGGGTAGGTCGGCCACCACGTGGCGGTCCTCCTCCCCCGGAGTGCCCTCGGCGGCCCCCGGCGGGGGGCCGAAGCCTTCAGGGGCTAATCCCATCTCCTCGGGGTCGGTCGAGGCCAGGATCTGCTCCGGGGGAGGGGACGACGGAACGGTGGGCTGTGGGATATGTCTGCGTCCGCTCATCAGTGCTCCGAGGGTTTGAAAACGGTTGCCCGTACTGCGGCCAGATCCTTCTCCCCCGTGGGATCACTACGATGCGAGTCGGCCATCGACTCGGCAGCGTGTGAGTGGGCGTAACCGGGGCTGTGCCAGCCGCACTCACATTCGGCCCGGTAGGGATACCCGTGATTAGGACTGGGCGTCGGGGCGACCTTGGTCTTGTGCCCTCCTACCTTCATCGGCCCTGACCAGGGAACGGGGGGAGCCAGCTGCTCGGCAACGGCGCTGAACCGGGGGAGCGGGTTATGGGGCGCTTCGGGAAGGCCGTAGTAATCAGCCTGACGCACGATCTCCATCAGAACTCCTTCTTGAGCCACTGGTCGAAGTCCCTGTGCTCGGGTTGCAGACGGTTCTTGTCCACCGGGGCTTTCTTGGCGGGAGCGTGTGTGGGCACCGGGATGTCTCGTTGGGGAACCATGGGGTCTCCCTGGGACTTCAGGGCTGCACCAGCGGAGGGGTCCTTGGGGAAGGGATCGTCGTAGAGCCAGCTCTTGCCATGGGCGCGGTCTTTGACCTCCTGCGCCTTGGGGTCCACCCCCTCGTACTTCTCCCTGAAGTCAGTCCAGAATCCCGTGGGGTCATGGGGGTTGTAGGGGTCGCTGCCGCTCTCATAGGAGGGACCCCCAGTAGGGGGCGTGGGTTCCACCCAGTACCCACGGGTCTCCTCCGCCGGTGTTGGGGTGAATCCCACCTTCATCGGCCCTGACCAGGGCACCGGGGGAGCCAGCTGGTCGGCAAGCCTCTCCATGGGGGGAATCAGACCTCGGGGCGGCTCGGGCAGCCCGTAGTAGTCGGCCTGACGCATGATCTCCATGAGTCCTCCAATCACCTATTCAGCGGAGCCGGTGCACAATGCACAGGAGTCCAGGGCCTACAAAAGAAATGAAGTTCGGTATGGAGAAATCAAACTTTGTCCAGCGGGCCGAACATCTTCTCCACCTGCTCGAAGAACAGATAGATCGAGTCGTTGTCATTGCCCTCGCAGGTGGCCATCAGGTAGTGCCAGCCCCCGGCGGGGGCCTTGACCCACCACCCCCGCCACAGGTGGTCCTGCGTATCGGTCCAGCGATCCTGGGTCTGCAAGAACTTGTTGGTGACCCTGCCCGTGGCGTGCGCCTGGCGGTAGTCCTCCACGGTGGCATAGACCGGCGGCAGGTCCCCCGGAAGGGGGTGCTCCAGCTCGGCGCGGCCCACCAGGGCCGCGCCCAGACAGACCCGGTGCCGGTCGGTGTGACAGGCGAACAGCGTGCCGCTCTCGATGGAGTCGGCATACCCGTTGACGTGGGAGACACCCAGGAAACCGGGCAGATCCTTGCGCAGGCTGCAGTCAGCGCACAGGGTGCGGGGGGTGTCGACCATTACACCGGCGTGGTGTAGCAGTACTGGAAGGTCAGGGTCTTGGGGATGGTCATGGTCCCGATGGAGATATTCTCCCCCTCATCGATGTCGGTGATAACCACATTGTGATAAATGCGTGCGCGCATAATTCCCGACGGGGATTTAATGATCTTCTGCATGGTAATTGTACCCAGTGTGACCTGGCGTTTTAACACATCGAGCAAATTGTAGGTGCCCGATAAACCAGGTAAGGCTGACCATACTGGAAAATTCCACAATTCATAAAAAGAACACCGTAAAGTTCCTACTCCGACGGCCATTGCCGTGACAATTTCTAAAGGCACTGATTCGTCAATTGGCTGCACCGCCTGAGCAGTGGCCACCGGAGTCGGCGGGGTGTCCTGCACCGTTTGCAGGTAGGCCAGTCGCTGGTTCTGGTAGAGCATGGTGGTAAACCCTGACCCACCGATGCGAGTCTTTGATTCCACGGTGGCTCACCTCCTGGGGTCGGGACAGGACCGGCCTGTCCAAGGGATTTAGGTGGATTGCAATGTGTTGGACGCACCGCCGAAGTCGTTGATGACCGAGGAGGTCGGGATGCCGATCTGGGTGGTGGTCTGGCCCGCCGAGGTGACGTTGGCGATGTTGGTCGAGGTGCCCGTGGTGGTGGTCATATTGCCGGTGGACAGCGTGATGTTGAAGGTCACCACGATGTAGTTCAGCGGCCAGGCGGGCAGCCAGGAGAAGGACACTTCCAGCACGTCGGGGTTGGTGACCAGCTGGCGCACCTTCAGCCCGGTGTAGTCCACGATCAGCCCGTCGCGGATCAGCGATTGCAGCGCCGCGTCGGCGCTGCCCTTGACGTTGATCAGGGTGTAGGGATAGATCGGGGTGCCGATCAGGTTGGCCGACTCCAGGTAGTCGCGCAGCCGGAACACCATGGCGTCCTGCTGGCCGATGATCGACCACTCCCGGCTGATCAGGTCGGTGGGGTCGGTGGACACCCCGTGGCGGACCTGCAAGAGCTGACGGCGCATCTCCACCACGCACAGTCCGTTCTGGGACTCCAGGTTCTTCTGGCCTTCCTGTTCCAGCTCGCCCACCCCGGTGAACCCGGCGATGATCTTGCGGGTCAGCGGCATGGCCCAGCTCATCGACAGGGTCAGTCCCGCCAGGGACGCCGCGATGTATTGCCCGCCGATCAGGGTGGCCTGGTTGATCTCGGGGCTGAAGTAGTTGAAGGTGGTCGGGCAGATCATCAGGATGCGGGTGTCGGTGATGGCCTGGGCGTTGAGGATGCGCTGGGAAGACGGCACCGGCACCACGGTGCCGTCCATGGCGCAGATGGCCCGGCGCTCGTGGCGGTTGAGGCTCTGCTGATCGACGTGCTCCTGCAGCAGCTGGTGGATGGGCTGCTGGCCCGATCCCACCACCACGATGGCCACCAGCGGCTGGTCCTTGAGCATGTCGATGGCGTTGCCGTAGTCGCCGATGGTGGCCACGGTGCCGCCCGAGCCGGTGGGCTGCACGGCTACGGCCACCACCTGGTAAGCCCCGTTGAGGAAGGCGAACTTGGCCATCAGGGAAAGCTCGGACTGGATCTCGTTGGTGACCAGGTTGAACGGCTGCCCGTAGGCGTTTCGCACATCGTCGTAGTCGTAGAAGATGGTCGGCGTCAGGAAGTACTGGGAGTCGGTGTACTGGTAGCTGGCCTGCACATAGTCACCGGGGTTGATGTGGCCGTCGATGACGCGCTGGATGGCGAAGGTGACATCGGGGGTGTTGGCCGTCCCCCCGGTCTGCACGGTGGTGTAGTCGGTGCCCAGCACGTAGGCCACGCCTGAGTTGGGGTTGGCGACCACTAGGGTGTCCAGGTTGATTCCGGACTGGGTCAAGGTGCGCGTCAGGCTCGGGGTGACATCGTCGGTGTCGGGGTTGATGATGATCGTCTCGACGTAGGTCTGGAAGCCTACGGTCTGCCCGATGATGCCTACGGCGGTGGGAAGGCTGCTGTTGACGGCAAGCTGGGGGCCGGGGAAGGCTTGGGTGTAAACTCCGGGCGGTAGGTAATGGCTGAAGTCGATGGCACTTTGTGCTGGGTTAGTCACGACTACCTCCGAATGTGTCTACACTTCAGGCAAATTCGTCCTCATCTCTTTGGTCGGCAGCAGAGAGGTTTTACATGATCTGGTATGACATCCCCGAGTTTCCCGGCTACAAGATCAGTCGAGAAGGCCAGGTCATGAGCCTGAAGTTCTCCGAACCCAGGGTCATGAAACAGTTCATCAGCTCTACTGGCTACTGGTCGGTTTTTCTGCGGCAGAACGGCGTGTACAAAAACTGTAAAATCCACATCCTGCTGATGCGCACCTTCCGGGGTCCTTGCCCGCCCGGCCACCAGGTCGCTCACAACGACGGCAACAAGCTCAACATCAACCTGAGCAACCTGCGGTACGACATCCAGCCCAACTTTGGCGCTCGTGGCGAAGCCACCCGCACCCACTGCGTCGCCGGGCATGAGTGGACCGAGAAGAACACCATGTGGCGCTGGTCGAAGAACAAGAAGAAGAAGTACCGGCTCTGCAAGAGATGCCACGCGATCTACACCGCCCGCTACCGGGCCAGAAAACAAGCCGGGCTGGTGGGCGCGGCCCCCGAGGAGGTCAGGCAATCGCAAAGCTCGGGGTGATGACCAGCTGGCCCTGCCCCGACAACGACACCGTGGACACCCCCACCTTGTCGATCATGGTGTTTCCGCCCGCGTCGCCGCAGAGGATGATGAAGGTGTAGTTGGCGGCGGCCACGTCGAGAGTGATGGGGGTCCCCGTCGCGGTCCCCCCGGAACCTGGGGTCCAGCTGGTCGCCTTGCGGATGTAGGCGGGGGAGCCACCGGAAGCCTCGTTGGCCGGTGTCGCCGAGAGGCCGGGATCACCGGTTGCCGCCCCGAGATAGGCACCCAGCCCGGTATAGGTGTTGGCCAGGGCCTGGCGGGTGGTTCCTATTGCAATGGCCATTGGGTGTTCCCCTTCCTAGTTATTAGGGCTTCTCAGGACCGCCAAACCTCGAACTCGGTCAGACAGAGATAGCCGGGCGACGAGATCAGAATCCAGCGATAGGCCGCGTTGATGGGAATCCCCACCAGCCCGTTCTGCACGCCGGTGCTGGCTAACGTGGGAGTGGTGGTGATCGGTGTCCAGCTGGTCGGCCAATCCACGCCACCGTCGTTGCAGCCGTAGACCGCACAGCCCTCGGTGTGTTCCGGTCCCCAGCCGCCGTCGAGGGTGTGCAGGTAGTCATAGCCCAGCACGATATGGGTGATAGTGCCGTACCTGTTGGTGTCGGCCATGATCCACTGATCACCGTCTTCGGTACCAGTTCCGCCCTTAGCGCCGTCGGCGTTGAAGTTGTTCATGGTGGCCCAGGTGGCCCCGACGTTCTCCTCATAGACGCTGCTCTGGGCGTAGGTGGTGGTGGGGATCAAGATGGTGGGCCGGGGCTGAGTCTGGTAGCAGTTGACCCAGCAACGGCCCGCTGCCCCTGCCGCCCCATTCCCCAGGTTGGTCACCAAACCGCCGCCCCCACCGCCGCCGCCCCCGCCGGGGGCGTTGGCGGCGGAACCGTTGGAGTTGGAGCCGACGGTGCCGGTGTCGTTGGAGCCAGGGATGGAGACAGTGGCCCCGAACTCGTTGACCCAGTTCAGTGCGGTGGCCCCATGACCGGCATTGCCCTGGCTGTAGGACTTGCGGGCCTGGCCGCCTACGCCGCCAGTGGCGCTGACGGCCAGGGAGCCGACTCCGGTCGGGGTGACGGTGGAGGTGCCGCCCTGGCCTCCAGCGCCGCCCGAGGAACCCCCACCACCGATGGCGGTGGTGCCGGTTCGGTTGGTCATGGCGATGTCACGGCCACGCAGAATAGTGCGCTCGGCCCAGGCACCCCGCTCCCCGCCACATCCGGCGGTATAACCCACGCCACCGCCCTCACCGCCACCGCCACCGCCCAGCGCGATCCCGTCGTAGGCGTCACACCAGTCGGGGACGGTGTAGGTGGTTGCGGTGGTGTAGGCGGTCAGCTGCGGGGCATGGGCGGCGGTCATCGCCCCGGCACCCAGCGCGCCCTCGGCGCTGAAGGTGACATTGATGCCGAACCTCTGGACGATCTCGATGTGTACGTCCAAGGTGCCCTCGGCGGTGAAGTCGCCACGGGCACCCTGGAGGATGGCCGCGTCGAGCTGACCTACCCCGTTGAACTGCGGGCGGGCGATGTGGGTGCTGGCGACGAACTCGCTGAGGATGAGCTGGCCGCTGCCAACGAACGTGATCGGCTGCTTGACCGGGACGATGGGGGTGTATTCAACCAGGGTGTAGCCGTCGCCACCGGGCGTTGATGCCGCAACCGCCCCCCGACTCCCACTCCCGCCGCCCGAGCCGCCGCCGTAGTTACCACCCCGGCCACCAGCTCTACCTGCGCCACCACCCGAGGCTCCGCCGCCGCCACCGGCCCCACCGCCTAGCTGGGGATGCTGATTGCCGCCAGGATTGCCCTGAGCTGCACTGCCAGCGGGTGCCGTAGCACCGCCGTTGACAACGGGGATTGATGCTGTCGAGTTCCCGCCTGCCGCACCGGCACAATAACTGTCTCCGCTGGTGTCATCGTGGCCGATAATGCCGCCGCCGCCACCACCGGCCCCAGCATTTGCAGAAGCGGTCCCTGGAGATCCGGAAGCGCCTGTGTACCCTGTGCCGCCTTGAGCACCGTTGTAGCCTGTCGCGGTGATACCCGAGATGGTGTAGCTGCCGCCGGGTCCGGCAGTCCCATTGGTATTCTGACCCCCATTTCCCCCCTTTGCGCCGCCTCGGGCGACTAGGGTGACAGAACCTGATGTGAAGCTGGAATCACCTCCAGCCGCTCCGGCGACCCCAACCCCACGGGTGATCGTATAGGTCGGCCCCAGCTGGTCGATGGGAATCCACACCCGCGTGATACGACCACCGCCACCGCCACCGCCACCGGGATAGCACCAATACGGGGAATATATGGAGAGCGCCGTACCTCCCGCCCCGCCTGCTCCAATAAGAGTGACGTACATGCCAGAGCAGTTGGGCACGGGCGCATTGACGACGCTGGTGTTCTCCAGCGAAACGGGTTCCGCCACGTCGGCGGGGACGAAGCGTTCCAGTTCCAGCTTCGCGTACCCCTGTGCGCCCAGCGATCCCGCGCTGGGCCTACCAAACAATCCAGTGCTACACCCGCCCCCACCCCCGCCGCCGTAGAGGCCACCACTGCTTATGTCGTCGGTCTCGGGGGTCCAGAGGGTATAGTTCTCGGTCGCACCAGCGGCACCGGCACCGCCATTGCCTAGACCAGCACTTAATACGGTAATCTGCTCCAGCTCGCCCCCTGCGACATAAAGCGACGAGCCGCCCTTGGTGGCTGGAGTATTCCGAGACCAGCCGCTACCACCACCGGAGCCTTGGTTGTTAAAGGTCGCCTGCGCCGACGCCCCGGCTGGGGTACTCGGGTTGGAGGCACAGCCCGGCCCCCCGGTGTAGCTGGTGACGGCAATCCCGGTGGCCGAGCAGGTACCACCTGCACCTCCGGGGACGATGCCGGTAGCCGCTCCGCCGCCGCCTTCCCCACCACCCGCCGACAGGGCGATGCCACCGGAGGTGAAGGTGGAGGCCAAGCCTGCCACTCCCGACGCGGCGAGAATGTTGCGCCATCCGCCGCCATTGCCGGTAACAAGGCTGTACGTGGTACCCAACAAGCTCGGATCAATAGAGACACGGTCAATACGACCCCCGCCGCCTCCGCCTCCCCCGCCGCTCGCAAAGGCGTTGTTGGTGCCGTTACCCCCACTGGCCCCGCCGCCGATCAAAGTGACGTAACACGCCACCAGATAGTCTGGAACCTGCTTATCGTAGACGGTGTCGTTCTCTAGGATGATGATCCTTGTCTCGCCCTCGGGATTGATGACGGTGGATTCGATGATGACGCTCAGCGAGCCTTCCGTACCGAATTGCGGGGAGAGACTGGTGTCCAGCGCTAAAGCGCTGGCCGAAAGCTGTCCTTGACCATCAAGTTGAGCCGACACCAACTTCCTGGGGAAGGCCGTGGCACTTAGCGCGCCGTCACCGGTCAGGTCGGCGGGGACGGAGAACTCGCTGAAAGCCAGGCCGGACAGCTCACCGGCCCCGACGAGCAAGGCGGGCACCCTTTCCCTGGCAAAGTCCACCGCGCTCAGCACACCGTGGCCGGACAGGGAAGCCTCCGCCGCAGCAGAGGGGATAGCGGTGGCCGAGAGCACGCCCGCGCCGCTCAGCTCCGCCGCCACTTCTCCGTACCCTCCGGGCCAGACCTTGTGGACGCCCCAATAGACAGCGCTCACCGGCTCCGCGCCCACATGGACGTTGGAGATCTCTAGCGTGTCAACGGTAATCATTAGGGAGATCCCGCCTGCCAGTTCTGGAACCACCCGTAGCCCGTCGAACTCTTGCGGTCGGCCCCGATGATCAGGACCCGGTGGCTGGCATCGCGGGGGTAGGCGTTACCGCTGTCGGTCCAGGTGATGCGGGTGGTGCCGTTGACCGCGACGGTGTAGACGTTGCCGACACGCTGGAGACGCACACGACCGCTGGGGTTGCCCGCCCACTGCGGGCGCTGGGTCTGCACCCAGTTGACCTGGGTGTTCAGGAACAGGTACTGGTTGTTCCAGTTGTAGAGGAACACCGCGTCCGCCCCGGTGGTGTTGCACGCGATCATCAGATACGGCGAGTTGTTGGCGATGTCGGTGGAACCCCAGTCGGCCTCGGCAAACACGTTGTCGGCGGGGGCGAGCGTGTTGTAGCGGGCCAGGTTCCAGTTGGCGGTGGAAGTGGTGCCGCCGATGGCGCGGTTGGTGTCGATGGCCATCGTGCCACTGACGTTGGTCCAGGCCGATCCAAGGTTGGCCGCATTGGCACGGGCAAAGGTGTCGGAGAACCCCGAGGGAGTCACCTGGCCGCTGGCCGTGGCGGCCAGGCGGCCCGAGGCCCCCAGGGCTGCCGCCCGGTACTCGGTGGGCACCGGGAGCTTTTCATGGGCGGTGGCGGACAGCTGGCCCTTTCCGGCCAGGTTGACCGTCCCGATGTTCTCCACCGGAGGCGGGCCGGTGAATCCGACGATCAGGGTGCCGATGGTGGCCCAGGTGGAGGAGGACATGGTAGAGCCGAAGGTGGTTGCACCGGGGGTGTCGTCGTCCTGGATGAGCAGACCGGCGGCGGTGGAGGAGCGATAGCGCTGGGTGCCGCCCGAGGAAGCGGTAATGGTAGAGCGCGACCCCAGCACGCGCAGGGCGATGCCGAACTCGGGTGGGGTGAGCACGGTGGACGGGTTGGCGCTGGAGCCGAAGACGGTGGTGGGAGCCTTGACCTCGGTGACCCCGAGGTAGGACACCGAGCTTCCGGCCAGCGCGTTGTTGCCGCCCTGCATGGTGGCGGTGACGGTGATCAGGCCGGTGACCGGGGCACTGTCGAGCTTGAACTTGTAGAGGCGGCCCTGGTTGGTCTGGTTGTTCAGTCCGACCATGGTCACCTGGGTCATGTTGACGCCCGCGCCGAAGGTGACGCTGTTGCAGTTGGTGTTGCCGCCCACGTTGACGTATGCCTCGACGTATGCCCCAGCGGTGACTTGATGAGTCCACGAGATGGTGGAGCCGCTGACGGCGTTGCCGCCCGCACCGTCGAACACCGGAGGGGCACCCTGGTACTCCTTGGCCAGGGCGTGCAGCTGGCCTTTGGCCGCCAGGGCAGCCGAGACGAACAGCCTCCGGATGGCGGTGGCTGACAGCCGTCCGGTGCCGGTGGGTTTGGGGGTGCTGGTGGCCCGTGCCAGGGTGGTGGCCGAGAGCTTGCCGGTGCCGGTGAGGGGGACGGCTCTCGCAGCCCGTGCCAGGGCTGCGCCGGACAAGAGGCCGTGCCCCGACAGGGGGGCGAAGACAAGCCTTTGGGCACTGCCCGACAGCTGGCCGTGGCCCGATAATTGAGCGGAAACGAAGGCCAAGGGCCTGGCGGTGGCCAAGAGCTGACCGTGGCCAGACAGTTGAGGGGAGACCGCAGCGGACTGATACGCCGTGGCCGAGAGCACGCCGGTACCAGTCAGCTCCGCCGAAACCGGGACAGACGTGGGCCACACCTTGATGTCACCCAGATATGCTGCCCGGATCGGGGTGTCGCCCAGCCGCAGATCGCTGACGGCGTTGAAGACCGTCATGTGATCACGTAGAGGGTCGCGGCATCCTTGGTCGGGATCGCGTCGTATTGCAGCTGGGTGCCCGTCCACAGGGTCAGCGCCGTGGGCACCCCGTTCACCGACCCGCTCACCAGCAGGGGCTTGTCGGTGATGCCCGCCCAGGTGGTGGTGCCCGGCGGTCCAGGGGGTCCTTCGGGGCCGGGCGGACCGGGTGGCCCTCCCATCCCGATGCCCTTGATCACGTACACCATGTCGGGGTCTGGGGTGAGGTTCTCGTATTCCTCCTGGGTGCCGGTCCACAGGTTGTTGGGACCGGGATCACCTTTGTCCCCCGGAGGGCCGGTCAGATCCCCGGCCAGCATCCAACTGGTGCCCACACGGGCGTAGTACTCTCCGGTCTCGGTGTCGAGGTAAAGGTCACCGGACGCGGGGTTGGACACCCCGTTGGGGGTGCCCTCGCCGGTGTACCACCAGGACCCTCGGGCACCGATGCTGCCGGTGGGTCCTTTGATGGACCCCATTAACTGCCAGGCCACGGCCTTACGCCGTCACTTCCAGCAGATAGACATCGCCGGTGTCGAGATCGAGGTAATGATCGCCGGGCAGCATCCCTGGGATGGAGCCGGGTGCGCCCGAGCCGGTGTACCAGTTGGAACCCCGCACGCCGGTCTCACCCTGTTCCCCGGTGGCCCCGGTGTTGCCCTGCGGACCCCGGATGTTGCCGGTGGGACCCTGCCAGGTGCCCGAGGCGAAGGTGTAGGTGTCGCCGTTGGTGGTGTCGAAGTACTGGTCGCCCACCTCCTCGCTGCCGCCCACACTGGGTGGTCCCGAGCCGGTGGTCCACCCGGCACCACGCGGGCCGGTGTCCCCGGTGTCACCTTTAGCCCCGGCCTCGCCGGTGGCCCCGGTGTCACCTTTGGGTCCCTGGAAGGCCGAGCCTTCCCCTTGGTCGGGCCACTGTGTGCCGGTCCAGATGTAGAGCTTGCCGTCCTCCTCAACGAAGTAGGCCGTCCCGGCATCCCCTTCGTCCAGATCGTCGGGCAACTCCTCGTAGGTGGGGACGCTGCCCTCGATGCGCAGGCCCGCACCGGCCTCGCCCTGGGGTCCCTGATCGCCGGTATCACCTTTGGGACCGGCAGGTCCCTGCTCACCGGTATCACCCTTGGCACCGGGGGTGCCGGTGATACCTTGGGGGCCTTCCGGCCCCTCGTCGCCCGCCGGGCCTTGCGGCCCGGTGATATTGCCGACCGGTACCCAAGCCATTTCGGTCTCCTTACTGTTTCACTTTCACTAATGACCACTGGTTGATGCCGAGCCTCACCGTGGTGAGGCGGTACACGTCATTGGTGAGCATGTCGATGTAGTAACTGCCGGGGGCGCTGGCGGCATCGGGCAACAGGACAGACTCCGGGGGACCGTAGCCGTGCCACATCCCCTCGGAGAACCACACCGGCTGCGCCCCGATCTCCACGATGGGATCGGGCACGCTACGCTGGGCGGCCTGCCAAGCACTGGCATCCAGGGCGAGGTGGTACACATCGCCGGTGAGCACATCGACGTAGTAACTGCCGGGCTTGGCCTGCGACAGCTCGACGGCCTGCGGAGGGCCGTAGCCGTGCCACATCCCGGCGGAAAACCAAGGCTGGTCGACCCCCGCACCACTGGAACGCTCGGGCAGGTTCACGTTGGACGGGGAGGGGAAGCCCGTCTCGATGCGCTGGGTGTGCGGGGTGATGTTGCCGGGGTCCAGCTCCAAGCCCATCGCCCCGATCTGGGGCAGGACGCGGATCATCGTCAGCTCGTAGATCCCGTCGAAGCGGAAACGCATGTTGAACTGCCCATGGCAGGCCACCGAGTAGTTGTCCTCGTAGAGCAGGATGTTGGGTGCCCAGGGCACCCCGTTGGTGACGGTCTGCCCGCCCGAGTTGATGGTGTCGGTGTTCAAGGTCATGGACACATACGGGTTTTCGTCCAGCACGGTCAGCAGGCCCTTGTGCTCCTTGGCGTCGCGCTTGGGGTTGCGCAGTACCAGGTCGCTGGGCCGGGAGAAGGCCAGCTGGGAGATCACCGTGTCGGCCAGCCGGTCACGGTCCTTGGACGTGAGGGCGGCAATCGTGAGGGTGATGCGGCCCTCGAAGTTCCACTCCTCTATCGGCCCCCACTCGCCCTGGTCGTCTTTGATCCAGGTCTCCATGGCCACCCCGGCACGGGACAGGTGCTCGATGGCGAACTGCACCCAGATGCCGGGGTACTGCTCCTCCTCGGTGGGGTATTCGATGTCGACGTGAAACGCCTCACCCTCACCGGGAGAGCTGCCGATGGTGGTCTTGCGGAAAGAATTGCGGACCCCGGTCACCACCGCCTGCTTGACGCTCTCGATGATGCCGCCCTGGGTCCAGGCCCTCGGTGGCGGCTCGTTGAGGGTGATGGTGGGATCGGGTAACGCGCCCTCGGCGGCCAGCTCGACGGCGAACATATCAGGCCCTACGGGAACTTGACTGGTCATCGCGGGGGGTCCAATAATCCTCTGGCCCACTTCTTGATCAGGGGGCGGTTGTCGGCGATGGCCTGGTCCAGCGCGTCGCGCATGAAGTGCTTGGCCTTAACGCCGGGGTGACGCCAGCGCTGGTCGCGCCAGACCTTGCCCTGGTGGGGGATGTTGACGTAACCCGCCTCACCGACGTGGCCCCCGCGCCGAAAGTGCGGGCCGTCCCCCTGGGAACAGGACAGGGGGACGGTCCGCCCGTTCACCCAGTTCATCAGGTAGGGTTTGGTGCCGTGTTCCTGGTACATCAGATACTTCTGGGAGGTCCTGATGCCGACGGTGCCGTCGGAGGCCGCCGTCTGGATAGATTGCAGGGACTTGTCCGACCAGCCCCATTGACGCATCGACTCTCTGGCATTCTTGACGGCTTCCTCGGAGATCTTGAGGGCGATGCGCTTGGGGATGGGAACCTTCATCGGCCTGCCAATCGCGGTGAGGACTGTTGCAAGACGTTGCTCCAGGTGGCGCTGCGGGGATCGTGCAAATGCACCTCCTGCACCGTCACGGGTGTTCCCGGCGTCATCGGCCATTCCTTCTCGTACTTCCAGCCGGGGTTGAAGGTGTCCTTCTTAGTGGACGTGGGGATAGTGGCTTTGACCACTACCGGAGTACGCCCTCGCCCGGTGGCCCAGTCTCGCGCTACCGAGGGGTCGGTGGTCCAATGGCTACCCAACTGATAGCCCTTACGGGGAGAGGACTTGGACAAGTAGTCCAGAATGATCGGCCCCAACTGGGGGTCGGTGTAATTGCCCTCCTTCTCATCACGCTGAGAACGCGCATACGCCTCACCCAGAGACTCACCGGGCACATTGTCAAAATGAGGATGAGTGATGGCTTTGAGCTTTTCCAGACCAGGTTCGCGGAAGTCCAATCCGTAGCCGCGATACAACGTGATGTCCTTGGCAACACTCGTCCGGAACGGCCACTGCTCGGCTTGGGTAAGGATCTTCATGTGCCCACCACCACCCGGTGCGCGTGGGTGAGCGGGGCGGCCCCGAAGTCGACCGTCACGGTGTTGGCGTCGGTGTGGGTGCACGGCAGGGCCACCTCGGCGTAGGTGGTGGTGTCATAGACACGCACCCAGACATCGCGGGTGCCCAGGTTGTGGGTCACGTCGAAGCTCTGGTGCACGGCGTTACCGACGTGCTGGGCATAGGAGGACAACAGCACCACCACCCGCAGACGACCATAGAGCGGAGGATTCTCGAAGATGACGGTCACCAGGGAGGGGTCGGTGTGTTCCACGTCGGGGTCCACCTCGGTCAGGGTGGAGCTGTTGTACACCGCCGTCCACACGTCACGGGTGCCCAGGCCATGCAGGACCGGGAAGGTGACGTTCTTGCCGTCGCCGATGACCTGGGTGAACACCCCCGCGAAGGCCACTATCCGGTAGCCATAGGACGAGGGTGGGTCGGCGAAGGTGACGTTGACCGTGTTCACATCGGTGTGCACCACGTCGGCGTCCACCTCGGCGAAGGTGGCGTTGTCGTAGATGACCACTCCCACATCGGTGGTGTTCAGGCTGTGGGTGACATCGAAGGAGGTGGAGGTACCGTCGCCGATGGACTGCGCATAGGGCATGGCGGCGGCCCCCGGCGGGGGGCCGCCCGGAGCAGCGGCGTAGTAGTAGATCTCCTTGGCGCGGGGGAAGTTGCGCTCGATGGCGATGTCCTCCACCACGTCGGTGCGGTTGGTCACCTGGTTGGCCACGTCGGTGGCGTACTGCGCCCAGGGATTCTGCCGCATCGGCCCGATGAAGCTGCGCCCGATGATCGGGTAGTTGCGGATCATCTTGTGCTCCGGGGACAGCTCCCAGACCTGGGCCTTCTGCCCCACCACGTCGGCGACCTGCTGCCCCCACCGGGGGCCGGTGCGCAGGCTGCGGACAACAACCTGTTGCAACATGTAGAAACCTTTTACAGCCAGCGGGATGCCGTCACTGCTCCACTCCTCGATGCGCACCAGCACGTCGTGGTCGGAGACCGCCGGGAACGCCTCGAACTGGATGGTGCGGTTGTCGGTCTGCCAGACACCCCTGGGGCCGTACTTCTCCCCCTCGACGTTGTCGCCGAACACCGTCCAGACCTTGATGGCCTGGCGCACCCCACCGTCAAAGCTGGTGCCGTAGCAGGAGGGGCAGTCGGCCTCGGGCGACTTGTAGATGTCATCCCCGCACTGCGGGCAGGGCACGGTGTCGTCATCGCCGGGGTGGAACAGCTGCAGCACCAGGGCCAACTCCCCGGTCATCACCATCGCGTCGCGCACGTCTTTGCGCAGCTGACTGACGGCGTAATCCTCTACTAGCTTGACGACGGCCATCACGCCACCCGCTTGACGTGATCCTCAGTGCCCTTATAGGCCGCGAGGATGTCGGTGATGATGGCCATATCCGAAACCCAGCCCTCCAGGGCCGTGCCGTTCCACGGGAAGGGTCCCAGTCGGGGTTTGACCTTGTAGAGAAAGGACTGGCCATGGTCGCGCACCATGTACTTGATCCAGTCGTCGCTATGCGTCAGGTCGTATTCCACCCAGATGAAATTGGCCCGGTTATCCAGCCCATTGTTGTAGGGCGCACCACCCCCAAAGGGGTTGGACTTCCACGGTGGCGGGTGATGCGGGGCCAGTACGGTGCCCACCGACAGCTCGACGGGGGTGGCGTGATACCACTGCACATGGTTGGGGGTGGGGATGGGCGGGTGCTCTTTGTGCCGCTTCTTCCAGTCCCACTGGTCGTAGGCGTCGTCGGGGGTAAGCAGGAAGCTGTGCAGAGTGGCCTTGGGGTCCAAGGGGTCAGCTGGGATGCCCGCCATCCAGACCGGCTCGCCCTTGCCGGTGACGGCGAATCGGTGAGGCCACTGCTCAGCCTGCTTGAGGATCATCGCCGCACCGCCCCGAACATGACGGCGGGAGCAGCCGGATAGAACCGCCAGGAGCGCACCTGGGAGGCATAGGTGCCGGACTGGAAGATGCCCAGGGCCGACCCGCCGTAGATGCCTCCCGCCACCAGCAGCGAGCCACGCGAGATCCCCAGCAGGGAGAGCTTGGCCGCCTTGAGCGCCTGCTTGTAGGACTGCTCCTCGTACTGCAGGTTCTGCGCCCAGCGGTTGAAGTAGTCGCGGCGGTCGGTGTAGGTCACGTCCATGCCGGGACGATTGGGCAGCTCGGTGTAGGAGTCTCTGAAGTGCCTCATGCACTCGATGTAGGTGCCCCACACGATCAGGCCGTAGAAGTTGACCGGGATCTGGGTGCCGCCCGAGGAAGACGAGGAAGACGAGGACGAGCTGGACGTGACCCCGCCGGGGTCGGTGACCATGTAGGTGTTGCCGTCGCCCATGGTCACCGTCTGGCCGAGCTGTAGACCACCGGTACCGCTGCTGGTCGTGGAGACACCCACTGACCACTGGGTGGGCGGGTTGGAGTAGTTGCCGATGTAGTTGGCCTTCATCGTGGCGATCTGCATCATCTGCGCGATGCGCTCGTAGTCCCAGTGGGTCTGGAACTCCT
>Ga0123355_10001912_pt1 | contig 29295 bp, 17 predicted proteins | sample TergutEmb28metaG_3_FD_89872 | JGI IMG/M metagenome (GOLD analysis project Ga0123355, IMG submission 89872) | Embiratermes neotenicus P1 segment gut microbial communities from Petit-Saut dam, French Guiana - Emb289 P1 | ecosystem: Host-associated > Arthropoda: Insects > Digestive system > Gut ... | reverse complement strand
CTTGTGAGTGCGGTAATGAACCTTCGGGTTCCGTGAAATGCGGGGAATTTCTTGACTAGCTGCAGACCAGTTAGCTTCTCAAGAAGGACTCTGCACCATGGAGTAAGTAAGTAAGTAATGCATGGAAAGAGATTAATTAGTTGACATTTAGTTTGTGTTTAGAATTTGAGAATTGTAGTGAATTATAGTGATTTTATTTGCGTAACTTGTATTTTGTGTGTTGGTATTTTGAAAAATTTTAAATTGGAGTTGGGATATACGTTAGGTTGAGCAAGTTGCATGCGCTAACTACAGGAAGGCTGTATCATGTAACATCTTTAGTAACGGCATATTCCTTGATGTCTGCACATGCTGTTGCTAATCGAAATCAAGGAGCGTCGAGTTAAGGGTGTTGTGAACGCTTGTACTGGCCTTTAGGACTGACGCGGATTGTCTTTGTGATCCATCTTTCGACGATAGTAGACACAACAGCCAGAAGGTTCTGGAGAAGGCCACAAAATGAGCCTTGTGTCCCAGATTTTCCTTTTCATACCAGATGATTGGTGTTTGGTACATCTATAACTCAAGACTAAAAGGAAATTGATTTAGAAAAGTTTCGTTAGGGTTTTTTTTTTTGTATGTTCCAAATTTAGGTAAGGCGAGGGAATTAAAATTGCGCAGATGATCCGCCTTCATGTTACTAGGCCAAAGTGTGGTAGAACAGATTTAAGTTATGTGGATCCAAGTTTTTTATGTGTGGTAGTGTAGATTGTTGTGAATACACATACGTATATTTTTGGAAAGAAAGAGTCAACCCGTATTCTTTCTGTGTTCCGGTGGAACGTAAGCTGTGATAAAGCTTCAGGTATAATTCAATCCCAAGTACTTACTTGCATGGGTTGTTTTATTACGAGAGCATGAAAGGTTCATTTTGAGACCTTCCCCAGAACCCTCTGGTTTTTGCGTCTACTCTCGTCGAAAGATGGATCACATGGATACTCCGCGTTGGTCCTAAGGGCTGGTACTCGCGTTCACAAAACCCCTAATTCAGCGCTTCTTGAGTATGCTTAGCGACAGCGCATGCAGACATGAAGGAATGTTAGATGATACAGTCTTCCTTTAATTAGCGCGTGCAACCTGCTCGGCCTAACGTATATCCAAACTGCAATTTCAAACTTTCCGACATGCCAACACACAAAATACAAGTTACGCGAATAAAATCACCATAATTCACTACAACTTCCCAACTTGTAAGCACAAACCAATGTCAACTAATTCCTCTCTTTCCACGTATTACAATATTATATAAATAATATATATATAAACACATACACATACGCACACTCACATACACGAAGCTATCCTCGAACAAAAAAACAGTTTTCTTTAATTCAGTCAAAGAAGTTATTACTCTGAACAGATTATTCGACAATTTTATCTTTCCTGTAATTCCCGCCTAGTATTTTATTCGGAAAGGAGAGGAATTAAATTTTGTTTTGTTGATGTAAATTATAGATTTTGGTTTGTGTTGAAACAACCCAGTACAACACACTGTAGCATAAAGAATATTTTCGTATTGGTTCGCAGTGGTTCTGTGTGATCTAGATACTTTACTTTATTTAATCTAGTTGCTGAGAGGAAACGATTGTTGAAGGCCCGGCCGGCCCCTTCTCAGATGAATAGTTAATATTTATTGACACCGTAGTTCTTGTTTGAAATATTAATTTAGAATTACTGCAGCAGGAAATGTTAAATTACTCTTATAATTTAAATTCCTTGCGTTATTTTCAGTGTTAATGGCGTATTTATTATATAGATAACATTAGCCGAGGAAAGACACGATCATATTGGGACTCGAGACAAATAAAAATAGCCTGGAGACAGTCTGGTCCAAAAACATATTCACGTTAGACATATCGATACCTCACCGGGCGTGAAAAACTGATTTTACAGGATTGCTTGCCCGTGTCCACCGTTACAGCCACACTCTACAAGAAATATAATGAACAGTAAAAGAGTGTATTAAATTATATTTTAATAAAGAGTTCTTTACTACAAAATAAAGTTTCTGTGAAATAATAAAATGTTTTATACGCTGTTACTCAGGCAGATAATGTGTGTGTGTGTGTGTGTATGTGCTGTTATTTATGTGTGTGTGCGTAGGTGTGAGCCCTATCTAAAAGTAAAATTCCTTGTTTCGAATAGGGGATATAAACAGTGATTAATTCGTGCTTTTTATGGTAATCAAGGTTTTTAAATGTGTAAAAACATTTACGCTTTCGTTATGTGAATTCTTTCGATAAATGTGAATTGATTTCTTTCATGCCTTAGAATTCATAATATATCAAAATATGTACTTACATGTCAAAGAAAGTACCAATGGATTATAAGTTCATACGCCAACGATAAACCTGATTTTTCTACTAGATTGAAGTAATCCTTTCGGATAAGGATAAAAAATTTTAATTATTTAATTCTTTTAAAATCATTAAATTGGAATCATTTAAATTGTTTGATAGAGACAACTTTGGAACTTTTATAGTCTGTAGTGGAGGTTACTTTGCTGCTTACATCTGTTACGAATAACATTAAAACTAAATGTTGGTGTTGGTTGCAGTCAGCGAGTGAACCATATGAAAATGGACCTAAGTCGATGTTACTGTACTAAAACTGCTGTTTGTATATTTGTACAGAATCATTTTAACTGGTACCTTCCAGTTCGCCATGTAACGGTAAAAAGATTGTAGTCTGAGTATGGTTACAAGATTATATATAATAGGGGAGTGACACACTCGTCTTGATTCAATGGCGCTGGAAACTGTGGAGTTTTAAAGGCAGATATACAAAACAGGGATCAGGTTAGTGCTAAACCTAACTTCATTTAACTCTAAAAATATTTATTTTGTCGGAGAGGTTAATATAACATTTAAAACAACCCTCTATTAAAAAAGAATTGAATAAACGATTTAGGTAAATGAATTCTCAACACAACTTTCTTCGCTGGAGAAGGGGTTGAAAATATTATAATGCTGCTTGGGTATATGGTGGCTTAATTTTGAATGTGGAAGTAAATACTGAAATTGGTCTTACATCAGGAAGTGAAAATGGTATTGAAACAAATGATAAGACGTGAAGGGCGTAGCTTGAATTTAGACAACAATATGAAAGTTCATCATTCATCGGTGAGAAATGAGGTTTAAATCTGAAAAATAATGTTCAAATTGGTCATCCCGGTTAGTATAGCCAGAACTAGGCTACAGGCTGGAAAGTCTGGAGTTCTAATATCGGCGAGGGCAAGAAATTTTTCTCTTCTCCAGCGTGTCGAGACCGGCCTTGGGGCCCACCCAACCGTCCTCCTATTCACTGGATACCGGCGTAAAGCGGCGGGGGCGTGACGATCACTACTCACCTCCATCCAGTACCCAGGTTAATAATGAGTGGAACTATACTTCTGTTACCCTTATATGCCTTCATGACATGAACAGGGACAACTTTACTTTTAATATTAAAGTGGTTTTTACGTCAGGAAGAATGATTCTTGCATCTGGAAAATAGTAATAGATAGATATTACGCACGTTGGGCAGAAAGTATTAGTAAAAATAACCTTAGGGACATGGCGGTGGAGTTTTAAATCTGGAGAACAATAATATTAAAACGGTTCTTAGGGGTATTGGATGCAGCTTAAAATCTGTAGAGAAATATGAAGAAGGTTATCAGGGATATGGTGTGGAAAATAATACTCAAAGTAATCTTAATGTTACTGGGGGTGAAACTTTGAATCTGGAAGGTAATATTAAAATTGATCTTGAAGTCAGATATGCTGTTGATGTAACGTATGACACATTTTCACACCCCGTTTTTCGATAGGGTAAGATCGCCTTCGATTGGCCTGTTACGCATTATCGACAATAACAAAGGAACGTATTGCACTTAGAACAACAAACATTATTTCAAATGCCTTAACCTGTTCTGTCTTAATCAACCAAATTTCGCAACTCTAAATCATCGGTAACTGCTCGCAAATATTTTATTGCACCTTGTAACTGGTCCGTTCATAGCAATAGCGTCCCATGGATGGATCAAACTGTTTCCGTGAATTGACTTCAAATATAACATAGGAAAATGTACGTTTGTACGTGCAGTAATGTTTGTTTTGTAAAATTATATCCGTAGCTGACATGTCTGCTCTCTGAATTCAATGCAAAAACAATTCCTGGCCGTGCCCCATGTTTGGATTCTTCATATGCTCTGGTCGTTGCGTATGTCAACAGAAGAGATGTATTGCAGCCAGCAGTGCTGATACATCAAGACAGCTCTTTTTGTTCGTTCCACTATTCGCACTTCAAATTGACCAAAACTACGATGTTCCATCTGTCCATATCACCTTTCCGGTTTCTTCTAAAATGTTGTTAAGGCAGTTTCAAACACGTTGTACACATACAGTCTAGCACTATTAATTTACTGTTAGCAATGCTTTCACTCAAATTGAAAAGTTCACTTACTTTCTCCTTGCTGAAACCTTCTGCCCTGGATTTCAATTGGCATGTGACTGCCTCATACTTAGTTGTGGGCATCGTCTCGTGTATCCGCAGTACCTTTTCTTTAGAGCGCGTTCTGTCCTGATTGAGCGTGTGAGAAAAATGACTTAATTCAGCAGCTTCAAATGCCACGTTGCTGGACTCCCCGATAGTTGTATAAAATATGTTGTGCTCCAACCGTAAAAACTGGTTAACCAAATGCCCTTCGGCAATAACTTGTAAATTTTCCACTGCAAAATTATGTTTTCCAGGTAAGTGTCTCTTAAAGTAGTTTTCGAAGACGATATGCACGCAAAGCTGAATTGAAACCAATATTGCCTATTCGAACAGTCTCGAGCAGTCTCTCCAAAATTTTAATTTCCCACTTTCTGTATTTAATAGTTCTTGCACCTTACAACAGAACTGAACACCAGTTCCTCTGTAGAATTGCATGAATACAATAATTTCACTTGAAACACCGAGTTTGTTGCACATAATCATATAATAAGGCACAACACAGGCGCAAAATCATTAATATTTAAGTAACAGCCTTAAGAGATTGTACTGTACAATACTGGCAATCTGTAAGAGAATGCATGGTTCTATGAATGGTCCACCAGTCCATTCGCGCAACCCTATGGCGGTTCGTAGAGAATAATTCAGCCTTTTTTGTTGTCGAATTCAAAGTATGAGGAAAACTAAAAAGAAGAAAACCAGTCTGTTACACAGAACAAGACACTTCTTTGTATGACTCGACAGCACTAGCAGGACTGCTCTGGATGAGTGACCACTTTCGTCGCAGACCCTTTTACCTGACATCAAACTACCCCCACACAGGAGACAGACATCCATGCCCTTGGCGGGATTCAAAACCGCAATCCGAGCAAGCGAAAGGCCGCAGGCACACTTCTTTTACCATGAGGATAGTGGAGTCGGCAAAGACACACTGTTACCTAGTATATAGAAAACACAATTTCTTAACTTTATGAAGGTAAATGAATGTAGAGATATAGACTGAAGTAAGAAAGAAGGGTAGAAAACTTTCATAACGAATTTTTTCAGTGCCCTCTTCACGTACCTAACTCCATTTGCACGTCACTAGTTGCTGTTTCCGCAACTCTAACGGTGCATTTGTTATCTACAAGATTTGAAATATCGCGGTGGTCAATCGGTTGCGTCGGTTCGACGATAGCAAACTGTCTCTAAGATTGGGGAATTGCGAATAGGTTAACTTACATTAAATTATAGGATGAATTTGCTAGGAAGTTGCTTGACCTGGATTAAAAGCGTTGAATTTTGGTATGCCTGATTAAAGTCCGGCCTTATCATTTAAATATTTGGACTGCGATCTCGCCATTAATATTTTGTTGGGATAAGAGTAGGGTTAATTGTAAATATAGACAAGTGGGGGAGGGGATGAAGTTATTTATGCCTGGTTTCTTATTAGGTGGGAGTGGATTTTTTTATTTACACTTTGCAGGCCACCGGAATGTCTGCTGCTGCCACACTGCTTGAAAAAAAAAAGTGTTTCGCTCCCTGTTAAAATGCAGGGTGAGTCTTAAAATTGTGACTTTTCTGAATCCGAATATGATAACCAAATTGCCCTAGGACCCACCAATGTTTAGGGAGAGGGGATTAAATTTAAAAACTATGTTTGTAAAAACAGTAATATATTGTTATGTTTACTGGACCTTGCATCATCTTGATAGTTGAGTAAAGAGAGACCAACTTGATGCCACTTGCTTTATTATTTCTTTACTTAATGCTCAACATGTTTCGGATGTACTAACTTCCGAAACATGTTGAGCATTAAGTAAAGAAATAATAAAGCAAGTGACATAACGTTGGTCTCTCTTTACTCAGTAATATATTTGTTTCTAATTATATTATAAATTATCAAATAATGAGCAATGTCTGTACATACGGTATCCTAACAAAGAAATATCATTTTTTTCTTTTCCCTCTTATATTCGCCAGTTGATGTCTTCCTTGCAACACTCCAGTAGTATTCAGCCATTGTGTATGGACTCTATTGTCCACTGTACAGCTTTTCAATTTGGGAAATATCCTGATGGAACCATTCGCCATGTTGATTGGAGACGGTTTCCATAGCACAAAATAATATTTCTAATATGTTAATTTTTATCGTCTCCAGGAGATGATTTTTCTATAAATGTTATCCCTTCGCGCGTGCCAGAATTTAAACACTCTTACGAGGATTATCGTGCCCAGATTTTATGTCAGATCACAAATTCACATCTTTGTGTTACACACGTTCTGACACGATTGTTACTAAATTGGTGTGTTACCTTCTGTGGGTTGTTTACACTGCGCTTATGTGGTGGTAGTAATAAGAAGAGGATAGTGTCCTCCCTGTTCTCCATATCTTAACTTGTGCTATTTTGCATGTGGGGAATTTTCAGATATACACATAAATCAGATTCGAAGCGTGTAGTAGTGTCGTAATTGCCTTGTTTTTCGCTCTAGACAAGTATATAAAATTTCATCCCCTTATACTTTCACAATGTTGTTTTTGTAAAACTGTTAATAAGCCAATAAAGAAAAAATATTACACCAGCACGCAGTTTCTTTTAGGTTGAGATCTGGATAAGCAATTAACTACAACTTAAACAAGTTGACTTTATTGTACGATTTGAAGAATAAAATTTCGAAAAATGTCAGTTATACAATGTATGAAGCTTCTAATGGCACTTTTTACATGAAAAAATTTATCAACACAAGCATAAGATTTAACAATATTCGCTACCTCATGTTATATTGACAATATTAACCATTATAGAAATTTTCCTGGCCCATGGATACTCGCAGGTAGTATTTAATTATAGTGAGGTCACTGAAAAGTATTTCGCAAGAAGCCACGGTTATTGTCAAGTACACAAATTTTCGAAGAGCAATTTGTAAATCTGGATAACATTCAGGTATATTATATTCATGAGTCGCAACTACTTGCAGGTGAGACGTCTGAAAACAGCACTAATTCCAGGTATTTAAAACTCTGAAAATCTGATGAACTAGGGATTGTTGTCATATCTAACACTTAATGCCGCTACTGCTCTTTGAAGATTATCAGTAAAGGTAAACTTCTCCGGGTCGACAACATGAAGGCATATAAAGGGAGAAGACGTATAAGTCCACTGATTCTAAACTGTACTATTAGTTGGATGTGAGAGGTCGGCTTCAGCCCTAGTCGCTTTACCACCGGAAAATGTCTCTGGTATCCATTGACTAGGAGGCGGTGTGGGCCTCGTAGCCTGTCTGGACGTTTTGGAGCAAAACAACATGTCTTGGGTCTCTCTGAATTCGAACCCTGGGTCAGTTTCCATTTTAACAAAATAATGCCCATAAGAAAACTATTATCATAAGATATCTCATGTAAAGCTGCATATCTCTTCTTGAACTGAAATAATATGTTGACAAATACGGCTTTTATTTGTATTTTGAATGAATTTAAAGTTAATGTTACAGCTTTCATCTTCCGGCCTATAAGTTTACTCTCTTATGTTCTCCCTTTCCTCATTCGGTAACTTATATTGGTATTTCTATACTTACAGTTTTTTTTTTTAAACCAACGAAAGTTTTTGCCATATCATTCCCGCTTCCACACGTCTTTGAAAAGCATGCTGTAATCCGTAAATCAACTTAGAAGCCTGCCTAACAGTAGTGCCTTTTGGTTGTAGAGTTTTTATTCACTTTGGCAATATGAGTTTGAATTGTATGGCGTACGGATTGAAAACTGCCCAAAGCGTCTGTTAGCAGTTGAAATGATTTCTACATATTTACGATGCAACAGGCACTTGTTAGAATATCGGTAAATTGTGAAGTCTGTGTGTTTGAGGTTGCAGTTGGATTTGCTTTTAATGAACATTTAGTATTGGAACGGCCTTTTAGTGATAACCACTAATATGTAGACTAAAATATCTCAGTGAAATAAAAATAAAAAAAAAACGCTTTTGTATAATACGAAAGAACGAAACTATAGAAGGTTTAGGGACCCTGCATGCAATCTAAAACAACTGACAATATGAGCTGAATATGGTATATCATTTCCTTTTATTTACTTATTTTTACATTCAGGAAATTCTGACGCCATGTTACATATTTAAAACTTTTATTCTTTTATCATACTTCGAGTCCCTCGCGTTTTGGAGATCAACTCTGCCTTTTTCAATAATTTATTATTAGAGGGTTGTTTGGCCGTGCATCTTCCTCATGAAATAACTTGAAATGCCAACGTGATGCAACAAGGAAATTTTATTAATGTATTGTTAGCTCGACATGTTTCGGGTACATACGCCAATCATCAGGAGCACTGGATGTTGAGTTGCAGCATATGGTTTTCTGCACCGAGTTTTTGGATGGGTGGTGGTCTTGAAAGCCGCTGTGTGTGTGGCGCGCGTGTGTGCGTGCGTGTGTTCTTGTGTGTGTGCGTGTGTGTGCGTGTGTGTGTGCGTGGGTGCGTGTGTGTGCGTGTGTGCGTGTGTGTGTGTGCGCGTTACGGATGTTGCCGCACGGCAATCTTATGATCGCGAATATTTGCTCACGGCGAAATGTATCTGATGTTCAGTCCAGAAAATCTAAGCACAGATCGCTTTTTTTAATTTGCGTATAAATTTATACCCACCCACGAATAGCGCCGAGGTGAATACAAGAATAGAGCTATAGGCCTACTTTACTCCATTTCTAGGCCTTGATGGGCTGTTCTAAGACGAACTGTACTTTATATAATTTTATGTTTGACTTAGTTGACAGGTAGCCCAGTGTATTAATTTAGAGTTAATTGAACAAGAAACTTACTGAACGTTTTTACGTCATGACAGGTTGTTTCAGTTTAAACTTCGGTATAAATTCTACACAATGAAGAAATACTCCTCAGTTAGAGTTAGCTATAGCGCTACACGATCTTGTAAGCGGTAAACTGATTTTGTCACAAAATATCTTTACATTAATAATTATTTTAAGAACATGTTTGTTTGTTAATCAATTTCGATATCTTTTTGTAGTCCTTCATCGAAAAAACGTCCGCACAGCAATGCTTTTATACCGATACTTATTTACACAAATTTTTACGACAGTTCGTCAAATTTAGTTGTCTACAGCACCGTTTGAATTTTTTAGTCATTATGTTTTCCGAATTCCAATATTCGATTTGGAAAAATTCTCATTGAATTATATGCAAGGAAAATATAAATTTTACCTAATCGTTTCAAAGAAACAAAAAATTGTTTGGGTTTTATTTTCGCCACTAGTGTTTTCTGAAATCTGAAAATGCTTTCCAGTATGCCAACGTTGATTTACGGATATACTGGTCAAATCCGCAGTGGCACAGTGGTTAAGGTACTGTGCTACAAACCGGAAGGTCGCTGGTTCGATCCTAGCTGGTGTCAGTGGATTTTTCATTGACATAAAATCCTTCCGATCGCATTATGGCCCTGGGGTCGACTCAGCCTCTAACAGAAATGAGTACCAGGAGTATTTCCTGGGGGTAAAAAGCGGCCGGTGCGTAAGGTTGACAACCTTACCACCATCTTGTGCCGTTGTCACGAAATCTGGGAACCTTAACTTCCTGGAACCCTCTGGGCCACTCCAGGCCTGTAATGGGACTTCTTTACTCCATTACTGGTCAAATCCGTGTTCAGTAAAGTGGCATATAATATTGTTTATCCAGGCCAAGATAGTGGATCATTAGAAGGGATTTGCATTAACAGCTGAGGTTTTGTCGCCGGTCATTGCCTTTCTTAATGCGGGACGAATTTGAGACCTTGTGATCCGCGTGTTGTTCACCCGATGCTGAAGTCGCAGAAGTTATCTCATAATTGGTACTGTCACTGTGCTTTTCACTAGCCATTTTCCTAGTCCTTTCGACATCTTCTCAATTTCCGCAGTGACCTGTTTTCGCAGACACTCTCAGAAGCTGGCTCGGAATACATAGGTGATGAAGGATCTGGTTTTAATAGTCTAAAAATAACAAATGATATTCGGTAGGTATTAAACAAACTTATATCTTTATTTTTAAAGTCTACTTATGTTACACAACCAGAAACATTAAAGACAACTCGCGAGCACTGAAAACTGCAACGGATTCCCGCCGGTAGTCCTAATATTAAAGAACTTAGCCATATCTTCCACCAGGTGGGAGCAACCGATTGGCACAGGTGTTCTTTTACGTATTTGTAAAGCCGAGTTTTGGATATTGTTTCTAGTTTTTGTGTCTTTAGACTATAGGAGAACGCTGAAGTCACAATTATGGCTAATTGCTTCCGTGACTTCAAATGGAGCCTGCAGCACAGAACTCCAACCCGTGGCCCGCCACGCAATATTATGCGGCCCACGGCCACATTTGTAAATACTTAAGTGCTATAAATATTATGCAATAATTTAGGTGCTAAGGTATACTACTTATGCTATTTTTCAACGTGCAGCCTGCGAGCCGGCTCATAATAATAGATGTAGGTTTTGCAATAGAAAGGTTGGACCTCCATGACCTAGAGGATTCTTTTCCCAGTATAGCTGTCGAATCCTATCACTATTTCAGTCAAAACAAAGTCTTGTTTGTGACGTTTACTTACCTACTTACTTACTTCCTTACTTACTCCATGGAGCAGAGTCCTCCTTTAAAAGCTAAACGGTTCTCAGCTAGTCAAGAAATTCCCCCCGTTTTATGGAACCTGAAGGTTCATTACCGCATTCACAAGTGTCCGCCAACTGTACCTACCTTGATCTAGATCAAGCTAGTCCATGTCCCCTAATCCCACTTCCTGAAGATCCGTTTTAATATTATCCTCCCATCTACGTCTGAGTCTTTCAAGTGACCTTTTTCCTCAGGCTTCCCCACCAAAAGCCTGTACACACCTCTTTTCTCCTCCATACGTGCTACATGCCCGCCTATTTCATTCTTCTTGATTTGATCACCCGAATAATATTTGGTGATGAGTACGTGTCATTAAACTCATTAATATGTAGTTTTATCCACTTCGCACTCACTTCGTCCCTCTTAGGCCTAATATGTTACTCGCTGCCCTATTCTCAAACACCCTCATTCTACGTTCCTCCCTCAATGTTGGTAACCATTTTCACAACCATAAACAACAGCAGGCAAAATTATAGTTCTGTGTATCTGAACCTTATTATTATAATGTTAGGGTGTTTTTTTTTTTGGCACAACAGCCCCCAGTGGGCCAGGGCCTCCTCATTCACGAAGTTTCTAGATCACACACATCGACGCACCACAGTCGGTAGGAATCCTCTGGACGAGTGATCAGCTCGTCGCAGAGACCTCTACCTGACAACACATAACACTAACAACAGACAAACATTTATGCCCCAGATGGGATTCGAACTCACAGTCTCAGCTGGCTAGCGGTCGCAGACCTACGCCTTAGAGCGCCCGGTCACTGGAATTACGGTGTTAAGTTTTGCCAGTTTTTCTTATGGCATGAGGTCTGACGTGAAAACCAACGTCGCACTGACCGAGGAACCACCTAGAAGTAAGTAAGGAGACCAACCAGGAATTTCACAAGGTGTTGCACATTCGTAGGATGGTACAGCATGGATGGTATAGCGACTCGCTACGGGCTGGACGGTCCGGGGATCGAATCCCGGTGGGGACGAGATTATCCGCACACGTCCATACCGGCCCTGGGGCCCATCCATCTTCCTATACAAATGGTACTGGGTCTTTCCCAGGAGTAAAGTTGTCTGGGCTTGGCGTTGATCACAACCCACCCCCACCTAGTGCCAAGGTTAAAGATAGAGTAAATATACATCTAAACTCCCCCTCTGGGCCTTCGTGGCCTGTTCTAGGGCGAATTTTACATTTATTTGTTTTTGCACGCCCAGGTGCGAGGCATATTTTCCGCCAGTTGTAAGTTTGTGATCTTTTGGTTCTTTGCTGTTGTTTCAATATCGCTTAATGCTGTTAGTCTCTTTTGGTTTCTGGCTAGTTAATCGTTAGGAATCCACCTGTTCAAGTGATTAGTGACTACATCATTAAGCTTCAGACTCAATGACCAGCAATTATCAATGTTACCATTATCTGCCTTACGGTACTCAAATAAACCGTTCCTGTTTCAAAATTTGTCTGTCTGCACAATGCTGTCACTATTCTCGGAAAGAGCGTAGAGCGTGGGACAGCAGATGACGCCAAAAGAGTAACTTACATGGCACCACACCAGATGTGAATTTGTGAAAGCATGGTTCGGTTTGACAGTACAACAACGTTTCCTCATGCAAACAGCGTGGTGGGGATAGCAGATGCAGGCCTGTATTTCGCATAATGTTTCTGCTTCCCTCAGCATTTCAGGCCTGAGGCAAGTGCTGCTCTTGCCGCTCGTGTTTGCAGCTCTAGCGTATAATAACGTTCCTTTAAACTGCAGACGATACGAAAGAAAGTATTCAGGACTTGGACTTACAGCGAACAAGGCGTTTGTTGTGCATAACCCTTATTTGCGAGCCGCAGAAAACCATTTCCACCACCGCCGTCAAAGATACGCGATATTTACTGCAATACACAGAAATAAAATGTATGGTCGGGGGATCAAGGGAACTGGAACAGCGTACATCATTACACCGTCTGAAATCACTCGCGACAATCTGTCAGTGAAGAGTAAAGCGGGTTTTAGCCGTGTTCGCAAATTTTCGAAATGCGACACTTACTTAGTGTATCGTCATTTCTGTGTGTCCGCATGGAATAACTCGGCTCCGACTGGACGGGTTTTTATAAAATGTTATATTTGAGGGTTTTTAGAAAATCTATCGAGAAAATTCAAGTTTGATTAGAGTCTAAAAGAAATAACCGGTACTGTACACGAACACCCATGTACATTTATAATATCTCGCTGAATTATTTTTAGAATGAGAAATGTTACGGACAAAAGTTGTGGAGAAATTAAAAAATATTTATGCACAATAATTTTTTTCGAAAACAGTACAATTTATGGGATAATGTGAGAAAATGTGACAGATCCAGCCAGGCCACCGATGACAGTATAATGCGGTGCAGAAAAAATGTGTTTAGCATGCCGGATAACTAAGGAAAGAATACAGACATACACTCACAATATGTAATACTTACTGTTTCATAATTGATTAATTCCGTCTCATCTCGTAAAATGTTGTACAACACGAATACTTAGAAACTATGCAATCCGCCGTTAAAATCTGTTTAGTAAAACTGTACATCTAAATAAAGCAATGAGCAAAGGTACAGTCTTTTTTTTCAATGCAGCATCGGACATTTTACATAAAGATATAAGTACCTGTTATTGTTGCAGGCGACATAAATTTGCCATTGAAACACTGTTGTACAAGAGACAGTATTTTTATATAGTTTATAGTTAAGTGTAGCTCATCAAAACCGTACACACAATTCACTGTTGTTTTTCAATGCAACATTGGTTAACCGAACGCGCGACAATGCTACGTTATATGTACATTGCCATCTTATTCAGATATTAGAATTTCCATACGTCATGCACTTAATATAGATTTGCATCAATTAGAACAGACCGGAAAGAACCTGAGGATAAGAACGGAGGATACTGAAGGATTTGGTATTCTATTAATTGAGCAGGCAATTGTCAGCAGAGAAATGCAGTGTCCTTAGAGATTTATGAGGTATGTAAAAACGTTGTCAGTAGTTCACATTAAGCACCGTTGAATGATAGGATGGCCTGTAAAAGTTAGTTAGAAAAAATGTAGAAGAAAGCATTCGTGGCCTAATTTGAGTTAAAATCTCATAATTTTCGTTGCGGGACTGAGTAAATTCCCAATAACTTCAGTCAGGATAGCTAGTCTTCTGGCCGAAATTTTTATCCCTGATGTTTCAAATCCTACCAACTCGACCGCGACATTCCGCAGCGTGATGATTCTCTTAGATAAAGGAGTCTTTTAGTTTTAAAATTCACCGACAATTCGTTGATATTAATCAAATAATATAAACTAAACTTGGTAGCATCCGCTGTGAGGGAACGATTCCAAAATTTCTGGAAATTCCAGGAGTCCGTATTACTGCAGCATAATCCGTATAATCCCGAAGTAACTCCCACAGATTTCTGTACTGCGTACTGCTGTTGAAATCTATGGGAGCACAGAAGTTTGAACACGATGAACAAAGACCCGAGAAACTTGTGTGCAGCTGAGTTTATTGCGCTCGTGTAGCGATGGGATAGGAAGAGAGTAGATACAGATACACATGCTGTGTTTGCATATACAAAACAGAACGAAATCCATGAATTTATTCTCTGTCTTTGGAGACAGTTTCCTTAAAATATCCTATCTGTTTCTTCCCTCAAATGTAAGATAAAAATTTCTGAAAAATATTTCATAAATGAACACTTTTGTACAAATGAATATTTCAATCAGTCAGTCCAACATTATATTCAGGAAGAATAAGGGATACACGTTTGGGCTAAAAATAATTAGCCGTCATCAGGCCTAATTACAGGAATACAAAAGAGGGTGCATTTTGTATTATAGGCTTGAGATTTCAACCTTTACAAGCTAAAATACACACATAGCATAAAAGATAAGATGAAGGTAAAGAATACGTGTACCTATAAGTTTATAAAACGTTAAAGAATAATAAATAGAATAATGTGACGTAGGAAATTAGGTACAAAATTCTTGGAAGAGACGTTTACGTATTGAGGTCGGATCATCGAAGTGTTAAAAAAGGGTTAAAAAACAAAAGTACGTAAAATCCCTAATCTTTTTTTTTTTGCGAGTTTTGATTCTTCTTACTTATTTGACTTAGTTTACGAAGTTGTTTAAATTTGTTTCATACTACTCAGATATTGATGTAATATAGTATATTACATTTACAAATCCTACAACACGTCTTAATTTCTTCTTGCTTGAATGCCTGATGTCTGTAATGTTTTCTACATTGCCATATACTTGTATCGATATTCACGTCAAGCTCTATCGTTTTTATGTGAATTTATGGCGCGTGTTTAATTTTGATTTGAAAAAAGGCTACCCAGATGAAAGCAGTGTGCATAAAATCAAAATATAAAAAAAATAAAGATGTACATATGTTCCAAAAAAGCAGCAGCCTCGATCTGACAAAATTGGCGAAAGCGGTTTTGCAAAACCAAACCACAATTCCTCCAACTTAAAGATATTTGGCAGATGGATGAACATTGAAATAATTGTAGTTGTTAACAATGTTTATAAAGCTGAAAATATTTTCAGTCATGATGGGAACACCCTATTCAGAATAAACATGCTTTGTGGGTCTATAAACAAAATGGCTAATTGCAAATATATTGGTGGTAATATTTCTGTCTTTCAAAATCCATCAAGGAGGTGAGGTATTGTAAGTAGTTTAACACTTTAAATGTCGTTATACCGAAAAAGTAATGACTTCAAATATTACATCCGTTTCGTGTGTGCCCTAAGGTGAAATGGAAAGAGCAGAGATGCAAGGAAAATATGATATGCAAAGTTGAATATTCCGCAAATCGTAACAGGGTTTAGTATTTGTGATACGTCTACCGATTCAGCTGTGGCTGATGTGATTCTATATGATGCAAATAACCAGACAGGTTGTAGCAAAAAATGAGGAAAGTGATTTGTTGCACGCACTGCTCGGTTTTATGGTAGAAGCACGGACGTGGACACAATTCCCTGAATGGCATAATATCAGGTACCTACTGTGAAACAGGAAACATTTTAAGTAAAGAAATTGTAAGCAAGATTTGTGTTCTTTGCCACACTGCTCGAAAATATAAAAACGACCGTAAACGTAATTATAAAATAATTTGAATAAAGAAGTAGTGGAATAGAACGTGCTGGTATATTCAACACTTTTAAGCATTCTCTTCATAACCGAGTTATATTGTACATAACGCATGTTGGTGATGGGTATAGACAATCATTCCATCAGGTTTTTGGAGAGACTCCTGGTGAATTCAACATATCTTTAACACAACATTATTTTTTAAACCTGGCAGTTTATTCTCCCTGAAGATGGCACACTCGTACCGAAATATGTTAGAGATGCTCCTTTCATATTTGTATTACTTAGGTTTGGGCATTTAGTTGGTATAATAAATGGTGTACGCTGACATAAAAAATGGACGGAAGGGACAACTTTAAGACAGCATAAGATGTAGATTACGTACAGAAAAGACTGGAAGTAAGATTGAGGAGACTTGTGTGAGAAAAAATAGGGACGAAGTTGCATGACAGCATAAATAGAAAGCTATATAATTCCTGTATTATTGTTTAGTCATTAGCAGGATTGTCAACAATTTGGAAGCCATGAAGAGATCTGCGTGGGCTATCTTTTACACAAGCTGTCAACAAATAACAAACTCAAAAAGTTGATGACAGTTGGTGTACAAATTAGTTGTTGCATATGAACATAAATATTTTTTACCAAGAGTTTTTACCGATGTAATTAAATAATTATTCAGGGACCTTGTGGAATATCATCTGAATAGTTGTTTTGATGGAAAAACTGAGAAATATCAATTATATTTTTAATTACGCGATGTAGAGGGTGCACAAAAGACCGGTTTTATAAGGCAAAGTGCCCAGAATTTTGGGGCACATGATGGGGTGGTGTTATTTAAGAATGATGTAACAAGTATGAATGATGCCCTCGATATGGTACGTGTGAGATCTAGCCCAAACACAGTGAAAACTCTGAAGGAGAAAGATATGGAAGGGATTTGGTAGACAGGAAATCTGAGCATCCAAGGAGAAGCAAGGAGAACAAGACGGCACAGAAGAGTAGAAAAGATCAGGAGGGTCCATTTGATTCACAATGTGTTGCCGGGAAGCAATGAATTTGATTCTGTGTCTTTTTTGCCGTAATTTAACGTGATATTAAAATGATTTTTTTTTAAATCATGTTGCCTGATCTTCCGGTACCGTTATTAAATGAAGAACTCAAGGTGCAAGTTTTGAAATTTCACAATTACTTGACAATATAGTAGTAGTCATTTTATAAGGTGGTTCATCACCGTTGTGTTGTTAATGAAGCGCACAAATTTCCCAGTAAACGGTCATACACAACACCATATACAAGTCCAGTAGGCAAAAAGTTTCGGCTTATTAGAAGCCATCATCAGGTCTTCTTTTTGACTTGAATGGCTCTTAAAAGAGAAGACCTGATGATGGCTTGCAACAAGCTTAAACGTTTTGTCTGATCGAATTATATGATGTAGTTTATGACTGTTTACTGGGAAAAATATTCATTTTAAGCCAATCGGATAAAGATTTAGGATTGTAGTTATAACAAGAGGAATTGTATGTATAAATTTAGGTTTAAAAAGTAATCATAAACGAAACAGCAATTTATAATAATTCAAAAAGTTTAAAATTGAAAACAGCTACTGTCTTATCAGAGTGTAAAGACAGTAGCAAATAGAGTCGGTAAAGAATCAAAATACTTATCTCCAGTAGTTTCTTCAGCGTGTGTACCTAAATGAAGTTCATTTTAATGTTGTTAGCATAGAATTAACAGCCTATGCTGCGAGCTGTCTCCGTGTAATACACAAACCAACTAATCTGTGTAACATGCTTGTAGATTTATATTTCTGTGTGAAATTTTATGCATGTAGCTTCAGTGGTTCCTTAGTTATTGCTAGGGAATTTGAAATTAATAAGGATTTCTCTTAGCTGCTTTATTGTTGTACATAATAGCGTGAACAAAATTGTTTATCACTTTGGAATATGTGTTAGGTAAAACAAAATACTTTATTTTTTAAATTAGATTAAATTAGTTCCTCGCCACATTTCGGCAGTCCGCATATCTGTAGGAAATTAAATAGAATGACAGTGAGGTGGCCTTAGGTACAGTACCACGATGACCACATCAAGATTTATTGAAATTTTTCAGAAGTTTTAAGTTTGTTACGGCGCACAATCATATATAGCGACATGAGGATACCACAACCATAATTGTACTTGCATAGGAAAGTATATAGGCTACTATGGAATTATATCCCTTTTGCACCCAACTCGGTTGTTTTTGCACAACAGTAAATTTCCCAGCAAGTGTACTTCAGTATACACTGCATTATTAGCTTTATTTATTCCAGCCCGACTACAGCTTGGTACTATTTCTGCCCCACATATCAGTCACTGTACGCCACTACAAACAGCAGTTTACAGTCGCGGAGAGAAAATTTATCAACTAGAATATAAAACAATAAATAGAACTGCACTCCATGGAAAAATGTTCCAGTAAATGTTAAAGTAGAAGAATATATGTATAAAGACTTCTCTTTATTGCGTCTTAAGTCTGCTATAACAGGATAGCAAAGGACAGAGTTTGCGAGGGTGTTTCTACTTAACAGCTCTTGATGTGATTACTTAATATTGTGACCCATGGATTGAAGTTTAGTAATGAAGTTTGTGTTTAGCCGTATACCGAAACAGACCTAACATGGCGGCGGAGCAAGTTTGTTGTTGATATCAACACAATAAGCACACGTGAAGCTCAAGGATAAGTTAATAGTCTCCATTTTCCTTTTTCATGTCCCTTGTGCCTGTCGAACTACGTTTGAATCTCCCTTAGAAAAATTATTTTTCCAATTCAACATCCAGTAAAGTTTTGTATCTTATATTCTCATCCGTAATTTTCCCATTCTATACTCTGGGAGTATACTTTCTCTTGCTAATGCACAAAACAGTTCAACATCTCGGATCCATCCACATTAATAATTCCAAAGGCCCTTTTTTCCGCTTTTCTGGGGGTTTATCTTTCCATCTCAGTTTTTTCTCCCAGATGGTGTGCTGTATAAAATATGGTAAGTACATGCATTTCTGCTTGGAGAGACTACTCCAAAAAATTGCAGATTTTCAATCCACAAAATTAGGTGTGTCATGAAAGCACAAGAAAAGGAAGACTTCTTGTTTCAAAACGACCTCCCTTGCGAGTAGCCAAAGAAGCTCAGTCTGTATAAACGAGGAATTTAAGGAAATGGCGGCCAAGATTAACACTCATTAAAGTCAAAGACACTCATTACAAATACGTTATAACATGATCACGAATAACAATTAAAAGTAATAATTTAAAAGCAGTCATGAAATGATGCACCAATATAACGAATTGGATGTTAAAAAATTTTTCAGCCACTAATAGCTCTGTCTGCAGCAAATGTGGATTTCTTGGTAAGGAAGCCAACGATATCTCCGTGTTTACCCCTACACCAAATTAAAAACCGCGGATACTTAAAACTAAATACCAGAGTTGGAAAAGCAGGACAAGGAAAGTAAACTAAGAATATTCAACAAAGACCGCAATTGGCGGGGGACTGCAATATGCGTGTAATTTATAAAACCTGCGAATTTGTGAGAATCTCCAATAAGTTTATTGTGACATGAGAACAAGAAATTGAATTTACATACAGCTTTGAGCTAGATTAAATTTGTGGAATGCTTCATGTTATCGGAAATTTGAAAATTTCGTCTTCTGTGGAAAGTAAAGTTTAGAGGGCAAATTCCATATTAAATTACATTTTGGTCCCTCATCGTAGGGGAAGAACGATAGTCGTTGGATGGTTGAGGTTTCACAGTGTTGTTGATGAAAATTAATGTCTTCCAACATGACGATATGACGACTGTTAATTACTTACAGATATTTCGAGGAACTTAACTGACTGCGTCTTCAAGGCAGTTCAAGATAACTGTCACGATGCGAGCGAGGAAGCTGCTCTGAAGGTCCGTTAGTGATTACCAGTCCTTACGGCGACACATCTCATTGTACTTTATCCTCGATGTAAATTGTTACCTGATAGAAAGTACTGGAAGTAATATTTGGACTTGGGGTAGAGGACGTAACTGGGACAAAGAAAAAATTACATAACGAGGAGCTTCATAATATGAACTCTTCGCCATTGACACGTAATGTTAGGATGGTACCATTAAGGAGAGAGAGAGGTGGACGAGAAATAATAACTACTTACAGCACTTTGTATGACAAATTGAAGGGAAGAGAGAGCTGGATGTATGGAAAGGCAATATTGTAACTGATATTACTGATAAACAAACACGTGTTCACTTCGATGAAGCTAAGTTCAGTTCCTGGATTCTTATAGACACGATAATGAACATGGAAGGAAGAATTTTTCTTGACCAGCTGAGTTGTGAGCAGCTACCAGCTGCTGAGAAGAGACTCTGCACTATAGACGTAAGTAGTTCGTTAGTGTACGCTGAGAGATGCTAAAAGAATTTCTTTTCCCTGCTGAATATGAACCTCATATTGGACTGCATTACACATTCGAAAGCAGCTAACATGAGAATATTCCCTAACATGGGTCTGTAATATGATTGTGGGATGATGCACAAATCCGGGCCCACAGATCGTCAGCGCAACTAAATTTTGTACATTGGCGCCTAATATTTTTGGGTCATGAGTACTAAACTTGCTTCTTGTCACCCTCAGAGCGCCAAGAATTTTGAGTAACTGCTATATACTGGAAAATCTGTGGACTTCTGCGCTTGCAGGTGCATATGTAGAGTCAAATTATTCTTTGAAATAATTTTAATATATATATAATATATAATATATATATATATGTGTGTGTGTGTGTGTGTGACTAAATACCGATTTTAACTTATTATGCAACGTCTGGGTGTAGAACTGAAGCTTGGTGACATAGGTGATTTTCTAAGTGACATATGCTACACAGGACATGTGCCATCGTCTCGTTTTGATCAGACAGTACAACGTTTCTGAAGGCGGCTCTCCCTTTGTCATTAGGTAAGCTGACTTCTGCCACAAGATATTTAGTTCTAGTTTCAATTATTATTTTAAAAAAAAGTTTAGCTTAAGTGGAGTAATCGAGAAACCGTAATGATTATAGATTGGCTTCCTAACTTCCCGGTGTAGTTCGTTCAGTGACATGGACAGGTTTCTGAAGTAGCGGGTTGAGTTCTAATTACCGGCGTTTATTTCATCTTTAGAGAGTATAATAAAGAGTTCCGAGCAAAATTCAAAGTCTGCTTTAGTAGACCATATATTGTTAATTCTACGTACTTACTCCATGGAACACAGTCCTTCTTGAGGAGCTATCTGGTTCCCCGCCAGTCAAGAAATTCCTCTCACTTTGTGGAAACCGATGGTTCATAACCGCATTAAAAGTACCCACTACTTCTGCATAAATATTGGTAGTATTGATATTTTTTATTTTCTTTTCGTAAAGAACTTATAACTGTAAATAAAGTCTCTGTGTACATTCAGTTGAAGGGATACAATATCTGCGTCCCGCACTGATGTCGTGTTGATAATTTTTGCCTTACAAATATCTCTTTCAGAATACACTTTAGATTTGTGATTTATGTCCTTATCAACTTCCACTTCTCTGTCTCTTAGTTGTCGCCATCAAATCGAAAACTAAAGGAACGTATTGCACGGACGCCTTGTTGTAATTGGTTATTACTTAAAATAGGCCTCAAAAAATTTTACGCTTTTCCAAGAGATCTTATCGTGCATAATTTCAGGACCCCCAAAGAATTTGCTGCTTTCATTCCCGTATTTAAATTTTTATGTTACGATATGATCGTTGGTAACTAATGACTATGCTAGTGGTGCAACGGTGTAATCATTACAAATAAAATGCGTGTTTTGATTTTATCTGCAACTTTGACTGAAACGTTTCTCATTCTAAGAATAACTAAACAGACAGTGGAGTGGCAGTGAGTCGAGTGATCATTGAGTGGAGTGGTCATTCGAGTGAACTGTGGAGTGAGTGACAGAGTTACAGGATCGTGATTCCTGCCTGCCTGGGCTGACTGGTGAAACAGGTTATTGACTGAGCTGGGTTCTGCATTTAGTCACCAGCAGAGCTACAGTGGAGGAGTAAGAGGAAGACCTTTCGAGTTCTCCTGCCGAAGCATCATGCTGAGGCAGGACGAGTTAGGCTTTATGAAGGCTATTTCTACTTAGAAGTTTCGTCGGCCCTTCTCAAGGAGTTGAGGCTGGCAATGGAGCAGAGGAAGAAGAAGCCAGCGGTGCCTGCTGGGAGACGCAGCACTATATCCGGAAGCGGGAACAGACAGAGCTTCACAACAACTCGCGGACAAGCGAAAAGCCAACGAACTAGCAAGTTCGGGCGAATCGATGGAGCCCGCAACAGGTGCCCAGCACCTGGCGTTTGGGTCCGTGCCTCTGCCCGCTAACTCAAAAGTCACGAGCGAACAAGCTGATGTCGGCAGCCGGCAAGCCGGACCATCCGGGCGGGGGGCAACGTACGCGGATTTATTGGCCAGGCCCGTCGCCCCTTCTCAGCCAAGTGGGCCGCTGAAACCCATAGCCATGGATTCGGACCCATCCGAACCAGATGTCTCAATGGAGACAACCAATAGGCGCATGTCTAGCTACATATCCGGGCTTATGAGCGGCATGCGAGTTGGCACCGCTTCAAAGGCCCAAGTGACCAACGCCTGTCTACCAGCAGGAGAGCGTCCTAACAAGATGCACATTTTTATTTCACGCGTTAGTGACACCCGTTCCTTCGTGGCCTGGTTGCGGGCATCCTGCCCTGGCGGTCTGATGGCCCAACTAAAAGGCGAGAAGTTGATGGTCGTCCCATCAACCGCCGACGGGTTCAGAGCCGCGGTCAGTGCGCTTCGGTCCCTTGATGGGAAAGGCGATGTGAGTTTCCACACCTTCACGCTCCCAGACGACCGCTGTGCACGAATTCTGGTGAAGAAATTGGGTAGTGGTATGCCTGAGAGCGTCGTCAGAGAAGGGCTGGAATCCCTGAACATTCGTGTTCAGGGAGTCACGCAGCTGCGATCCGGACACCGCCAAGGACAGCCCTCCCAACTCTCACTTCATTGTATCTGTGGCACGAGGACCTGAGGTGTGAAAAGTGCGATCGCCCACCGAAATCTGAGGCTTGCTTGTGTCGGTGGAGTCGTATGTTGCTCCAAAAGGCCCGCTGCAATGCAAGCGCTGCCAGCGTTTCGACCACACGCAGCGTAACTGCAGATATGCACCCCGGTGTGTCGTTTGTGGGGGCTCCCATCTCTCCAGTGGATGCCCTACCCCGCGGGACAGCCTCAGTGCTGTGGCTGAGGGGAAAACTACACAGCGAATTACCGTGGCTGTATGGAGAGGAAGGAAGCGAAGGCGGCTCTTGCAAAGCATGCGCCAGAATGCAGCCGAAAGAGCGTCGCCACAGGCCAACCTGCCGCTCCTAAAGCTCAGCGGTCCGGTCCCTCTGCCGAGCAGATGGACCTGGGCGAGGGGTGGAATCACGTCGTCCAATGGGGGTGTTGTCATGGCTACCACGACTCCACCCACCAACCCACATCCTAAATCCCTTCCTCAGCCAGTAACGGAGTCGCCCGAGAAGCCTATTGTGACCGGCAGCAGGGTGACGGCCAGGCCTCAAAAACCTGAACCCAAATCCAAAGCAGCCCCAAAACGGGCTCATGGGAAGTCCAAGAAGAAAGCAGCCGCGAGTGTCAAAATCGTGACCGCCACACCCACAACACCCAGGCTGGTGGTCCCCACCCAAAGTCCCACCTCCCCAATCGAGGAAATCTCAGATCTCCTCCATCACCTTCCAATCCATGTATGTGTGGAGTTGACTCGTCGGCTCCTCATGTCCGTCTCTTCCCTCCCCACTGGGGCAGTAGGCCCTCTCGCTGTCATGAAGACCGTCATTACTTATAGCCGAATATGGCAGAACGCCCAAGGAGGACTGCGCGGTGTAAAGCCCTGCGATTCGTTTGCTTCAATGCGGACGGAGTGCGCGGCAGAAAGTTTGAATTGGAGCATTTTCTCGGCCAGCACTGTGTCGATATTTGTCTCTTAGGTGAGACAATCCTTAACTTCGGGCAAGCCTTGCGGCTTTCCAATTATGTCTGCGACTGCTCAGACAGACCGACGGCAGGGGCGGAACAGCCATCTTGGTCCGTCGTGGAATAGTCCGCCACTCAGTGCCCGTTCCAGGGCCTGGCCCACTTGAAGGCTACTGCCATCCAAGTCACATTGGCCGGCTAACCCGTGTTAATCCTTGCGGCTTAACTTTCACCTTTGCGCCCACTGATCGGAGCGGACCTGACCGCCTGTTTCGGCGGGGGATTGCCGGTCTTGAAGGCAGGAGACTTCAAAGCCAGACACGTGGATTGGAACTCGCGGCTGAACACGAGACGGGGAAACTCCTACGTGATTATGCCGACGAGACCTACTGTCTGATCCTTGGACCGGACTTCCCAGCCACCAACCCATACAACCCCTCGGTTACTTCCTACGTCCTGGACATCGTGACAACCAAAAACTTCCCATTCCCGGTGTATTTGAATTCGTGCTCCGCACTAAGCTCGGACAACCTTCCGGTTCTCATTGACACTTCGTGTCGCTGATCCTTTCACCACCCACCGGATCGCCCTGACTTCAGGCGCACTGACTGGGCCAACTTCCGAACTCAGTTGGAAGAACTAATTCCGTTCGATCCGGACTTGAAAAACATGATGGCAATCGACACATGCGTTGAAAACTTCTACGGCGCCGTTATGAATGTGGTGGCAGGGTCACCTCGCAAGCGTCACCCGCGTGACGACTCACGGCCTCCGATACCGGCCGGCAATCAGGATTAGATGCATCTGAAAAACCGGCTCCGGAGGCAGTGGCAGATCAACAGGGACCCCGCTATGAAAACCGAAGTCAACCGCCTGCAGAGGTCGGTGATCCGCCGGTTCAGCGAGTGGAGAAATGACCAGTGGAGCGATACACTCGAATTCCTCGATCCTGGAGACCAATCGCTGTGGAAGATGGCCAAGTGGGTGATGAGATTTTCTACTCTATCTCCCCCTGGTAACTCCAGGGGAATTGCTCTCTCAGTATCTCTGAAAGCCGAAGCCCTTGCAGACAATCTGGAGTTACAGTTTCAGCTGGTGACCGATCTTTCGGTCCCGGCAATTTTTGAGAAGTTTGACGTGGCGCTGAGGTCTTACTTCTTAAACCTGCTAGCGAACCCATGTTAAACACACCTGACGAGGTTCACGAAGCCATCAGGGGTCTCAATATCAGCAAGGCTCCTAGCCAGAATAGGGCGTTGAAGCACCTTCCCAAGCGAGCGGTTTCACTCCTCGCTCGTATCATTTTCCCCAGACGTGGAAGCAGGATCGAGGGATCTCTATCCTTAAACCGGGGGAGGATAAAGCACTGCCCTCTTCTTATCGGCCCTTTAGTCTCTTGGACACGTTTGCTAAATTGTATTTAAAAATCCTACGAACTAGGATCTTACATGTAGTAAACGAACGCGGACTGATGCGAGACGAACAGTTTGGGTTCAGACCTCGACATAGCACGTCCTTACAGCTGGCCCGCCTCGTTGAAAGAATAACCAGGATTTCGGCGAGAAGAGGCTCATCGGCGCAGTTTTCCTCGCCGTAGCAAAAGCTCTTCGAAATCGTCTGGATCAAAGGCCTCCTCTACAAGATAACGCTCCTCAACTTCCCGTCTTACATAGTTCATACAATCTTATCCTACCTCAGGAATCGGACGTTCATAGCGTTCTTCCAGGCGGCCACGCTAACTCGTCGAGACATGCGGACTGGAGTAGCTCAGGGGGATTGATATACCCTGTCCTCTTCAGTGTGTATGTCAACGACATGCACCCACCCTCACACCACGTCTATTTAGCCCTCTACGTGGGCGACACGGCCATCATAGCCACGTTCCGCAATCCGACGCTGCTTGTCAGCAACATGGAGTCATCATCAACGATCTTCAAAGGTGGTTGAGTGAATGGAAACGCGCCATTAATGTCTCTAAAAGCACCACGATAATCTTCGCGCGTGTCGGACGGCTCTTTATCCAGCCCCGACCAGTAACACTCTTCGGGGAACCAATTCAATGGGTCGACACGAATCGTTATCTGGGGGTGACGCTAGATACTCGACTCACCTGGTCGCCTCGCATCGACCAGGTCAGGAAGAGGACTGCTCAAAGGATGAGTATGCTGGCCCCCTCCTGAATAGGAAGAGTGATCTATCCGTTAGGAACGGATTCCTGCTATATAAGCAGATCATCCGGCCCCTGATGGACTATGCGTGTTCCGCGTGGGGGTCCGCTGTCCATTCCCATATCCGGGGGTTACAGGTGTAACAATCCAAGTGTCTTCGCCTCGCTACTGTTGCCCCTTGGTACGTAAGTAACAGGCAGATACACGAGGATTTGGGCATTCAGCTGTTTGCCGACCAAATCAGGGCCATGACGAAGAGCTTTGAATCAAAGTATGCTGATGTGGGGAACCCCCTAGTACGACAACTTGGCAGATACTTAAGCTGACCGGGGGTTGACCCCATATCCTGACGCGAAAGCCAAGGGCGGCAGGGAACAGCAGGCCATTCGATGCCATCGCCCGCGATGGTCAAGTCGACTAAACGAATCGCGTCGGGCGCTGAACGGCCGATCGCCATTCGGTTACCCTGACTGAGGCTTTCCGTGGTTTTCCTCATCTGTATGGCAAATGCCAGGGTATTCGGTGCAAAGTCGTGGCAAGGACCTACACCCCTCCCCCAGGCGCGGCGGCTTCACCTGAGCGCCTGACAAACGTCGCATAACTGCCTTTTGCGACTGAGCCAGTCTGGACTGGGAAACCAACCAACCAACCAAAGTTTATCTCTCCCATATTTAGTCCAGAACAACCTAGGACTTAGACTTTGGCATGATTAATCAAGGCCCTCAGCCTGACTTCAAAATCATTAGCATAAGCATATTCTCTTGTAAGACTTTAGGTGTCTGTTACGGAGCCTAGTAATGCGGTCAAACGCAGGACTGGCTGACAGACACGGGGATGTCGACTTCCGCTTGGCGCAAGTCTCCGCCCCACAGTTAACACTTTGACTTGGCTTGAATAACTGAACGAGATGCAATAAAAATGCATATTGGTCTTCGTACAAAGTACATATTATTTTGTCAGGTTTTTATGAAAATTAAATATGCTCATTGGAATTTCGAAAAATACTCTAATTCAAATTTTATGGAAATCCGTCGGTTGGGCCTAGTTGTTCCTTGCGGACAGAAGGACGGGCGTACGGGCGGACGAACAGACGGACAGATAGACATGACGATCCTAATGGTCCCTTTTCGCAATTTGGCCTACGCTTCTAAAATGACATCCCGTTAGCACTCTAAAGCCCCATGGTTAGTGTACATATTGCTAGGTAAAAAATTAGGACCCTGCATTCTCTGCATTACGTTTTAGTCATGATTCTTATAAAAAACAAATTTTTCCCAACATCACAATAACTTTAATTTTAAAATGCTGTGTTCTATTTCGGGTAGGAACCGCAGCTTCATGCATGTTTATATTAAATCCATTCTTCGGGAATGGTTTAAAAAATTAATATGGCAGGAAATAATGACATATTGAGCATTATTATTGATGCTTCTGAACGAAATTCGCTGGACGGTTTTAACTGTAAGAAAATTTATGTATTCGAAGATGAATATACATTTGTATGAAAAAATATTCATCTTCTTTGTCTAATACATTGCTTTAAACATACCAAAACTTGTAAGTGGAAAAGGTTTATCAGGAGGAAGTAATTCGTAATGGATAATCCCAATTTGTACATTGAAATAAGTCAGTGCGGCTTTTTATTTCGATTTTGCCTTTTTGGTCTCCGAGACTCTGGTGTCTTCGATTAGAGACAGTGTTTTTTGTAGGCTTTATTGGAACAGCCAATTTTGTCATTCAACTGGTATGTTGCTCTTTCGCATTGGAGCCTTTGAACTTACTTCCATTTATTATTTTGTTATACTTCTTTCGCGTGCTTCGGCCATTAACGGCCAACTTCAGGGAGAGCTTAGTTGCACAATAATATATTTTAGTATAATTTTTCAAATACGCGCGTAAATAAATCATTATACAGTGCCAAGTAATGAAAATATTACAAAAATGTGTTAAATATAAACTTATTAGAGATGTTCAGCAGTTCTTTACTAATTTGTGCTAGGGTAGCCAACAAAAACCTTCGAATTTTGATGTCTTTTCGAAAAGAGTTATAATCGTGTGTTTTGTGTTGATGTTTGCTCTGTAGATACCCTCTATATACTTGGTATTATACTTGGATAATTACTGTGTATTTTGCCACCTAGTGCCTAGTGCAATGCGTTGATGTTTTTTTTTTAAGTTATATTCCGCCTTCGGTGTATACAAGATATACAAAGATAAATTACAAAATTGTTCCTGAAACCAATTTCAATAAATATTCGCACTATGGTACAAGTGGAAATGAGTAATACTGGGTGTAAATAACGGCAGTGAAAAATGAAAAGGAAAAAACACTGCGGCTTCTGATAGGCTAATTAAAGCGGTATATGTTTTGTATGTTTATGTTTATATGTTATGTATAAGGTAGTGAGGTCAGTTAGAGTGTAATTCCGTATTTACTGGGTTAGGGAGTGACTTGTCAGTTGGGAGAATGGTTAGAGGAGAAGGTGCTTGGGTCGTTTGTGTATGTATTTCTTATACTGGCCATGAAGTTCAGCTAGGGTGTAATTTCCTATGGAGCGGACGAGAGGATTGGGGTGGGCACGGCATCTGTCGAAAAAGTTCGCGGTTAAATGATAAATGAAGTCACGGATGGGAGTAACGTGTAAGGTGGAATGAAGACGTGGGATAGGGGTGCGCCTAGGGTAGTTGCCAATAACGCGGAGACATTTAGATTGCAAAATTTGCAGACGACGATAGTTGAAGGATGATGTGTTGCTCCAAACGGGGGCAGCGTATGTGAGCAAAGAGCGGATACATAGTTTGTACAGAGTGATTTTGTTTGGAATGTATAACGTTGAATCGCGTG